>Ga0068860_100005875_pt1 | contig 12355 bp, 14 predicted proteins | sample KBSSwiS32_FD_66597 | JGI IMG/M metagenome (GOLD analysis project Ga0068860, IMG submission 66597) | Switchgrass rhizosphere microbial communities from Kellogg Biological Station, Michigan, USA - KBS Switchgrass S3-2 | ecosystem: Host-associated > Plants > Roots > Rhizosphere > Soil ... | reverse complement strand
GTCCGCCCCGACCTCGTTCACCAGGTTGGACAGGAGCTGCCCCCAACTCGGGAGCTTCGCCTGCGCGGACAACCCCGCGCCCACGAAGATCACGCACCGCTTCTCGTTCAGATGACGGACCAGCGACGCGGGGACCTTGAGAGGCATGCCGCCTTGGACGGTACCAGCAATCCCGGCGACTCTCGCCGAGCGAGCGAGCGCGGGCTCCGTTTGCTGAGAGGTTGAGAGCGGCGCACCGCGCATGCCGGACCTTTTGCAACTTCGGCGCGCGACCGCGCGAGCGCGGCCCGGACAATTCGAAGCGGAGGGATCCGCCTTGAGCCGCATCACCGACGCTATCAAGACCATCACCGCGGACGGGAAGGTCACCACCGACGAGTGGATGACCAAGCTGATCCCGGAGGTGAAGGGCCTGCCCAAGCGCGCCTCCGAGGACACGCACGCGCTGGCGGAGCTGTTCGCGTCCGACCAGTTCACGCTGGAGGACGGCGCGCGGTCCGGGCTGCGCGGGGCGCTGCTGGACTTCGGGTACAACGCGCCGGCGCAGCGGCCCGCCGGGGAGTCGCCGATCCAGTTCCTGGACGAGCTGGTGAAGAGCAACGTGGGCGAGCCGGACGCGGAATTCAACCGGCTGGCGGGCGCGACCGGGAAGGCGAAGGACGAGGTGACGATCGCGATCCTCAACGGCGGGTTCGACGTCTCGCACGACGAGCTCGACGGGAAGCTGTGGACGAACCCGGGGGAGGTCGCGGGGGACGGGATCGACAACGACGGCAACGGGCTGGTGGACGACGTGCACGGCTGGGACTTCGCCCAGCGGGACGGGGACGTGAAGGGGCTGGAGCACGGGACGCACGTGACCGGGATCGCCACCAGCGGGACGGACCGGATCAACGCCATCACCAACCGGGTGTTCGACAACAGCTTGGACGGGAAGGAGATCGCCGAGGCGATCGACTACGCGGCGGCGCACGGGGCGCGGGTGATGAACATGAGCTTCCGGGTGGACGAGGCCGCGAACCTCAAGCCCATCGTGGAGGCGATGAAGCGGCACCCCGAGGTGCTGTTCGTCAAGAGCGCGGGGAACGACGGGGACAACACCACCAACCGGCCGAAGCCGGGCGATCCAGGGGACCTGTCGAAGTACAACCCGGACACGTACCTGGCGCGGCAGCAGCTGCCGAACCTGGCGGTGATCTCGGCGGCGGACTCGGACGGGACGATCGCGGACTACTCGAACTGGGGCGCGCCGTTCTCCACCCACGCGGCGCGGGGGACGGACGTCTTCTCATCGGTGGACGGCGACCGGTACACCGAGATGAGCGGGACGTCGATGGCGGCGCCCACGTTCGAGAACGCGGTGGCGAAGATGCTGCTGCTGGACGACAAGCTCACGCCGGAGCAGCTCAAGGGGATGCTGGCGGACACCACCGACGTGTCGCCGCAGTGGAAGGACCTCACCGCCTCCGGCGGCATCATCAACGCGGACCGGGCGATGCGGCTCTCGGCGCTGACCGGCCTCCTCCGCGGCGGCGCGGACGCGCAGAAGGCCGCCGACCAGATCGGCCTGGCTCCGGGCGCCGAGCGCACCCAGCTCCTCGCGCTGGCCGCCAAGTACGTCCCGGCTTCGCCACAGACGCCGGAGCTCTTTCTTGGGCTGACGGTTCGGGCGTGACCACATCCGCGTGAGCTACCGCGGATGAGGTGACATTCGCGGGCAGCCCCGGTGCTCCACGTACGGACCCCTCGAAGGGAGGCCGTATGCGCATCTGCGTGCTGGTCGGCTGTGTCATCGCGGTGATCGGGCTCACCGGGTGTCCGTCCTACACGACGGCAGGGTTGGCGCGACCCATTGCGAAGGGGACGGTGCAGACGACCTTGACGCCGGGGGCCCAGAACTACACCGGCAGTTATTTCGGGGTCACCATCCCGCTCACGTGGCCCCAGATCGAGGCCGGCATTCGCTGGGGCGTCTCGGACTCGCTGGAGCTGAGCGGCAAGGTGTGGCTCCTCGGCGTGGAGGGGGAGGCCAAGTACGCCATCCTCCAGTCGGCGACCCTCGACAGCGGCGTGGACATCTCCATCGCTCCATCGCTGGGGCTCACGTGCTACGGCGTGATCGGCACCCTCTCCGCGAGCGTGCCGTTGCTGATCGGCATCAACTTCGGTGGGAACCAGCTCGTGATCGGTCCGAAGGCCGTGGAGCACATCGTCGGCGGCCCGGGCGGCATTGGACACATGCTGATGGCCGGGACGTCGCTTGGCTACGCGATCCGGGTCAACGACGAGCTCCGCGTCATGCCCGAGATCACGGCCCTCATCCCCGTGTTCTTCGGGGTCGCCGGTCAGTCCGGAGGCGCCGGCGCCGGAGGGTTCGTCGGCCAGCTCTCGGTCGGGCTGATGTGGGGCGGGAAGTACAGGTCATCATCGCCGCCGCCGCTGTGAGACGGCTCAGCGGAGGAGCAGCGCGATCACCTGGGCAATCACCCCCGCCACCAGCGGCAGGACGACGCAGCTCGCCACGCGGAACGCGGTGATCCGCGGGCCGTAGATGCCGACCTCCAGGGGCAGGCGCACGAACGAGAGGAGCGACATGCTGGTGACGTAGGTGACGATCACGCCGACGCCGGCCCCCGCGCGGATCAGCGCCGCGGCGATGGGCAGGCCGACCGGGCCTCCGCCCGGAGTGATCACGCCGGCGACCCACGCGATGAGCAGGCCGCGCGGGCCCGACGCGTCGGACAACCAGCGCGCCACCAGCTCGCGCGGGACCAGCACCTCGGCGAAGCCGGCGAGCAGGAAGACGACCACCAGCATCGGCACCAGCGGCAGGGTCGCGCGACCCCCGGCGCGCAGGCCGTCGGTGAACAGCGGCCAGCCGCCCTTCCACAGGCAGTACGCGCCGAGCGCGACGGCGAACCCGATCATGATCACCGTGGCGATCTTCACGGCCCCCTCATTCGCCGCTCCGGTCCCGCGGGAGGGCGCCCCGGAGGAAGAGGTCGGTGACCTCGCGCGCGATCTGTTTCGGGTCCCCGATGGGGTCGCCCCGGAGGATCGGCCCCATGACGCCGAACGCGAAGACCGCGCCGTTGAACGACTGCGCCAGCAGGGCAGGGTCGACGCCGCGCAGCCGGCCCGCGGCGCAGTGCTCGCGGAACAGCCCAGCGAGCTGCTTCACGTTGCGCATCGGCGCTCGCTCGAGGCGGCCCAGCATCGGGCTGCCGCGCAGCGCCTCCAGGAGGACGAGCCGGATGATCGCGGCCTCGTCACGCATGTTGGTGAGCATGCGTTCGGCGAGCCGCTCCAGGTCGGCCCGCACGTCCTCCGAGGCCCTCAGGCGCGCCTCGCGCGCCGCGCGCCGGGGCGTGAACTCGTAGAGGAACGCGGCCACCAGCCCGTCCTTGTCGCCGAAGTGCCGGTAGACGGTGACGGCGCCGACGTCCGCCTTCTCGGCGATCTCGTCGATCGACGCGGCGTCGAACCCGGCGCTGGCGAAGACCTCGCGCGCGGCGCGCAGGATGCGGGCGCGGGTGTCGCTGCGGTCACCGACGTCGGTGCCCGCGGCCGCCAGCGCGTCGAGCAGCGCCTCCCGGCCGCCGCTCTGGCGGTACAGCGTGGCGCGCGAGAGGCCGGTGGCGCGCGAGAGGCGCTCCATGGTCAGGGCCGCGGGCCCCTCGGCGCTCACGATGCGAGCGGCGGCCTCCAGCAGCCCCTGGCGATGCGGATCTCGCACGGTGAGACGGATGATAGTGGATCATATCAACCGTTTCAAACTCGAAGCGCCCGCCACGCCGCCTCCAGCCGCGCCGCCCGGGCCCTCCCCGCCACCTCCAGCAGCGGCCGATCCCGCCTCCACCGCTCGCGCTCGGCCGGCTCCGCCTGGTCCCAGAGCGCCTCCGACGCGTCCGCCAGCTCCCGCCCCAGCGCCAGCGCCCCCCCCAGCGCCACGTGCGACTCCGGCGTCCGCAGCCGGGAGGGGGACGCCGCCAGCGCCCGGAACCCCAGCACCGCCGCCACCGTCCGCTCCCGGAAGGGCTTCGGCCAGTCGAAGCGCCCCGCCACCCCGCACAGGTACGAGAGCCCCGCCGCGAAGACGTGCGCGTCCTCGACGGACCGGAACGGCTTGAGCGCGTCCTCGTAGCCGTCCCCGGGCAGCGCCGCCGACTCCGGCACCCGGACCCCCTGGAACCGCACCACCTGGTGCGAGATCTCCGGCGCGAAGGGGATCTCCCTCGGCGACGGCTCCAGCGTCACCCCGGGCGCCCTCGCCGGCACCCGCACCACCACCAGCCGGTTCCGCCCGCCCTCGCCGGCGCCCGCGCTCGCCACCACCAGCAGCACGTCCGCCTGGTCCGCCAGCGTGGCGAACACCTTCACCCCGTCCACCACCCACTCCCCGCCCTCCCGCCGCGCGGTCGTCTCGATGTCCCTGGGGTGGACCCCGCGGATCTCCGTCGCGCACAGCGCCGCCACCGCCCCCGCCGGCAGCGCCGGATCCAGCGCCCGCAGCGCCGCGCCGTACCCCGCAACGAACGCCCACCCCAGCCGATCCGCGTACACCCCACCCACCGCCGCCGCGTCGATCGGCGCCAGCCCCTCCGCCCGCGCCCGGTGCGCCTCCCAGTACTCCCGCGCCGTTCCAGCCGCCGCCACCGCCGCCGGCGGCCGGACCAGCGCATCCACCAGCCGATCTTTGTAAATTCCCATTCCTTGAGGCTCCGATACCCCGCACCCTCGGGATCGGATAATCAAAGCACCAGAGGTGTCCCCATGACCGTCCGCCCTGCAGATTCCGCCGCCGTTCCCCAGACCACCCCCACGTCCGCGCCGGCCCAGACGAACCAGGCCGCCGAGGCCCACACCCAGGCCCCGCAGCAGGCCCACGCGGCCGCGGTGCCGGACAGCTTCGGCCAGAAGAGCGGCGGCGGTCTGGGCATCCACATCCCCAGCCCCGGCGACATCTGGCACGGCATCACCAACATCTTCGACAAGGTGAAGAAGACCGCCTCCGACGTCTGGGGCGGCGCCAAGGACCTCGCCCAGAAGGGCGCCGACGCGCTCAACAAGCTCGTCACCGAGGACATCCCCGCCTACGCCAACAAGGTGAAGAACGCCGCGATCGACGTGGTGCAGAACGCGGGCGGCCAGGCCGGCATCGACTTCCTCAACGGCGTGGGCAAGGCCCGCGAGAAGCTGGGCATCGACCCGCCGGCCCGCGGGCTCAAGCCGGAGGAGATCACCGAGCTGAAGAAGGTGTTCGGCGACACCGTGGACTACAGCCAGATCCGCGTCCACGACAACGTGAAGGACGGCCTGGTGGGCAGCAGCCGGGCGATGACGCTGGGCCGCGACATCTACATGCCGGGGGACAAGACCTCCGACCCCGACTACGCCTCGACGCTCACCCACGAGATGACCCACGCCTGGCAGTTCCAGAACGGCGGCCCGGACTACGCCGCCAAGGCGCTGGAGGCGCAGCTGGGCGGCGACGGCGAGGGCAACCTCAAGGGCTACGACTGGGAGGCCGGCATCAAGAACGGCAAGGACTGGAAGGGCCAGAGCCCCGAGCAGCAGGCCGAGCTGATCCAGAACGCCTTCGACTCCGGCTGGTTCAACAACCCCAGCCAGCCCTTCATCCACAACGGCACCGACTACACCGACTACCTCAAGACGGCGGTCGATCAGCTCCGCGCCGGCCAGGGCGCGCCGTGACATAGTCTCCGGCCACCATGTGCCGGAGCATCCGAGTCCTCCACAACTTCGACCCGCCCACCACGCCCGAGGAGATGGCCGCCGCGGCCCTCCAGTACGTGCGCAAGGTGAGCGGGCTGCACCACGCGTCCCACCACGACGAGGCGGCCTTCGACGCCGCGGTGCGCACGGTCACCGCCGCGACCGAGAAGCTGCTCGCCGCCCTCCACAAGGGCGCGCACGTCCGCACCCGCGAGGGGGAGCGCGAGAAGGCGCGCGCCCGCTGGAAGCAGCGCGAGGCCCGGATGGCCGCGGCGGCCCCGGCCACCTCGCCGGCCGCCAAGCCCGCTAGGACCGCAGCTCGACCAGGTCGACGAAGATGATCTCCTGAGGCGCGCGGATCTTCTCCACCACCTCGTCCGCGGGCTTGTGGTCCAGCTGGACCTTGCAGCACGCCGCCTCGCCGCCCTCGAAGACGGTGTTCTCGATCTCCTGCGCGTTGATCCCCGCCTGGCGGACCTCGTGCAGCACGCCCGCCAGCACGCCCACCTTGTCCAGGTGCCGGACGATGAGCTGCCACTTGGCGGAGGTCCTCCTGGCCACGTTCACGCAGTTGGGCACCTCGCCCTTGTGGAGGAAGGTGTCCACCATCCGCACCGTCTCCAGCGCGATGGCGTCCTGCGCCTGGTCCGTGGAGGCGCCGATGTGGTGGGTCCCGTAGACGTTGGGGAGCTGCGCCAGCTCGGACACGAACTCCGCCTCGCCGCCCTTGGGCTCCTTGTCGAACACGTCCACCGCCACCCGCAGGCGCCCGGCCTTGGCCTCTTCCAGCAGCGCCACCTGGTCCACCACGTCCGCGCGCGAGGTGTTCACGAACAGCGCCCCGTCCGGGAGCGCGGCCAGCACCGCCCGCGAGATGAGGCCCTTGGTGTCCGCCCCGCCCGGGACGTGCACCGACAGCACGTCGGCGTCGCGCGCCAGCGCCATCACGGAGTCCGCGCGCTCGAAGCCCAGCTCCGCCGCCCGCGCGTCGGAGAAGCTGCGCGAGTACGCCCGCACCTTCATCCCGAACGCCAGCGCCCGCCGCCCGGTGTGGACGGCGATGGAGCCGGTTCCCACCAGCCCCAGCTTCCGCCCGTACGCGCCGCGCGCCTTGGAGAACACCTTCTTCTGCCACTTCCCCTCGCGCAGCCGCGCCACGTTGTCGGGGATGCGCCGGTCCATGGCGAGGATGAGGCCCATGGTCAGCTCGGCCACCGCGATGGCGTTCTGCCCGGGGCAGTTGGCGACGAACACCCCGTGCTGGGAGGCGGCCTTCACGTCGATGGTGTTGACGCCCGCGCCCGCCCGGATGACCAGCGACAGCCCCTTGGCCGCCTGGAACACGGAGGCGGGGACCTCGGTGCTGCGGACCACCAGGATGGAGGCGTTCTTCGCGGCCTCGGCGAGCTGGTCGCCCTTCAGGCCGGGGTTGAAGTCGACCGTCAGCCCCAGGGCGCGCAGGCCCTCCAGGTGCTTCTTGGGGAATTCGTCCGCGACGAGGATGCGCATGGGGGCGCACCCTACACAATCAGCCCTGGCCGCGCCGCTCGATCGGCCACCGCAGGCGGATCCACGCGTCCAGGCTGTAGCGCCCGCCCCCGATGAGCGCGGCCGCCACCATCGGCGCCAGGTAGAGGATGGCCAGCTCCATCCGGTGGATGGGGTCGTTGCGCTGGCTGTAGAGCGCCACCGCCATGGTGAAGGCCGCCACCGCGGCGGCGTAGCGCGTGGCCAGCCCGGCGGCCACCAGCAGCGCCCCGGCAAACTCCGCCAGCGCGGCGCACCAGGCGAAGACGAGGGGCGCGGGGAAGCCCATGTTCCCCAGGGTCGCCACCAGCCCGGAGGCCCCGCCCAGGAAGACCTTCGCGTAGCCGTGGAAGAACGCCAGGCAGACACCGGACGTCACCCGGACGATCAGCCAACCCACCTCACCGCGAACGGTCCCCATCCGGGCCCTGACGATGCCACACCGACGCGCTCAGTCCAGTCAGCGCAGGGCCTGGAACGCGTAGATCAACCCGGAGAGCCCCAGCACCATCACCGCCACCAGGATGGCCCACTCCACCCGCCGGGGCCGGTGCATCGCCCGCGCGCGCAGCGCCTGCCCTCGCGCCGAGACCACCTCCTGCAGCGGCCTCGCGGAGAGCGCCTGCGCCTTCGCCCGCGCCTCCAGGTCCAAAGGCAGCCGCAGCAGCACCTCGCACGCTCGGCCCGCGAGGAACCGCACCCGCGGCTCCTCCGCGCCCGCCTTCGCCTCCGCGTACCGGATGAGCGCGGGCGCCAGCGCCACCGGGGCCAGCCGGTCCGCCAGCTCCAGCACCTTGAGCTGCACCCACCCGTCCCGCTCCTGCTCCAAAAGCCGCCCCAGCGCCTCCGCCACGGGCGCCTCCGGCTCCTTCCCCAGGTGCTCCGCCAGCCGCAGCAAGGACGCGTCCTGGCGCAGCACCGCCTCGTCGAAGGTGAACCCCTTCGGCTCCGGGTCCCTCAGCTCGGCGGCCACGTGCTGCGCCAGCGCCTCGCCCTCTTCGCTCATGCCTCGGAGCTCTCCGGCCCCTCACCGGCCGCGTCCGGCGAGGCCAGGTGCGTGGTCCCGTTCCCGCGCCGCAGCCCCAGCGACTTCATCTTCTTGTAGAAGTGCCCGCGCTCCAGGTCGAGCAGCCGCGCCGCTTCGGTGACGTTGTCCTTGGTGTGGTTGAGCGCGAACAGGATGATCTCCCGCTCCGCCTCCTCCACCTGGTCCCGGAAGGGCCGGTCCACCCGCCCGCGCGGCGCCGGCGGCTCCGGGGAGGCCTGCGCCGGAGCGGCCGGCGGGGCGGGCTGGGGCGAAGGCGCCGCCTGCATCGACTGGAGCACCTGCTCCGGCGGTGGGCGGGTATCTGTATCCGGGATCGCCATCGGCGCCACCGGGACGGCCATCGCCGCCGGCGCGCCGCTCCGCCGCGGGAGCAGGTCCTCCGCCTCGCGCCCGGCGACCACCGGCCCCTCGCAGAGGATGGCCAGCCGCTCCACCAGGTTGCGCAGCTCGCGCACGTTGCCGGGGAAGTCGTGTGAGGCCAGCACCACCAGCGCCTCCCGCGACAGCGTCATCCCCTTCTTCCCGTTCTTGGCGCACGCCTCCTTGAGGAAGGACGAGGTGAGGTCGGTGAGGTCCTCCTTGCGCTCGCGCAGCGGCGGCGAGTGGAGCTGCACCACGTTGAGCCGGTAGTAGAGGTCCTCGCGGAACTGGCCGCGGGCGATCTCCTTCTCCAGGTCCTTGTTGGTGGCGGCGATCACCCGCACGTCGACCTTGATCGTCTCCGCGCCGCCCACCCGCTCCAGCTCCCCCTCCTGCAGCACGCGCAGCAGCTTGGCCTGCATCGCCGGCGGCATGTCGCCGATCTCGTCGAGGAAGAGGGTGCCCTCGTGCGCCAGCTCGAACTTGCCGCGCCGCACGCTCACCGCGCCGGTGAAGGCGCCCTTCTCGTGGCCGAACAGCTCGCTCTCGATCAGGTCGTGCGGCACCGCCGCGCAGTTGAGCTTCACGAACGGCCCCGCCTTCCGCCTCGAGTGCTGGTGGACGGCGCGGGCGACCAGCTCCTTGCCGGTGCCGTTCTCGCCGGTGATCAGCACCCGCCCCTCGGTGGGCGCGGTCTTCCGGATCAGCTCGTAGATGCGCTGCATGGCGGGCGAGGTGCCCACCATCTCGAAGCGGCCCGCCTGATCCCGCAGGACCTCCAGCTCCTCGATGGCCGCCTGGTGCTCCAGCGCGTTGCGCAGCGCCACCAGCAGCCGGTCGCGGGCAATGGGCTTCTCCAGGAAGTCTCGCGCCCCCAGCTGTGTCGCCTTGACCGCGGTCTCGATGGTGCCGTGGCCGGACATCATGATCACCGGCAGCTTGGGCCGCTGGCCGTGCAGCTTCTCCAGCGCGCTCAGCCCGTCCATGTCGGGCATCTTCACGTCCATCAGGACCGCGTCCACCGGCCGGCTGGAGAGCACGTCCAGCGCGATCTGCCCGGAGGCCGCCAGCTCCGTCCGGTACCCCTGCAGCTGCAGGGCCTGGCTGAGGGTGAGGAGGATGTTCTTCTCGTCATCGACGATGAGGATGGTGGCGGGCATCTGCGTCTCCGCTTCCCAGGGAGGTGTGGCTGTTTGGCCGCACTTTCTGGGAAATGCATCGGTGGATCAAGGGGTTCACGGGGCTACACAGACCCCTACTGCAACCGGCTTGCCGGGGAAGAATGCCTTTGACCCTGAACGATCCGTCCAGTAGAGGCGTCGCACCGAGAGGGGCTTACGCAATGCGGCGAACGGTGATCCAGCTGTGGGCGGCCGGGGTGGCAGCGGCGATGGCGGTCGCGCTGACGGGGTGTCCGCCGGCCTACCCGAAGTGCGAGAGCGACTCGCAGTGCAAGGAGCACGGCGAGTACTGCGTCCAGGGGCAGTGCCAGCAGTGCGCGGTGGAGGGGAACTGCCCCGCCAACTTCGTCTGCCAAGCCAACAAGTGCGTCCCCAAGCCGGAGTGCACCAAGGACGTGCAGTGCGGCGACAAGAAGAAGTGCGAGGCCGGCAAGTGCGTGACCGACCCCAACGCCGAGAAGCCGGCGGACAGCTCCGCGGACGCGGACGCCAACAAGAAGAAGTACGAGTCGGTCTCCGACTGCAACCTCCCGCCGGTGCACTTCGGCTTCAACGACACCGTGCTCACCTCGGAGGCGCGGCAGGCGATCGACGGGGCGCTGGAGTGCCTCAAGACGGTGTCGGCCAGGCAGAAGGTGGTGCTGGAGGGGCACGCGGACGAGCGCGGCACCGAGGAGTACAACCTCCAACTCTCCAACCGGCGCGCGGCGGCGGTGAAGAAGTACCTCTCCGACCTGGGCGTCTCGTCTGGCAAGCTGGACACCGTGGGCTACGGGGAGAACAAGCCGGCGGTGGACGGCCACGACGAGGCCGCCTGGGCCGCCAACCGGCGGGTCGACTTCGCCGGGAAGTAGCCCCCTCCGCTGAGCAGCCGGCTGGGCAAGGGAACGCCGACCCCAAAGTCCACGGATCGCGCCCCTGGTGGTAGCCTGAGCCGTCATGTCAGAGCAGCGCCAGTCCCATCTGGTCTTCGCCTGCGGCCAGAGCTGGTTCGCCATCCCCGCGGACGCCGCCTCCGAGGTGGTCAGCTTTCCGGAGCTGACCCGCGTCCCGGGCGCGCCCCCGCACCTGTTGGGCGTGTTCGCGCACCGGGGCGAGGTCATCCCGGTGGTCGACCTGGCGGTGCTGGTGGGCACCCAGGCCGAATCCACCCAGCGCGCGGTGCTGCTGCGGCTGCCGCGCGGCTCGCTGGCGCTGACCGCCAACAAGGTGGCCGGGGTGAGCCCGGTGCAAGGCAAGCTGGAGCCTTTGGGGGGGAACGGGGTGCGGATGCACCTGCGCGGCCCGGCGCGCACCGCCCGCTCCGAGGTGGCGGTGATCGACCCCGAGGGCCTCTTCGACTTCCTCAGCCAGGGCGGCTAGGGGAGAGCGGGGGCGCGCGCCTACGATGCCGGAGTCCCAGGACCTCTCTCGCGAACGGCCGAGCGCGATGGTGGCGGGGCTGCTGCTCTGCCGCGCCGCGGACGGCCACCTCGCCTTCCGCGCCCGCGACGTGGTGCAGGTGGAGGCGTGGTCCGCCTCGGCGAGGTCGCCCCACGCCCGGCTGGCGTTCGGCTACTCCCCGCAGCAGGGCCGCGCGCTGGTCTCCGCCGACGGCGACGCGGTGGGCGTGGACGAGGTCTCCGTCTTCGCCGAGCCCGCCTCCGTGCTCGCCACCCCCGCGCTCCTGCAGAGCGCCCTGGGCCAGAGCATCGCCGGCTTCGTCTTCGCCCGCGACCGGCTGTGGCCGCTGCTCCGCCTCTCGGAGTTCTCCCGCTTCCTGACGGCGCACGGGGGGATGCTGTGACGCCCTCGCCGCTCAAGGGGCTGGCCCGCTGGCTCGTCCTCCCGTCCAACCTGGCGGGCGTGGGGGGCGGCGCGCTGGCGGTGATCTACGCGACGCTCACGCTGGTCGTCCCGCCCAGCACGTGGAAGTGGTTCGGGCTCATCTGCGCCAGCGTCGTCATCCTGTTCACCGTCCTCGGGGAGGTGCTCCTGCAGCGCTACCTGCGGATGCTCCGCCAGCTGGGGGAGGGCGCGCTGCCGCCCACCGCGGAGAACCTCGCCCAGGCGGTGCGCGAGGCGTTCGCGTTCCCGGACCGTTGCTTCCTGATGACCGTGGTCCTCTGGTGCGCGGGCACCACGCTCGCCGGCGGCGCCTTCAGCCTGGTGCCCGCCGTCCACTGGCTGGACGCCGGCACGCGCCTGGCCGCCCTGGGCCTGGCGCTGGGGCCCATCACCGCCACGCTGGCCTACCTGCTGCTGATCGGTCGCGCCCGCGAGGTGGTGGCGGCGATCGCCGCCCAGGGGCTGACCGCCGAACAGGTCACCGAGGCCTGGCCTCCCCGCCGCCGCCAGCTCCGCTCGCGCTTCCTGTGGTTCACCGCGGTGAGCGTGGCCACCCCGTCGCTGCTGGTGGCGGACATCTGGCAGCGGAACATGCGCATCGGGATGGACGCGGTGGCCGCCGTCCCGGACGCCGCGGCGCGGCTGGAGCTGGCGAACGACCTGGCCGCCCGGGGCC
>Ga0068860_100005871_pt1 | contig 12357 bp, 8 predicted proteins | sample KBSSwiS32_FD_66597 | JGI IMG/M metagenome (GOLD analysis project Ga0068860, IMG submission 66597) | Switchgrass rhizosphere microbial communities from Kellogg Biological Station, Michigan, USA - KBS Switchgrass S3-2 | ecosystem: Host-associated > Plants > Roots > Rhizosphere > Soil ... | reverse complement strand
CGGGCGTGGCGATGCTGGGCTCCATCGGCGCCGATCGGGACCGGGCCAGGATGTTGAGCACGACATCGGCGCTGGTGACCCCTTGAGCCAACGCTTCGACGGCGGCGGCTTCCAGTGCATCGAGGCCGTCGACCGTGGCTGCTGTCAGGATCTTGACCATCTGCCGGTCGCCATCGTTGCTGCCCTTCAGCTTGCCGCGAAGGCGCTCCAGCGCTGGCGGCAAGGCCAGTTGCTTGAACGGTGCCCCGTTCCTCAAGGCTCCCGGCTTCTTCGCCAGAACCGGCACGTAGTGCCAGGGATCATAGACGGTCTGCTCACGGCCGAAGCGACGCTCATGTTCGGCAACGATATCGTCACCCTGGCGGATGACGATGGGATCGGCATAGCCGTGGACCTCAACGGGACGCCCCAAGGCGCGCGCCGCCACCGAGTACTTGCTGTAGTCGAACCGCACGAGCAACGTCTTGGATACCGAGGCCGCGACAGCGTGGAAGCCGTCGAACGGGGCTGTCGGCATGCGCATCAACGCGGGCCTCTCGTCCTCGAACACGTCGGCGATGGTGCGGTCGCGAAGCTCGGGATGCCGATGGGCGTTCGCGTGTTCCAGGCAACGATCGAGCAGCCATGCGTTCAGCTCGTCGTAGCTGGCAAAGCGCAACCGGGGCGTGAAGAAGCGTTCGCGCACGACGCCGACCTGGTTCTCGACCTGACCCTTCTCCCATCCCGCCGCGGGTGTGCACGCGGTCGGCTCGACCAGATAATGGTTGCACATCTGCAGGAAGCGGCGGTTGAACTTGCGTTCCTTGCCCAGAAACACCGCATCCACCGCGGTAGTCATGTTGTCGTAGATCCCGCGCGTGCAGATGCCGCCAAAGAAGGCGAACGCCCGGGCGTGGGCATCGAACACCATCTCCTGCGTCTCACGGGGATAGGCTCGCACGAAGAACATCCGGCTATGGCACAGCCGCATGTGCGCGACCTTCACCGTCGTCGTCACGCCCGCCAGCACCACGACTTCGTGGCTCCAATCGAACTGGTAAGCCTCGCCAGGCTCAAAGCTCAGTGGCACGAAGGCGGTCGCCGTGCGGCCCACTTCCTCGCGCTGCCAGCGGCGCGCATGGCGGCGGACCGTATCGTAGCCGCCTTCATATCCTTGCGCTCGCAGCGCCTCGAATAGCCGGATCAGCGTCAGCCGTTCGCGCCGCGGCTTGCGTTCGTTCTCCGCCAATAACCTCTCAAGCTCGGCAACGTGGGCGCCGAGCTTGGGCATCGGTTGAACCGTGCGATCGTAGCTGAACTTGCCGTCCTCGGCCTCAATCGCCTTCCTGACCGTCTTTCTCGAAACATGCAGCCGCCGCGCGATCTCCCGCACCGACTGACGCTGCACGAAATATGCACGCCTGATCCGTCCAATCGTCTCCACCGTCGTCATCCTCCGCCTCGCCGCCTGCCTCAATCGCAGGCGATAATAGATGACCCGGGGGTGGTCCCCGATTAGGCGCCGATCACCGAGTCAGGTGGGCACCACTTGCACGCCGAAACACAGCCCCGAAGGCCAACAGTCGGACGATCCGAACTGAATTCCCCTTCGCAGCGCCGAACCGCACCGCACCGCCTGATTTCCCCATCGACTGTTTCCCTCCCTTTAATTCTAGGCCAATTGGAGAATATGAAGCCTTCAATTTTGTGTGTTTGATTGCCCGGCAAATTTATTTGCGTGCCGGTTCCCATGCAGATGCCCCGCCAGAATGCCCATTCCGGGCCGCCGCTCCTTCAACAAAGGCGGTCGGCCGCCTCTCGTCCTTGGGTGTAACCCCGGAATGGTGCGTGGACGCTACGCTGAAGTTGCAGGAACGTTCATATCCGACCTCAAACGCGATCTCCGGAACACTTCAAGCCGCCCACCGTCGGCCGATCAGCCACATACCACGCGGCGGGCCAGCTTATTTAGCCGTCGCGGCAAAAAGGCTGAATAGAACTGACGCAATCCGAAAGACATCGCTGCAGCTATTGTTGGCAAAGACAGCGACCAAAAGGTCGTCATGCTGACTGTAGATAAAGAAGCTCCTGAAACCCACTATGGAGCCCTCATGCATGACGAGATCGCCGCTTCGCATGAGCCCCAGGCCATAGAAACCCGGACCACGCATATTCCGCTCGGGCCAGCGATATGTGTTGGTCGGAGCGCCTTGCGCAAGCATGCGTTCGAGGGACGTCTTCGACAGCGTGGGGTGGTCCACGCATTTAAAGGCAGTGGTCCAAAGAGCGAAGTCGTCGAGCGTAGTTATCAAACCGCCGTCAGCCGGTGTCACGGGCAATGATACCACGTCATCTTTGACATGTCGGCCAAGATGATCGTCCCAGCGCAGGCCTGTGGCATCCCCCGGCCTGGGGCTATAGCACTCATCATGGACCTCCGAATTCTCCATCCCGAAGGGAAGCAGAAGCTCTTGCCGGATGTAGTCAGCATAACGCAGCGCCGACTGGGCCTCGATAATTTCGCCCAATAACGTGTAGCCGAGGTTACAATAACGAAATTGCGAACCGGGTTGGAAATGGAGCGGCCGCGCAATTGCTTCGTGGATCATTCCGTCGATCGTGGCGCCGAAGGCCCAGCCGTCCACGACGGCGTAATAATCGCGGGCAACGGCATAATCCGGAATGCCGCTACTATGTGACAGGAGGTGCGCAACGTTGACGGAGTCCCAGTGCTGGGACCGACGACCCTCGGGGAGATAGTCGTTGATCCGTCCATCAAGCTGCACTGTCTCCGCTTCGATCAGTTGCATGACAGCGGCCGCAGTAAACTGCTTGGCTATGGACCCCACATGGAAGCGGCCATCGACATGATTGTCCCGATCCACCGAGGCTGGGCCATAGGCGCGCTTGTGTATAGGCTGCCCGCCTCGGGTGACCATGGCTACGCCGGAAAAATGCTCCGTATCGACCATCTCAGCAAGGAAGTTTTCCGCCGCGATATCGCGTTTCTCCCTGCCCTTCTCCACGCGAAACTTATCGGGGCCTCGCATGTGCCTAGCTGCCCTTTGCCGAGCGGCTTGTTACGCCGCAAAGATAGGCCGCTATCGCCGCAAGCGGTACCGCGATGGCGGTGATCGCCCATGACAGGCCGGACGGACCGTCCACTGCTCCGCTCGTCAAGGCTCCCGGTAGGGAGGCACCAATGCCCAGGCCCAAGCTGATGTTTCCCATGGCGATGAAGGAAATGCACAATCCTTTGGCATCGGCTGGAACCAGATCCTGCGCCGTCGCGATGCCACAGGTCGATGCGACAGCGGAGACGAAGAGCCAGAAAGCAGAGAGGACGACGACATAGGCAGCAGGAGCGATTGTCAGGAAGAGAAGTGAAAGGCCGCCTGACATCGCCAACAAGGCGATGACGCGAAGCCTTAGTCCATTGCCCCCTCTGCTGAACAGCCTGTCCGCAGCGAAGCCGCCGACCACAGTTCCCAGAAAGCCGCTGAGCACGATCACCAGCCCAAAACCGTTGGATATCTCCCAGGAAGAAACGCCAAAATCGCGTGACAACAGCGTCGGCACCCAACTGATAAGCGAAAAATCGATGGTCGTAAGAGCCGCTAAAGCCGCGAATATCGGTAGCAGGAGCGCCCACGCGTCCCACATTTCCTTTAACACCGCCCTGAAGGGTCGCGCGTCAAGCCCCCCGGTTGCTCTTCGCCGCGGCTCACGGATGAACAGGAGCAGAGCAAGTACTGGAATACCCAAGAGACCAATCAGCATAAGCGTCACCCGCCAGGGCTCGATATGGCCCGCACCAAGGCCGTTGAGAGCCCCAGACTGGGCGAGCGACAGGACGCTACCGCCAATGACGATCGCCAAGCCGCTTCCCACGTTCATTCCAGAGAGGAACACCGCCATCGGACGGCCTCTGCGTTCCTGGGGGAAAAGGTCGGAAATCATGGACATGGCAGCTGGCGCGAGAATGGCTTCGCCTGCTGCGACGACTATTCGAGCCCCGATGAGCGAAGCCATGCCCGTCGCGGCGCCGCACGCGACTGTCCCGGCGCTCCAGGTGATTGTGCCGAGGAGCAAGAGGTTTCGACGGTTGGCAATGTCCGCCAGCCGGCCTGCCGGCAGGCCTGCCATGCCATAGATGAGGGCGAACGATGTCCCCTGCGCCAACCCGACCTGGAAATCCGAGATCCCAAGGCTGCTTCTGACTGGATCGACAAGCAGGCTGAATATGAGGCGGTCGGTATACGAAAGGATAGCGGTCACGAAAAAAATAGCGACCGTGAACCACCCGCGTGAACTGGATGGCCATGGCACCAGTTCCCTAGATTGTGGGTTTGCCGATTGTGGCGCATGGCCCGTTGTGGTGGTGGTCGCCATCAAATCGAACCGCTCATGTGGACGTCGATTGCAGCGAGGCGACAGCATCAATCTCGACCAATGCGCCTTCGATCGCAAGACCGGAGATCACAGTCGATCGGGCAGGGCGCCACTCGCCGAAAAAGGCCGAATAGGCTTCATTGAAAGCGGCGAAGGCTGAACGGTCGGCCAGCCATACCGAAGTTTTGAGAATAGCCGAACGATCAAGACCATGCTGGTGCAGCACATTCTCCAGTCGCTCCAGGCAAAGCGCCGTCTGGTGAGTGACATCGCCCTCGATTTGCCCGTCGGGTCCAAAGGCAAGCTGGCCGGATAGGAACAGCAGATCTCCGGCAACCATGGCTGGAGATAGATGTGGGGCGCTGATCATGCCTTGGTTCTCCATTCGGTAAGCAAGCACGGCTTCACCCCGTCTTGGCGCGGCCAATAGTCCAAAGGCTTTTTGGCATAGGGAATGTTCACAAAGTCGGGTGTCAGGGCTCCTGGAGCGGTAATGTAGATCACGCCGCCCTTTGCCAGCGGCGCGAAGCCGGCATGGAAGTGCTGGGTCGATTTCACCACGATCAGCCGCTTTTTGGCCAGATCAATCCCGAGTTTCTCCAGGCTGGCCGGATCGAATGGCTGGCTGCGAACGGTGGTGAGCACGATATCCAGGTGATTGGCGGCTTCTATCCACACCGCCGTTCCGAGCGGCCAATGCAGACCTAGGCCCGATTGGAAATGGTCGTGCAGGACAGCCTTGACCTCGACCACAAGATCGACCGGGTTTCCGGATGTAGGACCGGTCTTGCCCCCGATGCGGACGCTGATCTTCGCTCCAACACCGGCCTCGACCAGCACTCTTGCTGCCTCTGGGTCGTAAAGAAATGCGATGAGGGCATTGTCGACGCCCTTGGCGAGTATCCTCTCCAGGACGAAGGTGCTGTCCGATGGCGCGCCGCCGCCCGGATTGTCCGCCCCGTCTGCGGCAACGACAGGAACAGCGGTGCTCTGCATGGCGCAGTCGAGAGCTTCGTCGATCACCACGAAAGGCGGGACGGTTTCGTCGCGGATGGCGAAAAACCGTTCTGCAAGCTCCAACGCAAGCTTATCACCTCTTTCCCGCTGGTCGTCCGTGATGACCCATAGCCGCGCGCCACCTTCCGCAATGTCTCCCCATGGGAAACCATGCCCAAGCGAAATGCTCAACGCGCCCCCCGACGCTTCGTGCGCTCGCATCCCGTCGACGAACCCAGCCATTGGTTCGCGCGTCGTATGCCACAGGCCGACCATCTTGCAATCGACGGCGGAAATGACCGGTTTGATGCGCTTTTCTGCCGTCGCGATCGACAACTGAAATACCTCATGCGCGCGCTCGGCGATGTCGATGTGCGGATATTCCTTGTAGGCGATCAATATGTCCGAACAGCGCAGCATCGGCGCAGTCGTATGGCAATGTAGATCCACTTCCACGCCTACGACGACGTCCGGGCCGACCTGCGCGCGAATTTGTGCCAGAAGATCTCCTTCGCAATCGTCATAATCCACTGCAGACATGGCTCCGTGGAGATTGAGCAGGATGACGTCGAGGGGCAGAGCGGCACGGATAGTTTCGAGAATTTCGTCGCGGAAACTCTCATAGACATTGCGTAAAGTGCGTCCGCCCGGCTGGCCCTGTGCTGCCAGACCTTCGATCACCTCATGACCTGCACTTTCCGCAAGCCGCCGCCAGAGCGCCAAAGTGGCAAAGACACCGTCAGGGGCGATCGCGCTCGCATCTCCATGGTGGATGCCCATCTCTTCATATGCGCCGAGGCCCAGAGGGATCGGCGCGAAGGTGTTGGATTCCATCACCAACTGAGAAATAAAAATTCGCATCTGACGATCTAGGTCCTATTGGGGGGCGGCAGCATGCCGCGGTGTTGCGATATGGTCCACAAGGCGGGCAGGATAGAGCACATCCGGATCCAGCCCGGCGTCAATGATGTCGATCGGGACATTCTCTCCAATGACCAGCGCAGCAGCAAGACGGCTCAGCGCAGGTGCCGTCTGAACGCCATAGCCACCCTGGCCGGCTAACCAGAAGAAGCCGGGCGCTCGTGAATCGAAGCCTACAACCGGCAAGCGATCGGGCGCGAAGCTGCGCAACCCTGCCCAGCGATGCTCAACCCTGCGGACCTGAAGCGTTGTCGCCTGCTCGACGCGGTCCACCGCAATGGCGACGTCAAGCTCGTCGGGCTGGGCGTCACAGGGCGCCATAGGCTGCTCGTCTGCCGGAGACAGCAGCAACTTGCCAGCGTCCGGCTTGAAATAGAAATTCTCGTCTATGTCTATGACGCATGGCCAGGCGCCTATTTCAGCAGATGCAGGGGGATCGATGAGTACCGCGGTCCTTTGCAACGGCTGAATACCCAAAGGAGCTAAACCGGCAAATTCCGCCACCTGATCGGCCCAAGCGCCAGCAGCATTGACAAGAATCGGAGCTGTATATTCAATCTCGCCGACACGAACGCGCCAGCCCTGGGGGCCCTTCGCGATGGCACTGACTTGCGCATTCATCACCACTGTACCGCCAAAAGAGCGGAATTTGCGAACGAACGACTGCAGCAATGCGTCGACGTCGATGTCCTGTGCGCCCGGTTCCCACAAAGCCGCTGCGGTGTAACCTGGCTTGAGGATGGGGCATCGGGCCTTGGCTTCCGAAGCCGTGACGATGTGGGCGGCTGCCTTCATCAATGGGGTGGAAGCAGTCTCCAGAAGCCTTTGCTCCTGTTCTTTGGTCGCGATGTAAAGACAGCCGCGCGGGCGAAACGGAGACGCCAGCTGAAACGCGTCGGGAGGATTGGAAAGGAAGCTGTTACCTGCGCGTGAAAGTGCGCAAATTGGCTCGCTACCATAGGTTTCGGAGAACAATGCCGCAGACCGGCCAGTCGCGTGAACACCAGGAAACGCTTCTTTTTCCAGAAGCAGGACACGGACATTCTCGTTCAGGAAAGCGGCAATGCCGAAACCAGCTATTCCGCCACCGACGATAATGATGTCGAAGGTATTAATCATCTTTTGAGGACCGACTTTGCTATTTCTGCCACGTGGCGTTGAGTTCCGAGCCCATGGCTAAAAGAAGGTCGCGGCAGTCAGCAAGGCACCCAGTCGCGCTGCCCGGCCAATCAAACAGGACTGATCGTCACGCAAAAGTCGCGCCCGCTAGGCCGGTCCAGTTTGCTAGCCATAGGCGGCAGCATGACGCTTCGGCCGCCTCGACCAGTAAGTGCATCGAGGGTTCAACGCGACATGATGACGACAAAACAACCGGTATCAAACTGGAATAAGCGTGCTTGCGATTTGCGGTGGGATGGCCGAGCACTCATCCATGGCAAACGTATAGCGGCTTCAAAAGAAATCGAGATATACTCGCCAGTCGATGGTCGCCATCTCTATAGTTCGGGTCTATGCGATGCTGCGACGATCGACCGCGCAGTGCGATCCTCACGCTCGGCTTTCGAGAGCGGGAACTGGAGTGGTATCAGCCCGCAGGCCCGATCCAGCAAGCTGTTGCGGCTCGCTGAACTTATTGTTCGCGATCATGAAGAGCTTGCTCTTCGCGATACGTTGGAAATGGGCAAGCCGATTGGCACATCCTTGAGCGAGGTAGCTGGCCTCGCGCCCGTTCTTTGCCGATATTACGCCGAATGCGCTGACAAAATCTACGGTGAGGTTCCGGGCAGCGATCAAGGCAGCCTTGCCTTTAGCCTGCGCGAACCGCGCGGGGTTGTCGCTGCGATTGCGCCTTGGAACTATCCGCTTGCCAATGCGATCATCAAGTCGCTTCCCGCTCTCGCCGCGGGCAATTGCGTGATCCTCAAGCCTTCCGAGATGACCCCCGGCTCAGCGCTACGCTTCGGCGAGTTGGCACTTGAAGCCGGCCTGCCGGACGGGGTGCTTAACGTCGTGCCTGGAGACGGCATCGAAACTGGCGCCAGCCTCGTCAGCCATGATGATATCGATTTGGTTACCTTTACAGGATCGACGGCAACCGGGCGCGCCATTATGGCCCTTGCCTCGACCCGCCACATTCGGCCCGTAATGCTCGAATGCGGCGGCAAGTCTCCTCAGATCGTTTTTTCGGACGCGCCCCCGAGCAACGAGTTGGCACCGCATATTCTCGCCGAGATCCTCGTCAACCAGGGGCAGCTATGCGTTGCCAGAAGCCGCCTTCTGGTCCACCAGTCGAGGAAGGACGAACTGCTCGCCGAACTCGTAGACCTTGCACGAGAGCAGGTCGTGGGCGACCCGTTGGATATTGGCACTCGTTTCGGACCACTCGCAGGACCAACACGGCGCGACAGCGTCATGGCATACATCTCGTCGGCTCAAGGAGCCGGTGCACACATGGTGGCGGGCGGCGCAACGGACCGCTATTGCGGTGTCCTGCCCACGATACTCGACAACGTCGTCGACGATATGGCTGTAGTTAAGGAGGAAATCTTTGGTCCTGTCCTCACAGTTCAGGCATTCGATACGGTTGACGATGCGATCCGGCTTGCCAATTCGACCCGCTATGGGCTCGGCGCAACAGTTTGGAGCACGCACTATCCGGTGATCCACGCCATGGTCCGCCGGCTCAAGTGCGGGCAGGTAACGGTAAGGAGCACGACCGAGCCATTCGAAGGGCCGGGCTTTGCGCTTGCCGGAGAGCCCCATGGAGATTCGGGCTTTGGCGGTGAAACGGGACTGGACGCACTGCGCAACTATACAGCGGTTAAAGGCGTCGTTCTGGCTGGGTGATGCTGAGAACCCTCGGCCATGCCGTAGCGATGGCCGAGGGTACAACCGTCAGAGAGAAAGAGTCGATCAGAAGTTCATGCTGAAATTGATAGGGCAGGAACGCGATAGCGGCTCAGCAAAGAACGCCCGCCGCGACGACCAACAAACATGCTCGGGCGGCGTCAAAGACGGTGGCCGCGTCAATTTGCATCAGTCGCTCCATTCAAATGGACTTGCACATATCCTCGCAGGCTGGGCGGCCCCTTGCTGACAAAAGCAGCAATTTCGGCTTTCTCCGTATCGAGAGACATGATCACCGAGCCGGTCGTGAAGCCGATGAGATTGGCCGAATTCTTCCGATCTATATCACCGGGCACCGTTCGGCAGATTGGATTGAATGGATCATCACTAGAAGAAAGGGCTGACTGTAATTCCGATAGGCGTGGGACCCTGCCGCCCAGTCGCCTGGCTAGCGCCGACAGCCTTGCTTCAGAATTTTCTCCGTTTGGGGCGCCGGCAATTTCGATGTTCGCGGGCACCAGCGGATGGTTGGTGTGGAGTACGTGGTCGGAACCGGGAGAAAATTCATGGACCCCCGCGGCGGACGCCTCAAGTGAGCGAATATTGGATGTGTCCGCCACGAGGTAATGCTGGCCTACCGCATGGGGCACAGACTTCACGAAGCTCGCCGCCTCATCGAGCGTCCTCGATTGAAGCGCTTTGCGGATGACGAAGGCGACGGGTAGGCCGCGGGTCGACGTGGGCAGCTGTGGCAGATAATTTACGCAGACGGCGATGCGCCGGGCATTGACGCCGAGCAAGGCAATTAGACCGCCGACTGTGAAGACCAGTGTCGCCGGTTTGCCGCCATCTGCCGAAGTCCGTACCATCAACTGGTGTCCATCAGTGGATGCATCAAGGTCCATGTTTTGCCCAATCCACATTCTGTTCGATGCGGCGCGAATCGCGAACGAACTGCATTTATCCCCCAGCGGAGATCCGTGCGTAGCTTTGCGATAAACCCACTCTTCATCCATGAGCTGAGCCGCTAGGAGCAATTCGAAGGAAATATCTGCCGCACCCGCCATCGCACGCAACTCGTCCAAAACATCGGATGCGTAAGCGTCAATGACCGGCATGAATTCGGTATCTCGAATGAAGCGCCTGGCATAACCAAGGGGATCGCTAATCCCAGCCAGGGCAAGGCTTCCCAGCCAGTCGTCCAGCCAAGCGTGAATCTGGGCTCGACGCAGCTCGCCGAACGCTCGACCGCGCTCGCTGGGTGAGCCGGAGAGATTGATTACGTCGAGAGTCATGTCGGCCTGTTGATTGCGAATGAGGATTTGCCCGGGATTTCCATCAAGAATTGACCTGGGAGGATATTTGCCCGCCGGTACGGGTGCTTGGTCAAACTGGTGATTTGGCTTTTGCGTCCCTTGGGCTTGGTTCAGTCCTCCATATGGCTTTGGATCGACTTGGATATTTGCATGACCAGGAACTCAGGAACGGTCGCCGCCTTCGCCAATTGCCCGCTCGGCATGAGCGTTCGCGGCCCTTGCTCCAAATATGAACCCCAGAAAATTCAAGAGGGTTTGGGCGGCAAGAATCGACGTGCTGCCGGTCGAATCATAATCCGGAGCCACTTCCACAAGGTCCATTCCAACGATCTCATGCCGACTGGCGAGATGCTGCAGCATTTCGAGCACCTCGTAATAGAGGAAGCCGCCATGGCTCGGCGTTCCGGTCCCTGGTGCGATTGATGGGCAAAATCCGTCGATGTCCAACGTCACATAGACGCGAGCGCCCTCGGGAATGCGCGCAACAACCCCTTCCGGTCCCAATGCGCGCATCTGACGGACGGAAATGATGTCCGAGCCCATAGCCCGGGCCTCGTCGTAGCCATCCCTGGCCGTGGAGGACACATTGCGGATACCGACTTGCGTCAGGCCCGTAACATAGGACTTCTCTGCCGCTCTTCGCAGAGGATTGCCATGGCCAAAGCGCACGCCATGGCGCTCGTCCACGAAGTCCAGATGCGCGTCGATGTGAAAGATATGAAAGCTGTCCCGGCCTTCGTAAGCATCGATGCAGGGAATGTTGATGGAATGATCGCCTCCGATCACGATCGGCAGCGCGCCAGCATCCAGTATGGCTTTAACGCCGGCTCGAATGTTCGCGTGGCTCCTTATCGTGTCGGTATGGACAATGTCCGCGTCGCCGATATCGACCATGCGAACATCCGATCCAAGATAGATGCAGTCATCCTCGTGGTCGTATGCGCCAGAGTGCCCGAAACTGAACAGCGTGGAAGCCTCCCGCACCGCCCTAGGCCCAAAGCGTGCGCCGGCGCGATACTGCGTGCCAGCATCGAATGGCGCGCCGAGGATCGCTATGTCGGCATCTATTTGTGACCAGTCCTCTACATAAGGACTTTTTCCGAACGTGCAGATGCCGACGAAAGGCAGGTTCAGCCTGCCCGCCTCGTATGCGTGACGGCTCATCAATGAAACTCCTATTGTGAGAAAACGGCATGTTTCTCGAGCGACATGGCCACACCCGGGAAATGATCACCAGCTTCCCTGGATCTTGCCCTCTTGGACCGCTCCAAGCGCCAACTGCTTAGCCAAAAGATGGGAAATGGCCTTTTGCGGGCATCTAAAATCTATTTGAGAAGACAAGGAAAGCACGCTGCCTGGAACCCGCTGCTGAACCCGGCCAGACGAAGACACAGCACTTGCCAATGCATCGCAAACAAAAGGGATGGGAAATCAAACACGCATCCGAACGAACTCTTTAAGCATGACTCTTTGAAGGAACCCTCCGGAGGGGCTGCGGGACCTTTAACGAAGGGGAGCTTCACATGGACAGATGCGCTACGATGGCTTGGAGTTCGAAAATGCACGAACGAGCAATGGACGGATGGGGACGAACCTCGCCTGATGCGCCAAGGCCGCCGAGGCACATGCGCGCGGCATTGGCGACCTGTTCCATTTCCGCCCTGCTGGCAGGCATGACTGTCTGCAATGTCGCGCATGCGGAAACACCGGCCTCTCCGTCGGCGGACAAGGGCGAAGCGCCTCTCGAAATCGTAGTGACGGCGCAAAAGCGAACCGAGAACATCCTTTCCGTACCGGCGTCGGTCAGTGTCATCGGCGGCGATCGACTGTCAGCACAGCATGCCACTCAGCTTCAGGACTATGCCGCATACGTTCCCGGCCTGCAGGTGGATTCGGGCGGTACACC
>Ga0068860_100005865_pt1 | contig 12365 bp, 14 predicted proteins | sample KBSSwiS32_FD_66597 | JGI IMG/M metagenome (GOLD analysis project Ga0068860, IMG submission 66597) | Switchgrass rhizosphere microbial communities from Kellogg Biological Station, Michigan, USA - KBS Switchgrass S3-2 | ecosystem: Host-associated > Plants > Roots > Rhizosphere > Soil ... | reverse complement strand
GCCGCGCTGGCACATGGCGCCGGCGCGCTCATGCTGTGCGATGCCGTTCAGGGCCTGGGGCGCGTCGCCATCCCTAACGGGCCCGACCTGGTCGCGGTCTCGGCGCACAAAATTCACGGTCCAAAAGCCATTGGGGCGCTGTGGATGCGCGACGGGGCGCAGCCCGCACCGATCATCCACGGCGGCGGGCAGGAGCGGGGGATGCGCTCGGGCACCCTGTCGCCCGCGCTCTGCGTCGGTTTCGGCGAGGCGGCAAAACTGGCGACCCAGCGCGAACAGGCCGATCATGACCACGTCGAGCAGTTGTGGGCTCGCGCGATGCAAGCGCTTGGCGACCGCTGGACGATCAATGGGAGCGCGGAGCGGCGCTACCACGGTAATCTCAACATTCGCCGTGCAGGCGTCGATACGGCCAGGCTGGTTGCGGACTTGCGGGACGTCGCTTTCTCACTCGGCAGCGCGTGCGCCAGTGGATCGGGCCGACCCAGCCATGTGCTGCGCGCCATTGGCCTGTCGGGCCGCGAAGCACGCTCGTCAGTCCGGCTCGGTTTCGGCCGCTACACTACTGAAGCGGAGCTGGTGGACGCGCTCGGCCGGATCGATGCCGCGGCCGACGCGCAGGAGAAATTCGCGGCGTGACCAAAGTGCGGTTCTTCCGGGCGGACGGAATGCTCGACAAGGAAGTGGACGCGGCGCCGGGCCAGCGGCTGCTCGATGTTGCCTGGGCCCAGCGCCAACCGCTCGAAGGGGCGTGCGAGGGCGTCATGGCCTGCTCGACTTGCCACGTCATCGTCGAGGCCAAGGATTTCGAGAAATTGCCGCCGGCGACGGAGGAGGAAGAGGATTTGCTCGATCTTGCAGTCGCGGCGGGCCGGACGTCGCGGCTCGCTTGCCAGATCATCCTGACCGAGGACCTCGACAGCCTCGACGTTCATATCCCGTCGGGCGTGACCAATTGGATGAGGCGCTAGTTGGCGCTCGGCAGGCCGTTGCCGACCCGTCCGTCGTTGTCGTCGCCGTTCCGCGTACCTTTGCGCCGGGCCAATTGCGCGGTGCGCACAAGTTGAAGCTGATCCAGGGTCAGCCTCCCGGTCCGGGCGGTGTCGAGCAGCTGAAAACGGCGGGCGGCCGCTATGCGGAATTCGGCGAGGGTGATTCCGCGGTTGAAGTCGGTGTCCGCGGCCGCGACCGGCTCGGGGATGTTGAGCAAGGCATAGCGCGCGCCACCCTGCAACGCGCCCTTGAAGCCCATCAGCGTGTTGGTACCGGCGCTGCGGCGTTCGCGCTTTTGCGCACCGCCCGGGTCGCGCATGGTGCGTGACGTCACCTGGATCTCGGGCGCAATCTCGAGCTCATACTGATTGAGTTCAATCGGGTCGATTTCGCCGTCTTGGCTGGTGTCGAGCCTGGCGAAGAAGCGATCGGCGTCCGCCTGCATTTCGTCCGGGGTCAACGAGCCGTCGCCGTTGCGGTCGGCCTGGCGGAACCACAAGCGAAGAGTGTCGTCGGTCGCCGAGTGGGCGCGGAATGGCTCGCCCATCGGACTGATAAACGGCGCCCAGGCGTGACCGGTGACGGTAATCGCCGTCCCCGGCGCAAGGAGCAGAAGCAGCGCCGGCAGCATCATCAGCGCTGGCCGTCCGTGTAGGATTCGGCGTCCATCTGTGGCGGAGCGGACTTGCGCGCCGGGGGCGGTGGGGGCCGCAGACTTTCGAGGACATCGAGCGTCAGGCGGCCCTGGTGATCGACATCGAGCGCTGCAAAACGCTTGGTGGCGGCTTCGCGAAACTCTTCGAGCGATACGCCGCGATTGAAGTTGGTGTCGGCGGCAATGACCGGCTCTCGTAAGTCCAGGAGCCCGTACCGCGCGCGGCCCTGGCCGCCGGCGCCAGGCGGGCTGCCGCCTCTGCCGCGATGGTGACCGATGTCCTTCGGCGGAACACCCTCGACCAGCTCCAGTCGAACCGCAGGATCGTCCGGCGCGACCACCTTTTCGTAGCGGTCGAGTTCGTCGGGATCGATTTCCCCGTCATGATTGACGTCAAGGCTTGCGAAGAAGCGTTCCGCATCCGCTTGCATCTCGCCCACGACGATTGAACCGTCATGGTCGCGATCCGCCTGATTGAACCACAGGGCGAGCGCGTCGCCGCCGCGATCGGTGCTAAACGGCTCGCCCATTGGGCTGAGGAAGGCTCGACCGAAATGTCGCGAACCGCCCAGGTCGGCCGGCGCGGCTGACAATGCGGTCGCGGCCGGTGCCGACAGCAGGAGCAGCAAGGGCAAACGCATCGGCAGGCTCCTCCATGGCGGGCATCCGGGAGGTCGCCCTCCCGAAATGAACGATGCATGAAAAGGGTGCGCCCTGTCACATTAACTTGCGCAGGGAGCAGGGCTGCACCATATGCGCGCCCGGAAGTCGGCGGACGGCGCTGTCGCCAACCTGGTCAGATCCGGAAGGAAGCAGCCACAACGATTTCGTGCCGGGTCGTCGGCTTCCACCGCTCGCAATGCGCGGCGCGACCCCCTAAACCAAGTCCGATGGACGACGCCGAATCGCCGGGCCTTGGGCTCGACCTTCCCGAAACACCGCAACCAGCGACCGGCGCGTCGCCGTATCGCGTACTGGCGCGCAAGTATCGGCCGCAAACGTTCGCCGAGCTGATCGGCCAGGACGCGATGGTCCAGACGCTCGCGAATGCGATCGCACGGGGGCGAATTGCCCATGCGTTCCTCCTCACCGGCGTGCGCGGGGTCGGCAAGACCTCGACGGCACGGCTGATCGCCAAGGCGCTCAATTGCATTGGTCCGGACGGGCAGGGTGGGCCGACGATCACCCCGTGCAACGTCTGCGAGCCGTGTCGGTCGATCAGCGAGGGGCGCCATATTGACGTGATCGAGATGGATGCCGCGAGCCACACCGGCATCGACGACGTGCGCGAGATTATCGACGCGGTCCGGTACGCCTCGGTCAGCGCCCGCTACAAGATCTACATCATTGACGAAGTCCACATGCTTTCCAAGAATGCTTTCAACGCTTTGTTGAAAACTCTTGAGGAACCGCCCGAGCATGTGAAATTCTTGTTCGCGACGACCGAAGTCAACAAGGTGCCGGTGACAGTGCTGTCGCGCTGCCAGCGGTTCGACCTCCGGCGCATCCCCGCGGAAAAACTGGCTGCGCATTTCACCGAGGTGTCCGCCAAGGAAGGCGTCGAGGTCGAAACGGAAGCCGTCGGGATGATTGCCAAGGCGGCCGAGGGGTCGGCGCGCGACGGCCTGTCGATCCTCGACCAGGCGATTGCGCATGGCGCCGGCTCGGTAACCGCGGATCAGGTGCGCGACATGCTCGGGCTCGCCGATCGCGGACGGATCCGGCGGTTGTTGGAGCTGGTGCTGGCCGGCGACGCACCGGCGGCACTCACGGAGCTGGACGAGGCGCACGGTCTCGGCATCGATCCACTCCAGCTGCTGCGTGGACTGATGGAAAGCCTGCACGCGGCAACCCGGGCAAAGGCTGGCGCGATTGGCGATGCGCTGCAATCCGCGGAGGAACGCGAGACGGCCGCCGAGATGGCCGGCAAGCTGTCATGGGGCGCAATCCATCGCTTGTGGCAGATGCTGCTCAAGGGATTGCAGGACGCGCAGGAAGCGCCGAACCCACGCGAGGCGGCCGAGATGGCCCTGTTGCGCCTGATCCATGCCGCCGATCTCCCTGATCCGGCTGCGCTAATGGCGAAGCTGAGCGGCGAGGGCGCTGGGACCGTGGTGTCGTCCGGGACTGCGGCGGCGAAATCGTCGGGTCCGACGGCCCGCGTACCGGCTGACTTCACCGCGCTGGTCAAGATGATCGAAAGCGCGGGCAAACGCATCGTCGCCCAGCAGCTCCATGACCAGGTCGGACTGGTCCGCTACGCGCCGCCGGAACTGGTGCTAAAGCCGTCTCGTCCGCTCGGTGGCGACTGGCCGCGCGAGCTCGCGGCGCAACTGAAAGCGATCACCGGCGCGACCTGGCAAATCTCACTGTCGGACGAAACCGGAGAGCCGAGCCTGCTCGACCAGGAGAAAATAGCGGAGGAGCGCGTTCGAGCCGATGTACTGGCTGATCCGGCCGTAAGTGCGGTGATGGATGCATTTCCGGACGCGCAGCTCGAAAGCTTCGATGGAACGAGAGGTCACTAACGAATGCCCGAGACCCCAGATCTCAACGAAATCCTCCAGATGGCGCAGAACGCGCAGGCTGAGCTGCAGAAGGCGCAGGACAATCTCGACAATGTCGAGGTCGAGGGCGTCGCCGGCGGCGGGATGGTCACAGTGCGGGCGACCGCAAAGGGGAGGGTCGTCGCGGTTTCGATCGACGACAGTCTGCTGGCCCCGGCCGAGAAAACGATGGTCGAGGACCTTGTCGCAGCGGCGTTCAACGATGCCAAGGCCAAGGCCGATGCAGCCGCGGCGGTCGAACTCAACAAGATGACCAGCACCTTGCCGCTGCCGCCGGGGTTCAAGCTTCCGTTCTAGGACGCTTGTTTCCCATTCGTTTTGGCGCATGATGCTCCCTTCGAGGGGAGGCATTGATGGGCTTGCTCGGCGCAATGCAGGATTTTCCGCTCCGTATCATGCGGATCATGGATCATGCCGAGCGCGAGCATGGTGGCCGCGAGATTGTTGCTGCACGACCGGATGGGTCGATTTTCCGGACCGACTGGACGGGATTGGCGGGACAGGCGCGGCGGCTGGCCCAGGCGCTCCACCGGGCCGGCGTCAGTCCGGGTGATCGTGTCGCGACGCTGTCGATGAACCATGACCGCCACTTGACGTCATGGTTCGGCGTGGTCGGCGCCGGCGCGGTCTTGCACACGCTCAACCCGCGGTTGTTCGACGACCAGCAGACCTACATCGTCAATCACGCCGAGGACCGGGTCGTGCTCTACGACCGGCAGTTCGCGCCGATGGTCGAGCGCATGCGGGGCGACTGGCCCAAGGTCGAACAGTTCATCTGCTACGACGACGAATTCGACGACTGGCTCGCGGCCGAGGACGGCGACTACCGCTGGCACGAAGGCGACGAGCGCGAGCCTTGTGGGCTTTGCTACACCAGCGGAACGACGGGACATCCCAAGGGCGTCCTCTACGAGCATCGCTCGACGGTGCTGCACACCATGTCGGTGATTGCGCCGGACATCTTCGACCTGTCGGCGACCTCGGTCATGCTGCCGGTCGTGCCGATGTTCCACGCCGGCAGCTGGTGCATTCCTTATGCCGCGGCGATGAGCGGGATGAAGCTGGTGCTGTGCGCCGACAACCAGTCCGACCGGATCTGCGAGCTGTTCAATTCCGAAGCCGTGACCCACACTGCCGGCGTTCCGACCGTCTGGCTCAGCCTGATCGATCACGTCGAGCGGACCGGTGCGGACCTCGGCAAGTTGCACACAGTGATCATTGGCGGCTCGTCGGCACCACCCGCCACGATCCGCTGGTTCCGTGAGCGTGGGATCCGGGTCAATCACCTGTGGGGCATGACCGAAATGTCGCCGGTCGGCACCGTCGGCGCGCCGCCGGCCAATTGGGATCGGATGAGCGAGGACGAAAAGCTCACCTACATGGCCCGGCCCGGGCGCTCGATGTTCGGGGTCGAGCTGCGGACGGTCGACGATGACGGAACCGTCCTGCCGCGTGATGGCCGAAGTTCGGGCCGCTTGCAGACGCGCGGCCCCGGCGTGGTGAAGCGCTATTTCAAAGCGGACGCGGACGCGGTCGACGCCGACCAATGGTTCGACACCGGCGACGTTGCCGCGATCCATCCTGACGGATCGATCCAGATCACCGACCGCTCCAAGGACGTGATCAAGTCGGGCGGTGAATGGATCAGCTCGATCGAACTTGAGAATAGCGCGGTCGGTTGTCCTGGCGTCGCCGAGGCCGCCGCGATTGGCATCCCGCACCCGAAATGGGATGAGCGGCCGCTACTGGTCGTCGTGAAGACGAACGGCTCGGCAGTGTGCGAGGCAGACATTCGCTCGCACCTCGCGCAACACGTTTCGAAATGGTGGCTGCCTGACGCGATCGAGTTCGTCGAAGAATTGCCCCACACCGCGACCGGCAAGCTCAGCAAGAAGGACCTGCGCGACCAATTCCGCGATTATCGTTTCGCCGGCGTCGAGGCGATGGTCGGGCGCGACTAGAAAAAGCTCGCGACCTCGCCTAACTGGCGGGCAACCTCCGTAACCCCATCAGTTCAAGGAATTCGCGACCCCATGGCCGCCCAATATGCATTTGTGATGAAGGACATGACCAAGTCCTTTCCCGGCGCTCAGAAGCCTGTGCTCAGCAATATCAACCTGCAATTCTACCACGGCGCCAAGATCGGCATCGTCGGCCCGAACGGCGCCGGCAAGTCGACCCTGATGAAAATCATGGCCGGCATCGACAGGGAATATCAGGGCGAAGCTTGGCCGGGTGAGAACATCACAGTCGGCTATTTGCCGCAGGAGCCGCAGCTCGACCCGACCAAGAACGTGCTGGAGAACGTCAAGGACGGCGCGCGCGACGTCGCCGACATGGTCGACCGCTTCAACGCCATTTCGGCCGAGATGGGCGATCCCAAAGACGACACCGACTTCGACGCGCTGATGGAGGAGATGGGCGAACTCCAGGGCAAGATCGACGCGGTCGATGGCTGGACGCTCGACAACCAGCTCGAAGTGGCGATGGAGGCCCTGCGCTGTCCGCCGTCCGACATGGCGGTCGAGAACCTGTCAGGCGGCGAGAAGCGCCGCATCGCGCTTACCCGGCTGCTGATCCAGAAGCCGTCGATCCTGCTGCTCGACGAGCCGACCAACCACCTCGACGCCGAGAGCGTCCAGTGGCTCGAAAGCCATCTCAAGGAATATCCGGGCGCGGTGCTGATGATCACCCACGACCGCTATTTCCTCGACAATGTCGTGAGCTGGATCCTTGAACTCGATCGCGGAAAATACTTCCCGTACGAGGGCAATTACTCGACCTACCTCGAGAAAAAAGCCAAGCGGATGGACCAGGAGGAGCGCGAGGAGACCGGGCGCCAAAAGGCGATCCGCGACGAGCTCGAATGGATCCGCCAGGGTGCCAAGGCACGCCAGACCAAGTCCAAGGCGCGCATCGCCAAGTTCGACCAGCTGGTCGCCGCACAGGAAAAGCACGTCCCAGGCAAGGCCGAGATCCTCATCCAGGTCCCCGAACGGCTCGGTGGCAAGGTCATCGAAGTCAACAATGTCTCAAAGGCTTACGGCGACAAGCTGCTGTTCGACGACCTGTCGTTCACGCTGCCGCCGGGCGGGATTGTCGGCGTGATCGGCCCCAACGGCGCCGGCAAATCGACCCTGTTCAAGCTGATTACCGGGCAGGAAACGCCCGATTCGGGCTCGGTCGACATCGGCCCGACGGTTCACCTCGGCTATGTCGACCAGAGCCGCGACCATCTCGATAACAAGAAAAACGTCTGGGAAGAGATTTCCGACGGGCTCGATTATATGAAGGTCAACGGCCACGACCAGTCGACCCGCGCCTATGTCGGCGCCTTCAACTTCAAGGGCCAGGACCAGCAGAAGAACGTCGGCAAGCTGTCGGGCGGTGAGCGCAACCGCGTCAACATCGCCAAGATGCTGAAGCGCGGCGGCAACGTGCTGCTGCTCGACGAGCCGACCAACGATCTCGACGTCGAGACGCTGGGCGCGCTCGAGGAAGCGATCGAGAATTTCGCCGGCTGCGCCGTGGTGATCAGCCACGACCGCTTCTTCCTCGATCGCCTGGCGACGCACATCCTCGCGTTCGAGGGCGACAGCCACGTCGAGTGGTTCGAGGGCAACTTCCAGGCCTATGAGGAAGACAAGGTCCGTCGCCTCGGCGAGGAGGCCACGCGCCCTCACCGGACGACCTACCGGAAATTGACGCGGTAGGAATGTCATCCGATCCGCTCGACACGGTCCGCGCGTACTTTGCAGCCATCGAGCGCGCTGACCCCGCCGCGATGGATTTCTACGCCGAGGACGTGGAGCAGATCGAGCACCCGAACGCGATCAAGCCGCAAGGCGACCGGCGCGGTGTCAATCAGATGCGGGCCGACTTCGAGAAGGGCAGGGCGTTGCTTGCGCGCCAGCAGTACGACATCCGCGCGGCGATCGTCAGCGGCGATGAGGTTGCGGTGCAGGTGCTGTGGACCGGCGAGCTAGCGATCCCTCTCGGCGCGCTGCAGCCAGGCGACGTCATGCGGGTCCATTCTGCGATCTTCTTCCGCATCCACAACGGTAAGATCGTCTCCCAGGAAAACTACGACTGTGTCGAGCCCCCGGCATGACCGCAAAAAGCCCGCCGGGTGGACGCCGGCGGGCTCGGTGCGCTCGACTGGGATTGTGGAATTCAGCTCTTCGTCGGGAAGAAGGGGACGACGAACGTCCAGATTCCGATGATCACGCCCATCGACGTGGCCAGCGCCTGCGGGTTACCGAAGGTGCTGAAGGCGCCGACCGAAACCGCGTACATGAAGTAGGAAACGGTCGCGATGCCGACCGCCCACCAATCCGTCTTGCCGCCGTTGGCAGGTTTGGTCGCGAACATCCTGACGACAAACACACCCGCGGCGATGAGGACGGTCAGGATAACACTCAGCGCCAGCAGGCTGCCGCCTAGGCCGACGACCAGCGTCGTCAGTCCGACGCCCTCAACCGGAAACAGCTTGACCAGCTTCTCGGGATATGGCGTCGCCGCGGGCGTTTCGCCGAGCGCTGCTTGGTTCGCGGATCCGAAGCCGAGGCCATTGCCGATACGCAGACTACCGTAGAGTTGAAATAGTGCCATGATTTGTTCCCCCTTTAGACCAAATCGAGCGATGACAAGCAGTACATCATTATCAATATCTGGCAAGACGGGTCAGAGTCACCATCCCCAATTTAACGTAAAGTTAAGAAGAACAGACATGCGGAGATGCTTGGCATGATTGTCCACTCAACTTTGTGGCGTTGGGACGGTGAACGCGTGAGCTGGCATTTCATTACCGTTCCGGCCGAAAAGGCAGATGAAGTGCGGGCCCATAGTCTAGTCAATCGCGGGGGATTTGGGTCGGTGCGCGTCGAGGCGACCGTGAACGGGATTACCTGGCGGACGTCCGTCTTTCCGCAGAAGTCGGGCGGTTATTTGCTTCCGGTGAAGGCGGAGGTGCGGCGCCGGGCCGACATCGGAGCCAACGATGCGGTGACGGTGGAACTGGTCCTGCTCTAGCGCAACCGCTTGACCATCAGGCGACCATCGTCGCCGTTCTTCACCTCGAAATTGGGCACGGCCTTGATCAGGTCGGACAGGCGGGTGAAGCCGTAGTTGCGGGCGGCGAAGCTCGATACCGCCTTGGCGCGCTGGCCAAGTTCGCTCAGCGGCGTGTATCCCTCTTCGTCGCGCTTCGATGCCTTGTAGGCGGAGCCGAGCACCTGGAGCAGATCCTGGTCGACCGGGCGCTGGCCTTTGCCGACGATTGGCTGATCAAGACAGTCGTCCTCCGCGGCGAGCGCGAGCGCGCCCACATCGAAGAAGCGGGTGCAACTGTTCTGGAAGCTGATCGGCGTCTTCTGCGTGCCGAAACCGTACACCGGGAGGCCGTCTTCCTTGATGCGCTGGGCGAGGGGCAAGAAGTCGCTGTCCGACGACATGATCCCGAAGCCGTCGACATGCCCGCGATAGAGCAAATCCATCGCGTCGATCGTCATCCGCATGTCCGTAACGCTCTTGCCCTTGACCACGTCGAATTGCTGGACCGGAATGATCGAGTGGCTGCCGGACAATGTGCCCCACCCCTTGAGACTGGCCTTCGCCCAATTGCCATAGGCGCGGCGGATGTTGATCGTGCCCAACTCGCCGAGCACGAGCAGGGTCTCGTCGAGATGATCGGGGCTGGCGTTATCGGCGTCGATCAGGAGCGCGATATTGCTTTCACTCTCCCCGTTACGGTCGGGCATTGGCGACTCTCTATTGCTTTGCGCTCATCTGTAGCGCGGCGTGATGGAATGACCACAACCAAGCGTCTCCGTCGTCGCCACCTGAACCCCGGATGATCGGTGCGGGAACGAAATGTCGGCTGATGCACTGTTGCCGTTACAGTGAGGGGCGAGTTTGTGAAGGGACAGGACGATGAGGAAATTTGCAATTGCGGCGGTTTTGGCCGCTAGCGTGGCGACGACGGGCTGCGCATCATACGGCAACGGCTACGGCTATAACGACCCGTATAACAACGGTTATTACAACAATGGCTACGACAGCCAGGGTCGCCGCATCGCGACCGGCGCTGTCGGCGGCGCGGTTGCCGGCGGGATCGTCGGCGCGGTCGTTCCGGGCGTCAGCACGGTTGAAGGCGCGGTTGCCGGCGCGGTGCTTGGCGGCGTGCTCGGTGCGGTCGTCAAGGGCCGGCAATATTACCGCGATACGCGCGGTTATTGCTATTACGTCGATCAGTACGGCCAGCCGCACTACGACTATAATACCCGCTGCTAAACCACTCTTAGCACAGCGTTTTTAAATTAGACGGGGCGGAACTCACGTTCCGCCTCGTCGAGTATGTAGAGCCGCCCCTCGGAAATCGAGAAATGCGCGCCGTGCAGCTTCAGGCTGCCAGCCTGTTCGCGTTCGGCGATCCACGGGAAGGTGCGAAGGTTGGCGAGGCTGACCTTCACCGCCTCACGCTCCATGTCGAGGAACGCCGCGCGGTCGAGCTTGGCGTGGCGGGCGCGGACGCCATCCCGTGCGCCGGCCAGCATCCGCACCCAATCAGCGATGAAATGGCCTTCGCCCGGCTCGGTATCGTCGAACTGGCCGGTGAGCGCGGCGGCGCAACCACCACACAGGCCGTGGCCCATTACCAGGATCTCGGCGACCTCCAGCTGCGTAACCGCGAACTCCAGCGCGGCCGAAACGCCGTGAAAGCCCCGGCTCGTCTCATATGGAGGGGCAAGGGCCGCGATGTTGCGGGCGACGAACATCTCGCCCGGGCGGGCATCGAAGATATGGGCCGGGTCGACCCGGCTATCGGCGCAGGACAAGATCATGACCTTCGGGCTCTGCCCTTCGGCCAGCTCTGCCCAGCGCCGGCGCTCACTCGCCCAGTCATTCTCCCGGAAGCGGTGATAGCCGTCGATGAGCTGGTTGAAGTGGGTCATGCCGCCGAGCGCTACCGGCAGGAGGGGAGGGGTGGCAAGCGCCAAGCGCAATCGCTATCTGGCCCCGCATGAGCGCACCCGCTGCAGTTCCGAAACAACGCAAGCCCGACTGGATTCGGGTCAAGGCCCCCGTCAGTGAGGGTTATCACGCAACTCGGCGGCTGATGCGCGAGCTCAACCTCGCCACCGTGTGCGAGGAGGCGGCCTGCCCGAACATCGGCGAGTGCTGGACCAAGAAGCACGCGACGGTGATGATCCTCGGCGACACCTGCACGCGGGCCTGCGCCTTCTGCAACGTCAAGACGGGGATGCCGCGCGCGGTCGATATGCTCGAGCCCGAGCATGTCGCGACCGCGGCCGCCGAGCTCGGTCTTGAACATATCGTGGTGACGTCGGTCGACCGTGACGATCTGCCAGACGGCGGTGCATCACAGTTCGTCAAGGTGATCGAGGCGCTGCGCAAGCGGACGCCTGCGACGACGATCGAGATCCTGACGCCCGACTTCCGCAACAAGAGCGAGGATGCGGTGGCGGCGATCGTCGATGCCGGGCCCGACGTCTACAACCACAATCTCGAGACCGTGCCGCGGCTTTACCCGACGATACGGCCCGGCGCGCGCTACTATGCATCGCTGCGGTTGCTCGAGAGCGTCAAGCGCCGTGCGCCGCACCTGTTCACCAAGTCGGGCGTGATGGTCGGCCTCGGCGAGCAGCGCTTGGAGGTCCACCAGGTGATGGACGACATGCGCTCGGCCGACGTCGATTTCCTGACCATGGGTCAGTATCTCCAACCGACCCCACGCCATGCGAAGGTCGAGGAGTTTGTGACCCCGCAGGCGTTCGACGCTTATGCCGCGATCGCCCGAGCCAAGGGCTTCCTGCTGGTTGCGGCATCGCCGCTGACCCGGTCGAGCTACCATGCCGGCGACGATTTCCGGAAAATGCAGGCGGCGCGGGCCGGGCAGCTGGAGCGCGCGACCCCCTGATGCCGCGGCACAGCGAGACCAAGTATCTTCCCTACACGCCGGAGCAATTGTTCGACCTCGTCGCCGACGTTGCCCGCTACGACGAATTCCTGCCGTGGGTGGTTGCGGTGCGGGTCCGTTCGGCAAGCGAGAAAGAGACGGTCGCGGACCTTGTCGTCGGCTTCAACGCCTTCAAGGAACGCTTCACCAGCCGGGTCGAGAAGGACCGTCC
>Ga0068860_100005863_pt1 | contig 12366 bp, 9 predicted proteins | sample KBSSwiS32_FD_66597 | JGI IMG/M metagenome (GOLD analysis project Ga0068860, IMG submission 66597) | Switchgrass rhizosphere microbial communities from Kellogg Biological Station, Michigan, USA - KBS Switchgrass S3-2 | ecosystem: Host-associated > Plants > Roots > Rhizosphere > Soil ... | reverse complement strand
GTACGCTTCATTTTCCATACAATAAATTATTTCGAAATGATACCTGGGCAGCTATCTGTAAGCTATACAATGCCTCTACCCCGGTTTATTTTTTCAGCAAGCTAACCAGCAATTGTTGTAATACCAGGGCCTGGTTGTGTTTTTCATCTTTAGCGCTGTACAACAAGGTGATGGTGGCTTGTTTTTTACAATACTCCAGCAATACCGGCAGTATATCTGAATCGCTCAATTCAGCCTTATATTTTTTCCCGAAGGCGGTCCATTTTGCAGGGTCATGATCAAACCATTTCCGCAGTGCGGAAGAAGGCGCTATTTCTTTCATCCATACATCCGCCGCAACAGTTTTCTTACTTATTCCTCTTGGCCATAAGCGATCCACCAAAACACGAAACCCGTCTGCTTTTACTGCCGGCTCATATACACGTTTAATAAATATACTGGTCATAATCCGGTAAGGCATTCAAATATTGTACTCAATCAGTTTTATTTACGCATTTTCTTCATTAGTTTTCTTCCCTGCACCATCAGGCGGCGGGTACGGCCCGGCGAATCGTACCGGTGGTCTTTTTGTTTTTGGTTACTATAAAATTCCAGAATGGATGCCGTGGTAATGATGCCAACCGCTTTCCTGCTTTTTTTATTGTCGAGTACCAACAGGGTATCCTGTCCATACTTACCCATCATTTCTGCGGCAAGGCCGGCATCATCTGTTTGATACACATAGGGAAGATTTTCACTGCCTGCAATCATGGGTATTACCAGTTGCTCAACATTGGTGGTTTGCAGCACGTCTGGTTCATACGAGTCTGGTGTTTGTATTCCCCTGCGTTGAATCTTTTCCGTCATAATACTACCCTTCATCAAAAAGAAGGAAACAAAATACGCAGCCGCGCAGGCGCCCATCAGGGGCAACAATCCGTTTACCTGCCCGGTGGTTTCCAGGGCAAATATGACAGATGTAAGAAACGCCCTGGATGCACCCGCAAACATCGCCGCCATACCTATTAGTGCAGCCGTGGCAATATTTATTTCAAGCAATGGAAAAAAGTGCAGCGCCCATACACCCAGCAAAGCACCCAGTGCACCGCCAATGGTGAACAAAGGGGCCAGTGTGCCGCCCGATGTGCCGCTCCCCAATGCAATTACCCAGGAAATATATTTAAGAAAGCAAAGCGACAACAACATTTTTAAAGGAAGCGAACCCGTTAACAGGTCCTGAATATTGCTGTATCCAACACCCATGGTAAACGGTGCAAAGTAGCCGGTAATCCCCACTGCAATGGCGCCAAGGGCAGGCCACCACATCCAGTGAACGGGAAGCTTTTCAAACAGGTCTTCTACTGCATAAACAGATTTAGACACCAATGAAGCAATTACTCCAATTAAAACGCCCAGTAACACATACACGCCCAATGCACCTGCCGTTGGTGTGGGTATATCAGCCATTGCGAACACCGGTTTGCTTTCAAACAATAATATATGCATACCAGCTCCCGTAATGCAGGCAAGGGCAACCGGTATAATGGAGCGGGGCGAAAATTCAAATAACAGCAATTCAATGGCCAGCATTACCGCTGCGAGCGGGCTTCCGAATATCGCCGCCATACCGGCACAGGCACCTGCTGTTAAAATTATTTTTCGCTCTGCAGGCGAAATATGCATGGCCTGCCCCGTCAGCGAACCAAATGCGCCACCCGTGGCAATAATCGGCCCCTCTGCACCAAAAGGACCGCCCGTACCAATTGAGATGGCGGCAGAAAGTGGCTTTAGGAAAGTAATGGCCGGCGGAATCTTACTGTCTTCCATAATAATCTTTTCCATTGCTTCCGGAATGCCATGCCCCCGGATAGCCTTTGATCCAAACCGCGCCATAAAACCAACCAATATGCTTCCGGCTACCGGTATAAATATGACTATCCAACCCAACTGGTTTCCGGCAGGCGATACGGATTGAAATGAAAACTTTCCATAAAAAGAAATATTGGTAATTAAAGCAATCAAAGCAACCAGCAGTTTAGCCAGTAAGCCAACCACGATAGCGTTGAACACCGCCTGTATACTCATATAAAACACCCTCTTATTAACGGGTGTTTTCCTGAATTCATCCTGGCTGTTGTACAGTTGATCAAATGCGGGTGAAACGGGTGTGCTTTTATCAATTCTCGACATAGTAGATACTCGGTTAAAAATGCAAAAATATTGCATAAACCATGTTTTATGTACATTTGTATCTAATATTTTATAATTAACATGGCATTGGCAGCATTTTTATAAATAGCCTGACTACATGAAAAATGAACAATGTGATTTAAGTACCTGCTTTTTATGCAGGCATTGTATTCCTGAATGGAAAGAAGTAATAGCCATAAAAAAAAATACCCTGCGTTTTAAAAAAGGCGAAAAGTTGTTTGCGGAGGGAGAAAAAGTAAAAGGTATTTACCTGCTGTATACGGGCGCTGCAAAAGTGCACAAGCAATGGGTAGACGGCAAAGAATTGATTATTCGTTTTACCGGGCCGGGAGATATACTGGGGCACCGTGGTTGGGCAGCAGGAGATGTATACCCTGTATCGGCTACGGCGCTGGAAGATTCAAAAGCATGTTTTGTATCCAACAGCTTCCTGGAATCAACCTTAAAAGCGGATCATGCTTTCACTTATACCCTGATGCAATTGTATGCCGGCGAACTGCAGAAAGCTGAATTGCGCATGCGAAACCTGGCATTAATGGAAGTAAAGGGAAGAATTGCAGAAACCCTGCTTGAATTACAGGCCAGCTATGGAACAACCAAAAATAAATATATCCGCGTACCGGTAACCCGGCAAGACATTGCGGCCTATGCCGGCACTACCTATGAAACAGTTTTTAAATTTCTAAAAGCACTTGTTCATACCAAAATAATACAGGTATCGGGCAAGAGCATCTGCATTAATAAACCGGCGAAATTACAAGAGCTGGTTAAAAATGCAAAATAGCCAGTAACGGTAATCAGCAACCGATATTGTTAACTTTAAAATATACGACTATGGAAAAGGATTTTCAAAAAACGATTTTTTACAGATCTTTTATGACTTGCGTTTTTGCCGGTCTTATCGGCACGGTACTTTGCATGTTTTACGACCTGGTATTTGTCCAGATGATGAAATTTCCGCTTTCTGCCATCATCAATGTATCTACCCTGATTTTTGCGGTGAATATTATTTTCCTGGTTGTTGGCATGCTCTATTACACAGCGGTTGCGCTTGTAAAACATGGAGAAGCTATGTACATTATCCTTTTTGTATTGGTAACGGCTCTCCTGATCTGGAAGATACAGGGGTTCCGGCGTACTAATAATCCCGCCATTAATATTCAGTTCAGGTGGCTGGCTTCGGGTATCATTGTTATCCTGGGCGTATTGGCGTCTGTGATTATCCCTTTCTTATACCGCAGTAAAAAATTTGACGAATATGTTTTGTAAGAAATTCAACTATGAAAACTGGCTGTAGTTTGCGATTGCCAACTACCATCCCTATCAAGGCCGGCCATCTTCGGGCCGGTTTTTTCTTTCGCGAAATGCTGAAAATAATCCCCCTTCCGTTTTATGAAGTGACAATTTATTGCTAACTTCCTTTTACTCCCAATACGTCAAATTAAACCGTTAGTCATGACTGCTTTTAACCGCCGATCATTTATTAGTAAAGCTGGTGTATTTTCTGCTACCACCCTGTTGGCTTCTCTTACTCAACCGGCCTGGAGCCGCCATCTTTATAAAGCTTTGGAAGGAGCAGCGGGGGTTCCTGCAGATCAATTGGCAAGCGATGAAGACTTTTGGTACTATATCCAGCAATCCTATACTGTTTCCCCATCACTTATCAACCTCAACAACGGCGGTGTATCGCCATCACCCAAAACAGTGCAGGATGCCATGAAGCGGTATTATGATTACTGCAACGAAACGCCGAGCTACTATATGTGGCGGATACTTGACCAGGGACGTGAACCACTGAGGAAGAACCTGGCAAAACTGGCAGGATCCAATGCAGAAGAGATTGCCATACAACGCAACGCATCGGAGGCGCTGGAGACAGTGATCTTTGGTTTAGACCTCAGGGCCGGCGATGAAGTGGTGCTGTCAAAACAAGATTATCCCAATACCATCAATGCATGGAAACAACGTGAACTGCGCGACGGTATTAAGTTGGTATGGATAAACCTGGATCTACCCAGCGAAGACAATGGCTATATGGCCACCCAATATATAAATGCATTTACCGCTAAAACCAAAATTGTACAGGTTACCCATATTATTAATTGGAACGGGCAAATATTGCCGGTAAGAAAAATTGCCGATGCCGCCCATAGCCGGAACATCGATGTACTGGTAGACGGCGCCCATAGCTTTGCCCAATTTGAATTCAGCATTCCTGAACTGGGCGCTGATTATTTTGGCACCAGCCTACACAAATGGCTGGGTGCCTGCATCGGTAGCGGCATGTTGTATGTAAAAAAAGAAAAAATTGCCGCTATCTACCCCCTGTTTTCTGCAGGCAATGCACGAAGTGAGGACATCCGCAAATTTGAAAACCTGGGTACCCGGCCATTTTTTATTGAACAGGCCATTGGTAAGGCCATCGAATTCCACGACATGATAGGAAGCAAAAGAAAAGAAGAACGGTTACTGTACCTGAAAAATTACTGGATGAGTCGTGTAAAAGAAATGCCTAAAGTAAGATTAAATACTTCAATGAAACCCGGCTTTGGTTGTGCTATTGGGTCTATTCTGGTGGAGGGCAAAAAACCTGGAGAACTTGAAAACTTCCTGCTCGACAAATATAAAATACATGCGGTGGGCATTGAATGGGAGAACATTCATGGCGTAAGAATAACACCGAATGTTTATACCAGCACCAAAAACCTGGATGTTTTGGTGGAAGGCATTACAGCTTTTACAAAATTGCCATTTTGATTATAGGACTACGGTGGTTTTTTGAAACTACGGTAGTCTGAACAAATCTCTACTTTACAAAAATATTTTTAGGTAGCAGCACATGTACGCCCACATTACCGTCTACTAATTGAGTAATGTTTACATCTGCGGCCACACTGCAAAGCATATAAGCATCGGCCTGCGATAATCTTTTTTCTTCCATAAGATAATGAATCATTTCACGAACAGCGATATGCGTGGCGGCATTCAAATCGCGATCACATCCCATGGCAATAATATGTGTAGCGGTCTCGGCCCTGGGCCAGTTAATTTTTTTTCCTTTGTGCACCAGGAACTGCAGGTTTCCTTTCAGCGATGTTTCAATAGCGGTAATATCCACTTCTCCGTTGCCCTGGGCGGCGTGTCCGTCGCCTATTTCAAACAACGCCCCTTTAACATGTACCGGTAAAAAAAGACTGGTGCCGGCTACCAGATCTTTGTTATCGAGATTGCCCCCATGTATCCAGGGTGGGGCGCTATTCCAGCGGCCGGCTTCCTTTGGTGGTGCCACGCCCATGCTGCCAAAAAAAGGATGCAGCGGAATTTCAATACCATCAGCAAAATGAGCGGTCATCTTTTCCCTGTCAAGCTGAATAATCTTCATCTTCCTGTCAAATATTTCATCTGATAAAAACCCGTTTTGCCCAATGGCATTGTACCCATACGCAATGGGCAGCTCAATAGAATTTATTTTTATTTCCAGTACATCACCGGGTTCAGCTTCTTCAATATAAATGGGGCCGGTCAATACATGGCCGCCAGGGCCCCTGTCTTTTACAGATTGCACATCGCGTAATTCCTTCTCTACCTGGTTGGCCGACAGACCGGCCGCTTCCAGGCGTTCGGGCGTAGACGTTAGTAGTGTATGTATTTTTACATGGTCACCAGAATGAATGTGCAGAACGGGCGGTGTTTCCGACCAATAATACCCCCAGGCCACGGTGGTTACCGAAGGACTCAAAACAAAAGGGTTGGAAGCCGTTCCGCTTTGTTGTGCACTTGATGAAAACGAGACACACAGCATAAAAACTGCCGGTAACGCAAAGCGTGATACAGGAAGCATGATTTTTTGATTTAGCATTATACAGTATTGTAATAATAACTATAAAAAATAAAATGCAGGGTTTTGGCCTTAGCCCGTTCACAAATCTTTCATCGGCACCCCGGCTATTTTACAACCCAACCCTTAATTATTTTCCTGTTGAAAACGAATAGGGATAAGCTGCTTGGCTGATCCCCTTATTTTTGTTGGGAGCCGCTCCCATCGAAGTGCTGAATTTTCCGCCTTTCTGAATATCGAAATGGCTTATCCAATTTTTATTATACGCTGCGCCATTCAGCGAAGCGGTTTGCACATATTTGTTTTGTGCACTGTTGCCTGACGCTTCCAGCACAAACAGCTTCCCGTTTTCCTGTTCTATCGTTATCTTCTTAAACAAAGGAGCCCCCAGTACATATTGATCGGTGGCCGGGCAAACCGGGTAAAAACCCATGGCAGAAAACAAATACCAGGAAGAAGTTTGTCCGTTATCTTCATCACCGCAATAACCGTCGGGCGTGGCTTTGTACAAACGGTTCATAGCCTCTCTTACCCAATACTGCGTTTTCCATGGCTCCCCTGCATAGTTGTATAAATAAATCATGTGTTGTATAGGCTGGTTACCATGTGCGTACTGACCCATATTGGCAATCTGCATCTCGCGTATTTCGTGTATCACGCCGCGATAATAACTATCATCAAATACAGGAGGCATGATAAATACAGAATCCAGCATGCTTACAAAATCCTTTCTGCCACCCATCAGGTCAATCAACCCCTGTATATCATGAAACACCGACCACGAATAATGCCAGCTATTGCCCTCAGTAAAAGCATCGCCCCATTTAAACGGGTTGAAAGGTGTTTGGAAGCTGCCGTCTTCATTTCTGCCCCGCATTAATTTATGCTCCTTGTCGAATAAATTTTTATAATTAAGGCAGGTTTTTGCATAGCGATCTATTTCCGCAGCAGGTCTGTGCAACGCTTTTCCCAATTGGTAAATGGTAAAATCATCATAGGCATACTCCAGTGTACGCGCGGCGTTTTCATTTATGTTTACATTGTATGGAACATACCCCAGTTTATTATAGTAAGCAACACCTTTCCGGCCGACGGCCGCCAGCGGACCTTCGTTGTCTGCCCCGTGCTTTAATGCTTCAAATAAAGTATTGATATCATAACCCCGCAAACCTTTTATATATGCATCTGCCACTACCGCGGCAGAATTATTACCCACCATTACATTGGCAAACCCGGGGCTGCTCCATTCAGGCAGAAAACCGCCTTCTTTATAATCATTGATTAACCCCTGCTGCATTTCTTTATTGATGGAAGGATATACCAGGTTTAAAAAAGGATATAAAGCCCTGAAAGTATCCCAGAACCCGGTACCTGCAAACATGTAACCCGGCAATCTTTCACCGGTGTATGGACTATAATGCATAATCTTTCCACCCGCATCTATCTCGTATAATTTATTGGGAAAAAACAAAGCCCTGTAGAGACAGGAATAAAAAGTGCGTAACTGGTCAACGGTGCCTCCTTCTGCCTTTAACCTGCCCAATGTTTTATTCCAGGCAGCTTTGCCTTTGCCTGTCAGCGCGTCGAAGCTGTTATTGCCTGTTTCCTTTAAATTCAATTCTGCCTGTTCGGGGCTAATAAAAGAAGAAGCAACACGGGCAATTATCTTTTCGCCGGGCTTCTTTACAGTAAAATTGACTATTGCGCCTGTGTGATCACCCGTGAATTCAGTTTTATCTCTTTCCGCCTGCTTATCATGCCAGGCATACGAGAAAGTAAATGGCCGATCAAAAACAATCACAAAATAGTTTTTGAAATTAGCAGGTGTCTTATGCGAATGCCGGGTAGAATACCCAATGATTTTATTTTCTCCAGGTATGATTTTTATATATGACCCTTTGTCGAAAGCATCAATCACTACAAATGCACTGTCGGTTTCGGGGAAACTAAACCGGAACATGGCAGCGCGTTCTGTAGGTGTTATTTCTGCAGTAACATTGTAATCTGCGAGGTATACACTATAATAATATGGTTTAACCAGTTCAGCCTTATGTGAAAACCAGCTGGCCCTGTCGTTTTCATCAAACTGGGCTTTACCGGTCAGCGGCATTAGCGAAAACTGGCCATAGTCATTCATCCAGGGCGATGGTTGGTGCGTTTGTTTAAACCCCCTTATTTTATCTGCTGCGTACGTATACTGCCAGCCATCTCCCATTTTGCCGGTTTGCGGCGTCCAGATGTTCATACCCCAGGGCATCCCAATCGCAGGATATGTATTGCCGCTAGACAAGCTTCCTTTCGAGTCTGTTCCCATTAGCGGGTTTACCCAGTCAACAGGCGAGGCACCCGCATCTGTTAGCTGCGCATAGCCGCTTATCTGATAAAAGACCATGATGCCGGCAATTATTTTTTTCATGCAGAAATAATGTTTTATAAATGATATTATTGTAGTTTACCATTTCAGGACAACGCTCACGCCATCCGCATCGTTTGCAAATTGTAATAGTATTGTTTTGGTTGATGCATCCCATTCACTTGTACTATCCATCGCTTTACCCGCTGCATCTTTAACAGCAATGGACGCAGGCTTTACCGGCAGCAAGATACGCATTACGTTATTTGTATGTGATGGGCTTTTGCTGATAAAAGCATAGCTATTCGCGGTCGACTTTTCATTGTATACCCTCGATGCCGCACACAAAACGCCTGGCTTGTTTTTATCTTTTACCCTTTTTAGATCATACAACAATGACTGTTGACCCGGATAGATAATTTTTTCCTGCAAAACCGGCAATAAGGGATCAAAAATATCAATGACCGGGCCCTTGATATGAAGTGGCGCTGTACTAACGCCTTCATCCATTACCGAAATCACATCGTAAGGGCCACGCTCAAGATAAAAATAATTTTTTGTCTGCAGCTTGCCGGCACGGGCTACTTGTTCATACGCCATCTTAACAGTGCGCATAAAACTGCTGTCTGCTCCCGGTATCAATACAAGTTCTTTTGGATCCTGCCTGGAAATGTACACCCTGCCCTTCCCGTAATTGTAAAAAGAACCGTTTCCGGTATTTTTAATGCCCATCAATTCAAACAGGTGCGCAGAAGGAGCACTATATGATTTTCCATTGGTATTCCACCATTCCTTTACTTCCTGGAAGGGATCATTGTCGCGGCCATAGTACAATATTACTCCGCCCTGCTTTACCCAGTTCGCCAGTTGTTCATGTACGGCGGCGGATTGCGGCTTCATATTGGCATAACTCATTACCAGTAATTTTATATTTTTCAGTGTGCCCTCGAATCCCAGGTTTTCCATATGCACAGTTTCTACGGGGATGCCTCTTTTCAACAATGGCATCACCATGCCATAAAAATTTGACAACTGCGGATCTTCATAAGTCTTGTGGGTTGGAAAACGCTGAAACATCATGGAGTTGCCCAGCAGCACGCCAATGCCTTTACTGCCATTGATCCGGTTGCCGGATACCGGCATATCATTCAGGGCGTTGACCATAACCTGCATCTGCGTGGCATAAGCCGGCGATATTGGCTCCCGCTCTTCACTATTTTGCACTTTGAATTTGCCGAGATAAATACGGTTGGGCCATGGCATCACTTCAAAGTGATTAACTGTCGGATACAGGAGCTCGGCCGTGTAAGTAGCCTGGTAATTTTGTTTGTAATCGTCCCAGGTACGCGGCCAGTCTTCGATTGGATCCGTTAAAAAATAAATACGACGGCCTGTTGGCGCTGTCATGGATAGCATGGAACCATATTCAAGAAAGGCATTCTCAAATACGCGTTCTTTTTTCAGCCCGTTAAAAAAAACAGGTTCTCGCGATGTACCTGTCCATACCTGGGCAATATAACCATCCATTCCCGGCAATGCAGCAAGACTTGCCTCGGGGCTTACAATCTGCCAGGAGGAATAATTGAGCAAGGAATGTGTGGGCACATAACATTTTACAATCAACCCCTTGCTTTCGCCATATCTTTTTGCATATTGGAATACTTCCTTCAATGCATGAAAATACAATTGGTATTTCAGCTTGGAAGATAAGTAAGTTGCCTCAGGCGATTCATGCTGCGGCATCCAGGCAAACCCATAGAATTGCTGCCATTCTTTTTTAAACGATTCACTGTAACCGGCTCTTGCCCAAAACTCCGGCTCTTCCAGGTAAATGGAAGTAATACCGGCATCAATTACTTTCTTTATGAGCGTTTTGAAATAAGCAATATAACTGTCAGTAGGAACTATGTAAGGAATGCCTTTACCATGACCAATTTCACGTCCGCTACGTTCTACCTGTCCATCTTCAAAATGTGTTTTACCGTCAAAGCGCCCTTCAAAATAATCCTGGTAATTGCCCCAGGCAATGCCGGTCATGAACTGTACATTATAGCCGCGATCGCGATATCCTTTTACACGCGCTGCAAAGCTGCTGTCCATACCATACAGCATAGCAATATCTGAGCGAACATCATAGGCCGCGTTCCAGGGCGCAGATACCTGGAAAGATGTTTTTTCGGCTAGAGATACAGGTTGGGCCCGGAGCTGCAGTGATAAAAAAATAAAAGCAACCGAAAAAAAATTCATTCTTGCATGGTTCATAGCCGAAAGGGTGTTTTTAGGTAAGCACTATAAAAAAGGGATCATTAATTGAATAGTAATGTGCTGACCTTTCGATCAGCGAATATCCGGTACAAATAAAACAGCATCCGCTGCTATCATTCCGGTAGCACCTTTATTAGATATTTCAATATAATTCCTTTTTCCTTTTTTCATGCCGAACCTGCCCAGCAATACCCACTCCCCGGAAGTCTGTCCTTCTACATGGATAGCCGATTCCTTTACATCAATCGCATGCGCTTTCTTATCATCTGAAAAAACAATAGCGGTATTGGCGCTCATGCCGGCTATTTTTGGAAAATAAGCATATACTTTATAGTCACCAGGCATTAGGATCTCCGGGGTAAACCGTACTGTTTTTAGCTGGCCGCTATTCCCATCATCTGTAAACATAGAAGAACCGTAGCAACCTTTTTTTTCGGTTGTCCAATTGCCGCTTACCGTTACATGTTCTTTGTCATCGTTGTCAACCAATATTTCTTTTATGCTGTTATCAGCCAGCGGATGCGCCGCAATGGATTGTTTCAACTTTACAATATCAATTTGCTGGATGGCTTTTTTTGTATCAATTGCCTGGATGGCTGCCATGGCTGCCGATTGACTCAACACCATAAACACTGGTTCCATCCGGATTGATCCATAAGCGATATGGGTGGCCGATAAACAGACGGGTACCAGCAAATTTTTGCATTCATCGGTTTTTGGAATGATGGCGCGATAAGCAATGGGATAAGGCCCGAAGCCCCCTATCTGTACATCGCCCTCGTTTTTTACCATGCCATTAATAACCAGGCGCTGGCAATTGTGCGAATCCATCGTATAGGCTGCCATGCCTATTTCGTCGTTTACTATTTGTTTCCCTTCGCAATTAGCCTGAGTCATTACATATTCACCCTTCATTCTTCTTACTTCACGCACGTACATTTGGGGCGACCAATGGCCATTATCAATGTATTCATCTTTGGGATAGCCCCAGGGCAATATCATTTCGCGGAGATAAGATGGCATCCGCTGGTCATGACCAATAAAATACAGCAAACCTCTTACATATTGCTCATGTGCATCCTGTATCTTTTTTCTTGTTGTGTAATTCCCCTCGGGATAATCATAATTCATTCCAATCATATCTGTTGAGAATGGCCCGTTGTTGTTGATATCCGTTTTATGATTGGGCATCAAATCAAATTTTAAAAACCCGTTCAGGTCCTTTGCCGGCTTTTTTTGCAGATAGCGCAACAGCAATTCATAGCGGCTTGAATCATATCCGGCTGGCTTTGTAATCGCTATCCGGTTTGCCGGATCGTTGCTCAGGCATATCCTGAAATTATAAGATTGAATTTTTTTATCGGCCGATCCGGGCGGCGCCAGCGCGGTACTGCCGATACCCCATAACAAACCACTGGTTGTATCGCCGGGAATTTTATACGGACTGATGCTGTCGGGGAACTGATGCTTATCACGCAATTGTACGCCATTATAGGTTTCATCGTATAGATCGTTTCCTTCCCTTCCGGTAAAATAAGATACGCCTGCTTTTGCCATCAGGTCTCCTTCATACGAGCAATCAATAAACATTTTTGCATGTATGGTCTGGTACGAATTTTTACCCGGCTGCGTTGAATGTTCAATAACAATGGATGTGATATAGCCCGCTTTATTTTTCTGAACAGATACCAGCCGGTGCCGGTATGCAATATTTATATTT
>Ga0068860_100005857_pt1 | contig 12371 bp, 5 predicted proteins | sample KBSSwiS32_FD_66597 | JGI IMG/M metagenome (GOLD analysis project Ga0068860, IMG submission 66597) | Switchgrass rhizosphere microbial communities from Kellogg Biological Station, Michigan, USA - KBS Switchgrass S3-2 | ecosystem: Host-associated > Plants > Roots > Rhizosphere > Soil ... | reverse complement strand
GCGTCGTGGCGTTCCGGCGGCAGCGCGGGTCCGTCCAGGAACGGCAACATCTCGTCGAGAATGTCCCGGTCGCCGGTGAGCTGCACGTAGTGCGCGGTGACGAAGGCCAGCCACACCCGGTCGTCGGAGATATGGGTGCGCACGCCCTGGCCGCTGTGCGGCAGCCACCAGTGCTGCACGTCGCCTTCCGTGAACTGCCGGCCCGCGGCGCGCAGGATCTGTTCGCGCAACAGCTGCGGCTGCGCGATGCCGAGTGCCATCGCGTCCTGCAGCTGATCGCGAAATCCGTAGGCGCCACTCGCCTGGTAGAAGGCCGCGCGTGCCCAGGTGCGGCAGGCGAGCGTCTGGTACAGCAGCCAGCCGTTCATCATGATGTCGAAGCCGCGGTCGGGCGTTTCCACCTGGATGGGATCCGTGATTGCCTGCCACTGGTCGCGCACCCCGGCGAGCAGCGCGTCGAAATCGGCGGCGCGATATCGCTCGATCAGCGCGCGTGCATCTGCCGGGGTGTCCGCCTGGCCTAACAACAGCAGGAAGCTGGCGCTTTCGCCGGGACCGAGCTCGAAGCGCGAGCGTAATGCCGCGCACGGATCGAGCGCGGCGCCGACGGTGCCGGCGAGTTTTCCTCCGGCGACCAGCGCCGCCGGGGCATCCAGCGATCCGTGACGCCCGAGAAACTCGCGCCGGTCGCAGGTCCACTCGGTCTGCCGGCCCGCGACGGGCGAAAACAGATCCGCGAACGCGGTGCCGGAAAATGCCTGGTTCCACGGGTTCCAGGCGAGCAGCGCGCCGGTGCCGGTCTCGCGCCCCGTGATCACGTACGGCGCGCCGGCGACCCGCGCCGGTGCCAGCACCCATTCCGCGTATGTCGTCACCGACAACCTGCGGTGCCGGGTGGACTCGTTGCGAATGGTCAGCCGGCCGACCTTGACCGGGTCGTCCGGCGGCACGCTCAGCGTGAGCTCGACGACGAGTCCGTGCGAGCGCTGTCCAAACCTGCTGTAGCCGAAGCCATGCGCGCAGGAGTAGTGCGCATTCTCCAGCCGGATGGGGGCGGGCGTCGGGCTCCACAGTTCTCCACTGTCCTCGTCGCGCAGGTAGATAGCCTCGCCCGGCCGGTCGCTCACCGGGTCGTTGCTCCATGGCGTGAGCGCGTTCTCACGGCTGTTGCGCGCCCAGGTGAAGCCGGCGCCGTCGGTCGACACCTGGAAACCGAAGCCGCGGTTCGCGATGACGTTGATCCAGGGCGCCGGCGTCGCCACGCCGCCGGTGCCGGCGACCACGTATTCGCGGCCCTGCGCGCCAAACCCGCCGAGGCCGTTGAAAAATTCGAGCTCGCGCGCCGCCTCGGCATCCGCCGCCGCGGCCCCGGAAAACGCCGATCGCCGCGGCAGTCGCGGTGCGCTCGCGGGTCCGGGCTGAATGCGTTCGACCTGGTCGGCGAGGCTGCCGCGTCGCCCGGACAACACCACGCGCGCCACCGCGAGCAGCAGGCGCCGCGTTTCGGGCGCCACCAGGTCGCTGCGCAACACGAAGACCTTGCCGCGCGTGTCGGCGCCGGCGATACGCGTCCGACCCTGCGCGATGCGCAACATGGAGTCGAGCGCGGATTGCAGATCCTGCACATAGGACGCGCCGCGTTCGTTGAGGATCACGAGGTCCACCGAGAGTCGCTTGATGCCCCAATACTCGTGCGCCTGCAGCAGCTGGCGGACCACTGGCAGGTCGTCGGTATCCTCGATGCGCATCAGCACGATGGGGAGGTCGCCGGAAATTCCCTGCGACCACAGACCGCCGGGGCCGGCCGCGCCGCGCTGGATGGCGTCGTTGGGCGCGCGTGCCACCGAGTCGGCAAACAGGATTCGCCCGGCGAGTTGCTGGAACAGATTGGCCTGCGATGCGTCGATGCCCAGATGCCGCAACTGCACCTGCGCCTGCGTCCAGGCCAGCGTCGCGGCGCGCGTGCGCGCGTTGACGTCGCCATGTTTGTCGGCGAGATCCAGCACCTGCGGTCGGCCCGCGGCAACACAGGTCCAGAAGGCGATGCGCGCCGTTCCGCCGGCGGGCACGCTCAGTCGATAACGCAGCGCGAAGATGGCGTCGAGTACCGTGCCGGTGGAGCCGGAGAGCTCACGCCCCTCGAGCATGGCCAGCGGCGCGCGCAGCTCCCTGCCACGGCCGATGAATCGCGCGCGATCGGTCTCGAATTCCGGTGGCGCGTGGTGCGCGCCTTCGATCACCGCGTGGTGGGACGCCCAGACCTCCGGTTCGTCCGGGCCGCGGCGCCGCCGGTTGGCCAGCAGCACACCCTGGCGCGGCACGAATTCCGTGCGCACGAACATGCGGGAGAAGGCCGGGTGCGCGACGTCCGCCGCCTGGTTGCCGAGCACCAGCTCGGCGAACGATGTCACCTCGATCTCGCGCATGCGGCTCGAGGCGTTGCTGATCGAGAGACGCCGCACCTCGGCGTCGTCCTCGGGGGACACCTGCACTTCGAGCGTGGTGACCAGGTCGCCGTCGCCGCGGATGATCTCGGCGCGATCCTCCGTGAAGCTCACGTCGTAATACGACGGTGGCGTGCCACAGGGTTGATAGCCGGCCGACCACACGCGACCGCTGTCGACGTCGCGCAGCAGGAAGTAGCTGCCGGTATCGTCGCGCGTGGCGTCCTCGCGCCAGCGGGTGACGGCGAGATCGTTCCAGCGGCTGTAGCCGGAGCCCACGGCGGTGAGCATGACCGAGTAACGGCCGTTGGAGAGCAGGTGGGTCTGCGGCGCCGATTCGTGCGGCGTGCGGATGCGCCGCAGCTCGGGCACCTGCAGGTCCGCGACGCGTGCCGCGGTGCCGACTTCCTCGGCACGCGGGTGGGCCACGGACACGTCGCGCGGCGTGCGCTCCTGCAGCAGCAGTTCGGTGGCCTGCACAGCCACGTCGGAATGAAAACGTTCGCGCATGACGCCATCGAGCAGCGCGTTGGCGATCGCGACCACGCTCATGCCCTGGTGGTGCGCCATGTAGGCGCGCACCAGCATGCACTTCTGGCCTTCGGGCAGACGGCTGGCCGTGAAGTCCACGGCCTCGTAGAAGCCGTAGCGGCCGCGGGCACCGATCGCCGCCAGCGCGCGGTAGTTGCTCAGCGCCGCCTCGCAGTCGACCATGGCGGCGAGGCCGGTGGCGTAAGGTGCCACCACCTTGTTCTCAGACAACCCGCGCTTGAGCCCGAGTCCCGGGACGCCGAAGTTCGAATACTGATAGGTGAGCTCGAGATCGCGCGCGTTGTACGCCGATTCGGAAACGCCCCAGGGCAGATTGAGCTCCTCGCCATATTCGATCTGGCGCCTGACGACCAGCCGGCTGGTCTGCGCGAGCAGACTGCCGCCGGGTGCGCGCAGCACCAGGTCCGGCATGAGGTACTCGAACATCGAGCCGGACCACGACACGAGCGCCGCGCCGGCGCCGATCGGTGTGACGGTGCGCCCGAGTCGGAACCAGTGGCGCGCCGGCACGTCGCCCTTGGCGATGGCGATGAAACTCGCCAGACGCGCTTCCGAGGCGAGCAGGTCGTAGCAGGACGGATCGAGCGTGCCATCGCTACAACGATATCCAATGGACAGCAGCTTGCGCTGTGGGTCGAGCATGAACCCGAATTCCATCGCGCGCATGAAGCCGAGTGCGGTGGCCGCGAGGTTTTCGAGGTATTCGACCATGAAGCCCGCGGGATCGCGCGCCAGCAGGTCGCTGCGCCAGCTGTCGATGGTGCGTCGCGCGGCCTGCACCCAGTAGAGCAGGTCGTCGCCGCCCGGCGATTCACTGGCGAGGGTTCGGACCAGGTCGACGAGCGTCGAGGCGCGTTCCGCGGCCGTGGCCAGCTGATCCTCTTCCGGGTCGAGTGCCGCGCCCTCCGGGCGCAGCACGGTGTCGAGGTCGTGAAACGCCGTCTCCACGAGTTCGCGCGTGATGGTCTGACCCGGGTTGAACGGGTATTCGCGCAGCGCCTCGCGCGCCAGGTCGAGCGCGTCCGCGAGACCCGCGATTGCCGCGACAGGCGGGCGCTGGGACTGTTGCCACTGGCGGAACGTGGCCGCGAGTGTCACGAGGTGCGCGGCGAGATTACCCGAGTCGACCGACGACACGTAGCGTGGTTCGAGCGGCCGCAGGTCCTGCGTGGCGTACCAGTTGTACAGGTGCCCGCGGTATTTCTGCATGCGCGACAGGGTGCCGAACGTGGCCTCGATCCGGTCGAGCGCGTCGCGCAGACCTATCCATCCAAAATCGCGTGCCGCCACCACCGCGAGCAGGTACAGACCGATGTTGGTGGGCGAGGTGCGATGCGCCACCACGGCACGCGGATCTTCCTGGAAGTTGTCGGGCGGCAGGTGGTTTTCCTCCGCGGTGACGAAGGTGTCGAAGTAACGCCACGTGCGCCGCGCGATGAGCCGAAGCTCGTGCTGCTGCCGTTCGTCGAGCTCCGACCGGGCGGCGGCGGGTGGCGTCTGGCTGATGCGCCAGGCGACGGCGGGACTCGCGAGCCACAGCAGCAGGAACGGCAGTGCGATGTCGGGCAGGCGGCCGCCGCACAGCGCTATCAATATCACGGTGAGCGCCAGCGCCAGCAGCACGCCGCGGAACATGCGCGTGTAGAAGCCGCCGAAGGTGTTGCTCATGTTGCCGAGCAGGTCCGCGGGCACCCATTCGAGGAGTAGTTTGCGGCTGACGAACACGCGCCACAGCGTGCGCCCGACGGCATCACACATGAGCCAGGCCTGGTAGCACAACATGCTGGTGAACAGCGCGATCTGCGACAACGCCAGCCCCAGGTCGTTGCGCAGCGCGCGCAGGTGGCTGCCGGGTGTGACCGTCGAACGTCGCGGCAGGAGGCCCGCGAACAGCGGCAGCAGCGTCGGCAGGTTCAGCGCGAGGATGATGAACGCGCTCCACTGGAGGGCCGCGCCGGGCGGCAGCGTCCAGCCGGCCACCAGCGCCGCGACGCTGGCTGGGGCGGTGAGCGAGCGGCGCAGGTTGTCGAGCATCTTCCAGACGCCGATCAGCGGCGTGCGGCTGCGGCCGCGACCGTACTCCGCGGCGCCGGCGTCCGAGCGGCCGAATATCCAGGGCAGCAGCTGCCAGTCGCCGCGCACCCAGCGGTGCTGGCGCAACGACGCCACGTCGTAGCGCGCGGGAAATTCCTCCACCACTTCGACATCGGAGGCGAGGCCCGCGCGCGCGAAGATGCCTTCGAACAGGTCGTGAGACAGCAGCGAGCTCTCCGGGACGCGGCCGGCGAGCGCGGCCTGGAAGGCGTCGATGTCGTAGATGCCCTTGCCGGCGAAGGATCCTTCGCCTAACAAGTCCTGGTAGACGTCGGAGACCGCGGCGGCGTACGGATCGACGCCCGAGGCGCCCGAAAACACGCGCTGGAAGGGTGATGCCTCGACGGTCACCGGCAGCGAGAATGCGACGCGCGGCTGCAGAATGGCATAGCCGTCGACCACGCGGCCGAGCCGGGCGTCGAATCTCGGCCGGTTCAACGGATGCGCCATCTTGCCGATCAGGCGGCGCGGCGCCTCGCGCGGCACGCGCGTGTCGGCATCCAGCGTGAGCACGTAACGCACGCCCTCGGGCACCCACGGCGTATTGCCGGTGCTGGTGACATACGTCGTGTCGGTGGCGCCGCGCAACAGCCGGTTCAGCTCCTCGAGTTTGCCGCGCTTGCGCTCCCAGCCCATCCAGCGCCGCTCGCTTTCGCTCCACACGCGCCGGCGGTGCAGCAGCAGGAATCGTTCGCCGCCGGCGGCCGGGCCATAGCGGCGATTCAATCGCGCGATGCCGACGATGGCGATGTCGAGCAGCGCATCGTCGGCGGGCATGCGCTCCGCGTCGGCGTCGGTGAAATCCGAAAGCAATGCGAAGTGCAGCTGCTCGTCGGGTGAGGCGAGGTAGTGGATCTCCAGCCGGTGCAGATGCTCCTCCACCGCGGTTCGCGAATTCAGCAGCACCGGCATCGCCACCAGCGTGCGCAGCTCGCGCGGCACACCGTCGCGCAGCGCGAGGCCGGGCAGGCGGCTCGCGCCGACACCGCGTGTCACGGCGCGGTTCACCAGCGCGACCGCCATTTCCATCGCCGGTATCGCGCCCAGCACGCCTAACAGCCACAGCATCGCGCCGTGTACTCCCGACTGCTGCAGCGTCGCCAGCGGCACCACCAGCAGCAGCGCCGAGGTGAAAGCGATGGCCGCGACATAGTCCGCCGCGCCGACGGTGAAGCTGATGCGGCTCGGCAGGTCGCGCAGGCGCGCGCGAAACCCGATGGTTTTCTCGAGGACCTGCCGGCCGTCGGACACCAGGTAGTAGCCCGGATCGCGGCGGCGCCGGTCGGCACCGTCGGCGGCCATGGTGAGCACGCGTTGCGCGATCGCGAGCTCGGATAACGGGCTGCCGCGGCCGAGCTCCTCGATGGCGTTGCGATACAGATTGCGCGTGGCGAAATCCATGTCGGAGAAGCCGCTCGACGCGTTCAATGCCTCGTCCACCAGGCTCACGCTCTCGAAGAATTCCGCCCAGTCGACGTCGGTCATCAGCCGCATGCTGGTGATGATGTTGCGCACCGTGACGTTCGATGCGCCCTGGCGCTGGAGTTCTTCCTGGACGACGCGATCCGTGTCGAGGCCCTGCGCGCGCAGCGCCTCGTCGAGCCAGACCAGCGCCGGCGTGAACTTCGGATCCTGGTCGCGCAGGCGCTGCACCAGCTGCACGGCGAACGCCGGGGTGAGTTTCCCGGAGTGGCGCTTCCAGGTGTTCAACGCATTCAGATCGACGACCTGGCTGTTGATGCCGAGCAGCCGGTCGGCGATCAAGTCGGCCTCCTGGCGTGCCGCGCGGCTGATCACGATGCGCTGCGCGACGCGCCGCAGGTTCTCGACCAGCACGATGCGCAGCGTGATCGCGACGGCCCACAACTCGCCGATGGTCAGCGGCTCGACCGTCTGGTAGGCGCGCACGAACCGGCGCAGCGATTCCGGCTCGAAGCGGCTGTCGGTATGCGCGACATAAGCCCATGCGATGCCGAACACGCGCGGCAGTCCCGCGAACGGGCCCTCGGCCAGCTTGGGCAACTGCCGGTAGAACCCGGAGGGCAGGTCTTCGCGAATCTCGCGGATCTGCTCCTCGACGACGTGAAAGTTGTCGAGCACCCACTCGGCCGCGGGCGTGATGCTGCGGCCTTCGTCCACCGCGCGCGCGATGGAGCGATAGGCGGCGAGCAGTACCTTTTCATTGCTGCGGAGACGTGAGCCCAGCGAACGCCGAAATCCCGGCTGGCGGGTGACGGCCTGGGCGGTCGCCAGGCTGTGCGCGTGCTGCTCCAGCCGCTCGATGCTGAAGATCTCCTCGCGCAGGATCTGTTCGTTGTTCCAGGGGTGCAAGCGTCACTGACTGTCGGCCGGAAAGCCGCATTACGCGGAAAGTGCCACCTACGACGCCATCTCTTCCCGACCCGTGGCGTTGTCAGAATCCGCTCACAAGACCTCGGTGCCGCACGCGACACGGACGCAGCGCGCATGCGCCTATGCTGCGGCGGATGTGGCCCTTCCGGCGCAGCCCCGCGCATCGCATCCGCTCGAGTGAACCGTACTGGTTGCTGCGCAATGGAATGGGCGACGCGCGCCGCCCGCTCGAATCCTCGATGGAGTGCGACGTCGCCGTCATCGGCGCGGGCATCACCGGCGCGCTGATCGCCGATGCGTTGATGTCGGGCGGAAATCGCGTCGTGGTGCTCGATGCGCGCGACGTGGCGACGGGCAGTACCGCCGCAACCACCGCGCTATTGCAATACGAGATCGACACGCATCTCGTGGATCTCGCGACGCATCTGGGTGAAACCGCGGCGTTGCGCGCCTACCAGGCGTGCGCCGCGAGCTTCGACCTGCTGGAGCGGCGCTTTCCGGACCTGCTCAGGATATCTAACTACCAGCGGCGCGAGAGCCTGTACCTGGCGGCGGACGAGGCGGCCGTGCCCGTGCTGCGGACCGAAAACGCCGCGCGCCGCGCCGCCGGCTTCGCGTGCGAATGGCTGGAGGGCGACGAGGTGGCGCGGCGTTTCGGCTGCCATCGGCCGGGCGCGATCCTGTCGGCGCTCGGGGCGGAGCTCGACCCGGTGCGGTTCACGCAGGCGTTGATCGCGGGAGTGGAGCGCCACGGGGCCCGGGTGTTCGCCCGCACGAAGGTGACGCAGATCGCGGAGCGGGGCACGGCGCTGCGACTGACGACCGCGAACGGCCATGAAGTCGATGCCGGTCATGCCATCGTGGCGGCGGGATTCGAATCGCTGGACTTCCTGCCGCGCAAAGTCGCGGACATCGACAACACCTATGCACTGGTCACGCAACCTTTGGCGGATCGGCGCCGCGCGGATTCGCTGCCGCTCATCTGGGAGAGCGCCCGGCCGTACCTCTACCTGCGTGGCACGCCGGACGGACGTCTCATGGTGGGTGGTGCCGACGTGCCTTTCAGGAATGCCGAAGCGCGCGACGCGGTGCTGTCAAGGCAAATCCGCCGCCTGGCGGCCGGCTATCAGGGTTTGTTTGGCGAAGAATTGCCCCCGATCGCCTGGTCGTGGGGCGGCAGCTTCGCCAGCACGCCGGACGGCCTGCCGTACATCGGCGCTGTGCCGGGTATGCATCCGAGGCTGCAGTTCGCGTTATGCTTCGGCGGCAACGGCATCACCTTCAGTGTGCACGCGGCGGAGATGGTGCGCGCCGCCGTCGATGGGCGGGTCCACGAACTGTCGCCGGTGTTTGGATTTGCGCGGCAGCCCGGTAAAGGGGAATAATTTCCGCAACGCGGAAAACTTTTCCATACGGGCAGAGGACTAAGCCCGCACCATGTTCGTAAGTGACACCGGTCGACTTCCCGATTCCGGGCGAGTCTGCGTCGCGGCTTTCCAGCCAGGCCAGGACGGCGCCAGGAATTATTACAACGTCTCCATCAACGCGGCCCGCGCCGAGTTCGAGCCCATGGCCGAGCCACGCAATCCCGCGCACGTGCTCGGGGTCGGCAGCGAGATCCAGGCCGTCAAGGGGCCGGTGTTCGCCGCGTACTTCGCCGCGACGCGTGACCGCTTCGACGCCGAGCCTAACTACAAATCCGGGCTGTTCGTGCTGCTCGACGGCGCGGTGTACGGCGTGCGGCAGGAGCACATCGGCACCAGCATCCGCCGCGGCTTCAGCACGCGCCAGTTCACGCTGCTGCGCGGCGACCGGCCGCAGCGCAGCGTCGAGTATCCCTGGCCGTGGTACCGGGGATCGAAGGACTTTCTTCGGGAAATGGCGACGATGGTACGCACCTTCAGCTGACGAGGTTCACATGCAATCGCTCGGAATGATCGGACTCGGGCGCATGGGCGCGAGCATGGTGCGGCGGCTGGCGCGAGCCGGAATCGCCTGCGTCGCCCATGACTCGCACCTGGAAGCGGTGCGGGCTGTGGTGGCTCCCGGCATTTCCGGGGCCAACTCGCTCGAGCAACTGGTGCGCGCGCTGGCTCCGCCGCGCGCGGTGTGGATCATGGTGCCGGCGGCGGTGGTGGACGGCGTGCTCGATTCGCTGGTGCCGTTGCTCGACGCCGGAGACACGGTGATCGACGGGGGCAACTCTTTTTACAGGGACGACATCCGCCGCGGCGCGTCGCTCGCGCGGCGCGGCATTCACTATCTCGACGTGGGCACCAGTGGCGGCGTGGCGGGATACGAACGCGGCTATTGCCTGATGATCGGCGGCGAGCCGGAGCCCGTGCGGCTGCTCGAGCCGGTATTCGCGGCGCTGGCGCCGGGGCTCGACAGTCCGGATGCGCAACGCAACGCCAACGGACACACGGCGACCCGCGGATTCCTGCATTGCGGTCCGATCGGCGCGGGTCACTTCGTCAAGATGATCCACAACGGCATCGAGTACGGCGTGATGGCCGCCTACGCCGAAGGCCTGAACATCCTGCACAACGCGGGCATCGGCAAGCGCGAGCGCGTCGCGGATGCCGAGACCGCGCCGCTCGATGCCGCGCCTTTCTACCAGTATGAATTCGACCTGCCGCAGATCGCCGAGGTGTGGCGTCACGGCAGTGTCATCTCCTCCTGGTTGCTGGATCTCACCGCCCGCGCGCTGCGCGAGGACGGCGACCTGGAGAACTTCGCGGGCCATGTCGCCGACTCGGGCGAGGGCCGTTGGACCATCGCTGCCGCCATCGACGAGGGCGTGCCGGCGCCGGTGATCAGCGCAGCACTGTTCAGCCGCTTCCAGTCGCGCGGCAACGCCGGCTACGCGGATCGCGTGTTGTCGGCCATGCGCAAGCAATTCGGCGGCCACGAAGAAGGCCGCAAAGAAGGCCACAGCTGACAGAATTTCCCGCGTTGAAAGCGCAGGCTGCGGGCAAAGGAGATCGCATGAGCACCATCCAGTACCTGCGAGAGCTTGGCCAGAGCCTGTGGCTCGATTCGATTTCCCGCCAGATGCTCGACGACGGACGCCTGCGCCGCTACGTCGACGAATTCGGCGTCACCGGACTCACCTCGAATCCGACCATCTTCGACGAGGCCATCGGCAGCGGCGCCTACGACGAGGACATCGCGCGCAAGTCGCGCGAAGGCAAATCGGGCGAGGCGTTGTTCACCGAGCTCGCGCTCGCGGACCTGCGGCGTGCGCTCGAACGCCGGTCGGGGTCGATGGCTGGGTGTCGATGGAGCTCTCGCCGCTGCTGGCCGCGGACACCGCGGGGAGCGTGCGCGCCGCGGCGCGCATTCATGAAGCGGCAGCCATTCCAAACCTGTTCGTGAAGATCCCGGGGACACCCGAAGGCGTTCCGGCCATCGAGGAATCGATCTTCCAGGGCGTGCCCATCAATGTGACCCTGCTGTTCTCGCCGCTGCAGACGCTCGCGGCCGCGAACGCCTATCTCCGGGGCATCGAACGGCGGATCGCCGCCGGCCGCGCGCCGCAGATCGCGTCGGTGCTGTCGCTGTTCGTCTCCCGCTGGGACAAGGCGGTCGCCGACCAGGTGCCGGAAGAACTGCACAATCGGCTCGGCATCGCCATCGCGTTGCGCACCTACCTGGCCTTCCTCGAGTTGTACGCCTCGCCGCGCTGGCAGGAACTCGCGGCGGCCGGCGCGCGCCCGCAGCGCATGTTGTGGGCCAGCACCGGCACGAAGGATCCCAAGGCGCCGGAGTCGTTGTATGCCGAGGCGTTCGCCGCGCCGGACACGATCGACACTCTGCCCGAAAAAACCCTGCTGGCGCTGTCGAAGATCGACGCGCTGCCGCCGCCCATGCCCACCGATGGCGGCGACTCCGCATACACGCTGGCGGATTTCTCCAGGGCCGGCATCGACATCGATGCGCTGGCGCTGCGCCTGCAGCGGGAAGGTGCCGAGGCTTTCGTGAAGTCCTGGCGAAATCTCATGAAGCGCATCGACGACAAGGGAGCGGCGTTGAAGATGACGGGCTGATCGAGCCTCAATCGATCGGCCAGGGCATTCCCTTCGGCAATTCCTCTGCGGGCGGCGGCGAAGTGCGCGGCCGCGCATCAACGCCGCGCCACCAGGTTTCGATGGGCAAATCGTGCGCGGGTTCGATGGCCTGGCCCAGCCTGGGCAGCAGCAGGCGTGCGCTTCTTGGCGCGAGGCGCAGCAGTGTCTCGATGGGATCGTCCCACGGGTGCAGAGCGAGATTGAAGGTTCCCCAATGGATCGGCAGCAGTGCACCGCCGCCCAACAACGCGTGCGCCGCGAGCGCGTTTTCCGGGCCGAGATGAATACTGCTCCACGCCGGGTGGAACGCGCCGATCTCGAGCATCACCAGATCGAAGGGCCCGAGACGCGCACGGGTGTCCGCGTATTCGGGCGTGAGGCCGGTGTCGCCGCTGAAGAACACGCGATGACGCTGCGTGTTGACGACCCACGAGGACCACAAGGTCCGGTTGCCATCCTTCAGGCCGCGACCGGAGAAATGTTGTGAGGGCGTGGCGGTGAATTCCAGGTCGGTGCCGGGCAGGCGTTGCGTCTCCCACCAGTCGAGCTCGACGATGCGCTCGGGCGCGATGCCGAAGGCTTCGAGATGCGCGCCCACGCCGAGCGAGGTGACGATGGGCACGTTCACCCGCCGCAGCACGCGCATGGTGCTGAAGTCGAGATGATCGTAGTGATCGTGCGAGACCAGCACGGCGTCGAGCTTCGGCAGATCGCTCAGGGCGACGGGCACAGGCTGGAAACGCTTCGGGCCCATGAAACGTGTCGGCGACGCGCGCGGGCCCCACACCGGGTCGGTCAGCACGCGCAGCCCGTCGATCTCCAGCAGTACCGTCGAGTGGCCGAGCCAGGTGGCCCGCAG
>Ga0068860_100005856_pt1 | contig 12374 bp, 5 predicted proteins | sample KBSSwiS32_FD_66597 | JGI IMG/M metagenome (GOLD analysis project Ga0068860, IMG submission 66597) | Switchgrass rhizosphere microbial communities from Kellogg Biological Station, Michigan, USA - KBS Switchgrass S3-2 | ecosystem: Host-associated > Plants > Roots > Rhizosphere > Soil ... | reverse complement strand
CTTTGTTATTGCAGATATCGCTGTACCAGTTTGCAATTTCCTTCCATGAAGGGATAGTAGATACATGTAAAATTGCGCCGACATCGGTCAATGCAGGCATCAGCGGTTCATTTTTCAGCGGTTCCGGCTTTACCATTTCCCAGGAGTATTCCTTAAAATTCTCAATGGCTTTTATTACCGGCTGAATAGTTGATTTACTGAAGATATAGTTGAGTTTTTCATCTGCCGGTACCAGGAGATTATATCTTACTATTGAAGAGTAAACCTGCCCGTTGCAATAATATTTATCCCAGTATTCCCTGGCAAAGCGTCCATAAACGAAGCTTTGCAAACGGTATTTAAATACGACGACATCCCCCACTTCAAGATTAGTAAATACGATCTGGTTACCATTTCTTTCACCATCAATTTGGGACTGGTTTTGTTTTATCACTTGCGCTTTTTCAATAAGCAGCGATTGTGATTCTGTATAACTAATGGAAGATTCTTTATAGCGATCGATCCCTTTCTCATTTGTAATTTTTAGGATCGTAGTATAATATTCTTCGTTTGCTCCTCCCGGGTATATGATCACATCTTTTTGATCAAGAATATAATAGTAGCCATAATCAACATTTTTCGCTTCTGAAAGTTTATCATCTTTAATCGTTTTGATAATATCTATTTCGGGAAGTAATTTGTATATCTCAGGCTTTTCATTGAGCTTTCTTACTTTATTGATAATGTCATATTGATTAGGATCATATTTCAGCGACTGGTTGTATGCGGCCAGGGCATCAATATTGTTTTTTTTCTCACTTTTAATATCTCCTAATTCCTCCCAGTATTTTTCGGTGTATGGTGATAAGTTTAAGGCCTTCCTGATTTGCTCTTCCGCCTTATCATATTGTTTTTCTGCATAATGGTATTTTGACAGCTCATAATAGCCGGTTGGATTAAACGGAAAAGTTTCGGCTAATTTTATTTTAACATCCAAAGCCTTGTTATTTTGCCCCGCTTCTGCAAGTAAATCAGCATATTTATTGTACACTTCGTAATTAAAATTATTTTTCATATATTTTTCATATACCTGCAGAGCACCCTTATTATCCTTGTAAACATTCTTTTTGATAACGTACATCATCTCCTGTAATTTGGCATTTCCCGGGTATTTCCTGTACATATTTTCCGCTTCTTTCACTAAATCCTCATACCTCTTCTCATGGCCCAAAAGCAATATTTTATAACTCGAGGTAGTTTCGTCTTCACCATATAATCGTATTCTCTTATCCAATTCAGCGGAACCATCATCGTATTTTTCATTATCAAAATCCTCTTTAATATTCAAGTCAATAACGGTCAGGCTCTCGGGATCCAGCTGCTTTATTTTTTCCAGTTCTTCAAGCAGTAGAGTCTTGTTATTTTCTTTCTGCAGAACCTGGAGCATCTTGAATCGTAATAATGTATTATCGGGCGCTCTCTTAACTGCTTCAGTTACGAGATCCCGTGCTTCCAGTGTTTTTTTATTTCTGAGGTATACGTCAGCCAGCAATAAATAATTAACCAGGTTATCCGGGTTACTTATAATTTTATCTTTAAAGAATTTCTCTGCAAATGGCGGCATTATTTCATATTTCCTGTCAGCGCCCGTAAATTTTGGATAAGGGGCATAAGAAGACGAGCCGGAAATATTATGTACCTGGTTAAATTTTTCATCAGTAAACCTTATACTGAAATTTGGATAAGTGCTGTTGGTAAACCCAAGCTGAACCAGTATCCTGTTGACGCCTTTTTTTAAATCAACTTTCACTGTGTATTCATCCATTTCTGTAATTCTTTCTTTTGATTCGGCAATAACCAGCTCATCATTTATCCAAACTTTAGCAGAGCCCGTGAAACCAGCGGCACAATACACAGACTGATCAATTGAAGATATTGCGAAATTCTGAGCATATACGATAGCCGTTTGCTTATTGAATTGATAACAAACAGGTGTCCATCCGTCCTTATTTTCTGACGAAGGGGTAAACCATTTTACATCTGTATTGGTTATTGATTTAAATACTGCATCCGGCGCGGGATGCTCAATGGGGCCATACGTTTTATTAAAGCCGCTTTGGGAAAGGTTTTCAAAAGGTCCTGTGTATTGCCAGTTTTTTATATTTCCAATAGCATCATAATACTGCTGCGCCTTTTTGAAGTCGCCGGAAAAAAGAACGTCCATTCCCCTTTGATAATTAGCTGCGGCAACTAATGTTCCGGGAGCTTTATCATCGCTAATGATCTTATCAATAAGCCTTGTCTGGTGCTCAAAAACCTTTTTTCCATATTGGCCCAAAAGAGCGTCATTGAACCACATCGCATATATATATGGATATGGGTTTACAGATTTAGTATAAAACGTTTCACTAAAGTCATTGACAATATTTTCCTTTCCGACATAGGTTTTTAAATAGATGCTGCTGATATAGGCATCTTCGTAACTGGCAGGTTCGTTAGCTGCCTCAGAAAATAAATCTGCAGCTTCAGATTTTTTGTTCTCGTTTAAAGCCTGCCAGGCTTTTGTATAAGAATTACTTTGACCAAGCGATGTATAAGTGCATAATATTAGAAGTAGAGCAAGAAAATTTTTCATATTGTTAGCCTGGTTATTATATTAAAACGGCTAAAGTAATGATTTAGTTTGTCCAATACAAGTAGCATATAATCTCAAATATTTTTTAGAAGCCTTTATCTTTGCCAATTGTTAGTTTATTCTCCTGGCCCTCATTTGCTTTCAAATGTCATTTGGTGTTAATAAGGGTTTGTGAATGATCAAATGACTTCATGAGGTCGAAAAGAAATAAGTTGACAAACAAAAATTTTATCTGCAATTTTTAAAATTCAAAATGTACAGAACTCATACCTGCGGCCAATTAAGAATTGCCGATATAAATAAAGAAGTTACCCTTGCCGGCTGGGTTCAAACTATCAGGAAATTCGGCAGCATTACATTCGTTGATCTTCGCGACAGATACGGTATTACCCAATTACTTTTTAACGAGACCCTTTCCGGACAGCTTGACAGGAATCCGGTGGGAAGAGAATTTGTTTTACAGGCAAAGGGCGCCGTTAGTGAACGCAGTAATAAAAATGTAAATATTGCTACCGGTGATATCGAGATTTTAATTTCAGAATTTAAAGTCCTCAACAAATCTGCGGTTCCGCCATTTACCATCCAGGACGACACCGATGGTGGTGATGATATCAGGATGAAATATCGGTTTTTAGATTTAAGAAGAAATATTGTGAAGAAAAATATCGAGCTGAGATATGCTGTAAACCGGGCGGCAAGAAATTATCTGCATGGCCAAAATTTTATTGATATTGAAACCCCTTTTTTAATAAAATCGACCCCTGAAGGCGCACGGGATTTTGTAGTTCCCAGCCGGATGAATCCGGGTGAATTTTATGCCCTGCCTCAATCACCGCAGACCTTTAAGCAATTGCTTATGGTAAGTGGCTATGACCGTTATTACCAGGTGGTAAAGTGCTTTCGCGATGAGGACCTTCGTGCAGACAGGCAACCGGAGTTTACTCAAATCGATTGCGAAATGTCGTTTGTAGAACAGGAAGATATTTTGCAAATGTTTGAAGGAATGATAAAGTTTATTTTCAGGGAAGTCAAAGGAATTGAATATGCTGAGCAGGTAGAAAGGATGACATGGGAAGATGCCATGTGGAATTATGGGAATGATAAACCTGACATCCGGTTTAACATGAAGGTCTCCAATTTAAAGACCGAGGGTATCAATAACTTTGAAGGATTGAATAATACAGCCTTTGGCGTTTTTAATACTGCTGAGACCATTTTGGCAATCGCAGTACCCGGCTGTAGCGACTATTCAAGAAAACAAACGGATGAATTAATTGAATGGGTGAAGCGTCCCCAGGTTGGAATGGGTGGACTCGCCTTTATTAAATTCAATACGGATGGAACATTAAAAAGCAGCTTCGATAAATTTTTTAATGAAGAACAATTAAGGTCATTCTCTCACTATTGTAAAGCGAGCCCCGGTGATCTTATATTGATTTTGGCAGGAAGGGAAGAGCGCACACGGAAAGCCATCAGCGATCTGCGTTTATATATGGGGGAAAGATTAGGCTTACGGAAGCCTGGCGAATTTAAACTATTGTGGGTAACAGATTTTCCATTGTTTGAATATGATGAGGAAGGAAACCGCTGGGTGGCCCGACACCATCCCTTTACATCACCAAAACCGGAAGATATTAATGTAATGATCGACAATAATCCCGCAATTGATCATGCCGAAAAATATTTAAGTCATCCGTATGCAAAGATAAAAGCCAATGCCTATGATATGGTATTGAACGGAAATGAAATTGGCGGGGGCTCTATAAGAATTTACCAGAGAGAATTACAGGAAAAAATGTTTGGAGCACTGGGAATGACCAAAGAAGAATCTCAACACAAATTTGGCTTCCTGCTCGGCGCTTTTGAATATGGGGCTCCGCCGCATGGTGGTATTGCTTTCGGCTTTGACCGCCTGTGCGCCATTTTAGGCGGGAGCGAATCCATTCGTGATTTTATTGCCTTTCCCAAAAATAACAGCGGGAAAGATGTTATGATAGATGCGCCCTCAACAATTGATGAAAAGCAGTTAGAGGAGTTGCAGATAAGGTTGGATGTGAAATAAATCATTCTATCGTTCATTCATAAAAATGCTTTTTGAAATTTATAAAATCATAGCTGTCAGCAAACCTGTATTACTAATTTTGTAAGCCTAATATTAAAATCATCTTGCGCAATAAATATCTTTTTGTTTTCGTAGTTGCCATATTTTATTCCCAACAGATTTTTTCTCAATATGATGTGCCCCTTTACACATCTTATACTACTGCAGTTGCAAGGACAAAATTGCTCGAAAGACTGATTAAATATTCTATTAACCAAAACCTATCTGTCTCCCTTACAGATTCTACCGAAGAAAATTGGGAAGGGGCTTTCGGCGCAATTGAAGTTTTGTTTTACAGGTCGGTGTTCAGCGACCGGAAGATTTATGAAGCATTTGAAGGAATTGAGCTAAGAAGTACCGGGTTTCAAAAAGCATTGCTGGAACTGGCTTATACCAATTACCCCGGAATGTTTTTTGAGCAGGTACAAAGGTTGCTTTATAAAACTGATGACCCTAAGGTATTTGCAATGTGTGCGGAATATTTATTACAACAAAAAAATGGTCCACTGACAGTAAAAACCATACGGGAATTGGTCGATACAAAATTCGCAGAAGAGGGAGTTACCGATCCGGTTTTGTATATGCTGCAGGTCCATATTTCTGAAGGAAATTCAAACGGATTTTTTTTACCAAAGAATTTAAATGCAGCTCTTTTCAGTAATAAATTTCTTCCCGGACAAACTATAATGTATAGTATCCAGCGAAAAAACCGGGATTACCCGGGACTTGTAATTATAAGACAGAAAAACGGGCATTTTATTTACGACAGCACCGGCAATATCTTTAATGTACCACAACTTGCAAGAAGTATTACCAATCTTCCTGGTTATTTAAGGAATGGCAATACACCACAGGGAATTTTTATGATGCACGGATTTGATATTTCCATGAGCAGCTTTATCGGACCAACAGCTAATATACAATTGTCAATGCCGGTAGAAACCAGTATTCAGAATTTTCTTTGTGATAGTGCTATTTCCGACACCACCTGGAACATTGATTATTATAAAAAATTAATTCCGCCAGGTCTTAAAGATTATTTGCCTTTATATTATTCTTATTATGCGGGCCTTGCTGGCCGCACAGAAATTATTGCGCATGGCACAACAATAGATCCCAATATTTATTTAAACAAGCCGTACTTCCCGTTAACCCCATCCCAGGGATGCCTGTGCACCAAAGAAATATGGAACGGAAAAAGATTAGAAAGCGATCAGCAAAAACTTGTAAATGCATTGCTGAAGGCCGGCGGAGCAAATGGCTATTGCGTGGTTATTGAATTGAATGATAAGCAGGCACCTGTAAACATTAATGACGTACTTCCTTTCTTACCTATGCCCTGATATTTGAAAAGCTTCTTTACTTATACGCTTTAGCAAAGATTGATGGGAGGGCGGCCTCCAATCAAAGGGCCGGGGAAGAGTTTGGCATTCGCCTTGCCTGGCTTATTTTAAGTGGTCAGGCAAATAATTTCTAACTTCGTTCTCCTTAAAAATAAATTGTGGCCTTACCCCCGTTAGCAGAAAGACTCCGTCCAAAAAAATTAAATGATCTGACAGGCCAGGAACATCTTACCGGTAAAGGAAGTGTATTACGCAATTCCATTGAGAACGGAAAAATTCCTTCCATGATATTGTGGGGTCCGCCGGGTGTAGGCAAAACTACCATTGCCCATATTATTGCGCAAACCTTAGACGTTCCTTTCTATACATTAAGTGCCATTTCATCCGGTGTGAAAGAAGTGCGTGAAGTAATTGAGGAGTCCAAAAAAAAAGAAAATGCGATCCTGTTTATTGACGAGATTCACCGCTTCAATAAAGGACAGCAGGATGCTTTACTTGGTGCAGTGGAAAAAGGAATTATCACTTTAATAGGAGCTACAACAGAAAATCCTTCTTTCGAAGTGAACAGCGCCCTGCTTAGCCGCTGCCAGGTCTATATTTTGAAGCCATTGCAAAAAGAGTCTCTTATTGGCTTATTAAACCATGCTATAAAAAACGATACATTTCTCTCCCAAAAAAATATAGAATTAAAAGAAACGGAAGCGCTGATAAATTTATCTGGCGGAGACGCAAGGAAATTATTAAACCTTCTCGAACTTGTGGCCACTCAGCAACTTTTGGAAAGTTCTGAACTTTCCAAAAGTTTAATAGTCACCGATGAGCTTGTGATGCAGGTTGCACAGCAGAAAGTGGCTCTTTATGATAAAAAGGGTGAGCAGCATTACGACATCATTTCAGCATTTATAAAATCTATTCGCGGCAGTGATCCTAACGCAGCAGTATATTGGCTGGCACGCATGATTGAAGGCGGTGAAGATGTAAAATTTATTGCAAGGCGACTGGTTATACTGGCAAGTGAGGATATCGGCAATGCAAATCCAACCGCCCTGGTGCTGGCAACCAACACTTTCCAGGCCGTGAATCTAATCGGCTACCCCGAATCCAGTATCATATTATCGCAATGTGTAACTTACCTGGCCTCCTCACCTAAAAGTAATGCCAGTGTAGTAGCAATAGGTAAAGCGCAAACCCTCGTTCAGCAATATGGCGATTTGCCCGTACCACTTGCTGTGCGCAATGCACCTACCAAGCTCATGAAAAACCTGGACTATGGTAAGAATTACCAGTATGCCCACAGTTTTGAAAACAATTTTGTTCAAATGGAGTTTTTACCGGATGAAATTAAAAACACTCTCTTATACAGCCCGGGGAAGAATGCCCGGGAAGAAGAGCTCAGGAAATTTTTAAAAGAAAGGTGGAAGGAAAAGTATGGGTATTGAGTGAAGAAATAAGAAATTAATAATTTTAATAATAGTAAATAAGGAAGTTACAGACCATAAAAAATCTGAGAATTGTTTAAAGAGACGAATAGCTTTTAAGAGTCAAACAAGGTAATGACCAAATTTCTAAAATTATTAAACTGCGAAGTAAATAAGGTCGCATCAACTTTCTAATTCCTAATTCCTTATTTCTTATTTTTTAATTTCATTTTATGATCACCTGGCAATGCAAATCCTTCGCAGGGCTCACAAATACGGAGCTTTACAAAATACTTCAGCTTAGAAATGAAGTTTTTGTGGTTGAGCAAAATTGCGCCTACCAGGATTGTGATAATAAAGATTTACTATCGCATCACCTGGCCGCCTGGAAAAATGAACATATAGTTGCCTATAGCCGCATACTTCCTCCTGGCATTGCATATCCCGACGCTGCCTCCATTGGCCGGGTAGTTACCTCATCTTCTGAAAGAGGCCAGGATTTGGGAAGGCAATTAATGTCAAAATCCCTTGAAAATTTATACCTGTTATTTGGCCAGGTGCCCGTAATTATTGGCGCACAGCTTTACCTGAAAAAATTCTATCAGAGTTTCTCTTTTGTGCAGGAGGGGGAAATTTACCTTGAAGACAATATCCCACACATTACCATGAAAAAACTCATTTAATCCTCCCGGAATACAATAAAGCCATATTGAGTATCGTTATTGATTCATTACTTCCGCATAAAGGTTAGTAATAATCCATCATCTGTTGTAAAATAAAATCTGATTCCATTATGAAAAAACGTTTACCCGCCCTTTGGCTTACGTGTTTCATATCAATAACACTTTGCTTCTCTTTCTCAGAATGTATTTCACAATCCCTGCTTTTAGGCAATGAAAAAACAAAGGTTGAAGTGGGCATTAACATAGGACCTTCGTTTTTTTTGGGCGATCTTGGCGGTAACCGCGGCAAAGGAACCACTTTCATAAAGGATGTAAACCTTTCTTTGACCAAAATAATGAAAGGAGCTTTTTTAGCAGTATATCCCAATGATTGGCTTGGAGTGCGGGTTGCGGCGCAGATTGGTAAGTTGGAAGGGGTGGATGAAATAATCCACACCAAGGGAGAAGACGAATTGTGGAGAAAGCAACGTAACCTTGATTTCAGGTCCAATATTTCCGAAGCTTATATTGCAGCAGAGATATTTCCCTTAATGCTTTTGAATAAAAACCATGAAGATTATGCGCCGAGATTAAGACCCTACGGTGTAATAGGAATAGGAGCTTTTCATTTCAAACCGCAAGGTTCCCTGACCGATGCAAATGGGGTCAAGACCTGGTATGATCTTAAACCACTTCACACTGAAGGAGAAGGTTTTGCAGAGTATCCAAAAATAAAAAATTATACACTTACCCAGGTAAACATACCAATGGGTATAGGGGCAAAATATTTTATATCTGACAGGGTAAATGTTGGCCTGGAGGTTTTACATAGAAAAACATTCACCGATTATGTTGATGATGTAAGTACAAAATATATTGACCCTGACTTATTTGACAAATATTTATCGGTTCAGAATGCAGCTATAGCAAGACAAATAAATGATAAGGCTGTTGGGATAGTAACTCCAAGTGTTAGCCGGTTAGGTCCGGGTAGCGACCAAAGGGGAAATCCTAATCAGAATGATGCTTATTTTACTATATTTCTAAAATTCGGTGTTCGCTTAGGTGCCATATTTGATAATGCCTACGACAGGCGTGCGTCTAGTCATCTGCGGTGCCCTGTAAGATTTTAAATAAATGGATTCAACATTTGCCTCTGAACAATGGCAAAGTATATAATAAAAGTTATCCCCGGAGAACACTGCATATTTATGCGATGTACACCCCTGAAACCACTATTTTTTAACTTTGTTACTATGCTTTGCTCTTTTTTATGCCTTGTAATTCTTAAGTTCTTCTTTTAAAAATGACGCCGTGAAGCTTTCTTTATTTTTTGCCAGCTCTTCAGGCGTTCCTTCAAATAAAACTTTTCCGCCGCCATCGCCTCCTTCGGGACCGAGATCTATTATGTGATCTGCAATTTTTATAATGTCCATGTTATGCTCGATTACCAGGACAGTATTACCTCGATCCACCAATTTATTGAGAACATCTGCAAGGTGCTGTATGTCCTGGAAATGAAGGCCGGTAGTAGGTTCATCAAGGATATAAAAAGTTTTTCCCGTATCTCTTTTGCTTAGTTCAGTTGACAATTTTACCCGTTGTGCTTCTCCACCGCTTAAAGTAACCGCACTTTGCCCAAGAGTTATATATCCAAGACCTACTTCCTGCAGTACTTTAATTTTTCTATAGATGTAAGGAACATTCTGGAAAAATTCCACCGCCTCATCCACGGTCATTTCAAGTACGTCACTAATTGATTTGCCTTTATATCTTATCTCCAGTGTTTCACGGTTGTATCTTTTACCATTACATTTTTCGCAATGGACATATACATCCGGTAGAAAATTCATTTCTATTACCCGCATACCTCCTCCTTCACATACATCGCATCGGCCGCTTTTTACATTAAATGAAAAACGACCTGCTTTGTATCCTCTTATTTTAGCCTCAGGAACGGATGCAAACAGTGTTCGAATATCGGTAAAAAAGCCACAATAAGTTGCAGGATTGCTTCGCGGCGTTCTGCCAATGGGTGATTGGTCTATTTCAACTACTTTATCAACGTGCTCCAGCCCTTTTATGCTCTTGTAAGCCAGGGGGGTCATTTTACTTTTATAAGCATGAATACTTAATATGGGATACAACGTTTCATTTATTAAAGTTGATTTCCCGCTGCCGCTTACACCGGTGACGCATATAAACTTCCCCAGTGGGAATTCAATATTAATATTTTTCAAATTATTTCCAGTCGTACCCCTAAGGTAAAGGTTATGCCCGTTTCCTTTTCTTCTTTGTGAAGGGATTGGGATCTGCATTTTGCCATTGAGGTAGGAAGAAGTAAGTGTATTCAGTTTTAATAAATCCTCCGGAATGCCACTCGCAACAATTTCTCCGCCATGTTTGCCGGCTTTTGGTCCAATATCGATGAGATAATCTGCCGCCATCATGATATCTTTATCATGTTCGACTACCAGCACACTGTTACCAATATCCCTTAAGTTCTTGAGCGCTTCGATAAGACGGTGATTATCCCTTTGATGAAGCCCGATGCTGGGCTCATCGAGGATGTAAGTAATCCCCTGTAATTGAGAACCTATTTGAGTGGCAAGTCTTATGCGCTGAGATTCACCGCCACTAAGGCTTTTGGAGGGCCTGCTCAGAGAAAGATAATTTAATCCAACATCCAACAAAAACTGAACGCGCTCTTTTATTTCTTTTAAAATATCTTTCGCAATTACGTTCTGGCGATTATGCAATCTTGATTCGATGCCGGTAAACCAACTTAATAATTTATCCAGGTCAAAATCACCCAATTCAGCAATATTTGTATTATCAACTTTAAACCACAGACTTTCTTTCCTGAGACGCTTACCATTGCATGAAACGCATGTTTTTAGTTGCATAAATTTTTCAACCCAGGTTCTTAAGGCATCGCTGGTAGTACCCGAGCTGAACCACCTCCTGATCATGTTTACTATACCTTCATAATCATCTGTTGCAGATGAAGATACTTCTAAAGTATCCATATCAACAGACATCAATTTGGTATAATCTTCTCCATTATCTATAGACGGAATATCTTCCCTCCCGTATAACAAAATATTCATAGCAGTCCGGGGCAATTGAGAAACAGGCTTATCAAGGCTGAATTTATATTTTTTTGCTATTTGCTGGACCTGCTTAAATACATAGGCCTCCCTTTCTTCTCCCAGTGGAGCGATCGCGCCCTCATTGATGCTCAATTCAGGATGGGGAATTATACTGTCGAGATCTACCTGGTATACATTTCCGAGGCCTTTGCATACGGGGCATGCACCGTAGGGAGAATTAAATGAGAAGGTGTTTGGAGAAGGTTCCTCGTAGCTAATCCCGGTATCTTCACACATAAGCTGGCGGCTGTATTGGGCTTGCTCACCATTGTCATTTAATAGAAAGAGTAGTCCATTGCCTAATTGAAGGGATTTCTGTATACTTTGACTTAGTCTTACTTTATGGTCCCCGGCAACCTGTAGCCTGTCTACAACCAATTCAATATCATGGATTTTATACCTGTCCACCTGCATTTTAGGGGTCAGATCTTTTATTTCGCCATCTATTCTCACTTTTAAGAACCCTTTTTTTCTAACTTCTTCAAATAACTCACGATAATGACCCTTGCGGCCACGAACCAAAGGGGCCAAGAGACTAATTTTTTTATTGGGGAATTTTAATAGAATATTTTCAACAATTTCATCCTCGCTCCATTTCACCATTTTTTTGCCGCTGTTATAGCTATAGGCTTCGCCGATCCTGGCATATAGCAAACGAAGAAAATCATATACTTCAGTAACAGTACCTACGGTACTCCTGGGGTTTTTATTGGTGGTTTTTTGCTCGATTGAAATTACCGGCGAAAGCCCTGTTATTTTATCAACATCCGGCCGTTCCATATCGCCCATAAACTGCCGTGCATAAGCTGAAAAACTTTCCATATACCTGCGCTGTCCTTCTGAATAAATGGTATCAAAAGCAAGTGAGGACTTGCCGCTACCGCTTATTCCGGTAATTACCACGAGCTTATTTTTGGGAATGGAAATATCGATGTTCTTAAGGTTATGCTCCCTGGCACCAAATACCTCAATTGCTTCTTCCGTTCTATCTTCTAATTCGCCTTTCTGCAGCTTCACTTTTACCATAATAAAGTGGACAAAATTACTATTAAAAGTTTGATGAAGGAAAAATAGGAAAGTTGTT
>Ga0068860_100005855_pt1 | contig 12375 bp, 7 predicted proteins | sample KBSSwiS32_FD_66597 | JGI IMG/M metagenome (GOLD analysis project Ga0068860, IMG submission 66597) | Switchgrass rhizosphere microbial communities from Kellogg Biological Station, Michigan, USA - KBS Switchgrass S3-2 | ecosystem: Host-associated > Plants > Roots > Rhizosphere > Soil ... | reverse complement strand
CATTCCCGCCTCGGTGATATACCCGGGCGTTTTTAGAAGCGCACCAAAATTATTATCGATCGTTACTTCGACACCAACGTATAAAAAGATACCGATCATTCCCAAAATCAATTGTTGGTATTTCATTGCGCCCCATCCTTCACTGTTTTTTGAAGCTGAACTGTATGACATCAATAAGATTCCAACAACTATAATTAACGTAACAGCAGTCAATGGTAATTTGCCAATGTTTGAAAAATGACCGATAACAATAATAATGAGTATCACAACAAATAAGACAACCAACGATGTAGTCGCCTTTGTAGATCCTTCGAATTTTGCTTCATCCTTTCCGCTTGGCAATTTCGAGAACGTAAAGAAAAGCGCCACCGCAGCAAAGACTGCGGCCACGATCATGTACAAGTTATTTACATTGGTTACAGTAACGTTTGCGTTTCCACTGTTAGGTGTTCCAAACAAAAAAAAGCTAACGATGATCGGGCCAAGCGTTGTACCTAGTGAGTTAACTCCACCGGCCAGGTTCAAACGATGTGAACCCGTTGATGGGTCACCCAAAATAATTGCGAATGGCTGTGCAGCGGTCTGCTGCAACGAAAATCCAAGGGCAACAACAAAGAACGATGCGAGAATTGCAGGGAAAGAATTCGCATTGGCGGAAGGGATAATCAATAACGCACCAGCTACAGAAATCCAAAGCCCATAAATTATTCCCTTTTTGTAGCCGATCTTATTCAATATGTCATAGCCGACGAGGCTTGATACGAGATATAAAATAAAAGACCCAACAAAATAAGCCCCATAAAATGCAGACCCGATCAATTGCGATTCGAACTGATCTAATTTAAAATGCGTTCTGCAAAACGGAATGAAAATACTATTTGATGCAGCAATAAAACCCCAAAAAAAGAATACAATGACCAGCGTCGCAAGGGCCCCGGTGTTGGTTGGCTGTTTGGATTGAGACATAAGCAAGCGGGAATTTTGATTTAGGTGTTGAAAGTAGCAAGTTTTTCCCAAGCGAAAAATTTTTTCATGGGTTCATTATCAATAACTAAAAAACCTTCCTAAATTGAAATTCAATTGACTTGAGAAAATTGATTTTTAACAATCGCCGAAAAAAACTGGACGGAAAAATTCCAGTACCTTGTTAATTGTTCCGTTATCGGATAAACCCATATTCTCCTCATGGAAGTATTACATGTATCTGCAGAATGTTATCCAGTTGCAAAGGCCGGAGGATTGGGCGATGTGGTTGGTGCGCTTCCAAAATATCAAACGCAAGCCGGACACACAGCCAAGGTAGTAATGCCGATGTATCGCACAAAGTTTCTTATGGACAATGAATTTGAAGTTGTACATAAGGGATACACAAATCTGGGAAATTGGTGGTTCAATTATACTATCATAAAAGAATCAACAAACAAACTTGGCTTCGATCTTTACCTGGTTGACGTGAATGGATTACTGGATCGTGAAAAAATTTATGGATACGATGACGATATTCAACGATTCACGGCTTTTCAAATCTGCGTGGTCGATTGGATCTCTGCATGGCAGCATCGTCCCGACATTATACATGTTCACGACTATCACGCAGGTTTGATTCCTTTCATGATCCGGTATTGTTATCGCTACCAGCATTTGCAGCGCATTCCCACTGTACTTACTATCCACAATGCAGAATACCAGGGCTGGATGGGTTGGGATAAAAGCGGTTTTATTCCCGAATGGGATAACTGGAAAACCGGAATGCTCGAATGGAACAACACGATCAACCCGCTGGCAAGCGCAGTTAAATGCGCATGGAAAGTAACAACCGTTAGTTATAGTTATCTCGAAGAACTCAGATATATGTCGAATGGCCTCGAAGCGCTGTTCGAATATGAAAAAGGAAAATGTGTAGGCATTCTAAATGGAATTGATACAAAAGTATGGGATCCTGAAACGGATATTTATCTCGACAATCATTATTCCATTCATTCACGACGCGAAGGAAAAGCAAAAAGCAAAAAAATTCTTTGTGATCGTTTCGACCTGGACATAGAAAAACCATTAATTGTTTTTATTGGCCGGCTCGTTGGAGAAAAAGGTGCGGATTTGATACCCCAGGCGATTGGAGATTCTTTTTATTATATCGGGAGAAAAATGACGTTCCTCATTTTGGGTAGCGGACTACCGACTGTAGAATTTCATTTGGAGGGAATGCGATCATTGAGCAGAAACGATTATAGCATTTATATCGGATACAACGAAGGTTTAAGTCATTTAATGTACGCAGGTGCAGATTATATCCTGATGCCTTCACGTGTTGAACCATGCGGGTTAAACCAGATGTATGCGATGAGATATGGAACAGTTCCAATTGTAAGAGATACGGGAGGATTGAGAGATACAGTCAAAGATTTTGGCGATCCTGGCGGATATGGGATCCGTTTCAACAATCCTGTTGTGGGTGATATCACGCAATCGGTGTGGCGGGCAGTTGAATTGTACAACCAAAAAGACACAACCGAAGAAATTCGAAACAAAATCATGCAACTTGATTTCAGTTGGGAAACAAGCGTGCAACAATATTTGGGTGTGTATCAGTCATTGATTCATACTCCTTGATAAATTGAGTGTGGAATCATTAAGAGAATTTTCAGTGATATATGTGCAATACTCAATTTTCATTTACTTCAGTTGCCAGGTTAGTCATCGAATTTTGAGCATCGAAAACTGATTGTTGAAAATTTCCTGGTTAAAACAAATTTGCACTTGTTTAATCAATCCAATATCATTGTTGTAAATTGAATCCGGATAAATGAAAACCCGGTAGCACATTTCGGTTTTTGTTAGTCAATAAAAAAATATATCCCATATAAAACGCTTGTTATGTCAAAAAAAATTTTAGCAGTGATTCTTGGAGGTGGTGCGGGAACAAGACTTTATCCGCTTACGGCCAGTCGTTCGAAACCGGCTGTTCCCATCGCCGGCAAATACAGGTTAGTGGATATTCCCATTTCCAATTGCCTGAATTCAGGCATTAACAGGATGTTTGTACTGACGCAGTTTAATTCAGCTTCCCTGAACCGGCATATCAAAAACACTTACCATTTCAGTGCATTCAGTTCTGCATTTGTTGACATTCTTGCGGCAGAGCAAACACCCGACAATCCCACGTGGTACCAGGGAACAGCGGATGCAGTTCGCCAATGTCTGCGACACCTCGGACCATTCGATAGCGAATACATTTTGATTCTCTCCGGCGACCAGTTGTATCAAATGGATTTTATGGAGATGTTGAATCATCACATTGAAAAGAAAGCCGACATTTCCATTGCAACGATTCCTGTACCCGACAGAGAAGCTTCAGATTTCGGAATCATGAAAATGAATTCCGATGGTTATATCACTTCATTCACTGAAAAACCAAAAAAAGATATCTTATCACAGTGGGTAAGCGATACGGGCCCCACCATGCAATCACAGGGCAGACATTACCTTGCCTCCATGGGCATTTATATTTTCAACAGGCAGTTGTTGTCTGACTTGTTGCAGAACGAATATGTCGAAGCAACCGATTTCGGGAAAGAAATTTTGCCGCAGTCGATCAGCAAATACAAGGTGATCAGTTATCAATACGAAGGTTATTGGACAGACATCGGAAATATTTATTCATTCTTTGAAGCAAACCTGGGACTAACAAAAGAGATTCCTGATTTTAATTTATTCGACAATAACAATGCAATCTATACGCGTGCGCGTATGTTACCCCCCGCAAAGATCAGCGGCACGACCCTGGAAAAAACAATTATCGCGGAAGGATGCATTATCAATGCGTCGCGTGTTGAAAATAGTGTCATCGGAATCAGAACGCGTATCGGAAGTGGAACGACGATCGTAAGCAGTTACCTGATGGGTATAGATTTTTATGAGACCATTGAAGAAATTGATCACGCCCGCTCTCACGGATTACCAACAGTTGGAATTGGTAGTCGTTGCTATATTCGAAATGCAATCGTTGATAAGAACTGTCGTATTGGGGATGATGTACGCATCAATGGCGGACCGCACCTTGAAAATACAGATCATTCATTGTATACTGTAAAGGATGGAATTGTTGTTGTGAAGAAAGGAGCAGTGCTGCCCAACGGATTCGTAATTTGATTTTCTAACTGATCGAGTATTTTCATTAACGCAACAGTCGCAATGAATCCTGAGAATATTTAATAGTCAACAATTAATATTCAAGTCGAAATGCAAAATCTCCAACAAATGCGACATAGATATTGAACGTAAATTGGTGCGTATTGAATTTTGAATCGGCATCTCGATCATAGCAAAAAAACACCACCACAAACTTCCCCCATGTCTGCAGCCCCTGTTGCCATATCTTCTCCCGTTGCGCTCGAAAAACCCAGGCTTTCGTTTCGGAGCATTTTCAACATGAGTTTTGGTTTCTTCGGTATTCAATTCGGATGGGACCTGCAACGCGCAAATATGGGACCGATCTATGAATATCTAAAGGCTTCACCAGATCAAATTCCATTACTTTTTTTGGCGGCGCCACTGACCGGTCTCATTGTTCAACCGATTATCGGCTATATGAGTGATCGCACATGGCATCCATGGTGGGGTAGAAGACGACCATATTTTTTTATTGGTGCGGTGCTGAGTACGATTTGTCTTTTTTTAATGCCGAACAGCGGCTCATTGTGGATGGCTGCAGGCTTGCTTTGGATACTTGATACCTCCGGTAATATCGCGATGGAACCTTTCCGTGCATTCATTGCAGATAAACTGCCCGACAGTCAGCGGACGCAGGGATTTGCCATGCAAAGTTTCTTGATCGGTATTGGAGGAAGCATTGCTTCCGCATTACCGTGGATCATGGAACACATCTTTCATATTTCAAGCAAATCGGAAAACGGATCTATTCCACATTCTGTAAGATTTGCGTTCTATACCGGTGGCTCCATTTTTCTCGCAGCCGTGCTTTACACGGTGTTTACAACCAAAGAATATCCGCCTGCGGATATGGGTTTCCGTGAGAAAGAAAATGATAGCAATAAAGGAATTGCAGCCGGCATCCGTGAAATAAATCACGCCATTTTTAATATGCCGGTAAAAATGAAGCAATTGGCATTGGTTCAATTCTTCACGTGGCCCGGACTTTTTCTGATGTGGTTTTATTATAATACGGCAGTTGCGCGGAATATCTTTCATGCTGCAGATACATCCGATCCATTATTCCAGCAAGGCACAAACTATGGAAGTCTCACGTTGGCGTTTTATAGTATCGTCTCATTCTTATTTGCTTTGATTCTTCCTACGGTCGCGAGAAAATGGGGCCGGAAACAAACGCATACTGTCTGTCTCTCGTGTGGTGCTATCGGTCTCATCGCTGTAGGGTTTGTAACGCAACCGTTCGAATTATTTATTTGTATGATCGGCGTTGGGATCGCCTGGTCAAGTATTTTATCCATGCCTTATGCAATGCTCGCGGGCGCGCTGCCTGAAGATAAAGTCGGCGTTTATATGGGGATATTTAATTTCTTCATCGTGCTCCCGGAAATTATTGCTTCATTGGTCTTTGGATGGGTGATGGAGCACATGCTAAACAATAACAGGTTGACTGCGGTCCAACTCGGCGGCGTAATGATGGCACTGGCCGCATTATTTTGTTATTTTATTGTAAAAGAAAAACGAGATTAATCTTATTAACTCCTTTGCATCTTTGATTCTTTGCGCGAAAAATAATTCTCGCAACGCGCAAAGGTGTCAAAGAAAAACTCGTAGAGATGAAAGTAAAATGTTTTGTCTTATTTTTTCTCATTTTCAAACTTTCAACATTTGCTCAATCAATAAAACCGTATCCCACTAGCTGGTGGGTCGGCATGAAATGGAACAAGCTCCAAATCATGTTACACGGTGATGGCGTAGGCAACGCATCATCTTTTTCAATCAATTACCCCGGCATTCAATTAAAAAAGATAAATAAGGTCGAAAGCAAAAATTATGTTTTCCTGGATATTGTTATAGCAGGAACCGCAAAGCCCGGCACAGTCAAAATCAAACCCGCCGGTTTGCCTGACAACACAGCTGTTGATTTTGAATTGAAATCGCGCCGCAAAGGCTCGTTTGCGCAAGGAGTAACTTCTTCCGATTTCATTTACTTGTTGATGCCCGACCGTTTCAGCAATGGGGATCCTTCGAACGACCGGATTCCGGGCATGAAAGATCAATCACTGAATCGCAATGAAATTTTTGACAGGCACGGTGGAGATCTGCAGGGAATCATCAATCACCTCGATTATCTGAAAGATCTCGGTGTTACCGCATTGTGGATGACACCCGTCCTGGAAAATGATATGCCGAATCGCACCGAACATGGATATGCATTCACTGATCATTATACCATCGAGCCACGCATAGGCGGTGCCGTTATGTACAAAAAACTAAGCGATGAATTACATAACAGGGGAATGAAATTAATACAGGATGCCGTCTATAATCATGTTGGGCTCTTCCATTTTACCGTGCAGGATCCACCTATGAAAGACTGGCTGCATCAGTGGCCAACGCTTACACAGCCTAACTATAAAGATCAAACGCTTTTTGATCCGCACGTTGCGCAGGTGGATAAAACCAAAATGGTGAATGGTTGGTTCACCAGTGAAATGCCTGACCTCAACCAGGATAATCCGTATGTCGCTAATTTTCTCATTCAACACGCGATTTGGTGCGTGGAAGAATTTGGAGTTGACGGCTGGCGAATCGACACGTACATCTATCTCAGTCTGGATTTCATGAACCGCTGTAACAAAGCGCTGACAGACGAATATCCAAAGATTACCATGTTCGGGGAAGCATGGGTGACCGGAACGGCTAATGAAGCATACTTCACGCAAAATAATATCAACTCACCTTTTAAGAGTAACCTGATTGGCGTTACCGATTTCCAGTGCCTGTTTTCCGGAATTCAGCCAACCGTCAAACAGGCGCCCGACGGAGTCAATAATTTATACCAGACAATCAGCAACGATTTCTTGTATAAGAACCCCATGAACAACGTAATTTTTCTCGACAATCACGATATGACGCGTTTCTATTCCGAAGTAGGAGAGGATATCGCAAAACATAAAATGGGAATAGCATGGCTGCTAACTGAACGCGGAATTCCGCAAATGTATTACGGCACAGAAATCTTAATGAAGGGAATAAAAAATCCCGATGGCTGGGTGCGCCTTGACTTTCCGGGTGGTTGGGAGGGCGATACAAAGAATGCCTTTTCAAAACTAGGAATGTCTTCAGACGAACTCGCGGTGCAGCAGTACGTAAAAACTTTTGCCAACTTTAGAAAAAATTCTTCCGCTCTAAAAACCGGGAAATTGACGCAGTTCGTACCAGACCAGGGCGTATACGTTTATTTCCGGTACGACCAGCATCAAACCGTCATGTGCGTAATGAATACAAATGATACGCAAGCCACAATCGATCTTTCCCGCTTTAGAGAACGAATGAGCGGCTATACAAAGGCGTTAGATGTTGCTACCGGAACTGTTTTTAACCTGGAATCAACGCTTACTCTCGGGGGAAAATATCTACTTGTTATGGAATTGAGAAGATGACCTTTGTGGTTCCAAAATCCCACGCCGTTGTTGGTGTTTTAATTAAGACAATCGTTCGGACTCGGGACAACACCAACAACATCTTTACAAAACTGCACCAATCAAATCAAGGGAGTTGTTGGTGTACTTACATCCTCTGTAAGTTGCATTCAATTTAAACACCAACAATGGCGGTCAAAGTACCACGAAGGTTTCGATGCAATCACAACATTACGTGCCAAATATTCCTTCTCCCAAATTTGCCCCAATCTTTCATTGCGGCTCGTAATTGCGCCATCAGCTCTTTATTATTTACTTTTTTTCCTTTCTTTGGCGGAGATAAATCTTCGGGCTTTACAGCAACCAATTCAAGCTTCGTAGCAAACCATGTCGTATTGATACGAGGTATTGCAACGCCGAGGATCATTCCCGGTAATCCACTAAACGATTCAGGGCCGCCGCTGCATGCAATTTCATCGGTATAAAAAGCTACAACATAAACGGAGTCCATAATAATCGCGACTGCCTTACGACATTCAAAACCTGCAATCGTTCTCTTATCAAACGTGATTTGCCATTTTACTTTCCGGATACTGTCCTGGATCAAAAAACTACTTTCAAATACATTCTTAACAGTGATATCCTGTTGTTTGTCGAGATCGTGATACACCACATTATCAATCGCCGGTCCCATGATCCAGTCCGGCGGTTTGGGAGACATCACGGCTTCACGTCCCGGTTTGTATAATGTCCGCCCATTTTCAAAATATAAGTTGAAGTAGGAGGTAATGTATTGCGGTGTTGCCTTTCTTAATTCCAGCAACCAGGAATCATCGCCTTCGGCATCAGACTCTATCTCCTTGTGTGCATTTACTTTTTTTTCAAATTCAATTTTACCCGCGGTTATGATAGCATCCTGCGCGCCCGCCCGAAAGAAAATTAATAACGTTAGTATGTATGCGAAAAAAATCTTTTTCATAACTGACTATTGAGGATTCGGCGCCATCGGATTCTTTGAAAAATTCCACAAGAAAGATATCATGAAATATCGTTTAATGGTTTGGTAATTGTCTTCACGAAGCACATTGCTGTTGATATACCGGTTGTAACCAATATTTTGATTCAACATGTCATGCCCGCTGATTTTTATGATTGCCTTATCATTCTTCAACAATTTCCTGCCGATATATGCATTCCATAACACGACATTGTTGTTCTTATCAAACACTTCTGTTTTCTGCCTCAGATTCGCATTGATTTCATTGTTGACCTCAAGTTTCCACGGCAGTTGAATCGTAAAATTGAAACTGTGCTCCTGCGTCCAGTAATTCGTTTTGATATCCGTTCGAATCGAAGAAGTCGACGTGTTGTAGTTAAAGCTTCCCCAATAATTTATACTATATTTTTTTTCTTTCTCTTTCCAGAATCCGAGGTTTAGTCCCCCCGAAATATTATCCGTCGTATTGGCTACGCCATTTACAAAATTCCTGTATTTCGATCCATTGAAATTGAAGCCGACGTTGAGACCGAGATCAATTTTTTTCAGTTTGACATTGTAGCCGCCGCCGGCATATGCATTGTAGTTGCCGTTGACATTTACATATTGGTTGATCGTTCTGCCAATACTGTCCGTGTAATTGCTGGTCACAATCGCGTTGTCTGTTTTTGAAATATTTCCATAGATATAGATGCCACGCTGACTAAATACTTTATATGTATTGAAATTAAACCTCAAACGGTGATCGAATTCCTGTTTTAAAAATGGATTACCCACCGTGATATTTAACGGATTCGTGTTATCCGCTATCGGTTGGATTTGCTGAATCGTCGGCTGATGTGTATTCCCCTGGTAGTTTATATTGAGTCGTGTGTTCGTACCGAATTTGTACGTGAATGTAACTTTTGGATAAAAGTTTGTGTAATCTCTTTTAGAGACTGAGTCTTTAAATATATCTGTCTGCTTGAAATTCGACCAACCCACATCAGAGCCGACAGAAAACGTCATGTCTTTTCCATTGAATTTAATTGCCGTTCCTACCGTGTTCGTAAGTACATCGAACTTATAATGATTGCTAAATGTATCATTCAGCGTCTCATACTTTCCCGAGCCATCTTTATCATATGATAATTTCTCCGCATCGCTTTTGCTGTTACGCAATGCATAATTCAACTCGAGAAAAACTTTTTTACTGAGCGGCTCTGTATATATTAATTTACCATTGACAGAAGATTGAGTCGTTTGATTGATTTTTTTCTGGTCCGTCGTCGTGGCCAATGTCAGATCCCCAATCTTGTCAAAAAAATAGTTTTGCGAAAACAAAAATCCATTGGATGAATTTCCATTATATAATTGATCAACATTCAGCGAAATCGTTCTGCCCACTTTTGCAAATCGCCTTCGGAGTAACCAAAGCGAATGCAAATTCGAATTGTCTCCGTCGTTTGTGGTGTTGCGGATACTCTTATTCACAGTATCGCCGAATTCATTCAGGGACGCACCTAAATAGTTATTGAATCCCTCCAACTTTCCAAGGTATCCATTGGCAGTTACTTTTAGTGAAGTAAAACTATCGATCAGCCATTCATAGGAGCCATTCGCGGAATGACGTTGCCGGCTGCTAAATGAATTTCGAATTTCTTTATTGAAAAATACCGTGTCGGGCAAAATAGATTGCGACAAAGAACTTCCCGCTCCTTCGCTGTTCAATTTGGTGTAACGGTAACTTCCGTTGAGTGACTGCTTATCATTATTGAATTTATTCGAGTAGTTGATTCCGGCGCTCCAGGTTTTTGGAAGTCCCTCGCCATTGTAGTTGGAATTACTAAATTCATCATCGTTCCCAAAAAAGAAAAATCCGCCAAAGTCTTCGTTGTATTCGAGGCCATTTCCGTTTCCGAATGTATTCGATTCATTCCAATCCAGACCCGTTTTGCCCGTGTTACTCATGATTCCATATGCAGAAATTTTTCGTTTGCTTCTGAAACGATTAAACATCGCGCTATTATTCCATGATGACTGCGTTCCGCCACCAAGATCAATCTTGCCGAAATATCCCTTCTTCTTATCTTCTTTTAGTTTCAGGTTAATCGTTCTTGATTTTTGTCCATCGTCAATTCCCGTAAATGCAGCCTGGTCACTTTTCTTATCGAAAATTTGCACTTTATCAACTGCATCGGCCTGGATATTCTTAGTGGCAATCGTTGGATCGTTTCCGAAAAATTCTTCGCCTTCAACCAGTACTTTTTCAACGGTCTCACCCTGCGCCGTGATCTTGCCGTTCTTATCAACCTGGATTCCGGGAAACCGTTTTAAAAGATCTTCTACGGTTGCATTTGGCGGAAGCTTGAAACTGTCGGCCACAAATTCAATCGTATCCTTCTTCACCCGCATGGCGCCGAGTTGCTGTTTAACGATCACTTCTTTTAGTAACTCGCTTCTTTTTGTAAGTGAAATTTTTCCAAGATCAATAGTGGAAGAATCTTTCAGGTTGATGTTATCTGTGTAATCTGCGAAACTGTGGGATGTAATTAATAGCAGGTAGTTTCCATCTTTCAAATTATTTAATCGGAAATCCCCATTGTCCCATGTCCTGGTGAAGCTGATGAGTACCGAATCAGCCTTCCTGATCAATGAGACCACTGCATGTGAAACAATTTTTTTACTGGCTGTATCGCTTACATTGCCCTTAATAATCGCTGACTGCGCAAACAAATGTTGCATGGAGATAATAGCGATAAGGAGGTAGACAGTCAGCTTTTTCATGTAACAGTCAGGGTGATTAGAACACTGTTTCAAGGAGAGAAGGATATTGGAGATTCCTGCTTTTCAAATTTCAAGCAAAAACAAGGAATATGCGATACCGATCTCTTAATTTTACGTTAATAAGAAACTCTCCAATTTGTCTTCACTTCAAAAGCATCACTCTATGACACCAAATGAGAAAAAATCCATACAGGAAGGTAAAGAAAATGAAACCCAGATTTCGAACGCTCAAATAAAAGTCGGTATGAAAACACTTACGCAACAAGATGCAGCAAAAAAGTATGAGGACATACATTTCGTCGATTCCTCAAAGGCCGTTTGGAATTATTCATTATTCTCCGATGAAGATATCAGCAATTTTCAAAACGGAACTCATTACCGTTTATATAATTTTTTTGGATCGCACCAGATAGAAGTGTTGGGCACAACCGGATACTATTTCGCAGTGTGGGCACCGAATGCAACATATGTTTCCGTAATTGGAAATTTTAATGATTGGAATACGGAGAGCCATCCACTGTTCGTTCGCATGGAAAGGTCGGGTATATGGGAGGGTTTTATTCCAAATCTTTCCAAAGGTGAAGTGTACAAATATCACATACATGGTTACAAAGGGAAGCGACTCGATAAAGGCGATCCCTATTCAAATTTTTGGGAGATGCGTCCGCAGACGGCTTCCATAACCTGGGAACTCGGATTTTTATGGAATGATGCGGACTGGATGAGAACCCGCGCAGATCATAACGGGCTAGACGCACCATGGAGTGTCTATGAAGTGCATCTCGCAAGTTGGATGCGCCCGGATAAAAACAATGAAGAGTCATACAACTCATACGATCAGATTCGCGACCGGCTCGTTCCTTATGTCAAAGAAATGGGGTTCACGCATGTTGAACTGATGCCGGTGATGGAACATCCATTCGACGGAAGTTGGGGATACCAGGGCACCGGATATTTTGCACCCACGTCACGATTTGGCGACCCCCAGGGATTTATGTCGCTGGTCGATACTTTTCACCA
>Ga0068860_100005852_pt1 | contig 12380 bp, 9 predicted proteins | sample KBSSwiS32_FD_66597 | JGI IMG/M metagenome (GOLD analysis project Ga0068860, IMG submission 66597) | Switchgrass rhizosphere microbial communities from Kellogg Biological Station, Michigan, USA - KBS Switchgrass S3-2 | ecosystem: Host-associated > Plants > Roots > Rhizosphere > Soil ... | reverse complement strand
ATTGCTACCAGGATCATCTTCGGCGTCAGGAATGAACCAGAAGGTAAAGTCAGCGGTCACGCATGGCTTGAAGCTAATGGCGAACCAATTCTTGAAAAGGCTCCTCCCGATTACGTAGTCACTTATTCATTTCCTTCCGAGCAACGATTCGACGCGCGACTCGCAACACTTTCATCTGAGTAAATAGCTTTTCAAAAAAAGGCTTTTTCAGTGCTGACTCAATTCGAAGCTTGCGTAGCGGCTTGCTGCGGCGCGACTTTTCAATAACGCACAAAAAAAGAGAGGCATTTTCAGCCTCTCCTTTATTGAAAAGATTGAACGCGTCTTACGGCAAGGCTTCGACGTTGACAAAGAATTTGAAACTTCCGGTTTGTTGAATTCCCAGTAGGAATCGTACGTCTAACGAAGCTCCGTTTGCGATTGGTGTAGCAAGCGTAACCGTACCGGACGACAGCGATGAATTGAATCCCCCACCGTTCGGTTGGCTTGGTGGTTGTTCGAGCGTAGTACCCTGAACAGTAACGTTGCTCGTTCCACTACCACATGGAGGCCGATCAACTGTTACGACAACAGCAGTCGAAGTGCGCGGCCTTAAATCAGCAATGCCCGATGGTGCCGGAAATGTGGTTATATCGATGACCCGCCAACGTAGACGAGTGACATTACCTCCTGTGTTATTCGTGATTGTTCGACGAATATCCAGGGTACCAAACGTCGAGTTGTTCGCAGGATCCGAAGTGAAATCGCGAACTCTGTTTGGCGGACTACTGTTAGCGACGCACGTATCCAGCAGGTCAACTGAGAAGCTGGCATTGCGCTGAATCGGTGATGAAAGGTTTTCCGGTCCTGGAGCTCCAAGCCGTTGACCTGCACCGGCAGAGGTGCCGTTTGTATCGACAAAAATAAAGTCGGCGGCGTTGTTATCCGTATCTTTAGGAGTGCTAATCGTACAAGCACCAAAAGTCGTAATGCTTCCACCCTTACCGCAAGTGTCGCGGTAGAACGCATAATCGATGGAGAAAGGTGTTAGCGCAGGGTAACCAGTACCTTCTTTATAGAGCGTGTTCGCTTCAGAAGTAGAACCCACTGCGTCCATTCGGTTAGCTAAGGTGAAATCCACTGCGACAGAGGTATTGAAAATCGCTATTCCGGCGTTGTCGGGAATATCAGTGGTATAGGTAGCGTCGCCGGTTGCAGTTGTGCCATTTCCAGCGGGGTAAGACGCGAGACTGTAACCCACACTATTCACGCAGAGATAATGTCCTCTGTTTGGAATGACGGTTCCGTTGGGAACAACGCAACGGGCCACGCCATTTGACGCTGCGACTGCGTAGCCAGTTCCACCGCCTGCGACAGTATGGTCGGCACCACTATTGTTATAGAGTTCAATGAACTCGTCGTTGGCGCCATTTGGACCGCGAACACGAAATTCGGAGATGATTAGCGGACCGGTACTAGGACCCAGCAGCGCTACTCCTGAAGGCGAAACGTGAACTCCAGGACTTCGCAACGCACGGACTTCAGTTCGTGCTGGGGCTGGTTCCGGAGCTGCAGGCATTACCTCAATCGACTTAACAGCTACTGGAGTAGCAGTCATCGGTGCCTGAGTGAAAACCACTACGGGCAAGCCAGCTGTAGCTTTTTTCTTTTTTCGCTTCTTTGTTTTTGTGGTTTCGCTGGCGGATTTTTGATCTGCATTGCTTACGCTTTTATCTTGAGCGTTAGCTTTACCAGCAAATATTGTGAATTGAACTAGAACTGCAAGGAACACCAGGGCGGCAAAGGGAACAGAGAGCCGTGCTGATCGCAACATTTATTTTCTCCTTCATGGTTGGCCCCACATGGATAAACAGTGGCTAAAAAAACTAACACGCTTAAAAGAACCGAGTCAACGAGATTTTGTAGCACACTTTCGTGAAGAATTGGTCAGGCGCGATCTGCGCAGCTTAAGACCGCCCATTCGATTCCAGTTACTAACAAGAAAAGACCCGAGGGAAACATTCAACCTCGGGTCAGGGAAATCTCTTGCGATTTGCTTAAGGCAAACTTTCTATATTTACAAAGAACTTAAACCTTCCTGTTTGCTGAACTCCCAGCAAAAACTCGATGTAAACCGTCTCGCCAGGCTGAATAGGTCCGGGCAACTGAATTGTGTCCGGCGACGCATTCGAATTGAAGCCCCCACCCAGTGGCTGCAACGGTGGCTGATCAAGAGTGAGACCAGTCACAGTAATGGAGCCTCCTTCGGAACACGGATCGCTTACGCTGGAAGACAATGATGTGCGCAAACGTAAATCTGCCGTTCCCTCGGGTACAGGCAACGTAGTGATGTTTATTACCTTAAAGCGCAAACGTGTTATCTCGTTTGCAGTGATGTTGGTAAAGGCACGTCTGATCGTCATGGTTCCAAACGACGAGTTGTTTGCCGCATCAGGCGTTAAATCTCTAACCCGATTTGGTGTGTCGGTAGCTGCCATGCACGGAGCGAGCAAGCTGACCACGAAAGTCTCGTTGGTGGTCCTGGGTTCAGTTAAGCTTTCTGGAGACGGAGCTCCCAGACGTTGTCCAGCCGAAGTGGGCGTGGCTGTAGTATCGACAAACACGAAATCGCTCGCGTTGTCGTTAGTGTCTTTTGGAATGCCACCCTGCTGCATGTCACGGAAAAATGTATGGTCCAAACCTGTCACATTGAGGGCGGGATAACCGTTCCCTTCTTTGAAAAGGGTGTCAGACAAGGTTGAGGGACCTGCGGCATCAAGGCGATTCGCTAAAACGCGGCCCGCCTCGTTTTCAGTTGAAGTGCTAAATAAAGCGATGCCGACATTATCAGGAACGTCACCGTTTAGTAACGCGTCGCCTTGTCCACCGCTTTGAATGGACGGTGCTCCTGCGCCTTGGATGGAATGCGCACAAAGGAAATGACCGTTCGTCGGAATCTGCGTGCCGTTGGGGACAACACACCTTAAAATCTGATCGGAAGTTACAACACCCAGCCCGGAAGAAACGTCTGCCGACTGAACTAAAAGTGGAGCGCCAGTCGAGTTATAGAGTTCAATGAACTCATCAGTGGAACCGAGCGGACCATTTGTTCGAAATTCGCTGATGATCAATTGACCGGCCGTAGTGGCCGGCACTTCTGTCGTTATATTTAACGACCAACCGCCAGCGATCGAACCGCCCTCACCATTTCGATCGTCAGTCACAAACAGCTGCCAATCACCTCCCGCCGATGTGCCTGACATGCCACCAAAAACGCTGGCAAAGGTGGCACCGCCAGCGAGCAATGGTTCAGCATATGGCGGACCTGGTGCAGGCACCGGAAACTCGTCGCCTGCTGTGTCGTTATTAAAAGGCCGGTAAGTCTCACCCGACACGAGTGGACCGTCATCAGGCAACACAAGATTTCCCGTGTCTGCCACAGTTACCGTTATCCCCTCGTTAGTTGAAACTGAGCCGCCAACATCTGACCAAAAGTGAAACGTTCGATTGTCAGGAGAGACGAGCAACATATCGAGGTCGTCGGGAGAATTATGAATCAGATTGTTGATTGTTACTGAAACAGACGTGACGTTGCCTGCCAAGATGGGAACCGAAATATCGGAGGAGTATGGCACCGCGGGAATTGGCTCAGGATCTGGATTTTCAGAACCTATTTCGATCGGGCTAGAGCTATTGCCCGAAAAAGACAATGGAGCAAGTTGTCGAATAGCTATTGGGCTTGCGTGAATTGTAGGAGTTCGGGTTGCTCTAGTTGTGGTTCTCGGTTGAGCAACTGGCACGGGAACTGTCGACTGACTCTGCGTCACCGGCGCCGGGACCGACGCTGTGCTAGTGAATATCGGCGGTACAAAAACTGAATTAACGGAGGCGGTCTTTTTCTTCTTGCGTCGTTTCTTCGACTTCTTGACGCCAGCTTTCGATTTATCACTACTATCAGCTTTTTGCGATTCAATGCTTTGATCAGCTCGACGGGCGGCTAGCGCCAATTGTGAAAATACCAGGGTCCAAATCATTAGACCGGTGACAACCGGTGCTAATCGGGGTGATTTGATCATTCGATCTCCTTAACTCATGAATATTGCGTTTTGAATGCTTAACTGCGGCGCACCAATTTTCGTGATTCTAAATTCAATAAGAGTTTTTCAATGCTCGCCTGAGCATGTTCGGCAGAAACCTCGTATAGATTTCTCATTTCAGAAATTATTGCCTCGATAGAGTTTCCTTTTTCCAATCCTCGCCAAATCAAAGAGCCGGTTTCATTCAGCTGGTAATACTGTTTTGTATTCAGGTCAACGAGTATTCCACCTGTTCCTTGAAAATCTGTGTACACCACATCCTTTTGAGGGACTATCGTTAACGACATGCTCTAACTTCCCTTTCCGGTTGGTAATATTTCTAAGACCGCTGACTATTCAAGTCCTTGTAAAAAGGCATCGCGAATTTATCGGCAAGGACACGAACAGTCTCGCTCGCTGAAGCTTGCTTACTTTCGGTGTCAGGTTGGAACGTCTGACTTTGCGTCGAGTCCTTGGAGTATAGACGAGAGACTCGTTGAATCACATCAATCTCTGCTGGTGTCGGTTCAATTCCTAAGAATTTTATGGTAGCGACCAAAGTATCAGGAGTTAACTGATTGTAATTGAGAACACACATGCGCTCGGAAACATTTTCCCGGGCTGCTGCAAAGAAGCGTCCTACGGCCCGCGCACAAAACTCTTCCTGGGTTAAACTGCAGACCTCACTTTCACTCACACCAACTATCGCCGCCGCAGTTGCCAGGTTTGACTCAGGATTCAACCATTCGGGAATTGATCTGAGGTTAGAAACAATAACTTCAATCGGGTCGCGGTAAAGAAAAACAAAAGGCACGTCAGGCCAAATACGCCGAACGCGATTCATTTGCAGCGTGCTGGTACAGGCAAACTTAACAAAGAAGCGCTGCCCTTCGGTTCTTTGCTGGCCGAGGACGTTAACCGCGGCTTTCAATAACAACAGGTATAGCAACTCTTTCGTTGAACCCGGTTCGGCATCGGTAAAAAATCGGCTGACGATCTTGTCGATCACCGGAGCTTCAGCGATCACCACTGAGCCATTCAAGCTGCGGCAAGCATTCGCTACCAGCGTAGAGCCACAACGAGAAGAATGAAAAATGAATCCAGTTGGTGCGACGCTGTCGCAGATCTTTTCAAACTGCAATAGCGCGTCGTAATCGGTCGTCACACGCAGATCCGTCCGACCAGCCTCAACCCTCATTATCGTTTGGTGAAAGAAAGGTTCGTTGAACTCAACACCTTTCAAGTCCAACCATTCAATTGCCGGACGTCCTTCGGTAATTACAGCGTCGACGGGAAGAAATCCGCTGAACTCTTCCCACTCAGTATTAGTCGTAACTGCTGATCCAGTTGGGTCGTCAAATTTGTTCATTGATCAAACCGGAAGGAGAGAATCGAAAAATCAAACAACAGGTAGCACCGGCAAACTACGAGTCTCGTTTCCCGCAGCAATGTAACTCTGACGCCACGGCAGTTTGCCAAACGTGTCCAGGCAAAAGAGACAAGGCGAACTAACGTATGGATCCTGGCTTAGTTCGGCGTGCGACTTAGATTCGATTCTTTCACGACGAGCAGCGAGTTGACCGGAGGCGAGTTCTGAGAGTTGAAGAAAAGCGGATGCGAAGTCTTGCTTATTCAAATCTGCCGCTACATCGATCTCGCCGGATGCACCTCGAAACCCTGACAGGTTGCAGCAGAGTGTGAGTTTGCCGCGGTAGTCGATGTTTGCACTGACACCAGCCAGCGCTGAACACGGTGGCGCAACATCCAGATTGTGATAGCCAACGTCGATGCCAATCTTCATTTTGAAGATGCGCGCAAGATTCGCAATCTCCTGATCAGCTCGTTCTCTTTCTGCGTAGGTCAGAGCTGATGAATCCTCGACTTCAGGTGAAGTCGGCATGATGTGGGCAAAGTTCAATCCCGCAGCACCGAGCCGTGCGGAAAAGAGCGCGATTTTTTCGAGTTCGTCGATCGTGTCGCGACGAATGCCAACTTTCACTACGAATGGTAAGTTGGCGATGAAACAGCGTGAGAACGCTCTGATAAGTCGTACAAATGAACCATCGCCGCGCCAACGATCATGCGTCTCGGTAGTCACCCCATCCAAACTAAACCCAACGTGAGTAATTGAATTCCGGTGTGCCTCGACCGCCGGCCAAACTCTTTCGAAGTGCCAACCGTTAGTCACAAAGCTGACCTTCATACCATTGGCTTCCGAGACTTCAAGAATCCTGTTGAATGAGGGATGAAGCGTGGGTTCACCACCAGTGAAAACAACCGCCGTGATTCCTATTTCCTCGCGCGCTTGTTTCAGGATCTGATCCAACAACTCTGGTGAAAAGAAGTTTGCCGGTGTGTGATAGAGCGCATCTTCGTCGCGCAGACAATAACTACAACGAAGATTGCAGATATTCGTGAGCTCGATGATTAATCGTTTTGGACCAAAGTCCTTTTGAGTCATACGCTCAATGCGGTCGATGCAATTTCGGAAAGTAGAGCGGCAACAGTCTCTGGCTTTTCCAACACATCAACACCAGTGCGAAGGTCAAACGCTGAAGTCGTTTGCGCCAGCAGTCCCAGCGTCCGCAAGTGTTCGCCTGAAGTCGGCTTGTCGTAGGAAGCCCACGGACAAAGTCGCAAGAGTTTGGCCATTGTCTCTGAAGGCGTCAATGCCACCACACTTGTATTAGCTGCACTGGCAATGCCGACGAAACAGATGGTACCGGGCGTGGCCTGTTGCACCGGAATGGTGTCAAAGTGATCCTCAGGAACAACTCGCTCTTTAGCGACTCCTGGCATGGAATTCAAGTCTGTTCGAGACAACTTTGCGGCCGCAAGCGTTTCAGCGGTTAAGGCAAAAAACCGGCGAAAGGCCTGTACTTTTATCTCGTTGTCGACTCCATGCATCAGCAGAATATCATCGGAAAGGTATCGCCAGCCACAACGGGCCAGTTGTGAAGTCAGCGTTGATTTACCAGAGCCTGAGGGACCTGCGATCATGATCGCCTTCTCGTTGCCGGGTGCGAGGACTCCACCGCTATGAATTTCAAAAACTCCACAACGACGTAAGGCCGGAGATAAAGCATGCGACAAGAGTTGAGTAAAGCGTGCCAACGAACACTCACCGGGCTTGTTCACCCAGAGTTGAACCTGGCGGGCGGTACCCGGTCCAAAGATGACCCGCGAACCATCGAAATCGAGGTAATAAGTTTGATTATCTGTGTAGCAGGTTCCGCCGTGGATGATTTCAAAGTTTTGCAAGTCGCCGGGCATTGGCGAAAGTGCGATGCCACTTTGAATTTCGATTGTGACGTCCGGCGTCGCAACGGAATGTGGATCGATGGGTGTGAAGAACCAGCTGTCAAAGACGTCGACGACGGATTGAGCGGACCACTCATCTTTCGCGTCTATAAACACGCTGCGACCGGCAGCTGAGTAAACCATTCGAGCTGCCGGTCGCATTGGCAAGTCCAAACTCCAGCAAAGAGAATTCTGACCAGCTACTGAATCAATTCGTCGCTCCGCTAGATACAGCCTGGAAAAACGTAGTCGCTTCGAGGACGTCCACGGGCATTGAAAGCTCAGGCTCAATGAATTGCTTTTTCGCCGTCGACAGTGACTCTGCGTTTGCGTTTGCTTCGTTCTGGTTCAATGCGTTCTCTTGCAACGAAAAATTGTTTTGTTTAGCCAAGGTTAGCCGCCTCCTAGAATGGTTGGTGGTTTATATTATGTCCTGACCGATTGCATGGCAACTAAAATCTAGACCATGAGGCGGTTCAAGGTTTCTGCTAATTATTGACCCTGCTGTGCTGTTTTAGTCGGATCGGCTAAAACCAACCGCAGAAGTCGTCTCTCCGCGTGAAGCAAGTTGGCGCGGAGAAAAAGCCGAATGTTGGGTGACAACTTACGAATTGCATCCTCAACTGGGAGCTTTGTTAGTTCAGTATCAACTACATCTTTGGCTTCGTATTGAATCTCCACCGGGATGCCTAACTCTTCACCGATCTTCAATAGCACCAGAACCAGCGGCTGTTTTTTCGCCTTTACGCTGATGTAGTTGTTTTGAAATTGGATTCGCAGTGGCTGCTCTTCGAGTCGTTTCTTGTCGGCTTCATTTTGCGGCTCAACGCCGTCTTCAGTATCACCTTCAACCAACAACGACTGGTTCATGCCTTGTACAACGGCAGTCAACGGTGGCTCAGCAGAGTCGGCATCATAGAAGTAGATCCCGAGCGGTTTTCCTGCGAAACCCGATCCCGTATCGATTTCGTAATCGATGTAAACAGCCGGGGCCATGAGCTGCATAGCGGGTTCCAATGTCAGATCGCTAAACTCAATCGAGACAACTTCCTTTTGCAAACTGGGGCCGACGAATACTTGCGTCTTCAAACGCTTGGCCATCTCCGCAGCTATGTCTACAAGTTTGACCTTGTCTGCCTTGAGGCTGAAATTCAGCAGCGGGGCCGTCTTTATCGAAAGGACAAAATTTGGTTTTGCAGCCGTCTTTTCTGTTTTTGGCGGATCTTGTTGTGCAGGTTGCGCGGCTTCCTGGCCCACAGCGCTTACGAACAAAAGTAACAGACAGGCAATCATTCCCATGCCCTGTAAAGGGCTATGAATTCGTTTTTGTATCAAAGCTTAATCCTAATTCCGATGAAGTGTTATCGAAAGGCACCGTGCAATTGCGGCTCTTATTTAGTTGACCTTGGTTTGTGAAACTAGCACGTAAAAAAATAAAACGTCAAATTTCACTAGGAGTCGGAGGTTAGTTTCCTCCGGTGATAGGCTCGGCAGCCTAACATCACATTTGGTAGAGCGTCAATTTTCTTTCTGTCTTTTAGAAGGTCGACACAAAACAGTAACAATTTTGAGCCCGCTTCCAGCAGCGGAGCATAAATCTCCGATTTATTTTTCGTGTCGTGAGTTTGAACTGCCGTCAGTCAGGCTGCCGACTGTTTGTCGCAAAAGTCGAAAGGGACGCACAACGTAATATCCAAAAGTTAGCGATCCTGGTAATGATATTCCGTCCAAATCGCGATCGGTAGGTCTTAACGCCTGGCGGAAGTAACGAGCTCGCGCCCACCACGTTCTTCTCACTCTGAGGTTGTATTTCATGATCTGCGCTGCGGTTGCAGGAACGTGATCGACCTGCGCAAACAAAGTTTGAATAACATCACCAGCCAGGTCGTCGAGTGCGCGGTCAGCTTCAATCTCTTTCCTAACAGTGCCGGGAAGATTGGTGTCCAACAACTTCGCCGCAAGGTGCAACCCCAAAAGGAACATTCTTTCAGTCCGCGTCGAGCGAGCGCGAGCACACAACACCTGCCAATCGAGATCGTGATTGGCGACAATCCAACCAATGTCGCAGATCCAGAGTAATCGTTCCCACAAATGTCTCGACCCATGCACGCACAATGAGAACAAAAGGTCTTCAGGGGCAATTGTTTTTACACTGCGACCATTGAGTTCGATACTCACCAATTTCTTCCAAAGATCATCTGCCTGAACTGACGACGCAAATAAGTGTGAGGCAACTTCCCAATGCAGTTCGACAATCAACTGCTTGTTATGCCGGCGAAATTGGACGTTGTGTTGAGTTCGCAGTAGAACATTTCGCTGACTCTCGTTGAGCGGCTTGGAAGGTTCATACCCTTGGGAGATCAGAAGTTCAATTGCTCTCTCAACGTCTTCTTTACGAACCATAATATCGAGATCCACAAACCTTCTCAGCGCCACTTGTCCATAAGCAAACAAAGCCAGCGCCGGACCTTTGTAAGGAATAGCTTCAATCTCGTTCGCCTTCAGAAGATCGATGAGCCGACATAGTTCCGCTGACAACAAAACATTGCGGGCCGCATTCTCCTGAAAATATTTTTGTAGTCGCTTGAACTCATCGGGAGGAACGCTGTTTGAAGCGGTCTCCTGAAGACGAGAATAAAGCAGCGACACGACCGAGTGACGGCGAGCAAAAACAAATAAGTATTCCCAATCTAATTTCTGGAGAACCAGATCGCGAATGCGCTCGGCGTTTTCGGCGGTACGTTCCGGAGTGAGACAACGCACTAGTAGCTCATGTTCAGCACGAGTGGTTGTTTTGGAACTCAGGTTAGTCAAATGCGTTGGGCCTACGAAATTTGATAGCTACTCGTTTACTTTCAGTACTGCGAGGAAAGCTTCCTGCGGAATCTCAACGCGTCCTACTTTCTTCATGCGCTTCTTGCCTTCTTTTTGCTTCTCGAGCAACTTGCGCTTGCGCGAAATATCGCCTCCGTAACACTTGGCAATCACGTTCTTGCCGAGCGCCTTCACTGTTTCCCGGGCGATCACTTTGTTACCAATGGCTGCTTGAATAGGAACTTCAAACAGTTGTCGCGGTATAAGCTGCTTCATCTTTTCCGCTAGCGCGCGACCTTTTGATTGCGCAGTGTCGCGATGAAGAATCAACGACAACGCGTCAACTGGTTCACCCGCAACCAACACGTCAAGTTTGACCAGATCACTTTCCCAATATCCGGCGAGGTTGTAGTCGAGTGAAGCGTAACCGCGAGAAACCGACTTCAAACGATCATAGAAGTCGAGCACGATTTCATTGAGAGGCAATTCGTAAGTCAACATCACACGATTGGAAGTGATGTACTCAAATCCCTTTTGCACACCACGCTTTTCTTCCAACAAAGGCAAAATACCACCGAGGTGTTCATCAGGTGTAAGAATGACTGCCTTGATTACCGGCTCCTCAATTTTCGCGATTCTTCCCGGGTCAGGCATCTTCGCTGGTGAATCGATCTCCTCGACGGTGCCGTCTGTTGTTGTGATGCGGTAACGAACGCCTGGCGCAGTTGTTATCAGATCAAGATTGAATTCGCGCTCCAAACGTTCCTGCACAATTTCCATATGCAGCAAGCCGAGAAACCCACAGCGAAAACCAAAGCCAAGGGCCGTAGACGATTCAGGCTCGTAAAAGAATGAGGCGTCGTTCAACCGCAGTTTGTCTAACGCATCACGCAACTCTTCGTATTGGTTGGTATCAACCGGATAAAGTCCCGCAAACACCATTGGTTTGATTTCCTGAAAACCAGGAAACGGTTCGACAGTTGGTCGGGCGGCCTCGGTGATCGTGTCGCCAATCTGCACGTCGGCGACAGCTTTGATTGAAGCCGTTAGAAAACCAACTTCACCAACTCCAAGTTGCATAATCGGCGTCGGTCTTGGTCGATTCACGCCCAACGTTTCCACCTGATAATCACGACCCGTATTGAAAAACCTGATCTTCATACCAGGCCGAACTGAACCGTCGATCACTCGAAACAGCACGATCACGCCGCGATACGAGTCGTACCACGAGTCAAAGATCAATGCCTTCAACGGAGCATCTGAAACGCCCTTTGGAAATGGCACATCGCGCACGATAGCTTCCAATACTTCACCGACGCCTTCACCGGTTTTCGCACTCGTAAAGATTGCGTTGTGAGTTTCGAGACCGATGAAGTGTTCGATCTGCTCAATCGCTTTTTCGGGTTCGGCTCCGGGTAAGTCGATCTTGTTTACCACCGGAATCAACTCGAGATTGTTTTCGATTGCAAGGTAGGTGTTGGCAAGCGTCTGAGCCTCCACACCCTGTGAAGCGTCCACGATTAACAAAGCACCTTCACAAGCAGACAGGGAACGTGAAACCTCGTAAGAGAAGTCGACGTGGCCGGGCGTGTCGATCAGGTTCAATGTGTAGTTGATCCCGTCGTGTGCTTTGTAATCGAGCCTTACGGCGTGAGATTTAATGGTGATGCCGCGCTCACGCTCAAGATCCATGTTGTCAAGTACCTGGTTTTCCATGTCGCGTTCGGAAACAGCGCCAGTTAGCTCCAGCAAGCGATCAGCAAGAGTCGACTTGCCATGGTCGATATGGGCAATGATTGAAAAATTTCTAATGCGAGACGGATCCATGTGTAGTTTCTAGTCTGTTACTGCGGAAAGTGTTCATTGACGTACGCGACAGCTTTCTCCTTGCTATTCAAAGAAGCGATGAAGTCAGCATTTCGGTAGGCCCAGGTAATATGATCTTTGATAAATGAAACGTACTCGTCACCCGGTGTGAAATCCTCGTTCATCAAACCAAGTTTCACTGAAACACGACGAATAAGTTCGGTGTCACCAGTCATCGTGGCGGCTTGATACAGCTTGTGCTTGTCGTCGTCAGACAGTGAAACTGACGAGCTGGAAGTTTCATTGCTGTTTGCAGCATTGGTATTGCTGTCGGAGCTACTGTTGGCATTTGAATTCGAGTTCGAATTCGAATTCCGACTGTTTGAGTTGAAGTTGTAGTTGTAA
>Ga0068860_100005851_pt1 | contig 12380 bp, 9 predicted proteins | sample KBSSwiS32_FD_66597 | JGI IMG/M metagenome (GOLD analysis project Ga0068860, IMG submission 66597) | Switchgrass rhizosphere microbial communities from Kellogg Biological Station, Michigan, USA - KBS Switchgrass S3-2 | ecosystem: Host-associated > Plants > Roots > Rhizosphere > Soil ... | reverse complement strand
TGGAAGGTGGGCAGGGGGTTGAACATCACCCAGGAAGGGTCGAGCGGGATGTGGGCGGCGATCTGCGCCACGTTCGACGTCAGGTTCGCCTGGCTCAGCACCACGCCCCTGGGCGCGCCGAAGCTGCCGGAGGTGAACAGGATCACGCCCGGGTCGCTGGGCTTGGTGGGCGTGCGGAATGTCTTGGGCGCCGCGGACGCCGCCAGGGCGAACAGCTTGTCGGTGACGCCGATCTGGCCGCGCACGTCCTCCAGGTAGGTGATGGCCGCAAGCGGCTCCAGCGCGTCGATGATGTCGTGCAGCTTGGCCTGCTCCACGAACCGGTGGGCGGTCAGCACCCGCTTGACGCCGGCCAGCTCGCACGCCGCGCGCAGGTTCCGGATGCCGGCGGTGAAGTTCAGCATGGTGGGCGTGCGCCCGAAGGCGTGCAGGGCGAAGAAGGTCACCGCCACGCCGGCGCTGGAGGGCAGCATCACGCCCACCCGCTCGCCAGGCGTGGTCATCGCCGCCAGCTTGCGCCCCAGGGCGAAGGCCGCGCGGATCAGGTCGGTGTAGGTGAGAGGCTTGCGTTCCTGGTCCTCCAGGATCGGCTTCTTGCCGCCATAGCGCTCCCGCGCCGCCAGGAGGGCGTCGAACAGCGAGTGGCGGCTGGCCCGCCCGTCGAACACGGCCGACACGATTCTACGGCCTCCCTGCCTCGTCCGGCGGCGAGCCTATAGCCCGGCCGCCGCCTTGAAAAGAAGTGTTACAGGCCGTGACGGGTTCCTGATCCGGAACCTTCACTGGAAACGCCAACCTCCGGGAAAGACGCAGGAACTAGGTTCGTCCGACGGGCGCGCGGGCGCCGGGGACCGCGCCGATCACCGCCGCCAGCCAGGTCTTGCGGACCGCGTCGGCCTCCAGATGCAGGGCCGGGCGCGCGCCCTCGATCCGCTGGACCCGGCACCGAGGCATGCGCCGGCAGAGCCGTTCCAGGTCCCCGTCCGCGTCGTCCGGCAGCAGCATCAGCGCCGGCGCATGCATGGCGGCGGCCTCGTTCCATGCCGCCTCGCTCGCCTTCGCATGGCCCGCCGTCCAGGCGACGCTGGCGCCGGAGACCCGCAGGTCTGGGTTGGCCAGCATCCACGCGCCCGTGACCGCGCCGCGCCATCGGTCGTGCGTCAGCTTCAGCGCTACGCCGTCCGGCCCGTCGCGCCGCCACAGCCGCCGGCCGGGGGCGGGAAGGGACCCCAGGCCCACGCGCACCGCCGCCCGGGCCCACAGCTCCGGATGCTCGCCCCGCGCCAGCCGCGGCGCCGAAAGGATCACCCCGTCGGCCGGCATTCCGCCCTCCAGCGCCCGCAAGGCCGCCACCGCGCCGTCGCGGCTGGCCAGGATGATGAACGGCCGTTCGGGACGCGGACGGATCACCAGCTCCCGCATCGCCACCAGCCCCGCCACGTCGGCGTCGAAGCTCGGCGCGTGCGCCACGTCGCGCGGCCCGGCGAACCGGCCCGAGCCGCCCTGGCCCGCCCGGTCGAGGATCCAGACGTTGGCGCCGGCCGCGATCAGGTCGCGCGCGGTCTCGAACCAGGTTTCGGCGCTCTCGCCATAGCCCGGCGTGATCAGGACATCGGCGCGGGGCACGATCGCAGGGCTCGCCACGCCGTAGCGCTGGGCCGGAAGCCGCCCCGCCCGCACCGTCCCCCACGCCCAGCCCTCCGGCGGATAGAACCGTGTCGCCAGGCTTGGCGGCGTCTGGCTGTCCAGGAACGGCGCGCGCGCGTCATGCCGGCCGCAGGCGGCCAGCAGCAACGCAAGGGCGATGAGCAGCGCGCGCGCCATGGTGGTGTTTGTTCCCCTGCCGGCTGCTTCGCGCAAGGCCGCGCGCATTCGCACCTTGATCCCGGACCTTCGCCGGACGATCTAGGGGCATGGCCGTGGTCATCGACACCCGCACCGGCGCCCCGCGCCCCCGTCACCCCGAGAAGCAGGCGCGCCCCGACACGCCCGTGCTGCGCAAGCCCGACTGGCTGCGCGTGCGCGCCCCCGGCTCGCCCGGCTACGCGGCCACCCGCGCAATCGTCAAGGAACACGGCCTGGTCACCGTCTGCGAGGAGGCGGCCTGCCCGAACATCGGCGAGTGCTGGACCAAGAGCCACGCCACCATGATGATCATGGGCGAGATCTGCACGCGGGCCTGCGCCTTCTGCAACGTCGCCACCGGCAAGCCTCTCCCCCTCGACCCCACCGAGCCCGCCCGCGTCGCCGCCGCCGTCGCCAAGATGGGGCTGAAGCACGTGGTCATCACCTCGGTGGACCGCGACGACCTCGCCGACGGCGGGGCCGCCCATTTCGCCGCCGTGGTGGGCGCCATCCGCGCCGAGGCCCCGGGGACGACCATCGAGATCCTCACGCCCGACTTCCTGCGCAAGCCCGGCGCGGCCGAGGTGGTCATCGATTCGAAGCCCGACGTCTTCAACCACAACCTGGAGACCGTGCCGCGGCTCTACCTCTCCATCCGCCCCGGCGCCCGCTACTACAACTCGCTGCGCCTGCTCGAGCGGGTGAAGGAGCGCGACCCCGAGCGCTTCACCAAGTCCGGCCTGATGGTCGGCCTCGGCGAGGCCAAGGAGGAGGTCATGCAGGTGATGGACGACATGCGCTCGGCCGGCGTCGATTTCTTGACCATCGGCCAATACCTGCAGCCCACCCGCAAGCACGCCGCCGTCGACCGCTTCGTCACGCCCGAGGAATTCCACGCCTACGAGGAGATCGCCCGCGCCAAGGGCTTCCTGATGGTCTCGGCCAGCCCGCTCACGCGGTCCTCCCATCACGCCGGCGAGGACTTCGCCCGCCTGAAGGCCGCCCGCCTCGCCAAGGACGCCGCGGTCTAGTTGCGCCACCGCGTCGAAAAGCGGCTGCCCTATACGCCCGACCAGCTGTTCGCCCTGGTGGGCGACGTGGAGCGCTATCCGGAATTCGTGCCCTGGATCACGGCGTTGCGCACCTGGAACGCCCACAAGCTGGCCGATGGGGTGGGGACCATCGACGCCGAGGCCACGGTCGCCTTCGCCGCCGTCCGCGAGCGCTTCTCCACCCGCGTCCGCGGCGACGCGAACGCGCGGCGCATCGATGTCAGGCTGATCTCCGGCCCCTTCAAGACCCTCTCCAACACCTGGATTTTCCACGAGGATCCGGCCGGGACGCGGGTCGAGTTCGACATCGACTTCGCCTTCCGCTCGGCCCTGCTGACCAAGCTCCTGGGCGCCAACATCCACCACGCCGCCGACCGCTTGATCGCCTGCTTCGAAGCCCGCGCGAAGACCCTGTACAGCTGAGTTGTTGGTCCTCCCCCCTTGGGGGGAGGGGACCGCGAAGCGGTGGAGGGGGCCAGCGGCCTCGCCGGAAAAGGACCCCCTCAGTCAGCTTCGCTGACAGCTCTCCCAGAGGGAGAGCCCCTACTTCGCCACCCGCTCGCGCAACGCCTCCAGCGCCGCCTGCACGGCCGCCAGCTGGATTTCCTCGCGGGTCTCCAGCTCGAAGAACTCGGCGCGGTGGTGCAGGGCCTGGTTGGACCGCGCGGTGGCGATGTGCACCGTGCCCACCGGCTTCATCGGCGTCCCGCCGCCGGGCCCCGCCACCCCGGTGATCGCCACCGACACGTGGGCGTTGGAATTCTCCAGCGCGCCCTCCGCCATCATCCGCGCCACCGGCTCGGACACCGCGCCCAGGTCGGCGATCAGGTCGCCGGGAATGCCCAGCAGCTCCTGCTTGGCGCGGTTGGAGTAGCAGATGAAGCCGCGGTCCAGCACGTCCGAGGCGCCGGAGATCGAGCAGATCGCGCCGGCCACCAGCCCGCCCGTGCAGCTCTCGGCGGTGACGATGCGCAGCGACTTCTGGCGGGCCTCGTCGATCAGCAGCCGGGCGAGGGTCTCGATCTCGAGCGAAAACATGGCCGCGGACTCCGGACGCTAGGCAATGGCGAGGCGAAACCACAACATCGCGCCGCGCTCGGACACAAGGCGATTCGCCACATGACGAAACTTCACGCCGCCGAAAAGCCTGGCCTGGCGAGGTCCCAGGCGCTGTTCGCCGGCGTCATCTTCGCCAGCGCCAGCTTGGTCTTCCTGGTCGAGCCGATGGTCGCCAAGCTGGTCCTGCCGTTGCTGGGCGGCGGCTCCTCGGTCTGGAACACCAGCCTGGCCTTCTTCCAGGTCGCCCTGCTGGTCGGCTACGCCTACGCCAATCTGCTGCAGCGCATTCCCAATCCCCGCGTCCAGGTGATGATCCACGGCCTCCTGTTGCTGGCCGCGGCGCTGGTGCTGCCGCTGCGGGTGCACGAGACGTTCGGCCCGCCGTCGTCGGACCATCCGGCGCTCTGGCTGCTGGGGGTGCTGGCGGTGTCGCTGGGCGCGCCCTTCGCGGTCCTGTCGGCCACCGCGCCCCTGGTCCAGGCCTGGTACGCCAGCGTCGCCCACGTGCACCGCGGGCGCGAGCCCTATTCCCTCTACGCCGCCAGCAACCTGGGCAGCCTGATCGCGCTCCTGGCCTATCCCGTGCTGGTCGAGCCGACCCTGACCCTGCGCGTCCAGACGGTGGGCTGGTCGGCGGGCTACGGCGTCTTCATCCTGCTGATGGCCGGCCTCGGCCTCTATGTGGCGCGCACCCGCGACCTGGCCCGCGCCGAGGCGGACGCCGAGCCCGCGCCCCCGGTCGCCTGGCGCGACCGCGCAGCCTGGATGGCGCTGGCGGCGATCCCCTCCAGCCTGATGCTGGGGGTCACCACCCAGATCACCACCGACATCGCCTCGGCGCCCTTCCTGTGGGTGCTGCCGCTGGCCCTCTACCTCTTGACCTTCGTCATCGCCTTCCAGGAAAAGCCGCTCATCGACCGCGAGAACGCCCTGCTGTTCCAGGGGGCGGCGGCCGCCGGCGCGGCCGTGACCATGCCGTTCAAGGTCGGCACGCTCCTGCTCCTGCTGAGCGTGCAACTCGCCGGCTTCTTCTTCACCGCCCTGATGTGCCACCAGGCCCTGGTGGCGCGCCGACCGGCGCCCGGGCGGCTCACCGAGTTCTATTTCTGGATGTCGCTGGGCGGTGTCGTGGGCGGCGGCTTCAACGCCTTCGTGGCCCCGGTCATTTTCAACAATGTCTGGGAATTTCCGTTGGTTCTGGCGCTTTCCTGCCTGGCGCGGCCCTGGGGTTCGCCGCCCTGGCGGTGGGAGGCCTGGCGCTGGGCGACCCTGGTCGCGGTGCTTGTCGCCGCCGTCGCCGCCCCGATGATGATGCGCCACCACCTGCCGGAAAAGGTGGTCCATCTGGTGCTGGGGGCCGCGGCGGTGGGCGCCTTCATCGTGCGCCGCCGCGCGCTCGCCTATTTCGCCGCCATCGTCGCCCTCTTGGCCTCGGCCTACCTGCTGGAAGGCGCGATCAACCTGCGCCTCACCTGGCGCAGCTTCTTCGGCGTGCTGTCGGAGTCGCAGATTTCGGTCCCGGGCCTGGGCGGTCCGGTCAACATGCTGGCCCACGGCTCGACCCTGCACGGCGCCCAGGCGCTCGATCCCCGCTACCGCTGCCGGCCGCTGACCTACTATGCGCCCGAGACGCCCATCGGCCAGGTGTTCACCCAGGTCCAGGCCCGCAAGCCAGCCATAGACGTGGGCGCGGTGGGCCTCGGGGCCGGCACCGTCTCGGCCTACACCCGCGCCGGCGACCGGCTCACCTTCTTCGAGATCGATCCCCTGGTGGTGCGCATCGCCACCGACCCCAGCCACTTCAGCTACACGACGAAATGCGCCGCGGGCCAGATCAACTACGTGGTCGGCGACGCCCGTCTCACCGTCGCCAGGCAGCCGCCCGGCGCCTACGACATCCTCTTGATCGACGCCTTCGCCTCCGACAGCGTGCCGGCCCACCTGCTGACCGTCGAGGCGATGAAGATCTACCTGGCGCGGCTGAAGCCCGACGGCGTGCTGGTCCTGCACCTGTCGAACCGCAACCTGGAGCTCCGCGGCCCGGCCATGGCCGTGGCCAGGGCCGCCGGCGCCACCGCCCTGCTGCAGCGCCACAAGGAGGCCAAGGACGCCCCACAGCTCTGGGAATCCTCCGAGGACGCCCTCATCCTGGCGCGCACGCCGCAGGTCCTGGCCCCCTTCGCCGCCGACCCCCGCTGGAAGCCCGCGGATCCCAACCTCGCGCGCCCCTGGACCGACGACTACACCAACGTCCCCGGCGCCCTCTACGCCCGCCTGAAAGAGAACTGGACCTGGCTGCCCTAGCCGCTTGAGCCCTCACTTCCGGAATCGGGGCTACGTTTCCTCCCCCGTCGTCTTCGCGACAGGTGAGGAAAAAAAGCCGCAGCGCCCACCTCAGATCTGTAAATTCCTTAGCCCCGCGAGCGACGAGAGGAGTAAACGCGGCGCTACCCCGCCATCTCCACCGCCGCCACCGCCTGGGCCATCAGGCCCTCTTCGCGGCCGGTGAAGCCCATGCCCTCGGTGGTGGTCGCTTTGACGCTGACCCGGCCCTGCGGCAGGGCCAGGATCTCCGCCAGCCTCGCACGCATCGCCGCCCGGTGCGGCCCCACCTTCGGCCGCTCGCAGATCAGCGTCACGTCGACGTTGACGATCCGCCCGCCCTTGGCTGCGACCAGCGCCGCGGCGTGCGCCAGGAACGCGGCCGAGGCCGCCCCGCGCCACTGCGGGTCCGACGGCGGGAAGTGCTGGCCGATGTCGCCTTCGCCGATCGCCCCCAGGATCGCGTCGGTCAGCGCATGCAGGCCCGCGTCGGCGTCGGAATGGCCGATCAGCGCGCGGTCGTGCGCGATCCGCACCCCGCACAGCCACACCCCGTCGCCGGGCCCCCAGCGGTGGGCGTCCACGCCGAAGCCGGTGCGGGTGATGCGCGCCGCGCCGGCCAGCCGCTCGGCCATGGCGAAGTCCTCCGGATAGGTCAGCTTCATCAGCATGGGGTCGCCGGGCGTCAGCGTCACGCGGCCGCCGGCCCGCTCCACCAGCGCCAGGTCGTCGGTGGCCTCGTCCTCGCCCAGCGCCGCATAGGCCGCCCGCAGCCGGCCCAGGCGGAAGGCCTGCGGGGTCTGCGCCCGCCACAGCCCCTCGCGCGGCGCGGTCTCCACCCGCGCGCCGGTGACCCGCTTGAGGGTGTCGGAGACGGGCAGGGCGGGGGCTGCGGCGTCGGCGCCGGCCTCCAGGGCCGCCAGCAGCGCCGCCACGTGCGCGCCGCTCACGAACGGCCGCGCCGCGTCGTGCACCAGCACCGGCCGCGTCGCCTCGCCGTCCAGCGCCGCCAGCCCGGCGCGCACCGACTGCGACCGCGTCGCCCCGCCGGCCGTCGCCCGCCAGCGCGTCAGTCCGCTGAGGGCGCCCTCCACGTCGCCCAGCCGGTCGGGCGCGGCCACCAGCACGATCTCGTCCGCCCCGGCGGCCAGCAGGGCCTCCACCGACCACCGCAGGATCGGCCGTCCGGCCAGGTCGCGCCACGCCTTCGGGGCTCCAGGACCGGCCCGAAGTCCCTGGCCCGCCGCGACAATGAGGCACGAAAAGGACATTCAGCGTGTTTAGGGCGTGGCGTACGCTTGTCTAGGCTTTACGGCGCCGCACAATATGCCTAAAAAGAGTGCGATGGGGGTGACTAATTAATGGGCATAAGGCTCGGTAACGGGGATGTCGAGGTTACGGGACGGGCATGGATCGCCCCGATGACCGGTGTGTCGGACCTGCCGTTCCGCCAGGCGGCCAGCCGCCTGGGCGCGGCCTACGTGGCCACCGAGATGGTGGCTTGCGCGGAGTTCGCGCGCGGTCGGCCTGACGTGGTTCGCCGCGCTGCGGTAGGCGAGGGCCTGCCCCTGATGGTCGTGCAGCTTGTCGGCTGCGATCCAAATCAGGTGGCGGCCGGCGCCCGGCTGGCGGTCGCGGCCGGCGCTCAGATCATCGATCTCAACTTCGGCTGCCCGGCCAAGGAAGTGACCGGCGTGGCCTCGGGCTCGGCCCTGATGCGTCAGCCGGACCTTGCGGAGGCCCTGGTCGCCGCCGCCGTGGACGCGGTGGACGTCCCCGTGACGGTGAAGATGCGGCTCGGCTGGGACGAGCAGTCGAAGAACGCCCCCGAGATCGCGGCCCGCGCCGAGGCCCGCGGCGCCCGGGCGATCACCGTCCACGGCCGCACCCGCAGCCAGTTCTACAAGGACCGCGCCGACTGGTCCGCCGTCGCCCCCGTCAAGCGCGCGGTGCGCGTGCCGGTGATCGTCAACGGCGACATCGTCGATGCGGCCACGGCGCGCGAGGCCCTGGACCGCAGCGGCGCCGACGCGGTGATGGTCGGCCGCGGGGTCTACGGGCGGCCCTGGATCGCCGCGGAGATCGAGGCGGGCCTCTCCGGCCAGCCCTTCGAGGCGCCCGACGTCGAGGATCGGCTCGCCGTCGCGCTGGAACATTTCCGAGCAAGTTTAGAGTTTTATGGCGACAAGTTGGGGCTGCGGGTGTTCCGCAAGCACCTGGCGGCCTATGTGGAGAACGCGCCTTGGCCCCCAGAGGCCGAGGCCCGCCGCAGCGCCCGTTCGTGGCTCTGCCGGCTGGAGGATCCCAGTGGGGTTGAACGTGGCCTGACCGCGCTCTGGCGCGGCCAAGAGACAAGGATGGCGGCATGACCAGCCGATCCAAGACCCATATGCCCGACCTCGACCTCGATCTGTTGCGGGCCGCGGCCTTCGACATGAGCCCAGAACCAGCCCTCGTCATCGACAAGGACGGCGGCCTGGTCGCCGTGAACGAGGCGGCCGAGGCGCTGTTCGGCCAGGGCCTCGGCCTGCTTGCCCGCGGCCGGTTCCGCGCGGCCCTGCCGCCGGGGTCGGCCCTGGTGGCCCTGCTCAACCGGGCCATCGACGAGGGCGCCCGCGTCCGCGAGCGAGGCATGGAGATCAACCTCTTCGGCCTGCCGCCCTTCGAGGCGGACGGCGCGGCCGCGCCGCTTGGCGGCGGGGCGGTGCTGCTCACCCTGCACGTCCGGGCCGCCGCCCTCGGCGGCGAGCGGGGGGCCTTCGAGGCCGCCGGCCTGCGCTCCATCGTCGGCCTCGGCCGCATGCTGGCCCACGAGATCAAGAACCCGCTGGCCGGCATCCGCGGCGCGGCCCAACTTCTGAAGACTGGCGCCCGCGTCGAGGACGTGCCGCTCGCCCAGCTTATCGTCGACGAGACCGACCGCGTCCGCCGGCTCGTCGACCGCATGGAGGCCTTCTCCGACGACGCCCCGCCGCTGCGCACCCCGGTCAACATCCACCTGGTGCTCGACCGCGTCCGCGCCCTGGTCGCCAACGGCGCCGCCGAGGGCCTGACGGTGCGCGAGCATTTCGACCCGTCGCTGCCGCCCACGCCCGGCGACGAGGACCAGCTCATCCAGGTGTTCCTCAACCTCGTGAAGAACGCCGCCGAGGCGGCCCATTCGCGCGGCGACGGGCGCGGCGAGATCTCCATCTTCACCGCCTACCGCCACGGCGTCCGCGTCCGCTCCGCCAAGGGCCAGTCCCTGCGCGGCGCGCCGCTGGAGATCCGGGTGGTCGACAACGGCCCGGGCGTGCCGGCCCATCTGCGCGAGAGCCTCTTCCAGCCGTTCGTCACCACCAAGACCCACGGCGCGGGCCTGGGCCTGGCGCTGGTGAGCAAGCTTGTGGCCGCCCACGGGGGCCTGATCGATTTCGAATCCGAGCCGGGGCGTACGGTCTTCCGCGTGCTGTTGCCCATCGCCGCCGAAGAGGACTACCCCGCATGAGTGCGATCGCCAGCAACGCCAGCAAGAAGATCCTGATCGCCGACGACGACGCCTCGATCCGGCTGGTGCTCAGCCAGGCGTTCACCCGCCTGGGCTACCAGGTGCGCGCCACGGGCAACGCCACCACCCTGCTCAAGTGGGTGTTCGACGGGGAAGGGGACCTCGTCGTCACCGACGTGGTGATGCCCGACGAGAACGTCTTCGACGTGCTGCCGCGCATCCGCAAGGAGCGGCCCAAGCTCCCCGTCATCGTCATGAGCGCGCAGAACAACCTGCTCACCGCGGTCAGCGCCGCCGAGATCGGCGCCTTCGACTACGTTCCCAAGCCCTTCGACCTCGACGACATGACCGCCGTAGCCCGCCGCGCGCTGGCCCGGCCCGCCGACCCCGAGGCCGCCAAGGCCCAGGCCCGCGCCATCCGCGACGAGCGCCTGCCGCTGATCGGCCGCTCGGGGCCCATGCAGGACGTCTACCGCACGGTCGCGCGGCTGGTGGGCGCCGACCTCACCGTCCTGATCCTGGGCGAATCCGGCACCGGCAAGGAGCTGGTCGCCCGCGCCCTGCACGACATGGGACGCCGTCGCGACGGCAAGTTCGTGGTCATCAACCTGGCCGCGGTCCCCCGCGAGCGGGTGGAGGCGGAGCTGTTCGGCCGCGACGACGGCGGCCAGGGCAAGCTGGTGGAGGCCGACGGCGGCACCCTCTTCCTGGACGAGATCGGCGACATGCCGCTCGACGCCCAGACCCGGCTGCTGCGGGTGATCGACGGCTCCGAGCCGGCGCTCAATCCCAAGACCGGCCGGCGGCCGAACGTGCGCCTGATCGCCGCCACCAACCGCGACCTGCGCGCCCTCATCCAGCAGGGCCTGTTCCGCGAGGACCTGTTCTTCCGCCTCAACGTCGCGCCGATCCGCCTGCCGCCGCTGCGCGACCGGGTGGAGGACATCCCCGACCTCGCCCGCGCCTTCCTGCTCCGCGCGGCCCGCGAGGGGCTGCCGTCCAAGACCATCGACGCCAGCGCGCTGGAGCGGCTGAAGCTGCACGCCTGGCCCGGCAACGTCCGCGAGCTGGAGAACCTGATTCGCCGAATCTGCGCCCTCTACGCCGAGGAGCTGATCAGCGCGCGGATCGTCGAGCGCGAGCTGGCCGACCAGCAACCGGCCGTCGCCGGCCAGGACGGCCCGCTCACCCTGTCGCAGCTCGTGGAGCGTCACCTGGGCGGTTATTTCGCCGAACAGCCCGACGGCGTGCCGCCGGTCGGCCTCTACGACCGCGTGCTCGAAGAGGTGGAACGCCCGCTGATTCAACTCACTCTGGCCGCCACTCGCGGCAACCAGGTGCGCGCCGCCGAGATCCTCGGACTCAACCGCAACACCTTGCGGAAGAAGATCCAGGACCTGGGGGTCGAGATGAGCCGCGGGCGGCGCTGACGCTTTCGCGCAACAACCCGTTGCTTAAGGGGCACAGTTCCGCCTAGGTTCCGGCCTCATGACCCCCTTGGCCAGCGAACGCGAAGAGCGCATCGCGGGCGTCGCGGCGCTCGCCCGCGCGCTCAACGGCCGCTATGTGCTGCGGGTCGGCTACGCGGTCGCCTCGATCCTGCTGGGCATCGGCATCCTGCTCGCCGCCTCGCCGCCCAGCATCGGGCCGCTGGGACCGGCCACCGCGGCGATTCTCTCGGTCCTCAGCCTCAACCTCGTGCTGGTCCTCGCCCTGGCCGCCCTGGTCGGCTACCGCTTCATGGCCCTGCGGCAGGCCCAGGCCAGCGACGCCGGCGCGCGCCTGCACATGCGCTTCGTCAGCCTGTTCGCCCTGGCCGCCGTCGCGCCCGCCGTGGTGGTGGCGCTGTTCTACGGCGTGCTGGTCAACCGCGGCGTCGACGAGTGGTTCAGCGCCCGGGTCCGCACGGTGGTCGAGAACTCCGCCACCGTCGCCCGGTCCTACGTGGACGAGCAGAAGGACTACATCGGCCACCACATCTCGGTGATGGCCGACGACCTGAACGGCGCCGCGCCCGCCCTGCAGGCCAGCCCCGTCGCCTTCAGCCACTTCCTGAGCGAACTCGCCTCCTACCACGCCTTCGCCGGCGCCTACCTGATCGACCGCGAGGGCCGCGTGCTGGCCCGCGCCGAGGCCGCCGACGCGCCGCCGCTCGTGGTGCCGCCGCCCTCCAGCTTCGCCATCGCCGACGGCGGCGAGGTCTCGCTGCGCCCCTTCGAATCCGCCGACGTCATGCGGGCGATCTACCGGCTGAAGGCCTATCCCGACGCCTATCTCTACGTCGTGCGCCCGGTGGAGCGCGGCATCCTCAGCCACCTGCGCCAGGCCGAGGGCTCGCTGGTCTCCTACCGCGAAGCCGCCCAGAGCCGTCAGCGCATCCAGACCATCTTCGTGCTGAGCTACGTGGAGACCGCGCTGTTGCTGGTGGTGGGCGCGATCTGGCTCGGCATGTCGGCGGCCAGCGCCATCTCCGGCCCGATCGTGCGGCTGGTGCAGGCGGCGGGCAAGGTGGCCGGCGGCGACCTCACCGCCCGCGTCGACGCCGAGCGCGACCCCGAGGAAATCGCTGTCCTCTCCCGCGCCTTCAACCGCATGACCAACGACCTGCAGGCCCA
>Ga0068860_100005845_pt1 | contig 12385 bp, 7 predicted proteins | sample KBSSwiS32_FD_66597 | JGI IMG/M metagenome (GOLD analysis project Ga0068860, IMG submission 66597) | Switchgrass rhizosphere microbial communities from Kellogg Biological Station, Michigan, USA - KBS Switchgrass S3-2 | ecosystem: Host-associated > Plants > Roots > Rhizosphere > Soil ... | reverse complement strand
GGCCGTAATATCGTGGCCGATACCTTCCCCTGCAATATTGATACCGGAAGAATCAGCGAGCTGTAATAATAGCAACGGAGAAGGCTCTACCGGCGCCCCGTTCACAAAATTCCCGTTGTTCAGGTAAGCCTTGATAACCGGCCCGGTAGTATCATTGCTCACACCCTGCGATCCGCCGATTAAGAACCCGGAAAAAATTCCATTGCCATCCAGCAGCCCGTTATCGGCATAGTAATGTATGCTTCCATTCCCCAACTGGTAATTAATGTCTTTAGGAACAATTAAACTCAATTCAAAAACACCGTTTGCTATTGTCACTTTTCCTTTAAAAAGCGGGTTGGGTTGTGTCTTGAACGATTGCTGGTAGCTGTCCGCATCATTTGCACGCGTAGAAACGGTTTTTGCTTTATCAAACACCGTTGCATACAGGGTGCCGTTGAAGCCGGTTTGAACAAGGCCTGCCGCATCCGTTACATGCCCCCTAACAGTATATTTTTGCAGTGCTTTCAATGTATCAGGCACAGGGTTTACCATTTTGCCATTGATTGAATCGGTAGCCACCCGGTATCTTGGATATGCCAATGTGAGTGCGGGATCACCCAGCAAAGTAAATTTCCGGTTATTGGTAATATCTGACTGGGTTTGGTAAGTGAAATTTTTCGCCTGCTTAACCGCATCGCCCAGGCTCGGGTAGCTGCCATCGGCCCGCGGCTGAAGGGCTGCCTGAAGATAGTTGCGGTTCATAATACGGTTGCTGAAAGCAAATACCAGCCGGGTGGTAGTCATTAACGCAATAGCCCCGGTTTTTTCGCGAAGCAAAATATTTTCCCCCAATGAATGCACGGCCGGATTATCATACGGCGCAAAATCGCAGGTAGCAGTTATAAACAATGGAAGGCGATAAGGATTGTTCCAACTGTCTGCAATTTCTTTTTCCAGTACTACTTCTTCCGCCAGCCGTGTGTAACTGCCATGGCCATTATAATTCCAGAGGAGGGTGCCATTTTCAATCTGATTATTGATAGCCTGGTTTACTTCCGGGTAGCGGCTGCCGGCAGGTGTGCTGGTCTGCGTATAAGCATCCAAATAAATTTTATTCTGAACAAACAATGGGCTGATAGCGGTAGCGGCGCTGGTAATGGCTTCGGCATCGTTCAGGTGCAGGTTCTGGTCCTGGTCGTCTGCCACAAAAGTTTGTTCATTGCGCCAGGGGCCCAGGCTTTTAGGATCGGTATAGGCAAGCAGTTTATTAATATACGACTGGGCCTGCGCGGTGGTTTGCGCCGGTATTCTGCCTATACCAATGTCCAGCAGGTTGGTAATGGTGCCGGAATTGATGTCTTCGTTATCGTCTAAAAATCCAAAAAAATCGTCGGAGGTATAGGTGGAAAGCGGGTCAAGCGAAAAACTGTTCTCATACGCAGGTACATAACTGGTATTGTTTTTCAGCCTGTTTTTATAATCAAAAGATGCATCTCCCAGCAACATTAAATACCGGGTTCTTTTACTGCTGTCAGTTCCTGCCTTATCATAATACATCTTTACAAAATCGCGGACAGCGGTTGGATCTGGTATTCCGGAAGAGAACTCGTTGAAGATTTGTTCTGTTGTAGCGACAACTGTTTTAAAATTGTCTTTCTGCTGGTGCAACAAAGCAATGCGTCGCGCTTCCGGCAAAAACAGCGGGTAGGTTACAATGATCAAATCTGCGGGATCGGAATGATGCAGGTTCTGATTATCTATTTTCCCGATAGCCGCGGGCGTTAGAAAACCTCCAGAAAATACTGCATACTCGTGCAGGCTGCCGGCATCGTTTACAAAAGAAAGATTACTGCCATTTGCGGTGGTATTCATTTTAATGACCCCGGCAGCGTTGCTGACATCCCAAACCTGTGCGTTGGCCGCATTTTGTATGATAAAAGAAGCAATATGGCCGGGTGCTACGCTATTCCAGTCGCGGAACAACAACTGGCTGTTGTTATCCAGCACCAGGTTCCTCCTGCAAAAGATCTCAAACCAATCTATCCATCCTTCTGCGCCCGAAACACCGGGCATAAAATTATAATTGACGGAAAGGCTTGCGGCCGGGCTGAAGGAGGCAGCAACGGTGGAATTCTTTGCAAAAAGGTCGAGATTGGTACTGCCAACTCCATCTACATCCTGCTGCAAAACAGCCTGACCGTTAGCGGTAACGGAAAAACGGCTATTGCCGCCGATTGACCTTGCCACCACGCTCGAAACAAAAGTTGCCGGCTCACTGGCATTGATATTTGAAAAGGCGATAGAAAACGCAAGGCTGGCAGAACGCCCGGGCAACATAGATAATGCTTCGCCATACCAGTCTTTACTGCTGTTTAAGAAATTTATGGAATCCAGTTCATGGAAATAACGTTCTGAAAAGGAGTTGGCGCTGATATTGGCCACCAGGCCGGGAGACTGGGTTTGAACCCGTTTACCGGCCCCGCCAATATTAATAAAATAAAAAGCCTGGTTGCTGTATATGTTTTGCTGGTGTTTGAATCTTTGGTTGGCGGAATCTTTTAACCAGCCATCGGTACCGTTGGCATAAAACAGGAAATAATCGTTCCCGTCAAAAATCCCATCGCCGCCATCAGTGATCTCTATAGCATTTTCCAGCAGGTCATCGTTTTTGAAACCGCTGCAAGCTTCCGGCAGCATGGCGCCGCCGTTTCCAAACAAACGAATGGAAGCGGAAGAAAGCTGGTTAGTGTGGATGCCAAGGCTTCGAAGGAAAGAGGCATCTACTCTATAAATGCCGGTTTTTGAAACACTTATTTTGTACCAGTTGCCCGAAGCAAGGACGGAATTGCCGGCGTAGCTGCGCTGGGCCTGTACGGCGGAGAGCATCATTAGTAGGAAAAACAGCAAAAAATATCCCTTTCGCATGCAGTCAGCTTTTCAGGTAACCAGAACGCCGTTTCTTTTGCAGATAGTATTGATTCTTACAATAATTATCTGGTACTCAGTTCTGCTTTCGTTGTTCAGGAACCTGTAATCATCGCTTTCAAAAATTATATAAATGCGGCCCGGTTTTAGCATTTCAAAAATAGAATAATGTACACCGGTTTTAACGTATTTATACGAACTCAAACGCCGAAAGCTACTTATATTCGCTATCCTGAATGAAAAGCTTTATCCTCAAATACAATATAAATTTCAACATCCCGTTAATTCATTCTAAAACCGGCTTCAAAATGGCTATTAAAATGAACTGGAAGACATTAATTATCATCCTATCCTGTGCTGCAACTGTGGCATCTTGCAAAAGCAAGAACAAAAGCGGCAAGTCTGATGTGACTGGCTGGAACTACAATGACAAAAACATGGGTGGTTACCAGGTCTCCAAAGAAAAAGAAGAGAAAACTGGTCCCGGTCTGGTGTTTGTACAGGGTGGTACCTTTACACAGGGTGCAACCCAGGAAGATGTGATGGGCGACTGGAATAATATTCCCCGCCGTATCACCGTAAACTCGTTTTACATCGACCGTACCGAAGTAGCAAACATTCACTACCGTGAATATATGTATTGGGTAAATACAGTATTTGACGGCGACGAATACCAGGCAGTGCGCAACGCTGTTTTACCAGATACCCTGGTATGGAGAAGCGAGCTGGCTTACAATGAGCCGCTGGTTGAATACTACCTCCGTCACCCATCGTACAATTATTATCCTGTTGTAGGCGTAACCTGGAAACAAGCCAATGATTTTTGCGCCTGGAGAACAGACCGCGTAAACGAAGGAGAATTAATTAAAAGAGGGTATATCAACAAGAATTCCTTAAAGAACCTGACCGGTCTTGGACAGGAGAACTTTAATACAAAAGCATATCTGCTGGGTGAATATCAACCCACGCCGGGCCAGGCTGCAAAGTCTAAAAAGAACCCGCTCAAAAATCCCAATGGTACCCCACGTACCAATGTAACTTTTGAAGATGGTATATTATTACCCGGATATCGTTTGCCTACAGAAGCTGAATGGGAATATGCTGCACTGGGCCTGGTAAACCAGAATCCTATGCCATCTAAAAAAGAAGGTAAAAGAGGTGAAGAGTTGCTGGCCAACAAACAGGTATACTCATGGAGCCAGAACGTAAACGGTCTGCGCGATACTCGCCGCGGAAGCTGGCAGGGTACTTTCCTGGCCAACTTTAAAAGAGGCGCAGGTGATAATATGGGTGTTGCAGGTGGTTTGAACGACCGCGCTGTTTACACTGCTCCTGTAACTTCTTTCTTTCCCAACGGATTTGGTTTGTATAATATGAGCGGTAACGTAAATGAGTGGACCGCTGATGTATACCGTCCATTGTCTGGTGTTGATAACGATGATGTAGCTTCTTACCGCGGTAACAAGTATACAACCGATGACAGAACAACTGGTAAAGCAGAAAGAGACAGCCTTGGCAGAATAAAGAGCCGTTTCATTACAGATGAAGAAAGCAAAAGCCGCCGCAACTACCAGAAAGGTGATGTTATCAACTACCTGGATGGTGACTCATTGGTAGCAGGTGTAGCTTATGGATATGGTAAAACAACTTTGATCAGCGATAAATCAAGGGTAATCAAAGGTGGAAGCTGGAACGACCGCGCTTATTACCTCAGCCCGGGTACACGCCGCTTCCTGGAAGAAGATCAGTCATCCAGCACACTCGGTTTCCGTTGCGCAATGGACCGCGTGGGTAGCCCGGAAGGTAATGGACATGGTACCGGTATTAACTACAAAGAACGCAGGCAAAATAACAGGAAAAGATAACGCGAATAAGCCGCGAATAGATAACAGATTAAAAGCCGTCCCTTGGGACGGCTTTTTTATGCGTGAATAAATTGAACACAACCGGTTTGCCTGTTCATTAACGTCCATTCGTTACAATTCGCGTCCATTCGGTCCATTCGCGTTAATTAGCGTACTATATTCGCGTTAATTAGCGTCTGCATCATGACTATTGAACAATTATACCAGCTATACCTTCAATATCCATCCGTTGAAACCGACACCCGGAAATTAAAGAAGGGAGATATTTTTTTTGCATTGAAAGGGCCCAGCTTTAATGGCAATGCATTTGCGCAAAAAGCATTGGAGGCGGGTGCGGCTTTTGCGGTGATAGATGATGCCGCTTTTGCCACAAACGAAAAAACCATCCTGGTAGAAGACGCACTAACAACGCTGCAGATGCTGGCAAAATACCACCGCGAAAAGTTTGATATCCCTTTTATTGCCATTACCGGCAGCAATGGAAAAACCACTACAAAGGAACTGGTGAGTGCGGTATTGTCTACCAGCTATATCACTTATACCACCGAAGGCAACCTGAATAACCATATTGGTGTACCACTCACCATTCTCAAAATAAAGCAGGATGCATTAATGGCGGTGATAGAAATGGGCGCCAACCACCGGCAGGAAATTGCTGGCTATTGTGATTATACAAAACCCACGCATGGTATCATCACCAATGCCGGCAAGGCACACCTGGAAGGTTTTGGCGGAGAAGAAGGTGTTAAGAAAGGCAAGGGCGAACTCTACGACTATTTAAGAAAAACCAACGGAACTGCTTTTGTGATGCAGGATTATGATTACCTGCGGCAAATGAGTGAAGGCATTCAAAATATTTTTACGTATGGAACCAGCAATGCAGACCTTATCGGCGAAGCAGTAAAAACCAGCTCTTTTTTGCAGGTACGGTTTACCAAGGGCCTGCACGAAATCATTCAGTCGCAGCTGGTAGGAGACTACAACCTGCCGAACGTTTTATGTGCTGCGGCGATAGGCATGTATTTTAAAGTGCCTCCTGCGAGCATAAAATCCGCCTTGGAAAATTATACGCCTTCCAACAGCCGATCGCAGTTGCTCCAAAAAAATGGCAATACTATTATCCTCGATGCGTACAATGCAAATCCTTCCAGCATGAAGGCCGCCATTGAAAATTTTGCGCAGATGCCGGCATCCAATAAAATATTAATACTTGGTGGCATGGCAGAACTGGGAAACGAGAGCATCGCTGAGCACAAAAATATTGTTGAGCTCATCAAACAGCATTCCTGGAAAGCAGTGGTTTTAACGGGCGGTGATTTTATGAAGATCGATCATCCGTATACACGTTTTGAAAATGCGCTGGAAGCGGCAGCCTGGTTCAGGCAGCAGCGTTTGCAGCAGGCTACCATTCTTATCAAAGGGTCACGCAGCATGCAAATGGAGAGGGTGCTGCAGGAACCTTAAATTGTTTTCTTTTATAACCAACACCTACCTTTGCAGATTAAACACAAAAGATGGCAGATAATGTGAAACGACCGGCCTATCTACTGGCAGTATTGAGCAATAAATGCCCGCGTTGCAGGGAAGGATTTATCTACAAAGAAAAAAGTTCCTATAAACTTCAGTCCATTGTAAAAATGGTGGATAAGTGCCCGGTTTGCGGGCAACCCACAGAAATAGAAGTAGGCTTTTATTATGGCACCGGCTATGTTAGTTATGCATTATCGGTTGGGCTTTGCGTGGCTTCCTGTATTGGGTGGTGGTTAACCATCGGATTTTCGTTTGAGGATGACCGTTTCCTTACCTGGCTGATATGTAACGCTGTTTTCCTGGTAGCGATACAACCACCCCTGATGCGCCTCTCGCGCACGTTGTGGTTATCGTGGTTTGTAAAATATGACCCTGACTGGAAACTGCATAAACCCGACGAACACCTGGATCGCATTGTTCCCGAACAAATGGGAAACTGGTAAACGCACTATAGTTCGCTATATTATCAATCATATAAAAAGGGGCATGCTTAATGAGCACAGCCCCTTTTTATTTCGCTACCAATATATTCAGCACTTACTCCCTATAGCTTTATGATTGCAACAGTATTGGGATTGATACCGGGCGTTACGGAAAAAGAAAATTTCTTTTTGCCGGTTTTATCGAAGCAGAGTACCTGGCCTGAAGATTTGTAGTCTATTGCATCGGTAACATACACATCGCCGTTGGCTGCGTCCACATTAAGTCCATAGGGCAGTTTCACCGAAGTACCGTCCGTTACAAAATTAGAACTGGTTTGCTTAAAATCGGTGGTACTGAGCGTGCGTATATTGGGCGAACCAAAATAACCGCCCGTTACGTACAACAATCCATTGTAAAATTTTATTTTGCCGATTGCTGTGTCTGCAGACTTTACTATAGCGCCGGTGCTGGTATTCACTTTCACCAGTTTGGGAAGAATTGAACCGTAATCGCCGGTGCAGGCCACGTAAATATTTCCCGCATCATCTGCTGTAATGCTGCCGGGGTTGATGCCTACTGTTAATTTCTTTGTTTCGGTATAGCTGGCGAGATCAATTACAGACACTGTTGAATCAAACTTCGGGCTTAACCCGCCTGAATTGGCAACATAGAGTTTATCACCAGACACCACTATTTGTTCAGGGTTGAGGCCAACGGGTATAAATTTATCAACGGTAAGAGAAGCGGTATCTATTACTGCTACCGTACCATCGTACGACGAAACAAGCACTTTGTTTTTATAGGCCGCTGCAAAACGTGGCTCGCGTGCCGCGCCGCCGGTAGTTTTAAAATCAATCTTTGCAATATTTTTGGCTGTATAGGCATCGGCAACTTCAACATAGCTCGATACATTCATCACTATATAAATCTTTCCGCCATAAATCAGGATATCGTTGCCGGTATCGCCCAGTTTACTGTTGTTTGCATTGTAGAAAAAATCGGTGGTAGCAGTGCTGTTCGCAAAACTATAATAGCTGAGTGTTGTATTGTTGCCGCCAAAGGTTCCCTCACTCAATACATATAAACCGGTAGTGGCTTTTGAGCCGGGCGTTACCGGCGTATCGTCTTTTTTGCAGGATGCCATAATAACTACGATACTGTACAAAACAAATTTGATCTTTTTCATGATTGCTTTTATAAATTATTAAATAACAGGCTTATTTTAAATGAGCGCCCCGGCATGGGATAATAGTGTACCACATCAAAGCGCTCGTCTGTAAGATTATTTAGCTCAGCCTTAACATGCATCCTAAACCGGCTAAATACAACCGACCTGGCCACAAATACATCGTGTGTCATCCAACCGTCCATCTCACTGGAAGGATTGTTTTCTCCCAACGTAAATCGTGTGCCGGAGAAAAGCGCATCATAACCGGTTTCCCATTGCCGGTAATGGAAAGACAATAATCCCGAACCTGAATGATCGGGCGTGTACGGAATCCTGTTTTTATATAGACTGCTCGTCTTATTGGTAATATCCTGCGCCTGTTGCCAGGTATAGGCTATACGCGCGGACCAACTAATTGAAGCAGCTATCTTTCCCCTGGCTTCTGTATTTATATCGATGCCTTTGATGCTCACCTTCCCGAGGTTAAGCACGGTCCAGACAAAAAGGTTCTGGCTGGGCACGGCTATAATTTTATCTTTTACCTGATTGTAGTATGCATCTATGCTCATGCTAAACCGGTTGACAACGGTAGTATTCAATTGCTTTGAATACGTGATACCGGCGTTGTATTGTTGCGCATATTCTGGTTTCAACGTGCTGCTATCGGCCAAACCAGCAATGAAATTATAATAGAGATCATTGAAGGTGGGCATACGGTAACTCCCTTTGTAAAACATGCGCAACAACAACGGGCTTTCGTTTGCAGGTACAAAACTGAGAGCTATGAATGGCGTGAACTTATTTTTATTACCGGCCGCCGTACCTGCTTTGGCGTTTCCGTTGATGCCAGTGTATAATAAGGCCCCGTTAAATTGCCACCTGTTACGATTGTATTGTGCTGCTACGCTTTCCCATAAACTGGTACGGGCCCGGTTGGGTAAGGGAGATTTCTCTTTAACAGATGCCAGCAAATTAAAGGCAATATCAGATGCAGCAGACAACAGCAACCCCTTACCAATTTGATGGCCAACCGCGATACTGCCATAGGTTTCCTGTTGTGTATAGCGATCATCCAGCCCGCCCTGGTTATTTAAAAAATCAGGGTCGGTGTACATGGTATAGGTGCGACTATATTTGGCAGATGCGAGTATAGTAGTGGCCTTTATTTTTTTATGGTAACGCGCCTGGGTAAAAAAATCGGTATTCCGAAGACGTTGTACGGAACGTTGATTAAAAAAAACAATAACACCTGGCAAACCACGTTCAGCATTGTAGGTTGCCGCTTTTACCTGCAGCGTTGAACTATCATTGAATTGCTTCAGCAGGTTAGCTTCACCCTGTATGGATCTGATATCTGAATTAGTTCTTGTTGCTTTACTGGAAAAATTGCCATTGTCAATGTTAAAAGGATAATTACCTTTTGAATACATGGCTTCGGCGTTTATGCTTACCACTATATTTTTTTTAAAAGGAATGGAGATACCCGCAAAAGGTTGCCATAAGTTAAACGAGCCTGCGCGGATACCTGCCTGCCAGTTTTGCTGATGCAGCCCTGTAGTATTGTATGTATTCGTGCTGATGTTAAGGGATGCTGCCGGCGCATAGGTTCTTGCGGGTAAAGCAGCCTGTAAACTGTTCGCCTGTTGTAATTCCAGTGATGAAATAAAAGTAGTTGAAAACCTGCTGAGATCGATCTGGCCCGTTTGCAGATCAGAGACGGGTATGCCATCGTACACGATACCGGTGCTGGAAGCGCCCAGGCTTCTGACCGAAACTGTTTTTAATCCCCCGATACCACCATAATCCTTAACCAGCACACCAGAAAAATAACGGGCTGCATCGCCCACGGACGGGGCATTTATCTGCTGCAGCGCTTCATGATTTAAAAATTGAACAGGTACAGGGCTGGTAAAATTGTTGCTATTCTTTACTGCATTAACATGTACTGTTTTTAATATCGCCGCCGAATCCCTGCCTTGCGCGAAGCCTTCATCTTTTAAACAAATCAGCAGCAAAACCGCACACAGCACCCGGTACAACAAAGCTGTATATTCCCGGAAAATGCGTTTTTGCGTTATAGCGGCCTGGTTCATTTATGCTGTTGCCTTATGATGCGTTGATAATGACGAACCAAAGCCTTCGCTTTATTATGAAACCAGCCTTGAAAACAAATGAATATACGCGTACCGCCACATTTGGTCTCATAGCTTTTTTCCGCGAAAGCTGTGATCGATGATTGTTACGGCAGGTCTTCTGACTCAAAGCCCAATTTATCGCCTTCCCATTACGCCCGTTGCGTACCAGTGGCTCGTAGAATAAATTGTTTCACGTTGGGTGAAGCTTTTTACAGCTGCGGGACAGTTCCGGATTTACACCGGATTCCCTTTTAATTCCGGCGATCCTTATCGACGGAAACCATTAACGCAGCAAATATAGTGTAAATCGGTGTTTGGCTGACAGATGTATCCTGGCAATGATAATTTTAAAGTTGCATGCAAATCATGGAGCATTCAATACAATAGCTAATTCCTGTATCAATTTTGCCGCATAACGGCCGCCGGGATCAAGATCCGGATCGAATATGGTAATATCCAGCCCTGCCGCATAACCACTCTTTAGCAACAAACCCAATATTGTTCTTAATTCCTGGTAATCAAGACCGCCCGCTTGTCTTGAATCTACACAGGGCATCAGTTCATCATCCAGTACGTCTACGTCCAGATGGATCCAGCAACCATCACACCTGTTTTCCCTCAACGTCTGTATAAAGTTGCAAGCAATAGTTTCCACGCCCACTGCGTGAATCGCAGCAAGATCATAGTACCGGATACCTGAATCTTTTATTTGCTGAACATAAGCCGTCTCATAATACCGGTTTCCAACAGCAAACACATCGCCTTCCTTAAAATAAGGTTTTAACCCATCCATATCCGTCAACTTTTCGTGACCATTACCGGTTACAATCGCCAGGTCCATACCCGCTACCGCTTTTGTTTGCGAGAAAGTGGTGGTTACATAATCCGTGTGTCCGTCCAAAAAAAACAATGCATATCGTCCTGAAGATCTTAAGGCATGGGCACAACCCAACAGTATGCTGCAATCGCCGCCGATTACCAAAGAAAAAATACCGCTGTTCACGGAAGACTTAACAGCAGCCGATAACTTTTGAGAGTATTCAATAATTTGATCGGCATTCAGTACGCCCGCAACAGGATCCAGTTCCATGCTATATGCCGGTGATTCTATCGAAATTATATTACTGGGATGGACGGCTTCGTATAAGCCATATTGTTGTAGCCAGGCTGGCAACTTATGTACGCCGGGTTGGCGATCCGATGTAAGTTGTTTCAATCCAAGATTGAACGGCGCATTGATAACTACCAGGTTTTTCATTGTTAAAGATAAAAACAATCTGCGTTTAGCTATTGCATGCCTACTGTTGACCGGGCTATTTTATTGATATACCGAATACCTGCTGCAACGCTTTTTTAGCGGCATGGTAACCGCACATGCCGTGCACACCCCCACCGGGTGGTGTAGATGATGAACAGATATATATTCCTTTGGCAGATGTTGTATACGGCGAGCGGCGCAAAACCGGTCTTGTAAACAATTGGCCGATATCAATTATACCGCCATTAATATCTCCACCTATATAATTTGGATTGTATGCTTCTATTTGTTCTGTATTCATCGTATGCTTTGCAAGTATCCTCTCGCGGAAGCCCGGGGCAAATCGTTCTACCTGCATTTCGATAGCAAGTGTCATATCTTTTGTTGAGCCATTGGGTGTGTGACAATATGCCCAGGCCGTGTGTTTACCTTCCGGCGCCCGTGAGCCGTCAAACAAACTTTGCTGCGCCAGCAATACAAATGGCTTTTCCGGGTGCCCTCCTTCCGATGTTAATTGTTCAGTTGCCACAATCTCCTCAAAAGTATTACCAATATGTATGGTACCTGCCTGTCGGCAGTCTTCCGCAGTAAAAGGGATGGGCGCATCCAGTGCCCAATCTACCTTAAACACACCCATGCCATACCGGTAGCGTTCCAATTGCCATTTGTAGAAAGATGAAAAACGATGACCGGCCAGCTGTAATAGCTGTTTGGGCGTTACGTCTAATAACAGCGTGTGTGAGGAAGGCAATTGATCAAGCGAATGCACATAAAAATTTGTTTCAATTTTTCCCCCCAAAGAAATGAACAAAGATGCCAGTGCATTTCCAATAGCAGTTGAACCGCCTTTGGGCACGGGCCATCCCCGCACATGACCGGCTGCCATTAATACCAAAGCAATGGCGGAGGTAGCAGTATTACTTAACGGCTGAATGGCATGTGCAGCCATGCCCCCGAATAATCCTTTTGCTTTTTCTGTGTGAAACTTTTTTGCAAGCCAGGTGGCAGGCTGCAAAGCATGTACAGCAAAACGCGCCATTGGCAAAGGATGTTTGGGAAAATGCAGGGGCCCTAACATATCCGGGGCTATTTTTGGCCA
>Ga0068860_100005842_pt1 | contig 12387 bp, 13 predicted proteins | sample KBSSwiS32_FD_66597 | JGI IMG/M metagenome (GOLD analysis project Ga0068860, IMG submission 66597) | Switchgrass rhizosphere microbial communities from Kellogg Biological Station, Michigan, USA - KBS Switchgrass S3-2 | ecosystem: Host-associated > Plants > Roots > Rhizosphere > Soil ... | reverse complement strand
TGCGACGGCGTCATCGTCGGGCGCGGCTGCCTCGGACGGCCGTGGCTCTTTCGCGATCTGGCCGATGTCTTCGCGGGCAGACCCACCTCAAATCCGCCGGGATTTGGAGAGGTCCTCCAAGTCATGTTCCGTCATGCAACGATGATGGCGGAGTGGTTCGGTCAGCGGTTGGGAATCGTCTCTTTTCGACGTCATGCTTCCTGGTACACGAAGGGATTTCGCATGACGTCAGAACTGCGTGCGGGTCTCGTGCGCGTGGAGTCGCTCGAGGATTTGAAACGTCTGTTTGCTTCCGCCGAGCGTGAACAGCCGTTTCCACCGTCAGCGATGCGCGTCATACGGGGAAAGACTTCAGGTGTGCAGAAGAAGGTGTCCCTGCCACTCGGTTATCTCGACGATCTTGAGGATGCGACGCCACCAGACGGTGGGGATGAGGAGATAGGGGACGGTGGGTAGGGGCGAAGAAAATTTGGAAATCGGACGAGTCCGGGGAACTCAAAACCGAAATTACAAGATCTCAAATTGGACCGGTCCGATTTCAAATTTTCCTCAGCATCCAGGCTATTCCGACATGTCCAAAACGCCGGCATAGTCGTCAAACTGGCGGGCGCGAACCGATTCGATCACATCCAGCACGGGAGACCACATCTGCGACCGCATATTGAAGAAGCCAACGGATGACCCAGAGCGTCTTCCGCGACCGGCAGCAAACCGAACAAACGTGCTGGCGGAATTGAGCGGCAGTGTCGCAACATTCTCGTAGAAGTCTTTCCAGTCATTGCCCTGTTGAAACAGGTACATCTCGACATTCGACGTGTAGAACACCGACAGCAACGCGTCGTGTTGCTTCATGTAATGCCCGACGGCTCGGATAGCCTTCGGACCGGCAAAGTCCCCAACAAGGGGAATGATCAGATTCCTCCGCTGGACATCCTGGATCTTGCGAAAGGCGTCTTCGGTGGCGAGGAAGCTCCAGTTGTGGCCTTTGCTGTCCGTATCGGCCATGAGTTGCCGGTAGGTTGGCATCCCCAGCGTTCCCTGATATGAAGAACCCAGGAAGGAATACGTCAGGTTGGGCCCGGCCTGCGCGAAGTTGCTCAACACGTACCGAATATCCAACTCGTCCTTGTCGGACAGTGGAAAGTGGTGCGTTCCCATCAGTTGCGAACGGACCCTTTTCAGATTGATCTCGAGAAGAGCATTGTCCCCTTCTACCTCGTCATAAGCGGCGAACAACTCTTGAACCCCTGCCTTTTCTGTCAGTCCCTGGGGACGCGCTCGTGAAAATAGAGTCGATACAAATTCGGTCCGATCCTGAGAAAGCTCGAAGATCGCTTTGTACAGCAGATGCTCGAGCAGGTTCAGCCGGCGAATGTCGATCACAAAGCTGATCTTCGGTTGGAAGGCGAGAATGTAAGTGAAATTCTGTTCGGGTCCGACACCGATATAGACATTTCCAGCCTTGACCCGTTCTTTGACCCTAGGGATGACGTCCTGGAGTCCCGACTCATTCGAAAGTAAATTATCAGACCGGAAATAGCCGTTCGGCTCAGAGAAGGATTCGATCATTTCCCAGAAATCGACGTCGTCGAGCGCAGCGGGAAGGGAGTCGGAAGAAGCGGTCTCGTAAATAGGAACAGGAGCACGCCGGAGCGCGTACGAAATAACGCCGATCCCCAACAGAATCAACGCCCCGACGATAACGACGACCCTGCGCTCTCGCCAATGAAACATTGTGTGATTCGACCCGCTCAGAGTACGATGTGCGAGCACTATATCTCAAAATTTCAAAGGGAGTGATCGAATGAAAGGAACTAGCATGAGTTCGTGGCGCGTACGCATTTTGCGGACGCTTCCACTTCTCGCCGTCGGAGCTGTGTCGTTGGGAGCGATGCTTCTTGGACAGAAGAACTCCGTACAACCACAGCCTCAGGCAGACAAACTCGCGCTGATTACGGTGCCGACTCGTGGAGCCGGTGGACGCGGTGGCGCGGACAAACCTGAAGGCGTTATGCCTACTGTTCCTGCGGGATTCACGATCAGCGTGTATGCGGAACAACCATCGCCCCGCATGATGGTCTATGCTCCCAATGGAGATCTTTTTGTCAGTTCTCCTGCCAGCAATACGATCCGCGTTTACCGCGATGCGAACAACGACGGCGTCTTTGAAGCTCAGGGCATTTACGCTGAGGGTGCTGCAGCCGGCGGACGCGGTCCGGCTGGTGCTCCCCCAGCCGGCGGGCCTCCGGCCGGCGGTGCGGGTCGTGGTGCCGGTGCCCCCGGCGGCGCTCCCGGTGGTGGGGGACGAGGTCCCGGTGGCGGAGCTCCTGGAGGTGCACAAGCTGCTGCTCCGACTGTTGATATAGCCGAACTTGCCACGAAGGTGAAGGCGGCTCCCGGTGTGAATCTCGGCATCAATGGTGCCATTCTTGGCGCGTCGGCGCCGGCTTGCACGCCTCCTCCTCCATTCCAGCCCGGACCGGGAACGCTGGCGCAGCCGTTTGGACTGGCTTTCGCCAATGGGTATCTCTACGCCGGAAACACGGCCTCAATCGTTCGTTATAAGTACACAAACGGCGACCTGAAGGCCCAGGGAGAACCCGAAAAGATTGCCGATCTGCCCCCCGGCGGCAATCACACGACCCGGAATATTCTCTTCAACCGCGCGGGAACGAAGATGTATGTCTCGGTCGGGTCTGCGTCGAACAACAATGCTGGTGAAGATTGCCGCCGCGCTGCCGTTCTCGAGTTCAATCCGGACGGGACCGGCATGCGTGTTTACGGTTCCGGCATTCGCAACCCCGTTGGCCTCGCGCTTCAGCCCGGGACGGACATCGTATGGACCGCGATCAACGAGCGCGATCAACTTGGGGATGACCTCGTTCCGGACTATGCAACGTCTGTGAAGGATGGCGGGTTCTATGGCTGGCCCTATTCCTATATCGGAAAGAATCCGGACCCTCGCTATGTTGGGGCCTTCCCGGAACTCGTGAATCGCGCGATCGTTCCCGATGTCTTGATTCCCGCGCACTCGGCGGCGTTGGGAATCACGTTCTATGAAGGCACGCAGTTTCCACAGCGGTATCGCAACGGCGGCTTTGTTGCGCTGCACGGATCCTGGAATCGCTCTGTTGCCGCCGGTTACCGTGTGATCTTCTTCCCTATGAACAATGGCCGCCCGGGCCCGATCGAGGACTTCACGTCCGGATTTCTTTCGAGCGATGGCGCAGGCGGAACGCCAATTACAGCATGGGGCCGTCCCGTCGGTGTGACCACTGCTCGGGATGGCGCTTTGCTGATTTCCGATGATGTCGGAAACAAGATCTGGAAAGTCAGGGCGGCTGCCGGCGGCGCCCGCCGCGGGAACTAGGGCGAGAATCGGGCGAGAATCGGGGCCTGGCCACCCGGTTCCTATTTTCTTGCCGCGCAAAATCGGCCAGGGGGGAGATCGCGACAGACCGGACAGACCGCGAATTCGAACGACAGAATCTTTTGGTCTGCATAGATTCTCAGCTCGAATTCGGGGTCTGTCCCAGATCTCCCCCTGCAGGAAAATGAGAACCGGGTGGTCAGGCCCCGATTTTCTCCGTCTGATTTCTCCGTCTCTAGCCGCAGGTTCATTCTCCGTAGTACGATAAGCCGCGATGACGAGGCGTGTTTACGGTCTGGCTGGTCTGGGTATTCTGTGCGCTGCCGTTGCTTTCTATGCTCAGAATCCGAAGGCGGACAATCTGCCCTCTCCGGGGTTGGCAACTCCAAACTTCAGTCAGGCTGTTCCAAAGCCTCCCAATGTAGAGCCGAAGGTTCCTCCAGGGTTTGTCGTCAGTCTGTATGCCGAAAATCTCCCGGGTGTTCGCTGGATGCAGTTCTCACCCAGTGGCGATCTCTTCGTATCTCAATACGCGCGTAGCACGATTACTGTTCTTCGCGATACAGACGGCGATGGCAAGCCGAACATGCAGACCGTTTATGCGAATGGCTCCGCGCAGCGCAATCCGCAGACGCCCGGGGGGCGCAATGGAAACCCTCCGCCGCAGGGACAACCGCCTCAGCTCAACGGCCCTGAAGTAGCGGTTCCTTGTGCAGCCGACGTGGCGTTGCCGCCTGGAACCACAGGGATTCAGAACCCGATGGGAATGGCATTTCAGCGCGACTATTTTTACGTGGCAAACACCGACAGCATTGTCCGGTACAAGTACACCCGCGGTGATCTTGAACCACAAAGCGAGCCACAGAAAATTGCCGACCTTCCCCTGGGTGGACTCCATGGCTGGCGCAACATCCTGTTCAATCGTGCCGGCACGAAGATGTATGTGACGGTCGGATCCGCATCGAACAATCGTGCGGGCGAGGATTGCCGGCGCGCCGCGATTCTCGAAATGAATCCGGACGGATCGGGCATGCGAATTTACGCGTCGGGGCTTCGCAATCCCGAAGGGCTCGCATGGCAGCCTGTGACGAACCGGCTATGGACTGTCGTCAACGAGCGCGATTTGCTGGGCGATGATCTGGTGCCGGATTTCCTCACATCCGTGCGAGAGGGTGGATTCTATGGCTGGCCATACTCCTATATCGGACAGCATTACGATCCCCGCTATGTCGGCTCCGACCTGGAGATCGTTAAGAAGGCGATCGTACCGGACGTCCTCATTACCGCCCACTCTACTCCGATCGGACTGGTGTTCTACACCGGTGAACAATTTCCAGCTCGCTATCGCAATGGCGCATTCATCGCGCTGCATGGATCGTGGGGACGCTCGAAGGCCAGCGGGTACAAGGTTGTGTTTGTTCCCTTCGTCAATGACATGCCTGGCGCAGTCGAAGACTTCATGACAGGTTTCGTTCTTAGCGAGGGAGGACGCAACGCCGATGGGACGCTGGCGCCGATCCTCCAATGGGGACGGCCCACCAGTCTGCTGGTTCGGCGGGACGGCTCGCTTCTGGTCAGTGACGATCAGAGCGGCCGCATCTGGCAGATCCGATACCGAAGCAACTAATTATAAAGAGACGCTGCGCGATGAAAGAAGTCGTGCAGACGGAGGGAGTTTAAAATCGGAAGATTCCCGAATTGGAGGTTCGAAAGTCGAAATCTCAAAATGGACGTTCCGCCCTGTGGCAAGGGTGATCCTGCCTGGTGTCTTGTAACCGATCGACGAGTGAATGGGCTGTCGATTGTAGAAGCCTTCGATCCAATCGACGATATCGAGTTTCGCCTGCGCCCGGGTTTCATAGCGGGTCCGATGGACTCGTTTTACGATTTCCAAATCCAGCTGCGTGGTCTCCAGCTCTCGACGCAGTCGCCTGCTCTCGGCCTCCGCTTCCGCCAGCGATTTCTTCACGGGTTTGGCACATTCCTCCGACTCAAGCTTGCCCGCCCGTCCTCGGTTGATCCAATTTCGCAGGTTGCCATCCGGAACGCCTAATCGCTTCGCCGCTGCGGCGACGCCGACCGATTCAGCCAACCGAATCGCTTGGACCTTGAACTCCTCCGTGTATTTCCGGTACCGAACCGGCCCTTTAGTCCATTTTGAGATTTCGACTTTCGAACCTCCAATTCGGGAATCTTCCGATTTTAAATTCCCTCGTCTCCTCTCCGGCTGCGGAGCCTCAACTCTCGTGAAACAACCGGCCCCACTTCGACGTGCAATAACATACTCTTGAGGAGCATGGCTTCATACCTCTTACTTACGGCGGCTGCTTTCGGAGCCGGCGTGATGAACGCGATAGCCGGTGGCGGGTCGCTTCTCACTTTTCCGGCGCTCGTCTTTACCGGGGTTCCCTCTGTCATTGCCAATGCATCCAGCACCGTTGCTCTCTTTCCTGGCGCGCTCGCCAGCGCTTGGGGGTACCGGAAAGACTTCACAAGTTTCGAAGGCGTGACGTTCCGATCGATTCTGATCGTGAGCTTCGTTGGCGGCGCCGTTGGGGCGCTGCTGCTTCTTTCAACACCGGAGAAGACTTTCGATATCATCGTGCCGTGGTTGCTGCTTGCGGCAACTCTGGTATTTATCTTCGGCCCGGGAATCGCGCAGGGGAAGCACCAGTTGTTGCAGGTCCGGCCGCTTCCTTTTCTTGTCATTCACTTTTTTCTCGGCATCTATACCGGATACTTCGGCGGCGCGCTCGGCCTGATCACCCTTGCCGTGTGGAATCTTTTCGGCCTTACGGATCTGAAGGCGATGAACCCCAACAAGATTCTTCTTGGGGGGCTGACCAACACCGCAGCGGTCATCTGCTTTGTCATCGCCGGAAAAGTGTGGTGGACGGATTCCCTGGTGATGTTGGCGGGCGCGGTTGTGGGAGGCTATGCGGGCGCTCGATTTGGACGCAAGCTCGACCCACGTGTCGTTCGGACCGTGGTGATTGCGATCAGCGTTGTGGCAACGATTGTCTTCTTTCTTCGCAAGACCTAGCGTGGGATACTGATGCACCCGGAGGAGCCTTTACGGTGAAGATAGCCATTTTTTCAGCAATATTTGTGATCGGCGCGGGCATTTTCGGCTTTGTGTTCAAGCCCAGCGAAGAGCAGCAGCGCCCGCTTGCGCCCGAGCCCGGAGCGGCCGGGGACGCGCACGACAGTCACGGCCATCATCACTAGACTTTCCTCCGCACGGAGGACCGCGTGAACCGAAGAGACTTTTTCGTTTCCGCAACGGCAGCTTCCTTTGCCTTAGCAGTTCCGTCTTCAGGTCTGTCCCGGCCGCAGTCTGCGGCGCCCGTGGCACGCAAAGGCCGCCTCAAGCAGGGCGTTACGATGGGTGTCTTCGCGCGCGGCACGAGTCTCGAAGATGCCTGCCGTGAAGCGGCGCGACTCGGAATCAAGGGTTTTGACCTGATCGGACCCAATGATTGGCCGACGCTTCGAAAGTACGGCCTCGTCCCTTCAATGTATCCCCAGGGACCCGGTGGAACTATTCCTCAGGCTTTGAACCGCACAGAAAATCACGCACGCCTGGAAACGTCGCTGCGCGCCGCGATCAACGAAGCCGCGGCGGCGCAAGTACCGAATGTCATCACGTTCTCGGGTAATCGCAATGGAATGGATGATCGCGTCGGGGCGGACAACTGCGTGGAGTTCTTGAACAAGGTCAAGGCACAGGCCGAAGACAAGGGCGTCACGATTTGCATGGAATTGCTCAACAGCAAGGTGAACCACAAGGATTACATGTTCGATCACATGGGCTGGGGCGTGGACGTGATGAAGCGCGTGAATTCGCCGCGGGTTCGGATTCTTTATGACATCTATCATGCACAGATCATGGATGGAGATATCGTTCGAACGATTAACGAAGACATCCAGTGGATTGCTCATTTCCATACGGGTGGAAATCCTGGGCGCCACGACATCGATGAGTCGCAGGAGTTGAACTATCGCTTCATCGCGCAGTCGATTGTGGACAAAGGGTTCAACGGGTTTCTGACGCATGAATATTCACCAACCACGGGTCACGATCCGATCGCGGTGCTGAACAAGGCGATCGAGATTTGTGATGTGTAGATGAACATTTTTTCCATCCAGCTTTTCCTCGCGGTCATCCTCGCCGCACAGGCAGGCCCAAGCGAACGGCAACGCGTCGATAACGCGGCAGCAGACCGCGGCAAACTCGTCTACACACAGTACTGCATCAACTGCCACGGTAGCACCGCGAAGGGAACGGACCGCGGCCCGGACTTGATTCGCTCCGCCATTGTTCTGCGCGACCGGTTGGGGAACGGCATCGGGCCCGCGATTGGCAAGGGTGCGGACCATCAAGCCACACTGACGGACGAGCAACTCGTGGACCTCTCCCACTTCCTCCATCAACGCATCGAGTCCACCGCCGGCAATCGAAACGCGCGAGGAACTCTGAACGTCGTTACCGGCAATGTGGAGGCTGGCCGGGTCTATTTCAACGGGGCGGGGAAGTGTAGCACCTGCCATTCGCCAACGGGGGACCTCGCAGGCATTGCAACGCGAGTTTCTCCTCCGGTCAATCTTCAGCAGCGCTTTCTGTTTCCAGCCCTGACACGAGGCGGCCCGAATCCAGTCGAAGTCACGGTGTCCGTGGCTGGAGTTAAACCGATCTCCGGCACGCTGGTTCGCATCGACACTTTCTTTGTTTCTCTACGAGACGCCTCCGGCGAATACCAGACGATTCGACGCGGTTCCGACGTGAAAGTGGAAGTACGTGATCCCCTGGCCGTGCATCATGAATTACTGGATCGATATACGGACGCCGACATGCACAATATTCTTGCCTACCTGGAGACGCTGAAATGAGATCCCTTCGAAACGCTTCTCTGGTGATGCTGTTGTCGCTGTCGTTGTACGCACAGGGAACACTGGATAACGCGATCTTGTTGCGCCCGACGGCGGACTCATGGCCTATGCACAACGGCGATTATTCGGGACGGCGGTTCAGTTCTCTCTCCCGGCTGAATGCGGGCAACGTGAACTCGATGACGCTCGCCTGGGTCCATCGCGCAAATGCTGGAGGAGGGCAGGCTGGCGGAGGCGGCAATCCGGCGTTTCCCATCAAATCCACGCCGGTTGTCGTCAACGGAGTTCTTTACGTCACCATTCCCGATCACGTGTGGGCGATCGATGCCAGAACCGGATCCGAAATCTGGCACTCCACATGGCGATCCAGAGGCGGCTGGCATATCAGCAATCGCGGGGTGGCGATTCTAGGTGACACGGTCTACGTAGAAACGCCTGATTGCAGTCTCGTTGCGCTGAATATTCGCGATGGCCGAGAGAAGTGGCGGCGGGAGATTTGCGACCTGGAACAGTTTTACTACGCATCCACTGCGCCACTGATTGTGAAGAACCACGTCATCGTCGGGGTGAGCGGTGATGACCTCGATATCCCAGGGTATCTCGAAGCGCGTGATCCGGAATCCGGCGATCTGCAATGGCGATGGTACACGTATCCCGAGCCGGGTAGCGCCGAATCCAAGACCTGGCCGAATGAGGAAGCGATGAAGCATGGAGGCGGCATGACGTGGGGCGCCAGTACCTACGATCCCGATCTGAATCTCCTCTATTTCGGAACGGGAAATCCACAGCCGGTGATCAACGGACGCAAGCGACAGGGAGACAATCTGTTCACGGAGTCCATTGTGGCGGTCAATCCGGATACGGGGAAGATGGTCTGGTACTTCCAGCCATCGCCGCATGACACTCACGACTGGGATGCGAACCAAACGCCTGTGCTCTTTGAGGGAGAGATCAACGGACAGCCGCGCAAGCTTCTGGCTCAGGCTAGCCGGAACGGCTGGTTCTTCGTTTTGGATCGGACGAACGGAAAAAACATCGTCACATCGGAATATGTGAAGACGAACTGGACAAAGGGCCTCGATGCGAAGGGCCAGCCCATTCCCGATTCGGCGAAAGAACCACAGATTGATGGAGCGCTCGTCTCGCCGAATCAGGGCGGGGGCGCAAACTGGCCGCCACCCAGTTTCAGCCCGAGCACGGGATTGTTCTATACGCAGGCGACGCGGGCCTTCAGCGTTTATTACCTTTACGAGAACGAGAATGATGAAAAGCCTCAGGGGTGGGGAGGAAACGACCGCGGCGGCTGGTCCGAAGCGATGTTACGTGCGATTGACTACAAGACAGGCAAGATCAAGTGGTCACATCCCTGGGATGGCAGCGGTAGCGTGCGGTCCGGTCTGCTCAGCACGGCGGGCAATCTCCTTTTTGCTGGAGATGCGTCGGCAAATTTCGTGGCATTCAATGCGACGACAGGCGAGACTCTCTGGCATTCGCGGCTGCATGCGTCGGTTACCAACGCACCGATCACCTATGAGCTGGATGGAGTACCGTATGTTGTCGTGGGCGCCGGCGATTCGTTGTATGCGTTCGCGTTGACGGCGCGGTAGGAGGTCTTTGATGAAACCAAAGAACGGCGCATTGTTGGCGATTTTGATACTTCTCACTGCAATGGGTGTTTTGACACTCGCACAGGATTCGCCGGTGGGTTACACCGACACACCGATGTTGCCCGACCTTCCGTATCGCGTCCACGATCCGGCTCGACCGCACCCGCGCGTAGTAACGCCATCGGCACAACCAGGAGGAGCTCCGTCGGATGCCATCGTTCTCTTCGATGGCAAGGACTTGTCCCAGTGGACGCCGACGCGGCAGCCCTGGAAGGTTGAGAACGGTTACATGGAAGTTGCCAGCAATGCCGGTGACCTGCGTACGAAAGAAAAGTTCGGAGACGTGCAGTTGCATATCGAATGGGCCGCGCCAGCACAGATTCGCGGCAACAGCCAGAATCGAGGTAACAGCGGGGTCTTTCTGCAGGGACGTTATGAAGTCCAGGTGTTGGATTCATCCGCGAACCTGACGTATGCCGACGGGCAGGCTGGCGCGATATATGGCCAGTGGCCCCCGCTTGTGAATCCGGCACGCAAGCCGGGCGAGTGGCAAAGCTACGACATAGTCTTTGAAGCGCCGCGGTTTGAAGGGCAGAGGCTGGTCAAGCCCGCCTACCTGACGGTGTTTCTGAACGGCGTGTTACTGCACAACCGCAAGGAGGTGATGGGACCGACCGTCCATCGACAACTGGCGAAGTATGCCCCACAGCCGGAAGAAGACTCTCTCGTGCTTCAGGATCATCAAAACCCGGTGCGGTACCGAAATATCTGGGTTCGACGGCTGGCGACTTATGACCGCCCGGAGAACTGAGACGAAACTGCTTCTTGAAATCGGGTTCTACTATTCGATAGCCTGTTGGACGACTGGAATTTCTGCACTGCATGCAAGGAGAGTGCGTGCCGCATTTCCTGTCCCATTACGATCATGTCCCGCTGCATCGATTGTGGACCTTCGCCACGCTTCAGAACGACCTTAGTATTTCCGAACACGCTCATATTTTGGATTGTGAAGCCTGCCGTGTGGCGATTCGCGCATCGTTGAAGGCCGAAAACTTCGGCGCGGTGCTCCGCGAGCTGAAACGGGATAGACGCGTCGACGATCCGCCGCTTGACGCCGCCGGGTGATGGAGCTGTTCAATCCGGCTGCTGCAGGCGTTGAAGGCAGGAACGGACCGATCCGCACCTGATCCAGGGTTGGAGCCACTGGGAGAGTTGAGGTTACACCCGGCACTCTACAGAGTGTTCGACGCCGGCCGCCGGGTTCTTTTGTGAGGATGCAAGCGCCCAGCTGCTGCGTCGGCCGCGGTATACCCGAACCTGAAAACGTCGGTTGATGGCGGCAACAGCCGCGTGGCTGCGCCCCGTGCGTTCCGCGATACTGAGGAGTGTCATGTCCGTCGATGCCAGTAAACGGACAATGCTTTGGATTTCGGATTCGTGCAACGGGCATCCTTGTCGTGCCATAGTGTTTGTCTCCCTGATCGAGATTCGCAGCCTTCCCCAAATTGCCTTACGAGGCTCTGTCGAATGGCCATGAGAACAGTTCTCGCTTGATCGTCCCCGTCAGGGGGATGGTTGCTTTCGCCGTGTCGGTCGGGCGATAGCTTCTGAAATCGATCTCGCGAATGGATCCTCGTAGCAACTGACTGATCTTTGTTTGCTCACCTGGAGAAAGGTCGATAGTGCTGAAAAATTCGACCGCCTGAACAGAGCCGTCTGCCGTTCTCTGTTGCGCGACCACATTTCCTGGGCCCACTCGTTCATTACCCGTGTTTACGAGAGTGATTTTTACGGCTAAATAGTCGTGGCGAATCATTGTGGTCTCGGCTCCAGCAATATGCAGAACAGTGCTCATGGCGGAAAAAACTCCTGTTTGAGTGGAGAAAATGGGGCTGCTCGGAGTGTCCGGGCACTGGAAAATGTGCCTGGGCCGGAGCAACAGGGGTTAGACAAGAGACGTAACCAAAAAGACTAGAGGGACTAGCTTCAGGTCGCGTGTGTCCGTCCTCTGGACTCCCATCCTGGGTCACGACCCCCACTTTGCTACGCTCGTTAGTGTAGCAATTTTTAGTCCGCGCTCGGATGAGACGAGCGGATTGCAATTTTCGGCCTAGAGCTTGCAATGCACGGCCTCCGTACAAATATGTAGGACCGGACAAGGTGTACAACTGTCTCGAATATGAACAATACGAGCGCTTTTTTTCAATCCGGGTCGCACGGGGAGCCTGCCTGTGTGAGGCGTATCTCACAAAGCCGGCCCCATCCTTCGGACCCCGTCCCTGGATCGCTCCCCGTACACTTGCTTAAGGGCAATCTGCGTGCCTCAATTGAGAGCGAGGAACTCCTGCATTCCTAACACGCCGGTTCTTCGCGTTGTCTCTATAAAACACACGGTGTTTGTTGCGTATTCATGGGACAGCGCTCCTGCGACAAGCAACGTTCCACGACTCGACGCTAGGTTGTGGCAATCAGATTTGATAGAGAGAGCAATCAACTCTGATGGGAAATCCGCGCTCGTTC
>Ga0068860_100005839_pt1 | contig 12389 bp, 8 predicted proteins | sample KBSSwiS32_FD_66597 | JGI IMG/M metagenome (GOLD analysis project Ga0068860, IMG submission 66597) | Switchgrass rhizosphere microbial communities from Kellogg Biological Station, Michigan, USA - KBS Switchgrass S3-2 | ecosystem: Host-associated > Plants > Roots > Rhizosphere > Soil ... | reverse complement strand
TGAAGAGGCAGATGCGTTGCGCAGCGTCATCTCAGTAGCAACAGCTGACAAGAAAGAAAAGAAACTTAGTCCCTCGCTCATGAGACTCAAGAAGCTGGATGACGAAGGTCTGCTCGAGTCTTATATTCTGCTTGCGCGACCGGATGACGGCATTGCGCAGGACCACGCGGCGTATCTCAAACAGAACCGAGATAAGCTGCGTCGTTATATGGTGCAGTATGTCGTGACAGGTGGAGGAAATTAGCGAGCGTGAATCTTAACTCCGGCGTACGCGATACGAAGTGATGATGGGACGATAACCAGGCTGCGCGATCCATAACTCCATGGTCCGCGCTGGTCGATATCCTCCATCAACACTCTTTATTCGCGATGGTTCGAGGTGAAATTCTTTGATTAAGAAGTTTCGCTCGGTTCGCAACATGCGTTTCGTCGCTTGACGATGGTCGCGTTTAGCGTCGCGAAACGCGACGAGATAGCCGACGAGCTTAGGATTCTTCAAGAGGGTTTCGCCGAAAGCTTCTAAATAGCCGATTAGATTTGCCGGCGCGACGGGCCAATAGCTCAGATCATATGGATCCTCACCAATCTGATAATAATGGTCGTCGAATTTATACACCGAAGGCTGGTAGGAATTGTCGTATGCGTCTTCGCGCGCTTTTGGTGCTGAGTTCGGCGGAACAATCCACAGTTCTTGCGAAAGACTCGAAGCAACCCCACCGTCCACGGTAACTATGCGTTCGGAAGGCAGACCGTGCGCTGTTAGATAAGACTTCATTTGGTGAGCATATCTGTTACTGAGCCCCGGTAAGTCGCGCTTGGTTCGATAAACGATCAGAAAAGCTTTCGAACTCGGTTCATAGGAAAGCACCACGGCAAGAGCATCGAGTCGTGCGATTAGATCGGACACCTGGATGTCGCCGAACTCATCGAATTTGCGAGCGGTCGCATTCGATGTTTGCGCTAGTGTGAGTGAACTCGCGAGCGACGCCACACAAAACAGGAGCAAAAGTTTAACAAGCATAGGAATTCGACTTTTGTTTTAGCAAGGACCAATATCTCTTAAAAACCACCAAAGTATACCGATCAACACCAGCCACAAAGAAGCACAAAAGGCACAAGACCTCCGCTGGTCTTGTGCCTTTTGAAACGTTAGAGCAAAGTGCGTTAGTGAATACCGATTCTCGAAATCGTATTCTGATTCCTGTTCGATACCCAGATACTCTTCCCATCAAACACTACGGCTTCAGGCTGAATGCCCACGGGAAATGTATCGAGCAGCGTCCCATCGCTGGCAAGTAACTTCGAAACGGTACCACTCCCCGTGTTCGCAACCCAGATGTTGTCTCCATCAAAAGCGATGCCGTGTGGGTTCAGACCAGCTGCATAGACGCCGATCACCGTTCCGTCGCTTGGCCTGAGTTTCCACACGCTGCCGCCGACATTGAACATCGTCACCCAGATGTTCTTTCCATCAAAAGCAATTTCTCTCGGCCCATCGCCAACTTCGTAAGTTCCAAGCACCACACCGTCAGAAGCGCGAATCTTCGAGACTGTGTCATTAGCGGAATTAGCAACCCACATGTTGGCGCCGTCGAAGGTTATTCCAAACGGTTGAGCCGCCGGGATAATTCCGATCGTGGTGCCGTCAGGCCGTAATCTCGTCACTCGATTGCCGGTGAAATTCGCAACCCAGATGTTGGTTCCGTCAAAAGCGAGCCGGCTGGCGCTTCCTGCAGTCGGGAATGTTCCCAGGTTCGTCCCGTCGCTGGCGCGCAGCTTTGTGACATTGCCGGAAAGAGTCGACACCCAGATGTTGGTTCCATCGAAGGCAAGACCTGCCGGTCCATTAGCAGTGGGGAAGGTGCCGAGTACAACACCATCGCTGGCGCGAAGCTTTATTACTCTGTTCAAGGAAAGATTTGCAATCCAAATGTTCTCTCCGTCGAAAGCAGTGCCGAATGCGTTGCCCGGCAAATTGATGGTCGCACTGTTGGGCCGGATAAGATCCCAGCGAAGCATCCCAACGAGTAATGGATCAAACTGCGACCCGGACAGACCGCGAGCTCCGGTTGCGCCGGTGTCGCCTTTATCACCTTTGTCGCCCTTATCGCCCTTATCGCCTTGAGGACCGGTGGCGCCGGGAGCGCCGGGCGAACCTTGTAGGCCTTGTAGACCTTGTGGTCCCTCTGCTCCTTGTGGTCCGGCAGCGCCGGTCGCGCCTTGCGGTCCTTCTGGTCCTTGTGGTCCGGCAGCGCCGGTCGCACCCTGAGGACCCTGTGATCCTTCGGGTCCCTGCGGGCCTGCCGGGCCCTGTGGTCCTTGTGGGCCGGCGGTTTTATTCAACGTCACGATCAACTCAGGCTCATGACTCGTCTGGGGATTCTCCTTGCTGTCAAATGCGACTGAGGTGCCTGTGCCCGCCACGAGCGCAAGACCGTTGTTCCCCGAGCTATTGAGCCAATCGCGCACCGCACTCGTTACATCAACTAACAGATACTGGCCCTTCTTGTTCGCATCGATGTTGACCCCACTGAACACTAGATTACTGAGGGCCGGCGCATTGCGCGCTGTGATCGTCTTCTCGCTCCAGTTGTCTGCGAGCTCGACTACGTCAATCGTTCCCGGAACGGAAACATTTCCGACGTAAAGTTTCAGCGTCGCCTTCGCGACATCTGAAGCCTGCGTGTCAGGTGGGAGTACGGGAGAGATTTTGAATTTCAGATAAATCGTATTAGTTGCAGATACAGTCAGACTCGGGTTTGTGCCGTAGTTTGTATCGAGATCTTTCGGCAGCGTACTGGTATGAGCATCGTCGCTCAGAACACTCTGGGCCATGGTTAAGCCTGACAGGCAGACTACCAATAGCAGAGTACCGACCATGGTTTTGAATATTTGAAAAATAGCGGGTTTCATGTTTCTCCTCTTCGTCTGGGCCAATTGAGTGGCAGACACACGTCCACCCTCACAAACTTCTGTTTGTGTCTCAGTGGTTTAGCGGCGCGCACAAACTTCCGAGCCGGCAATTCCCACGCTCGTCTTTAAGTGGTTAGGAAATGAGTTTCATCACGTGACGGAAGAAGATTTATTGACTCGCGGATGACACGTTTGGCAGACCACCTCCAATCGAATAAGGCTGCGCACCCACCCGCTACCGCGAGGTGGTTCTGACTGTGTCCAAGAATGTTTCCTGGATGTGACGGTTGGAGTTAAGAATCGCACTTGGACCGGGTCAGTACAGGGAGCGGTAGCGACCTGGTCGACGATGGAGTCAAAGGTCATAAGAATATCGCATGCTGATCACTGACCAGGTCGCTACCGCTCCCTGTACTGACCCGGTCCAAGAATGAGCTTCAGGTACGCGAGCAGGGTTCTCAAAGTAATTGGTGGTCTAACTAGTAGTTTGGTGTACGAATTCGAGTACGACACTTGGACAGGGTCAGAACCACCTCGCGGTAGCGGGTGGGTGCGCAGCCTTATCTGCGGTGTTGACCAATAGTTCTGGATCGGGTGAGTGCCTGCGGGTTGCCTGGATCTCCCACGTGTCGTGGTTGGGCATCGTAAATTGCATTCGGCGGCTCAATGTCGCTCATCCGGGTGATTCGGATCGTAGACCGAACCTTGCCCGCGAGCCTTCCAGAGCACGGCGCGACGAATCTCGTGGTAGCTCTGCCACTCGGTCTCGTTCGCTGGGGCTCGTAGCTGATACTGCTCACCATCAGTCATTGGTAATCTGTGCGCCAACCTAAGCTCATGTTCAGGCCTCCTCAGCCTCGAGCGCGGGTTGTTCAGTTCGGGCGGCACGGCGCTCGACCCACTCGTAAACCATCGGCAAGATCACTATCTTGATGGGGCGTGTTACCAATCCTCCGACCACTACGATCGCTAACGGCTTCTCAATTTCTGCGCCCGTGCCGGAGGAGATGATGAACGGGATTAAACTAATGCTGCCGATCAAGGCACTCAATAACTCAGCCCGCAGGCGCACGCTCGCACCGGTAATTACAGCTTCGTGCAGCTCCATGCCTCGATTGCGCAGTTTGTTTATATAAGAAACCATCACCATTCCGTTTTGCACCGCGACGCCAAAGACCGCGATGAAGCCAACTATCGCAGGAACGCTCAAAGGGAATCCGGAGATCAAAAGAAATGTCGTACTGCCGACCAGCGCAATCGGTATGTTGAAGATGATGGTCAGCGTATTGCGCAATGAACCGAAGCAAGCATAAATCAGTACGAACACCAGGAGGAGCGAGATCGGAATCGCAATCAGCAACCGGCGCTCGGCCTGCTGGGCGTTTTCGAATTGCCCTCCCCAGGTGATGAAATAGCCAGCCGGCGTCGTCACCTGCAACGCCACGGCCTGCTGCGCGTCGCGCACGAAGCTGCCGATGTCTCGGCCCTTGACGTTGCACATCACTACAACTCGCCGGAGCGAGTTCTCGCGATCAATAACCGAATCACCGCTTGATAGTTTAAAGCTCGCCAATTGGCCCAGCGGTATGCGCCCACCCACGGGCGCGTTCACCAGAATATCGGCGAGCTTCTCCACCTGATTGCGATAGTCTTCTTTCAGTCGCACAAAGATCGCAAACCGTCGTTGACCCTCGAGCACGTCGGTAGCCGAGTCTCCACCAATCGCAATCTTGGTGACTTCGAGCACATCTGCGATGTTCAATCCGTAACGCGCGATTTTGTCGCGGTCGACATCAACCTCAAGGTGCTCTTCGCCCGCCACCTGCTCGACTGCCAGATCCTCGACACCGCGAATGTGTGACATCGCGTCGCGAATACCATCGGCCAGTTTGCGCAACGTGTCCTGATCTTCACCAAATACTTTCACCGCGATTTGCGCGTTGATTCCTGAGATAAGCTCATCGTTCCGCGTTTGAATAACCTGGGAAAAATTGAATTTCACGCCAGGCAAACTCTCGACCTTGCTTCGCATTGCATCGACTAATTCATCCTTGGTTCTCGCAGTGGTCCATTGGCTCTTCGGTTTCAGACGCACGTAAAGCTCATCATTGCTGACACTCTCGGGATCGCCTCCCAGTTCGGCGCGTCCGATTTTTGCGACGACGGTTTCGACTTCCGGAAACTGGCGCAAAGTTTTTTCGATTTGCGAAGACACTTCGATGGCGCGCGGCAACGAGATACTCGCCGGCATTGTTGCGCGCACAAGCATGTTTCCTTCATCGATCGTCGGCAGGAACTCACTGCCCAGAATAAAAATATCCGCCACACTCCAAACGAGTAAAAGACCCGCAAACGTCAGCGCCAGGTAGCGATGTCGAATCGCCCATTTAAGCACTGGAACGTAAATGCCTTTGAAGAACCGAATAATCGGATTGGTGCGGACTTCGCCTTTCTTCAGTCGCAGCCAGAGCGCGCACAGCATCGGCGCAATGCACAGCGCCATTAACATCGAACCAATCATCGAGAAGGTAACGGCGTAAGCGAGCGGCTTGAACAACTTTCCTTCGATACCTTGAAGCGTGAACACCGGAAGAAACACAGCGATGATGATGACAATGGCGAAGAACATCGGCCGGCCAATTTCCTGTGCGGCAACCAGGATGGCTTCGCGTGTGGAGTGTTCACGATGTTCCTCCAGATGACGGTAAATATTCTCGACCATCACTACCGTTGCGTCGACCATCATCCCGATGCTGATTGCGAGGCCGCCGAGCGACATGAGGTTTGCCGATAGCCCCGCGTACCACATCAGGATGAAAGCAACGAGCATGCAAAAGGGAATTGCGGCAGCGGTAATAAACGAGCTGCGAAAGTTGCCGAGCAGCAATACCAGAATGATCAGCACCAGCACCTCGCCCTCGATTAACGACTCAACGACTGTGTGCACGCTGTTATCTACGAGCTCCGCTTGATCGTAGTAGTCGACTATGCTCACGCCTGCCGGCAGTGCCTTGTTAATTTCGGCTACTTTTTGCTTGATTCGCTCGATTACTTCCTTGGTGTTTTCGTTGATACGCTTCAGAACGATTCCGGTAACGACTTCGCCCTGACCATCCTTAGTGACAGCGCCCTGGCGGATCTCGTTTCCGATCTCCACTCGGGCAACGTCGCTGACTCGAATCGGCGTGCCGTTGCGCGAGTCGAGCACGATGTTCCCGATATCCGCGACGTCTTTGACCAGACCGAGGCCGCGCACGACGTATTGCTGATCGCCGTGTTCAATGAAGTTGGCTCCTGTGTTTTGATTATTATTCTGGATCGCTTCGAAGAGAGATTTGAGCGTGATGTTGTAGCTAACGAGCGCCTGCTGATCGACGATGACCTGATACTGCTTGACGTCGCCGCCAAAGCTGAGGACGTCCGCGACACCGGGCACGGTGCGAAGTTGCAGCTTCACGATCCAATCCTGAATCGTGCGCAATTCCTGATTGCTCTGTCCGTGACCGACGATCTGATAGAGATAGATTTGACCCGTGCCGGTGGTGATTGGTCCCATCTGAGGTTCGAATCCCGATGGGATGCTATCTTTCGCGGCTGAAAGTCGTTCGAAAACTTGTTGGCGTGCGAAATAGATGTCGGTATCGTCAGTGAAATAGACGGTGACTACGGATAATCCAAACTTGGATTCCGACTGCACGCGAGTGACACCGGCGATGCCGTTCATCTCGTTTTCGATAGGAAACGTGATCTGTTGCTCGATCTCCTCCGGCGCCAGCCCTTCGGCTTCGGTATCGATTTCAACCTGCACCGGCGTGACGTCGGGAAACGCATCGACGTTTAATCTGCGCAAAGCGAGAATCCCACCCGCCACGATCAGCATCGAGACAACAGCCACGAGCAATCGTTCGCGATAGAAGAAAGCAATAAAGTTATCGGTCATGGTTGTTCCTTATCCACAGATTACGCAGATGTCATCTGTGTAATCTGTGGATTTCTTCATTGTCCTGGCTTGCTTTGTTCCAGCAGCAAGTAGTTTCCCTTTACGACAACTTTGTCGCCCGCAGTGAGACCATCGACGATCTCCACGCGGTCGTTGTTTTGAATGCCAGCCTGCACCTGTCGCTTCTTGTAACCATTGCCTTCGGCAACGAAAACAATTGTTTTCCCCTCGTCATTGAGAACTGCTGATTGGGGAATCGAAATGGCGGCTCGATTCACATCCGTAACTATTTGCACGTTCGCAAACATGTCTGGTTTGAGTCTGCCGTCCGGATTAGCGACTTCGGTCCGAACCTTCACGGTGCGCGTCTCGGGATCGAGAACGCTGTTAATCAAAATCACTCTTCCTGAGAAGGTCGATTGCGGAAAGGCGGTGACCGTGAGCTTTACTTCCTGTCCAGGTCTCACTCGCGGCAGGTCTTTTTCAAAAACGTCCGCGTCGATCCAAACCTGCGATAGATCGATGATCTTGAAGAGATTGGCATCAGTACCGACGCTGGCGCCGACAGTGGCATTGCGCTCAACGACAATTCCATCGATCGGAGAGTTGAGTGAAAAAGTTGCGGCCAGATCGGTTTTCTTTGCGAGCGCGTCAATCGTAGCGTCGTTGAGACCGAGTATTAGCAACTTACGGCGCGCGGCAGTGAGCGCGGCCTTCGTCCCATTTACTGCGCTCTCGCGCGCAGCTTTAGCCACCTCGAGATCGTGTTCGGCAGACTGGAGATTCTTACCAGCAGTGACTCTTTGTTCGTAGAGCAGCTTATTGCGATCGTAACTTTCCTGAGCAAGTTTCACTTCGGCAGCCGACGATCGAACGGCATTCTCATAGTCCGCGAGAGCTTTGAGATAGTCGGCCTCGGCTTGATCGATATCGGCTGATTCGAGATCGGCAAGCTTCTGTCCCTTTCTCACTCTGGTACCCTGACCGGCATAGAGACGCACGATTCTTCCCTGATTGACTGGACCAATCACAGCCACCCGATTTTCCGGAACGAGAATTTTCCCGGTCGCAGGAATTACGCCCGCGATAGATTGCGGCGTCACGATCTCCGTCTCGATGGCGCTGCTCTGTGCCGATGCGGGTGTTGGCGAGCTGTTGGCCGAAGAAGAAGTCGCGGGCGGCGTTCGTTTGCACGCTATCTGCACCGTCGCGCTGAGAAGCATTAGCAAGAGAATTGTTTGCAGTGTCTTCCGATGAATCATGTTGCTCCTTTCGCGATTGAATCAGTGCAAGGGCGTGGCTGTAGCGAGTTCGAGATCGAGCAGCGACATCTGGTAATCAAAGAGCGTCTGGTAAAAACCAGCGAGGGTGTCGCGGCGAGTGCGAATCGCGTCCAACAAATCAAGCGTCGAGCTTTCCCCGGCCTTCATAGCGATCTGCGTCATGTTTTGAATGTTGTTGACCTTTGTAATCACTCCGGTTCGGTAGAGATCGACCCGGTGCTTTTGCTTCTCGAACGCGACGAGGGCTTTGTCTACGTCACTCATCACCTGGTTCGTAAGGAACTGCTGCTGGTTTTGGGCCTTCTTCTTCTCGATGAGGGCTTTGGCCCGTTCGCCCTGATTGCGATTTGATGTGGGGATTTCAATGCCCACGCCGAAGGTGTAGCTACTGGTGCCGGAGGGAACTTGCTCGATGCCGCCGCCCAGCGTGAGATCAGGAATGCGCTGAGCGTTCTGCAAGCGGATATTCGCATCAGCGGCGCGTTCGCTTAGCTTCGCGGCTTTTAAGTCAGGCCGTGCCGCTAACGCTAAATCGATCAGCTCGTCGTGTGAGAACTGATGAGATTCATAGTCGATGGATCCGGTGACTTCTATGTTCATTGCTCGATAGTCACCACCGAGCGCGAATCGCAGGTCGCGTAAGGCGACTTCATAATCTCGTTCCGCGTTGGCCAGATCAGTATCGAACTTGAGTTTCTCAACCTCGACGCGGTCGAGATCGAGACCGGAAATCTCACCGGCATTCATGAGTTCAGTGGTGTGCTTGACGATTTCAGCGAAGGTTGTTTCATTTTCCTGAGCGAGATTGAGCAGCGCTTGGTTAAGGACCACCGTGTAGAACTTGCGTTTCAGATCATTGGTCAATTGCCAGACGACCATTTGAAACTGTCCACGAGCCACCTCAGAGTTTGCGTCTGCGGTTTCCATTCGTTTGCTGCGTTTTCCGCCGAGCTCGATCGTGCGCGAGACGCCGTAGTCATAAGTTTGCTCTTTGATGATCGGTCCACTGAGATTTACCGGCAGGTCCGACAGGCCAAAGGTGAGTTGAGGATTAGGACGCAGTCGCGCTGTGAGTTTCTCTGCATCCGCCGTTTCGATATCGTAACGAGCCGCCACTAACTGGAGGTTCTGTCGCATGAAGATTTCAATGGCCTCCGCCAGAGTGACTGATCGTCTTGCGGTGGTTGGCGTTTGCGTCTTCGTGGCGAGGTTGTTTTGGTTCAAAAATACAGCCGGACTTTCCTGCGCCTGGATTCCGGAAACGGTTACCGCAAGTAAAGTCAGTACAGGCAGAAACGTGCGCCACTGATGCATTCCTCACCTCTCATTCATCTTCTGAACAGGTTTTCAAACTGCGCGGTGATAAGCCGGCCAGCCTGATTAGACCGATGGCTGGCAAGGCAGCTCACCCGAATCTGAGTCTCTGAAATCGGTATTACGACAGACCAGTCAAGCTGATGATCTGCAGTTCAATTAAAACGGTTCAGAAAAGAGGAGGTGCACGACCTAACGTAGGTAAGGCTGAAGTAAAGAGATAGGAAACGGTTTCTTGAGAAAGAAACGCGAATTGCTGTGCTGTGTGAGCAACGAGTATTACCTGGACTAAACCGCCGAAAAGCTGCCGCTGAAATTGACAGAGCGAGCAATCGTTCTGATTTGAATGGCCCTGGTACGAAGAGTGTGAATCACCGCCGTCGGCGACGGTTGTAACGGACGAGGGGCGCGCTGAAGAAAAGCCGTGGCTATGTGCTGCCTCAACGATCGCGCCATAACCGATCGTAAGAAGCAACAGATACGCGAGCAAAAAGTTAGACCGGACGTTCACTTTGATCCGTGCCCTTTGCTATAGAACGATATCTTACTGGAAGGATCCTTTGCAAAGAGAAAAGGCTATCCACAGATTACGCAGATTCTTAAAAATCTGTGTAATCTGTGGACCGACTTCGCCATTCTTCAGCAGTGATCGCCCATCTCTCGTGATCGCGCCATCGCCCCGCAACCTTTAAGTACCGCGGAGAAAATCCCTCTAATCGGAAACCTGCACCTTTCACCAGACGGCGTGATGCCTCGTTCTCGGGCTGTATGTTTGCTTCCAATCGATGAAGTCGTTGACGTCCGAATGCCTCGGACAAAATCGCGCAAAGCCCCTGTTTCATATAGCCGTGTCCGTGATGCGGTGCGAATGCGTAGTAGCCCAGGTAAGCTGAACAGAAGGAACCGCGAACAATCTCGCTAATGTTGAAAACTCCGGCTAGCTCACCGAGATCGGTTAGCACCCAGTAGCTGAGATGTGTTTCGTTGCGCGCTCGTTTGAGGTAGGCATCAAACTTTTCTGGTGTTTCGGGAGGCGACACCCAACGTCCGTGTAATACTCTGCTTCGTCTCACAGCGGCGAGAAATTCATCGCGCCGTTTTCGCGAGGGTGCTTCCAGAATGCGCTTCTTGTTCATTCGTTTGTGAAGTTGCGTCGATATCGTGTGTTCGACGAACTGAGTAGTGGATCGCTTTTGGAAAACTGAGTAGTGGGTTGTTTTAGAAAACGCCGAAGGCGTTCGCTAACCTCAGCCTGGGGTTGGAGCGTTAGCGACAACCCTAGGATCACAACCCCCGAAAACCGTTAGCTTGGATTTAATTTGATACCCAGGGTCCTCGCTGCGCTCGAACCCTGGGCTAAAATTGGCGAACGCCTTCGGCGTATGAACCTCATCTTCAGAGAAGCCTAACGCGCTGACTCGATCAGCGGGTTTTCTCTAATGCACATTTTTAGTCCTGACCGACCGACCAAAGGGTAGTACACATTGCCCGAGACCTTGACCTTCAGCGCTATACAGAAGATCCGGCGAAGAGTCATAGATAATTCCTCAAACGAATGACGTTCGAACCCACGGTGTGAAGACATGTTAACACGACCAAAACAGTCATTGACTGACAAGTTGCTCGATATATGGACTGGGCGAGCCATAGCTGACGATTGCTACGTCAAGCTCCACATCCTTGTAGAGGGCAAGGGCACGTTGGATTGCGCCAATGATCCAAGCTGGTTCGTTGCCGAACGCTCCCCCACCGAGCAGCGTAAGAAACAATCTGTTACTTCCGTGGCTCATCGCATTCAAGATCGCCGTACAAAACGTTGCCTCATAGGCTGCCTCGAGAATAAGCCGTGCGAATGCCGCCCATAGATGCGAAGGATGACGCGAATACGCAACTGGCAATGCCGAGCAATGAGCTTGTGACACGACGTGCCTGGAGTCGTTGAGCGTCACTTGTGTATTCCACTGTATGCCGATGCGTAATAACTGTCGGAGTCTATCAAGCTCACTCTCATTCGAGGATTGCAGTCGATCCGAAATCTCGACTAAACCGCTCTGCGTGCAGAGCGCATAACCGTTTCTCATTTCCCACAAGCGGCTCTCGGTGTTTCCCAATGCGGCTCCAATATCCGCAAGACAATCGATTTGGTTATATGCGGATTGACCGGTTTGCCCGTTGACGATGGCAAAGTGGTTACGATAAATCGTTCCCGCACCGGCCGCGATCGCACATGCAGGTCCCTGCGTACGATCGTGCTCGTAGATGCCCACGCCATCTTCAGGTGTGTAATTCGGGGATACCATTTCCAGCAGATTGAACTGGGAAGCGACCTGAAAAAGTGACCCGGCATTCGAAACGTCTGTGTGCAAGTGCTGGACATTGGCAACGATCTCACGTACGGATATTTTTCCTTTCTCATGTCCACCTGCATGAAGACGTTCGCGTAGTTCGGCCAGAGTCGGGGTTTCCAATTGGCCGCACACCAATACTTTCCCGTTTACGTGCGATCGCAAGGTCTGCCCGTCAACAGTGATGTTCTCACGCACCTGCTGGGGGTGTTCTTCAGAAAAGCCGGTTAATGTCTTGAACCACGTCATTGAGTACGAATCGCACTTGGACCGGGTCAGTACAGGGAGCGGTAGCGACCTGGTCTAACGATAGGGTCAAGAATCGTTTAGGTGTCGCAAACTGATCACTGACCAGGTCGCTACCGCTCCCTGTACTGACCCGATCCAAGAGTCATTGAGTCCTTCAAGAACCTTGAGAGAAACGTTTCGTTCGCTTTTTCTCATAGACATAGAGAGTCATCCCATTCCGGTTCTCTCTCTCTCTCTCGCTCAGAAAATTCTATTAGAGGAGGATGACATGTCAGAAATAAAGCTTTCCAACGATCCACCCCACAGTAGTCCCAGTCCACCACAGCGTTTTCACGGAGTGCTGCC
>Ga0068860_100005835_pt1 | contig 12393 bp, 5 predicted proteins | sample KBSSwiS32_FD_66597 | JGI IMG/M metagenome (GOLD analysis project Ga0068860, IMG submission 66597) | Switchgrass rhizosphere microbial communities from Kellogg Biological Station, Michigan, USA - KBS Switchgrass S3-2 | ecosystem: Host-associated > Plants > Roots > Rhizosphere > Soil ... | reverse complement strand
ATCAGTGCCACACAAAAGCAATGTTATTATAGAACCGGATATAAGCAATTATGAAACTTATAAAAAATATAATGACGTTTATAAAAATTTATATTACCCACTAAAAGAATCTATGCATCAGCTTTATAATATCAATTTTTAACCAATGCATTTTGTAATAGTAATTATTGGGATTGCCTTATTGATCGGCTTAATTGTTTTAAAAATGAGTCCTGTGCTGGCGTTACTCATCTCTTCAATAATTACCGGGTTATTGCTAGGTATGCCTGCTCTAAAAGTTATCACCACAATAAATACTGGTATCGGCAATACATTGGGTGGCTTAATAATGGTGTTGGCATTAGGAGCCATGTTAGGTAAAATTGTTGAAGACAATGGCGTAGCGCTCAAAATTGTGGAAGTTCTTATGTCATCTTTCAAGAAGAAAAATATACAATGGGCAATTTTGCTCACAGGAATATTAGTAGGCATTCCATTATTCTACAATGCAGGATTTGTTATTTTGATTCCCCTTGTTTTTACTATAGCTGAGGCAACGGGTTTACCGGTATTGTATGTCGGGATCCCAATGGCAGCTTCACTCTCGGTTACACATGGATTTCTGCCGCCACATCCCGGTCCCATTGCCTTAACCACAATATTTAGAGCAGATGTTGGTAAAACTTTATTGTATGGTCTTGCATTAAGTTTACCCGCTGCTATTTCTGCCGGCATCATTTTTCCAAGGATAATAATTAAATTAAAAGACACAAAAAGCGATCGTGTAATTGTATCTGAAACCAGGTCTCTTCCATCAGCACTAAAGAGTTTTTTTATTGCTTTGTTGCCTGTAATTCTTATTGCGACAGGAACAATCGGCAGCAGTTTTTCAACCTCGCCATTGAAAACTTTTTTTAGTTTTTTGCAAGATCCAACCATTGCACTATTAATAACAGTGCTGTTAGCTTTACTCGTGCTAAAATTGCCCATGGTGAAAGCAACACAAACCTGTGTGGAAGGCGTTAAAGGAGTAGCGATGATAATTTTAATTATTGCTGCAGGCGGTGCTTTTAAACAGATACTTGTTGATAGTGGCATCGGAGAGGAAATATCAAAACAAACTACCTCTTTGCACTTGTCGCCCCTATTTATGGGATGGTTAATAGCTGCGATACTAAGGATTGCTTTAGGCTCCGCAACTATAGCGGCGCTAACTGCTTCAGGCATTGTACTGCCATTGATAAGTGCAGGAGTATCGCCTGAGTTAATGGTTCTTTCCGTGGGAGCCGGAAGCTTAATGTGTTCTCATGTAAATGATACCGGCTTCTGGATGTTTAAAGAGTATTTCAATTTATCTTTAAAACAAACCTTTGGTACGTGGACCTTGATGGAAAGCATTATTTCCGTTTTAGGTTTAGCGGGCGTACTTATTTTGAATATGTTTCTCTAACCTTAAGTAGCGTGTATTTATGAACCTCTTATCAGAGAATATTCACAAAAGGTCAACAGGTTGTATCAAAAAAAAATTCTTCTTGCTCTTTGTGCTTTGTTGGAAAAATAAAGGTCAGTTGAATTTTCTGTTGGTGGCTACTATAGTTATGCAAAGCCCCATAAGAGCAATTATGAAAAATGATACTCTTAAACTTGTTAGTCCTGCGACCAACCCAATCATTGGCGGACCAAGTAAAAAGCCTAAGAAACCTATCGTTGAAACAGCCGCCAACGCCGTACCTGCAGATAATACTTTTGATTTTCCTGCAACACTATACACTAATGGAATAACTGAGGATACTCCGAAACCAACTAACAGAAACCCTGTGATTGCAGTTGCTATGTGTGGAAACATCACTGCAATCAATAAGCCGGAAGCGGTTAACGCACCGCTTACCTGCAACGTTCGTTTTAAACCAACCTTATTGGTAAACCAGTCGGCAAAGAAACGGCCTGTTGCCATCGTAAGCATAAAGGCCGTATAACCGGCGCCAATTAAAGCCCGATCAGTCTTCACTACTTTTTCGAAATAGATACCACTCCAATCAAACATTGCGCCTTCGCATATCATTGAACAAAAAGCAATCAACCCTAAATTGATTAAAGATTTTTCAGGTTTAAAAATTAATGATTGATTTTTCTTCACATTAAAATCTTTTGCCAGCGTATGCCTGAAGTTTATAAACACAGTTATAAATACAAGCGCCATAATCACAAGAAAATGATGAAGAGGGATTATGTTTTTTCCAATCATGAATGTTCCTATAGCGGCGCCTGTAAAGCCAGCGATGCTCCATAGTCCATGAAACGAAGCCATAATTGAACGTTGATACAAAGCCTCTACTCCAACGGCCTGTGTATTTACTGAAATGTTAACCATGTTACCCAACAACCCAAATACAAACAAGCATGCAATCAGTTCAAAGGTGGTGTTAGAAAACCCGATAGCACATAACACAACAGAGTATAACAATATCGAGGTGATAATAATTTTTTTGCTCCCCGTTTTATTTATGAGCCAACCCGAAAGTGGCAGAGAGATCAAAAGGCCAACGGGAAGCGCAAATAACACAATACCTAATTGCGCATCAGATAAATTTAATTTTTGCCTTATACTCGGTATGCGTGATGCCCAACTGGAAAAACATAGACCTGCTAAAAAAAATAAGGAACCGACAGCTGCCCTGTTTATTAGTCGGGGAGTGAGATTTTTTAAATACATCCTATTGCATATGATATTTTTCGCAGCAAAGCTATTTGATTATGGCTTCGATATTTATTTTCTCTAAGCTACATTGTTTTTAGAAGGCATTCTGGTTTCATTGAACCGCAATGAGCTGATTATAAAAATTGAGTAGCAATAAGTGTTAGTTATTTATTTATGAGAGGAAATTTTATTTGCTCTTAAAAAAAAGATGATGCTTCAGAAGAAGCGGGAGCATGACATGGTGCCGATAGGTTCGCAGATTAATTCCTTTGTTTCAGAGATGATTTTCTAATAATAAGATCCGAATTTACGATAATAGTATTAGCATGCTGAACATTGTTAATCCCTTTTAAATGTTTGATCAGGTTATCGGCCACAATCTCTCCCATTTCTTTACCAGGATAATTAATTGTAGTGAGTGGAGGTTCAATTAATTTACCAATAGCATCGTTGTTAAAACCTACGATCGCAATATCATCAGGTATCTTAATACCATGTTCTTTTAATGTTCGCATGCAAACTGCGGCTACAAAATCATTTGTAATAAAAATTCCATCTGGCAATGGGTTCGTTTGCAATATGCGCAAAGCAGCATCAATGCCCGCTTCTTCGCTAAGATCACTTATAATAAGCAAACTATCGTCACAAGCAATTCCATTTTCACGCAGGGCATCCTTATACCCATTATATCTTTGTAAGTATACATTTCGGTTTAAGCTGGAAGTCACATGAGCTATCTTTTTACAACCCTGTTCAATAAGATGTTTCGTGGCCTTATAGCCACATTTGCGGTTATCAATAATAACTACTGTGTTGTTACCATCTTCCTCCACCCGATCAAAAAATATTACTGGGATTCCTTTATTAATATATGGTTGAAAATGGTCCAGGTTGGTGGTACTAAAGGAAAGAGATGCGATCAACCCATCCACTCTCTTATTAAACAAATTTTTTGCATTGGCTGCCTCTTTTTCATAACTCTCAGATGAGTGAGCAATAATAAGATCATAACCTGCTTCGGTGGTTACTTTTTCAACACCTGCTAAAACAGCGGTAATAAAATTACTGTTAAGTTCATGTATAATAATTCCAATCGTGTTAGTTGTTTGTTGCCGGAGATTGCGGGCAAAATGGTTAGAGCGGTAATCCATCTCTTTAACCATGTCAAATATCTTTTTTTTAGTTTTTTGGCTAACAGACGAATGATCCTTGATTCCACGGCTAACAGTAGCAGTTGAAATATTCAACCTGCGGGCAATGTCATAGATCGTAGTCTCTTTTTGCTTAGTCATAGTTTTGGTACTGATAAAGTTGTTAAGGAAATTATAAGGTAAAGCTAAATTTTTTTTAAAAAAAAATATGTAATCGGTTTCATTTTCAAATTTTATTTCTATATTCGATTTTCAATAACGACCTAATTGCTTGCGAAAATGTGCGAAAAAATTAACACTCCTTACTTCCAGAAAACATCACAGACTTCAAAAATCGATTTTTTAACAGCCACAAGATCTTCATTAATTTTTTTAATTTATTACCAGTCATCATATAAACACTAAACAAAAACGATTAACTATGCTTGCAAAATCAACTCTCATGCGGCTGTTTATGGCTGCCGGTCTTTTTCTCTTTAGCAATATACTTTTTGCTCAAAAAACAGTGAAGGGGTCAGTTAGTGGCCCTGATGGAAAACCAGTGTTTGGCGCTACTGTTTCAGTAAAAGGTTCAAATGTTGCCACTACAACTTCGGCCGATGGAACGTTTTCCATTGCCCTTCCACGTGGTGCAAATGTTCTCGTTTTTTCCTACGTTGGGTATGAAGTATCGGAAGCAAATGCAACTTCTGATAATGTATCTATTACGATGAAGCCACAATCTTCAAGTTTAAATGAAGTAGTGGTAACAGGATACACGGCTCAACGAAAAAAAGATTTAACCGGGGCGGTGTCCGTTATTAAAACGAGCGAACTCACCAAGGTAGCGTCTCCTTCTTTTTTAGGACAACTTGAAGGAAGGGCTGCTGGTGTTCAAACTACTTCATCAGGTTCGCCAGGCAGTGCTGTTTCAGTTCGTATCAGGGGCAATTCTTCGTTTACAGAAGGAAGCGGCGACCCACTTGTGATTGTTGATGGAGTGCAACTTCGCAGCGCTTTTTTAAATCAGATTAATCCAAATGACATTGAAAGCATACAGGTGCTAAAAGATGCTGCTACAACTGCTTCATATGGTATAGGCGCAAACGCGGGGGTAATAATAATTACTACTAAAAAGGGAAAGGTTGGCGCCCCACGGGTTGATGTAAGTTCTTATTATGGCTTGCAGACTGCCGGCAAAACTTATGAAGATCAATTGTTGAAGACTTCGGCAGAATATGCTGATTTAATGTATCAATCATATAATAATGCCGGTCAGTGGCCCCTGGCTGCTACTACAAACATAGCCAAAACGTATGGTGTTGGTGCTGCTCCTGTTCTTCCTCAATATGTAAATCCTCTTCCCGGTGTTGCCGGAGGCACCATTAATACCACTTATAATTATCCAGACAATCTCGTAATGAAGGCGAGTCCCGGAACTAACTGGTGGGATGCGGTGTTTAGAACAAACGCTGCCATATCGGAACAAAATGTAAGTGTATCGGGGGGTGATGCCACAGGAGGTCGTTATTTTTTTAGCGCTAATTATTTTACCCAGGATGGGATTATGAAATACACAGATTATAATAAATATTCTGTACGGGGCAACACCGAGTTCAAAGTTAAAGGGTTTACATTAGGTGAGAACTTAACGGTGGCCTTTGATAATGCAGTAGGCCAGCCAGGTGGTAACCAGGTAGAACAAAATGCTATTACAGAAGGTGTTCTTAAAATGCAGCCTATTATACCCATCTATGACGAAGGTGGCAACTGGGGGGGTACCAAAGCTGGTTTTGGTAATGGAAAGAATGGCCTTGCCAAACTATTCCGTAATAAGGATAACAGAGGAGAAAGTATGAATTTATTTGGTAACGTATTTGCGGAGGTAAAATTTCTGGATCATTTTACCGCCCGTATATTATATGGAATTAGCCATGGATGGAATTTTGGTAAAAACTATACTTATAGAGATGTTGAATCAAATGAGCCGACGACTCCGGGTTTTACAGAAAATACTAACCGGTATTTAAATTGGATTTTTTCACAGCAGGTCACTTACAGTAATAAATTTGGAAATCACGATGTAAAGTTAACTGCAGTACACGAAGCAAAACTAAACAGCTTCAGAAACACCAGCGCTGGCTTAAGCGGATATTTTATTGAATTGCCGTCGCTGTTCTATGTTAACACAGGTCTTGGCGATCCTGCTTCAAGAGCCGTAAATACCAGTGGGGGTAAAAATAATGCAAAAGAAAGCTGGTTAGGTAGATTAGAATATGCATTTAAAGGAAAGTATCTTTTAAATGGAACAGCCCGTTATGACCAATCGTCAAACTTTGCAGGTAAAAACGGCCAGCTATTTGGCGGAGTCGGTGCCGCCTGGAGGATATCTGATGAAGGTTTTATGCGAGGCACCAGTTGGATCAACGATCTTAAGCTGAGAGCCGCTTATGGTGTAACCGGCAATGATGCAATTGATCCTAATTCGAATTATACACTTTATGGCGGTGGGGCGGGCTCTACCTTTTACGACATAAATGGAACCAATACTTCAGCAGTTAACGGGTATACTGTTACAAGTGCCGGTCATCCTGTTGTTTGGGAAAAACAAAAACAAGCGAACATTGGACTTGATGCTGTCTTTTTTAAAAACAGGTTAGATGCTTCGATTGACGTGTATGATCGCCGGAATAAAGACTTTTTGTTTCAGGTGGTGTTGCCAGCTACTTTTGGTGCGTTCGGCGGCGGCGCTATAGCCTACCCTTATGAAAATTTGGGGCGTATTTCCAACAAAGGAATTGAATTGACTCTTAACTGGAAGAGTAACATCTCAACAGACTGGAAGTACGAGGTTGGGGTTAATCTAACTTCAAATAAAAATAAAGTTGATTTATTAGCACCCCAGTTAGGTCTGACAGATTTTTTCAATCCTACTCCTGAATCACGGATAGGGCCTTTGGTGCGTACATACATGGGGAGTCCAATGTCAACTTTCTATGGCTATACCGAAGATGGTATTTTTCAGAATGCCACTGAAGTTGCGGGTAGTCTTGGCCAGGCCGGTGCAGCCATTGGCCGTTTCCGCTGGAAAGATATAAATGGAGATAAGAAGATAGATGATAACGATAAAGGAATCATCGGTGATCCCAACCCATCCCTGATATTTGGATTAAATATTGGCGTAAGCTATAAGAGTTTTGATTTTACCATGTTTCTTCAGGGAACCCAGGGAAATGACATTTTTAACTACACAAAGTATTTTACTGATTTCTATGGATTTAGCGGTAACCGTTCCAACCGCATGCTGTACCAGTCGTGGACGCCAACCCGCACCAATGCAATTCTTCCTAAATTAGACATTAATGATGGTTTCAGTTATCAACCCAGCAGTTATTATATCGAAGACGGCTCTTACATAAGGGCAAAAGTAGTACAGTTGGGATATCGTTTTCCGATGAGTTTGTTATCGAAAGCAAAAATCACAAATGCAAGGATATATATCCAGGGGCAAAATCTATTCACTATTACTAAATACCAGGGGATTGATCCTGCATTGGGTACAAGAAATAATGCTACGGAGCAGTGGACCGGAATCGACTATGGTAATTATCCAACAGCCAGGGTGCTGATGATCGGTTTAAATTTGTCATTCTAATTTTCCCAAAACGTAAATCTTAAAAAGTATGTTTGTAAATAAATTAACAAAACTCACAGCGGCAATACTCATTGGCTTAGCTGTTTTCTCCTGCAAAAAATCTTTTTTGGAAAGATTGCCCGAAGCCTCTTTTACCGAAGGTTTACTTGCCAACGAAAAAGGGGTTAATGCAACTTTAATTGCTGCTTATGGGGCCTTGGACGGATGGGCTGACAACGGATGGAATAATGCGGCTGGAAATCCATGGCCTGTAGCTGGCAGTAATTGGATATGGGGAAGTGTAACTACCGATGATGCAACTCCGGGTTCTGAACCAAACGATCAGCATCCGATTGAAGACCTTAACCGTTATTTATACCAGCCGGATAACACTTATTTCCGTGCCAAATACCAGGCGATTTACTGGGGTATTAACAGAGCTAATGTTACGTTAAAGCTTCTGGCAAAAGCTGCCGGTATAAGCACTGCCAATGCTGATCAAATAACCGCAGAGGCTAAATTTTTAAGAGCATATTTTCATTTTGACGGATATAAAATGTGGAAAAATATTCCTTACATTGATGAGACTGTAACAGACTACCGTCAAAAGAATGATGTAGATATTTTCCCAAAAATTGAAGCCGATTTACAGGCAGCTATTGCCAAACTACCTGAAAAAACTTCTAACTCTTCCGGTCGTGCAACAAAAGGAGCTGCCCAGGCCCTTTTGGCAAGAGCCTATATGTTTATCGGAAAATATGCTGAAGCTAAATCGCTATTAAATTCGGTGATCACCAGTAATAAATACTCTCTGGTAGATAATTACCATGATAATTTCGATGCATCTAAACAAAATAATAATGAGATTGTTTTATCTTATAAGGCTTCTGTAAATGATGGAGCAGGGGAAAGCGCTAATGGTAACTGGGGAGATAGGTTATTAGGTGTGCACAATATGCCCGGATTAAGTGGTTGCTGCGGATTTCATACAGCTACCTATAATCTGTTAAATGCTTTTAAAACAGATCCTGTTACAGGTCTTCCAATGGCAAACTTCAATGCCGCCGATTATAATGCAGCTACTGACTTCCTGGATCCACGTGTTGACTGGACCTTTGCAAGACCTGGAATTCCTTTCCTGGATTGGGGCAAGGCAGAGTCGGGATGGGCCAGGAACGTGGGATATACCGGCTTCTTTAATCCGAAAAAGACTGCATTTCATAAGTCGCAATATAAAACGTTGTCAACTGCAAGCGGCTGGTCTGACTGGCCAAATGCAATTGATATTTCGTTGATACGCTATTCCGATGTTCTTTTAATGGCCGCGGAATGTGAGATAGAGACCAATGGTGACCTTACAAAAGCAAATGGCTTCATTAACGATATTCGCAAGAGAGCGTGGAAGTTTGTTCAGGGTGAAGGCACAAGCGAGGTAACTATTTCTCACGCGTTACCAGCCCCCGTAGCAGGAATAGTAGCCGACGTTGTTAACGGTACTAAGTACAGAATAGGATTATACCCTGCGTTTGCCAACCAAGCAGAGGCAAGAAACGCATTGCGTTTTGAAAGAAGGTTGGAGCTTGCCATGGAGGGCTATCGCTATTTCGATCTCGTTCGCTGGAAGGTTGCAACGACCGTGCTCAATGCTTTCCTGGCCGTTGAAACACCTAAATTTGGATGTTTTGCAGGTCACGAGCAGTTTACAGATACTAAAATGTTATATCCACTTCCTGCTGTTGAAATTCAGTTGAGCAAAATCAACGGCGAAGCTCAGTTAAAACAAAACCCGGGCTATTAAACTGGTGTTAATCCAATTTATAATTAAAAGGGTGCAGTCACTGCACCCTTTTCTTATGGATAATTTTATTGATCTTTCATCTTAGTATTATTTGTTACTTTCATTAAATTGCACATTCGGGACTATATGCATTTTCAAACATCAACGCTGAAAAACAAAACACATAACATAGTCTTTCTTATAATAATAACTGCGTTAATAATTTCCTGTAAGGGCAAGGTAAAAGAAGTGAATTATACTCCGCCCGTTGATCCTTTATTTGTCAAAGTATTACCCAATGAAACCGGAATAAATTTTAGAAACGATGTTGAAGACGACAGTACTTATAACATTCTTACTTATAGAAATTTTTACAATGGCGGGGGAGTCGCAATAGGCGATATTAATAATGATGGATTACCCGATGTTTTTCTCACAGCCAACCTTGGGGAAAGCCGGCTGTATCTTAACAAAGGCAATTTTAAATTTGAAGATATTACCGCGGGATCTGGCATACGCAAAAAGAAAGGATGGAGAACCGGCGTTACTATAGCCGATGTAAACGGAGACGGCTGGCTTGATATCTATATCTGCAACAGCGGTGATATTAAGGGAGATGACAGGGAAAATGAATTGTATATCAATCAACACAATAATACTTTTAAAGAGCAGGCAAAAGAATTTGGACTGAATGATCCTGGATATACAACGCATATTTCTTTTTTTGATTACGATTTGGATGGTGATCTGGATGCATATATTCTCAACAATAGTTTTGTAGATGTTGCAAAATTTAATCTGGATTCGGCAAAGAATATTATAGATCCGCTGGGAGGCCATAAGCTAATGCGTAATGATAATGGCCATTTCATAAATGTAAGCCAGCAATCAGGTATAGCCAGTATAAAAATTGCGTATGGACTTGGAGTATCGGTAAGCGATTTAAATGGTGATATGTACCCTGATATTTACATCAGTAATGATTTTTATGAGAAAGATTATTTGTACATGAATCAGAAAAACGGAATTTTTAAAGATGAACTACCGCAGAGAATGGGACATATTTCTTCTTCCAGTATGGGTGCAGATATTGCTGATATTAATAATGATGGATACATGGATGTAATAACTACCGACATGCTTCCTGAGGATGAATACCGCCTTAAAACAATGAACCGTTTTGAGGAATATCATGTAGAGAGTTTTAAATACCGGTCCAATTTCCATTATCAGTATCCCCAAAATAGTCTTCAACTTAATAATGGTGATGCCATGTTTAGTGAAATAGGATGGCACGCCGGAATTGCAGCTACAGACTGGAGTTGGGGCGCTTTAGTATTTGATTTTGACAATGATGGTAATAAAGACATTTTCATTAGCAATGGCATCGCACGGGATATAACGGATATGGATTTTTCAGATTTTCTTGCCAATAAATCTGAGGTAAAAAAAGTAGTAACAGAAAAAGGCAGATTTGATTTCCGCGATTTTCTACCCTATATCCCATCTACTAAGCTTGCTGACTATGCATATATAAATCAAAAGAACCTAACGTTTAAAAATGAAGCCTATGCACTCGGGTTTGGAGAGCCTTCTTTTAGTAATGGTGTAGCTTACGCCGATTTGGACAATGATGGAGACATGGATTTAGTAGTAAATAATTTAAATGATCCCTGCTTTGTTTACCGCAATGAAACTAATAAAAAGAAGGGCAATCACTTTCTCAAAATTGCTTTTGATGGCCTGAAACCAAATCAATTTGCTGTTGGTGCAAAAGTTACTCTTTATCAAAAAGGAAATAAGCAAGTGCTTCAAAATTTTCCCGTGCGTAGTTTTCAAAGTTGCGTAGATAACAAACTTATTTTCGGCTTGGGAAAAAATGCAAAGGTTGATTCATTGGAAATAATATGGCCTACGCTCGACATGCAAACGCTATACAATGTTGTTGCTGATAGAGAATTAATGGTGCATCAAAAAGATGCAAATAAAAAATTCTTTTTTTCTCCTCAACAAAATAGTGCTACTGTATTTTCAGATAAATCCGCACTCTACTTTAAAACGCCAGCAGTACACAAAGAAAATATGTTTGTTGATTTTGAAGTGGAACGGCTGATACCGTACATGCTTTCGACACAAGGGCCTAAGCTCGCCGTAGCAGATGTAAATAATGATGGCAGGCAAGATGTATTTGTTGGAGCTGCCGCCGACGATACCAGTAAACTATTATTGCAAACGGCAAACGGATTTGTTCAATCAAAACAGAAAGCATTTGAAGGTGATAAGGAAAAAGAAGATGCAGGCGCAGTTTTTTTTGATGTGGATAATGATAAAGATTTTGATTTAATCGTTGCGTCAGGCGGATATCAGTACGACCAGGGCAGTTCCCTGCTTAACGCAAGATTATATATTAATGACGGGCATGGAAATTTTACTGCGGGGCAAATACCCGATGTTTCAACAAACGCTTCATGCGTAAAAGCAATTGATTATGATAAAGACGGCTTTACAGACGTATTTATTGGTGGTAGGGCAATTGCGGGAAATTATGGAAAGGCTTGTCGCTCTTATTTGCTGCACAATGAAAATGGAAAATTAGTTGACAGAACTCCTGAAATTTTAAAAGAGCCAGGCATGGTAACCGACGCATGCTGGAGTGATATTAATAAAGATAATTATCCTGACTTAATAGTACTCGGTGATTGGATGCCGGTAACATTTTTTATAAACAACAAAGGTGTACTTGATAAAAGAGAAACCGTTAGTAACAGTTCTGGTTTATGGAATTGCATTACCCAAGCAGATGTAGATAAGGATGGAAGCGTGGATTTTTTATTAGGCAACTGGGGCACTAATTCACGACTGAAAGCCTCGCCTGATAAACCAATGGAATTATTTGTGAATGATTTCGACAACAATGGCACTTCGGAATGTATCCTAACTTATTATTGGCCTGATGGCAAAAGCCATTTGTTTAATTCAAAGGTTGATATAACATCGCAGTTGCCTTTATTGAAGAAAAAGTTTTTGTCCTACAAAGATTATGCAGGCAAGTCAATCAATGAAGTTTTTGATGCGGAGGTGGTAAAAAAATCAATGAAGTTGCAAATTCAAACGCTTGCTTCCTCTTTGTTGAAAAATGATGGGAACAAATGGACTATAACGCCATTGCCTGAAA
>Ga0068860_100005830_pt1 | contig 12398 bp, 12 predicted proteins | sample KBSSwiS32_FD_66597 | JGI IMG/M metagenome (GOLD analysis project Ga0068860, IMG submission 66597) | Switchgrass rhizosphere microbial communities from Kellogg Biological Station, Michigan, USA - KBS Switchgrass S3-2 | ecosystem: Host-associated > Plants > Roots > Rhizosphere > Soil ... | reverse complement strand
GACCAGGCTCATCTTCTTATAATTGAAATTGCCCAGCACCATATGACAGACGTCGAAGTCCCAGCTATAGGGATTGCTCTCGCTTTCTACCAGCTTGTAAAGCTCGGACTCCCGGACAGGAGTGGTGTCGGCGGGAGTTTCCACCCTGCCCGCGAAAGGTTCTTCCTCCGGATCTGTCAAAGGCGCCTTGTCCACCTTTCTGCCGTTGGTCAGAAATTCAAGCAGACCCTGGTCCGTCTTTATACGGCTGCGAAATATTTCCAGCCCCAAAGGCTGATAATGCTCCTGCTTATAGCTATACGGGATATGATGATAGCTGCTGAGACCGGACTGCCGGCGAAGACGTTTGCGATAATTATTCACGGTCTGGCGCGCCTCGCCATGGATCAGGCGGATACGGGGTTTGCCGATATAATTCAATACGATGCCCTGGTTAGCCTCGTCGATCTGCGCCTTCACCTGCTGATAGAATTGTTCCGGGCTCATTTCATCCAGGTCCACAAGTTCAGGCAGCCGGATGCCATACAATTCTCTTAGCTGACTCGCCAGAACAGGGTTTACCTCCGCCGCATTATCCAGGGTCTTGATCACATAATGATCCTCCTTTAGTTTCTTATTCTTTTTCAGCTGCACCGGCAAAAGGAGCAGCGGACTTTGCATGCGCTCCTCCGGGTCTTCTTTCAGATTATGCCAGTTGAGAAAAACGATCACCAGCTTTAATTGATTGAACCCATACTCCTGTATGGCCCGCTGTGCCTCCACCCGCACCCTGTCCAGGGACGAAGGCAGATAAGCATGATCGTCAAATCTTAGGTATTTATTCAGCACGATATCTTTCATACCCCGCAGCTTTTCCGCCAGCTCCTCATTCCATATAAAAAGATGCTCGGGGCGGATGCTCTGGTAGTGCAGCACTATGGGGACACTGCTGACCGTGAGATTTACAAACCGCATATTGGGCTTGTAATACAGGAGCCTGTTGCGCCGGCTGGTATCGAAAAGCCTGTTCCGCAGCTTATTTAGGATAAAGGCATCCCGCTCGGTCAGCTCTTTGCCCACCCATCCCTTCACCTGGCTGAGATCCGTGGTCTTTTCAGGATCATAATCCCTGTAATGCTGCAGGCGATGGATCACATCATACAGGTCCTGCGCACGCCGGCTTCTGTCCAGCTCCGTCATTTCCGTGATAAGTCTTGCGATAGTGGGATGCAGCCTTTCATTATAGGACGAAGGATTGTTTCGTACCGAGGCAAAGTTCTCCAGGTCGTCCGGCTCGTACAGGTCCAGCCCAAGGGCTATGCTGCCCAGGATCAATCCCAGGCAGAAAATATCCGTTAAGGGATCATGATGTCCTAAGATTTGTTCAAAAGACTGGTATCCGGGTATATAGGCAGGATAGGTCAGCGGCTGCTGGAAGTCCACATGCACCTGTAGATCCTCCCGGCTAAGAGCGCCGTCGCCCGTGTCCGCACTCAGCTTTATCTTGCCGACGACCTCGAAGTTTCGGGACTGAACTTCCGGGAACAGCGCCAATACACGGTCAAGGTTATGAACAGGTGCATATGCCAGCTGTTCGTCGATATCCAGCGCCTGCTCCGTAAGGAACAAGGCCTCTTCTTTTCCAAAAGGGGCTACCAACCCCTTTTCGTGCAGGCCGCATACCTCCTGGAACAGGGGCAAGACAAAGGCGATCACGTCATCCGTGGTATAATCTCCATTGTCCCAGGCGGTACGGAGGAATTTTTTAAAATATATTCTTTCTGTGGGCATAATTCAATGGTTCGGTTACTTTTATTTTCTGGGGATGTTTAGCTTAACACGATCCCATTGTTTATCGCTGTATGTCATTTCTTTTTTTACGATAGGCTCGAACACGGGAGAAAGTCCAAGGGTTTCGGCCAGATCGAGGGCATGTCCCAACGGCACGTCTTCCAGGTCCGGATCGGCGAGAGCAAGATCCAGCAATACATAGGCGAAATATTCCCGTACACTGTGGTGCGCACCCGCCAGAAAGGTTTTGAGTTCACCCGGGGAGCCCGCCACGTCCCCCTTCGGCTGGTCAGGCTTCTTTGCTCCATTCCCCACCTCGAGATCGGAAAAATATTGACGCGCCAGCGCCAAAACCACCGGCGTCTGAAACCACTCCGGACCTAAGTACCCAATCAACAGCTCCCGGGTCATCTTGGACAAGGCAGCCTGCGCGAGCACATCCAGGCGGTCCAGCTCCATAACGCCTTCTATCATTTGCGTGATGGCCGCCTCCGCGCCCCTGTCCGCCCCTGTCAGGGGCTCGCGCCCTTTCTCCTGCTCATGCCACAGGTGCAGGGCCCTCGTACGGATAAAGTTCTCCGGATGGGTCAGCGAAGCAGACTGCACCGTCCCATCGCCTGAAAAGATCTCTTCCGCCTGCCGGATATAGTTCTCTGCATGCACCACCGAAAGTCCTGTCGCCAGCTTTAACAGCATGGTAATGACCGGGCCCTCCTCTCCCAATACACCATAAGCCTCCCTGTCACAGTAGATTTCTTTGTACAGCCAGAACAGACGGGCTGTTTCATAATGGGATTCACTGCTGTCCGGGCTGCCCGCAAGCACCGTGATGATCCTGTCCGTTATCTCCAGGTCTCCGTCCAAAAGGGAATAGAATTTTATATGCGCCAGTTCATGGGCAATCAGCGCTGACAGCTCCTGCTCGTTCAGCAGCTGCAGGACCCCTCCGCTAAAGACCATATGCGCCTCTGCAGGCAGACAAACGATGCTGGCATTCATTCCCGAGGAGTGGGCCGCCTGATAGGCAGTCACCGTTAAATGACCAAGTCCCAGCTTCTCCCGAATGATATTAATTTTTTCATATAAGAGAGAGTCGCTGCCCGGCTGGAACTGGTAGGTATTTTTTAGGAGGTCGGATTTAAAGGAAGCCAGCTGCTCCTCTTTTTTCCGGGTGGCAGAAAAAAAAGACCAGATCCCGGATTGCGCTTTAAAATAGTCCCGGATCTTCAAGTGGTAAGGCAGTGGTTCGGATAGCATAGGCTGAACGCCGGCATTTTTAATGCGGATGTCGGCCCAAATTAATTAAACTTAGCCTCAGTATCAAGAGCTATCGATATCAGGAGCCGCAGAAGGCGGCTCGTCCAGGACCAGAGGTCCCGACCGAGGTATCCGACGCAGGCCCGGTTAGCAGGAATTGTGCTGTTTTTTTCTTGGCAGCACAATTCCTGCACATATCTAACAGACTGTAAATCATCCTCCATACCGACCCCCAAAAAGGCGAATAATTTCTTTAACTTCGCCGCATGAGCGACTATATCAGAGGTCTGAATGACCAGCAGAAAGAGGCGGTTTTACATAAAGACGGTCCTATTATGATCGTGGCAGGGGCTGGCAGCGGCAAGACAAAGGTCCTCACTACCCGCATCGCCCACCTGTTGGCGCAAGGCGTGGATGCATTCAATATACTGGCGCTCACCTTTACCAACAAGGCGGCTAAGGAAATGAAAGAGAGGATTGAAAAGATCCTCGGGAACACCAGCGCCCGCAGTCTCTATATAGGAACTTTTCACAGCGTATTTGCCCGTATCCTTCGCGGCGAGGCGCACCGTATAGGCTATCCCAATAATTTTACTATATACGATACCGACGATGCCAAAAGTGTCGTAAAGACAGTCATCAACGAGCTCAACCTGGACGACAAGCATTATAAGCCCAATGTGGTATACAATCGCATTTCCCAGGCAAAGAACAGCCTCGTAGGCCCCACCGAATACGCCAATGATTACCATATCCAACAAGAGGATATGAGGGCCAATCGTCCAGCCATCGGCCAGATCTATGCGGCCTATGCCGCCCGCTGCTTCAAGAATGGCGCGATGGATTTTGACGACCTGCTTATCAAGATGTACCAGCTGCTGAAAGAACATCCCGAAAGCCTGCATAAATTTCAGCATAAGTTCAAGTATATACTCATCGACGAGTACCAGGATACCAACCCCGCCCAGTATGAGATCATAAAGCTCCTCGGCGCCGCGCATGAGAACGTTTGTGTGGTGGGAGACGATGCCCAGAGCATCTACAGCTTCAGAGGCGCCACCATCGAGAACATATTACAGTTCCAAAAGGACTATGACGATGTCAAGGTCGTCAAGCTGGAACAAAATTACCGCAGTACCCAGAGCATTCTCAACGCCGCCAACGAGGTAATAAAGAACAACAAAGGACAGATACCCAAAAACCTTTGGACCGATAATTCCACCGGAGAAAAAATACGCCTCGTGCGCATGATGACGGATAATGAGGAGGGTAAGTTTGTAGCCGATACTATCCAGGAGCAGAAGCTGCGTAATCATTTTAACAATCGGGATTTTGCCATTCTGTACCGCACCAACGCACAAAGCCGGGCATTTGAAGAAAGCCTCCGGCGAATGGCCATCCCGTATACCATGTATGGTGGCGTAAGCTTCTATCAGCGCAAGGAGATCAAGGATATGATCGCTTACCTGCGCGTCATCATCAATCCACGTGATGAAGAATCCCTCAAACGTATCATCAACTATCCCACCCGCGGCATCGGCAAGACCTCCATCGACAGGGCCGTGCTGAATGCCAACGAACGGAATATTACGCTGTGGGAGGTTCTGGAAAGAGCCTCTGAATTTGGCTTCAAGGGCGGTACGCTCGAGGCCGTGGAAAATTTTGTGCTGATGATCCGCAGCTTCTCCAGCATGCTGGCTACAAAGAATGCATATGAGGTAGCGACACATGTGGGCAAACAGACCAATCTGATAAAAGAGCTTTTCAATGACAAGACCACCGAAGGCCTGGCGAGATACGAGAACATCCAGGAATTGCTGAACTCTATCAAGGAGTTTACAGAGAGGCCCGATGAAGACGGTGTGCTGGAAGAAGAGACAAAGGGGCTGGGCAACTATCTGCAGCAGATCACGCTGCTCACCGATGCAGATGAAAAAGATCCCAATGCCGACACCGTAAAGCTGATGACCATCCATGCCGCCAAAGGGCTCGAGTTCTCCTGCGTATTTGCCGCCGGTCTCGAGGAAATGCTTTTCCCCAACGCCATGGCCATCAATACACGTGAAGAGCTCGAAGAGGAGAGAAGGTTGTTCTATGTTGTTATCACCCGGGCCAAAGAGAAATTATGGATCACCTATGCCAACACACGCTATCGTTTTGGCACATTGGTCCAGAACGAACCCAGTCGTTTCATCGAAGAGATACCTTCTGACTATTTAGACCGTAGCTTTGCCGGAGGAGGCCTTCGCAATCAGGGCTCATCCTTCGGAGACAGAAGCGCATTTGATCGTATGCATGGCGGCGGTGGTTTTGGTAACCCCGCATCACAGGCAGAAAAAAGATATGGACCTCCTCCTACAAAGAAGGAAACTAAACCAGCTTATGTTCCTCCCAAACCATTTGTAAAAACCATTGAACACAACCCTAGCCCTGACTTTGTTCCCAGCGACACTTCTGCATTACAGGTTGGACAAAAAGTAGAACATCAGAAGTTCGGATTTGGAGAAGTTGTCGGCATGGAAGGCTCTGCGCACAATCCCATTGCAACCGTTAAGTTTGAACACAACGGAGAGAAGAAGATCATGCTTAACTATGCAAAGCTGCGGATCATGGAATAATGTCCGAAAAACGAACGTTCCGGAAAATGTAGTTCGTTTTTCGGAAAGAGACCTTCGTCGGAGCTACGCGCACTCGCTCCTCCTTGGTCGTGACCTGGCGGTCATATCTTATCCTTCGGACAACGAGCCTCCGGCCCGTTCGCTGTATCGTTGATCTATCCTGCAATTTAGACCTCTCACGTCGGGAATTCGTCCCTTGTTGGGAATAATTCGCGCGCAATGATCACAGAAGGAAAATATATCCTTGTTAATAACCACTGTCGGGGTGCTTAATTATTCATTTTAACAAAAGTTTACTATCTTTTACGCATGACCGAAATGTACAAGATACAGCCTGAGGGATTGTATTTTGTAACCCTAACCGTAGTTGGCGGGATCGATGTTTTTACCCGTCATGAATATTGCGATCTGCTGGTGGACAACCTGAACTACTGCATTGAGCACAAACGGCTGCGGGTATACGAATACGCAATCCTACCCAGCCGCCTGTACATGATTGCCGGGGTGGAGCAGGGAAAATCTAACCTGCCCAAAGTACTCAGAGATCTGAAAAGCGCTTCGGCCAAACAAATTCTCCGCGCAATAGCCGAACACCCCAGTGAGGCTCGCAAAGAATGGCTCCTGCGGTTATTCCAGTTTTTTGCAAACAGATATCAGAACGATGCTGAACATCATTTCTGGCAGTTCGGCAATCAACCCGTGGACCTTGAAAAGTTTGTTAAAAAAGAACAGGCCATACCTTCTCCCATAGAGAGCCTGCTAAAGGAAAAAATAATAGAAGACCCCAAGCACTATATTTATTGCAGCGCGTATCCCGGGCAAAAAGTGACGCTGGCCGTAAATTAATTTCATAATAGATCCGGCCTCCGGGCCAGATGTTGGACATAATTTGATAAATTTTTAAAATCAAATTATGTCCATTTAAGGTCCGGATTTTGTAACTTTAAGACATTCGCCCCTTCCCGCACCTGTCGAGTCACCCCGTATCCTACTCCAAGACATCCGATTCTTTCACTAAAATGAGCACTTATGCTGGCAAACGACAAGCCTATTGGATCCGGGGAAGCCTGTTATTTTCTTACGCTGAATGTGGTAGATCGCATTGATGTGTTTACCCGACCGGCTTATAAACAAGTTGTAGCAGATGCATTGAATCATTTTGTGGACCTGGGTCAGATAACGATCTATGCCTGGTGCCTGATGACCCATCATCTGCACCTGCTGGTCAAGACGCCGGAAGGCTATGGCCCCGCCTACTTTGAAAGGGATTTTAAGAAATATACCACTCCGGAAATATTAAAAGCCATCGATGTGGAAATGGATCTCCGGAAGGACTGGATGATCCAGCGCTTTGAGGATCATGGTAAGAGCCTCAAGCGTATCGAAAAGCTCCACCTCTGGCAGAATTGCAGCAGCCCTCTTCACATCGACTGTACACAGCCCGACCTGCTGATCAGCCGGATCGAACACATCCATGAGAATCCCGTACGGGAGAGGATCGTCGATCTTCCCGAAGCCTATATATACAGTTCGGCCCGTGACTACATCGGGGGTAAAGGCCTGGTAAAAGTAAAGGTGGTCCAGGCCCAGGGACTATCCAAAATGAAGCTGATGTCGGCCAATTAGAACAGGACTTCCGGGTCCCCCGGAGACCTCCAGGCCCCCTCTGGGCCCGCCTATCGGACGGCCGATCTAAGGGCTTCCACCGTCTTTTTCTCGCTACCCACAAAGATCTTTCCGCCGATGAATACCACCGGCCGCTTGAGAAAGGTATATTCATCCAGGATCAGCCGGCGGTAATCTTTTTCCGTCAACTGTTTATCCTTGAGTCCCAGCTCTTTATATTTAAGGGCCCGCCTGCTGAACAAGGCTTCATAGCTGCCTGCCTTATCCTTCATTTCATCCAATTGGGCAGGAGTGATCTTTTCCGTCTTGATATCCTGCAGGGTAAAGCCCTTTTTTTCAGCCGCGATCTCATCCAGGATACGGTTGCAGGTACTGCAGGTGGAAAGACAATATATCTTTTTCATGGGTTGTAAGGGCAATTGGCCCGTGGCCCAAAATTAGGCCAATTGCCCATAACGTTTTATGTCTGAGGCCTTCGTCGGAAGAACTTCGTCAGAGTTCCGGGCCCTCACTCCTTCTTGTTCCTACCCTTCGCACCTCGGGTACTTCGAAAGGTCCTTCCCGGTCATAACCTTCGCAGGCTCGGTTACAGACAACGAACTAAAAGTTCGTTCTGAAGGTAATTTTTTCCCCGGCCCGGCGACAAACATGGACCGGGTCTTTGGTCCGCCCCCCGGACATCCGGAGTACCTGTAAGGTACTCGTCCAGAACCGTGGGTTCCGACGAAGGCCTCAGACATTAGACCTATGACACAATTGGACTAAATTTTTTAAAAGTCCAATTGGGGCCATTATTATTGTAAAAATTACTTTATCTGACTGATCGCCTCACACAGGAGCAATTTGTGAAGCTGGTGCAGGAGCATCGGCTTTTGCTGTATAAAGTGTGCAGGGTCTACTGCTTTACCGAGGCCGACAGACAGGACCTCTTTCAGGAGATAGTCATACAGCTGTGGAAGTCCTACCCCGCATTTCGCGGGGATTCGAAGTTCAGTACCTGGCTCTACAGGATCGCGCTCAACACGGCCATTTCCGACCTGCGCAAACACAAGAGGCGCCCCTCTATCACCAGCACCGATGATATTCCCCCAGCGCTACCCGAAATGACCTGGCCGGGTGAGGAAGAGCAGCAGCTGCAACAGCTCTATGCCGCTATCAATCGGCTGTCGGATGTCGAAAAGGCGCTTGTCATGCTCTACCTGGAAGACAAATCTTATGAGGAAATGGAGGAAATAATGGGTATCAATCAAAACAATCTGCGGGTAAAAATGAACCGTATCCGTGAAAAATTACGCAAAATGACAAAGGAGGCTACTTATGGAATTAGATAGCTTAAAATATGTATGGCGCACCTTGGGGACCCAGCCTGCTTCCGGGAAGAGCCCCGAAGAGATCCGCGCCCTTTTGCAGCGGCGTTCCGGCGGTATCGTGACCCGTATGCGACGCAATCTGACGGGAGAACTTATCCTCATAGCGGCGACTTACACACCCGCTATCCTTTTTTATTTCCTGGATTTTGAAGGCAGGCTGTCGGGTATCGCATGGCTCTTTATCCTGCTGCTGGCAATTCTCGCGGTCTATTTCTATCGCAAGAACCAGCTCCTGAAAGCCATGCAATGCACCGGGTGCTCTCTTTACAGCAACCTGCAGCGGCAGATAAACACCCTGAAAAAATACATCAAATTTTATGTCTGGTCCGGCACCATCATGATCCCCGTCATGTTCATTCTTTCCTGGCTTATCATCCGTCAGAAATTCCCCGCAGCGCCGGGAGCGGACCTTTTCTATCAGCTTAGCGGCACTCCCTGGTGGCAGCACCCCCTTGTATGGGCCGTCTTTCTCATTCCCTTCACCGTGGGTATATATTTTGTAAATCTATGGTATGTCCATCGGCTGTACGGCCGGCACATCCGGAAGTTGCAGGACCTGTTGCGGGAAATGGATGAGGAGTAGTAACTTACTGTAAAAATATTCCCATGGGAAAGCTCTCCTTAGCCATCCTGCTGCTTTTCGCCTATCCTTCCTTTGCCCAGTCCGGCGATGAAGCCGCTATCCGCCAGATACTCGCCGACCAGACAGCCGCCTGGAACAAGGGTGATCTGGACAATTTCATGAAAGGATACTGGCACAATGATTCGCTGGTCTTCATCGGACAGTCAGGTGTTACGTATGGCTATACCAATGCCCTCAATAACTATAAAAAAAATTACAATTCAGCCGACAAGATGGGGCAGCTCTTCTTTACCCTTCTCAAGGTACAGCGCGTGTCGGCCGATCATTATTTCGTCATTGGGAAATGGTTCCTGAAAAGAAAGGCGGGGGATGTGGGGGGTGTATATACTTTATTGTTCCGGAAGATCGGCGGGCATTGGTGGATCGTGGCCGACCACAGCAGCTAAAGAGGAGGTCGAAAAATTCAGTTTGCAGGACTCACCGTCGGCTCCTGCGACGTGATCAGCAGCTTCTTGAACTCCGCGGAATCCCCGTTGAACACGTCAAAATCCACCCGTGTGAAGATACCATTGACATGCCCCATTTCACTGTGCTGCCAGAAGGTCCAGTCACGGTAGGTATGTGGCCGCTCCTTTTGCAGATAATGAGCCACCCACAAAGGGAAGCTGTCAAAGTCGTCTCTTAGATATTGCCGGTAAAAATCCACGTTGGTATAGACGATAGGAGTGACATGATAATAATCCTGCACCGTCTGCAGGAAGTCCCTGGCCCTTTCGCGCAGCTTCTCCGATGATACCCCATATGTCTGCTCGATGTCCAGTACTGGAGGCAGGTCCCCCGGCTCCAGCTCGACGGAATTGATAAAGTTCTCGGCCTGCGCCTTTCCACTCTTGGTCGCAAGGAAAAAATGGTAGGCCCCCCGTATCAGCCCCGCATTCTTTGATTTTTTCCAGTTACGCTGAAAAAAGGCGTCCTCATTACCCAGCCCTTCCGTGGCCTTTATGAACGTAAAACCCAGCTGCACACGCCCTACCCGCATGTCCTTCACCGAACCCCAGTCGATGACATCCTGGTACTTGGATACGTCGATCCCATGGATGGTATAATTGATAGGCATGTCGATCCCAAACTCAGGGTAGCGGACAAAATGAGCCCTTCTTTCTGTCCACCAGTCATACCCCACAAACAACAGCATGATGATCATTGCGCCGAAAAGAGAGAATAAAAGGAGTTTCCAGATCGAATATTTCCTTGGTTTGATTGCCATATCTACGGATGCAAACCTACAGGAAAAAGCCAAGATGTGCAATCCATCCTATTGACCATATTTTCAGCTGAAAGACCTCCCCATGCCGTGTTAGGTTCATCATAACCATTGAAAGGACATTTAACTACCATGATAACCGTACATTAAAATGCAATATTGCCTAATTTTGCCTCTCCATGCCCGCATTCAACCGTAACGATACAGTCAACCTTTTATCCAAGCTCACGGCTCGCCGTCTATGGAATGGCATGAAAGTTCTCAGCAGCTATTACCTGAGCAAATTCACCGGAAAAGCCGTTCAATGGGGCTATCCTGTGAGCATTTCTTTTGAACCCACCACCTCTTGTAACCTCCGCTGTCCCGAATGCCCCAGCGGTCTGCGGGCCTTTACCCGGCCCACCGGTATGCTCAAGAACGATTTTTTCAGGGACACGATCGACCAGCTATCCAGGGACCTTCTCTACCTGATCTTTTATTTCCAGGGCGAACCCTATTTGAACCCCGCATTCCTCGATATGGTATCCTATGCGTCAAAAAAGGGTATCTATACCGCCACCTCCACCAATGCCCATTATCTCAATGACACCAATGCGCGGCGCACTGTAGAGAGTGGACTCGACAGATTGATCATTTCCATCGACGGAGCTACCCAGGACGTATACGAACAATACCGTGTCGGCGGACGGCTGGAAAAGGTGCTGGAAGGGGCCCGCAATATCGTCAAGTGGAAAAAGGAATTAAAGAGTAGGACACCCTTTGTCTTTTTCCAGTTCCTGGTCGTAAAGCCCAACGAGCACCAGCTCGAGGACATCCGGCGCCTGGCGGAAGAAGTGGGCGTGGATGAAGTGCGATTCAAGACCGCCCAGGTCTATGATTACGAAAATGACCCCAACGGCCTGATCCCGACGAATGAAAAATACAGCCGGTATAAAAAGACGAGCGACGGTTCCCGCGCCTTCAAAGGCTCGCTGGACAACCATTGCTGGCGTCTCTGGCATGCGACAGTGATCACCTGGGACGGACTCGTGGTTCCCTGCTGCTTTGACAAGGATGCACAACATCAGCTGGGCGATCTGAAAGGGCAGCCTTTTAAGGAGATCTGGCACAATCCCAATTATGTCAATTTTCGCCGGCAGATATTACAAAGCCGCAAGAACATCGATATCTGCGCCAATTGCAGCGAAGGAACAAAAGTATGGTCCGACTAATGCCGCTGTCCCTTTCCATATTAACCCGCCTGCAGCATCAGTATGAAGCCCTGCCCGAGCTCACCGGCGGGCTCACCGAACAGCAGCTCAAACAACGGATCAATCCCGATAAATGGAGCGCCTTCGAGAACATCGCACACCTCGCAGCCTATCAACCCATGTTCCTCGCCCGGCTGGAAAGAATTGCCGCGGAAGACACGCCATCCTTCGAACGTTACGTGGCGGAGAAAGACCCCTCATTCCCGGACTACCTGAATATTTCCCTGCCATCGCTCCTGGACCTCATCTCCACCGGGGCCTCGCAAATCACTATCAAGCTCACTTCTTTCAACGACACAGACCTGCTCCGCACCGCCCTCCATCCCAAGTACGGCAAGCTCACCGTCCCGCAGTGGACACAGTTCTATCTGCTGCACGAAGCCCACCACCTGTTCACCATCTTTATGCTGACCCAGGATCTGCGCGCAGCCCACGTTTAGATTATTTATATTATTTTTACAAATCAGGCCCAGACAAACCGGAGGTTTGTCGGCCGAAGGCCAGACATAAGATCTTTGACACAATTGGACTAAATTTTTTTAAAGGTCCAATTGTGGCCAACCAAACCCGCGTTGCTACATGGCGCTAGAAAATGAAATAAACCAGCGAAAATTTCGCAACGAATACCAGAAATCCGCGATCAATCTTGTCTACACGTAT
>Ga0068860_100005828_pt1 | contig 12399 bp, 9 predicted proteins | sample KBSSwiS32_FD_66597 | JGI IMG/M metagenome (GOLD analysis project Ga0068860, IMG submission 66597) | Switchgrass rhizosphere microbial communities from Kellogg Biological Station, Michigan, USA - KBS Switchgrass S3-2 | ecosystem: Host-associated > Plants > Roots > Rhizosphere > Soil ... | reverse complement strand
GCGGCTGCTGGAGCTTCCCGCCCCCGGCCAACCCCTGCGCTATCATCCCGGGATGCGTGCAGCCATTCTCGCGGTCGGGTCCGAGCTTCTCGGGACCCGGCGGCTCGATACCAATTCTCTGCGGCTGACCGCCTTGCTCGACCGCTATGGTTTCGAGCTGCGGGCGAAGTCGGTCGCGGGGGATTCCGTGGATGAAATCGCGGCCGAGGTGCTCTCGCATCTACGGCGGGCGGATCTGGTCCTAATCACCGGCGGCCTCGGGCCGACGGCCGACGACGTGACGCGTGAGGCGGTCGCCCAGGCGCTCGGTCGCGGGATGCGTCTGGTCCCCGAGGTGCTGGAGGGAATCGAGGCGCGGTTCCGCTCGTATGGGCGAGTCATGCCCGCGGTCAATCGCAAACAGGCCGAGCTGATCCACGGTGGATCGATCATTCCGAATCCGCGGGGCTCCGCGCCCGGGATGGCGATCGAGCACGAGGGGAAGACCATCCTGCTCTTTCCCGGCGTCCCCTACGAGCTGGACGGGATGATCGACTCGTTTCTCGACGGCTGGCTGGGTAGCCGCTCGGGCGGCGTCGGACGCGAGACCGCGGTGCTTAAAGTGGCCTGCCTGCCGGAGTCGGGCGTCGAGGAGCTGATCGCTCCGGCCTACGCCGAATTCGGCCGCGAGAACATCACGATCCTGGCGAAACCGGGCGAGATCCGGCTGGAAGCGAAGGCGGAAGGGGCAACCGAAGAGCGGCGGGCGCGGCTTGCCCTGATGTCGGCGCGGCTCAAAGAGCTGGCGGGCGACGCGGTCTTTTCCGACAGGGAAGAGGCGGGTCTCGCCGCCGTCGTGGGCGATCTGCTGCGCGCGGCGGATGCCAAACTTTCGGTGGCCGAGTCGTGCACGGGAGGTCTGCTCGCCGAGCGGATTACCGCGGTACCGGGCAGCAGCGACTATTTTCTAGGGGGCGTAGTGACCTATTCGAACGCATGGAAGACGCAGCTGCTCGGCGTGACCGAGGAGTTGCTGGGGGAACATGGCGCGGTCTCCGAGGCCGTAGCGCGCGCTATGGCGGACGGGGCGCGCTCGCGATTCGCGACCGACTATGCCTTGAGCATCACGGGCGTCGCGGGCCCGGGGGGCGGCAGCGAGGAAAAACCCGTGGGCACCGTCCATCTGGGTCTCGCCGGTCCGTCCGGAGTCGAGCATCGCCGCGCACGCTTCCCCGGCGGGCGGGACTTCGTGCGCATCCAGGCGAGCCAGCTGGCCCTCGAGATGCTCCGCCGCCGGCTGCTCGACCTGCCACCGCCTCGGGCGTTCGGTTCGGACGAGGTCGCGCGATGAGCGGCCCGAAGAGCGTTCCGGCCAACACCTATCGCCTGTTTGTCGCGATCGAGATCCCCGAGGCGGTGCAGCGCGAGGTCGGCCGCCGGATCGAGCCGTTGCGCGAGTCGCTCTCGGCGGACGGCAAGACCCGTTGGGTCGATCCGCGCGGGCTCCATCTGACGGTGCTGTTCCTCGGCGACATCGCGGCCGATCTCGTCCCTTGGCTCGGCGAAGAACTGGCGGCGGCCTGCGCGCCCCGGACGCCGTTCGAGCTGGCGCTCCACGGTGCCGGGACCTTCCCGCCCACGCGGCCGGCGCGCGTCGCCTGGGTGGGCATGACGGCTCCCCGCGAGCTGCACGTTCTGGTGAGCGCGTTGACCGCGGCGGCGGGAGAGGCGATCGGCCATCCGGAGGAGGAGCGGCCGTTCGTGCCGCACCTGACCGTGGCGCGCTGTCGCGAGCCCTGGCAGCGGCCGGCGATCGCCACGTTTACCGGCGCCTTTTCCGGGCCGATCGGCGAAACCTTTGCGGTTTCCGAAGCGGTTCTCATACGCAGCCATCTGGGCGAGACGGTAAGTCGCGGCGATGGCACCGAAGGGCGGGGGAGTCGGCACGAGGTCCTGTTGCGCATGCCGCTTGGGTTGATGCCGCCGGAGGAGGAGGCCGTTTGACCGCCCTGCGCACCGTGGCGATCCTCTCCGGGGCCTACCTGATCGGATCGATCTCGTTCAGCTACCTGCTGGTCCGCTGGCTCGTGGGCAGAGACTTGCGCACGGCGGGGAGCGGCAACGCCGGGGCGACCAACGCGCTGCGCATCGCGGGCAAGAAGGCGGGGATGATCGCGCTGGTCTGCGACCTGGGCAAGGGAGCGGCGGCGGTGGCCGGAGCGCGCCTGCTTGGCGCGGGGGCGGGGCTTGCGGCGGCTGCCGCGTTCGCGGTCGTGCTCGGCCACGTCTTTCCGCTCTTCCTGGGCGGCCGAGGCGGCAAGGGGGTGGCCGCTTCGGCGGGCGCGATGGCGGTGCTCACGCCCGCCGCCCTCGGCCTCGCGGCGCTTTTGTTCGTGGTGGTGGTCGCCCGCACCCGTTACGTTTCGCTCGGCTCGCTCTGCGCTTCGCTCACCCTGCCGCTCTGGGTGGTGCTGTGCGAGCGGATCGGCTGGCAGCGTTCGGAGGGGCCGTGGCATGCCACGGCGGCGGCGGGGCTTGCGCTGCTGGTCTTCGTGACCCATCGCGGCAACCTGCGCCGCCTGCTCTCGGGCGACGAGCGCCGGCTCGGCGGCTCGAACGGCGGATCGACCGGAGCCTCGGCGGACGGGGCGCGCGGAGGCGTGGCATGAGCCGCATCGCCGTTCTCGGCGCTGGATCGTGGGGTACCGCGCTCGCGGTTCATTTTGCCGGGGCCGGCGGTCACGACGTCGTCCTCTGGGCGCGCAGCGAGGCGCTCACCGAGCGGATGGCGGCCGAGCGCGCCAATCCCGACTATTTGCCCGGCGTCGAGCTGCCGCCCTCCCTCACCCCCACTTCGGACCTCGCTTTGGCGCAAGACGCCGATCTCACGCTGGTCGTAGTGCCGTCGCATGGATTCCGCGCCGTGCTCCGCGCCCACCTCACGGCGCTTTCGGAGAAATTGCCGGGAGCGCCCGCGATCGTGATCTCGGGCACCAAGGGAATCGAGCCCGGCTCGCTCGCGCGGATGAGCGCGGTCGCCGAGGAAGAGGGAGCGCGCGCGGGGCACAAAATTCGCTTCGCGGTCCTTTCCGGTCCGAGCTTCGCCGCCGAGTTGGCGCGGAATCAGCCGACCGCGGCGGTGGTCGCCTCGACCGATCACGAGCTGGCGACGACGATCCGCGAGACCCTTTCGACCCGCTATTTCCGGCTCTATTCGTCGAGCGACGTGGTCGGGGTGGAGCTGGGCGGCACGACCAAGAACGTGATCGCGATCGCCGCCGGAGTGGCGACCGGGCTCGGATTCGGCCAGAACACGCTCGCCGCCCTGATCACCCGCGGCCTGCACGAGATCGGCAAACTGGGCGTCGCCTGCGGCGGTGACGCCCGCACGTTCGCGGGGCTCACGGGGCTCGGCGACCTCGTGCTCACCGCCACCGGCGGCCTGTCGCGCAACCGCCGCACGGGCATCGAGCTCGCCAAGGGCAGGAAGCTCGCCGAGATCACGGCCGACACCCCGATGGTGGCCGAAGGCGTGCGCAACTCGCTCGCCATCCTCCACCTCGCCGAAAAATGCCGCGAGGGGGGGCTCGACATGCCGATCACCCGCCAGACCGTGGCGATCCTTTACGAGGACAAAGATCCGCGCCAGGCGGTCCTCGAATTAATGACCCGCGAGCTGAAATCGGAGTCGGAGCCCTGATGACCACCGAACACCAGACAATTCTGATCCTCGATTTCGGCAGCCAATTCACCCAACTGATCGCCCGACGCGTGCGCGAGCACCGGGTCTACAGCGAGGTCCACTCCTTCGACCTGTCGCTCGACGAGATCCGCGCCAAAGCACCGATCGGCGTGATCCTCTCCGGCGGGCCGCAGAGCGTCTACGAGACCGATGCGGCCAGCGCGCCGCGCGCGCTGTTCGAGCTGGGGATTCCCGTGCTCGGAATCTGCTACGGCATGCACGTCATGTCGCACGAGCTGGGCGGCGGAGTCGATTCCAGCTCGCACCGCGAATACGGCAGGGCGGAGATCGACATCTCCGAGGCGGGGACGCTGTTCGAGGGGCTGGCTGCGCAGGAGACCGTTTGGATGAGCCACGGCGACCGGGTGCGCGGCCTGCCGGCGGGATTCGTCGCCACCGCGTCCACCGAAAGCGTGCCGATCGTCGCGTTCGAGGATCGAGTGCGCGGGCTCTACGGCATTCAGTTCCACCCGGAGGTCTCGCACACCGTATCGGGGTCGGAAATTCTGCGCAATTTCCTGTTCGGCGCCTGCGGCGCGCGCGGCGATTGGCACATGGCCTCCTACCTCGACGAAACGATCGAGCGGGTGCGCGCGAAAGTGGGGGAGGGCCGGGTGCTCTGCGCGCTCTCCGGCGGGGTCGATTCCTCGGTGGTCGCGGCCCTTCTCGCCCGGGCGATCGGCGACCGTTCGGTGCCCGTCTTCGTCGATACCGGGGTTCTGCGGAAAGACGAAGGGGCGCAGGTGGTCCGCGCGCTCCAGGACGGGCTGGGGATTCCGATCCACAAAGTCGATGCGGCCGAGCGTTTTCTCGCCGCGCTCGCCGGGGTCGAAGATCCCGAGCGCAAGCGAAAGATCATCGGCCACCAGTTCATCGAGGTGTTCGACCAGGAGGCGAAGCGGCTCGAAGGTCTCGCCTTTCTCGCCCAGGGGACGCTCTATCCGGACGTGATCGAATCGACCTCGGTCAAGGGGCCGTCCGCCGTGATCAAGACCCACCACAACGTCGGCGGCCTGCCCGAAAAGCTCGGTTTCGAGCTGGTCGAGCCGCTGCGCGCCCTGTTCAAGGACGAAGTGCGCCAGCTCGGCCGCGAGCTCGGCCTGCCGGAACCGCTGATCGCCCGCCACCCGTTCCCCGGCCCGGGGCTCGCCGTGCGCATCTTGGGCGAGGTGACGGCCGAGCGTGTCGCCCTGCTCCAGGAGGCGGACGCGATCTTCCTTCACGAGCTGCGCGAGAGCGGCTGGTACGACAAGACCAGCCAGGCGTTCGCGGTCCTGCTGCCGGTCAAAAGCGTCGGCGTGATGGGCGACTACCGGACCTACGAAAGCGTGGTCGCATTGCGGGCCGTCGAGACCCAGGATTTCATGACCGCGGACTGGAGCCCGCTCCCCTACGACCTGCTCGGTCGGGTCGCGAATCGAATCGTCAACGAAGTGAAGGGGGTCAACCGGGTGGTCTACGACGTGACGAGCAAACCCCCGGCGACGATCGAGTGGGAGTAGCACCAGGGATCCTCCCTCACCGCGCAGAGTTCGCCCGTTTCGCAGCGCCAGCCAGGTGCCGATGCCAGGATTGGGGCGAAAACCGTCGCCCGTGTCCCCCAATTGGGACGGAACCGTCGGTAGTGGTTTCGTTTGCCTGCTCGCTCCTTCGGACGCCTTCGGCAGCAGCCAGTCGCTGCGGGGCAAACGAAACCACTGCCGGACCATTCGGCCCATGCCCAGAGCGGCCCATCAGACCCTGGCACAGCGAATGCTTCTTTGCCGCGGTAGCGGTTCGGACCCAGGCGCTGGCGGAGGGCTCGGATTATGCGGAGAATGGAGAGCTTCTTCGAGACAGATCTGAGCTGGCCGGCGAGCGGTCGTTCATGGGTGGCAACCCGGGCTCATGAGGTTTCGCCGAGGCGGTGGGATCGACAGCCGGGGAGCACGATGGCCGAACTGGATTTCTTGATCACATTCTTCGCCGACCAGGAGGGGGGGCTCCACCTCCAAGTGCAATGCCCGTTCGGCGCCGCACGCAGGAGGTTCTCGCTCTCGAACCTCGCCTGGCCCGAAGGTCCTCTGGTGGCCAAGGACGAAGGCGCTCGCGCGGACGAGCTGCGCGAGTTCGGTACCTCTCTGTTCGACGAGGTGTTCCACGACCGGGTGCTCGCGCTGTTCTTCCAGACTCTGGGCAAGCTCGTGGCAGGCCAGCAGTTGCGGATTCAGATCCGGCTCGCCCTGGACGATCCCGATCTGATGCGCATTCACGAGCTCCCGTGGGAATTGCTCTATTCCACCCACGAGAGCAAGTTTCTGGCCCTCGATCGGCGTTTCTCGGTCGTTCGCTATCTGGAGGTGCCGGGAGCGTCGCAGCCGCTTTCGTACCATCGGCCGCTGCGAATCCTGTGCGTAGCAGCGGAGCCTACGGGCCAGGAGGCGCTGAAGATCCACGACGAGCTGGCGTGGATCGAGAGAGCTTGGGCTCGACCCTGGCGCCGGGCCAAGATCTCCACTCTGAGCCATGCGTCGCTCGACGAGCTGCGCACCGCGCTGGTCGAAGAAAAGTTCCACCTGCTGCACTTCCTCGGCCACGGCGAGTACGACCCGAGCACAGGGGATGGCGTGCTCCTGTTCGAGGACGATATCGGTCAGCCTCGTCGGGTGACGGGCGAGGAGCTGGCCGAACAGGTGGCGGATCGGCCCTATTTGCGGGGAGTGTTCCTAAACGCCTGTTGGACCGCCAGAACCAGCCACGGAAATCCGTTCTCGGGAGTCGCGACCGCGTTGGTCCGGGCGGGAGTGCCGGCCGTCCTCGGCATGCAGTTCGAGATCAGCGACGCCGCAGCTCGCGTCTTTAGCCAGGTGGTCTATCAGCGATTGGCCGCGGGCGAATCGGTCGACGCCGCCGTGGTCGAAGGGCGCCTCGCAATCCGGCGCAGGCTGCCGCAGACGTCCGAATGGGCGACCCCCGCGTTGTTCCTCCGCACCCTGGAGGTTCGCCCCCCGCGCCGCCGCCGCCGACCGCTCTGGTTCGCCCTCGGAGTGCTCACCACCCTCCTGGTCGGCTGGCTCTTGACTTCGGGACCGCTCTCCTGCTCGAAGCCCGAGGGACCCCGCGGAGGCGACCCCACACCGGCGAGCCCTTCCTCCGAGCCCAGAGGTGACGAAGGGGCAACGCCGAACGCGCCACTGCCAATGATCCAACGCGCGCGCCAGCCGCCCCTGCGCCCCGGCACCGAGCCGCGGCAACACCTTCGAGACCACCAAACTCTGCAACTCGCCGAGCTGGGCAGCCAGCTCCGCGCGCATTTCCAGCACCCCGGGCGGGCGGTGGACTTCTCTCTCATCTCGGGCGTCGCCCCGATCCGCACCCAGACCGTAACCGGAGAAGGCAAGATCGAATTCACCACCCGCCTCGGCTCGATAGCGGTGGAGATCTTGGAGATCGATTGGCGGAAGAAGGAGGTCACGTTGCGGTGGCGGCGGGAGTAGGGGGGCTTTTGGCGAACCTTTTTTCGCTATGCGACACAGTGGTACTTTTTTAGGACATTTAGCGCGTCTCTCTCTGCAACCGTAAATTTGCAGGCCGAAGGTACGACCTCCGGCAAAAGGAGACGCTATGAATCGCTTAGCTGCTCGTAGGGTGACGTGTGCTTTATTGATGTTCGCAGCGACCTTCGGAGTTCCGCTTCGAGCCGAGGCCTACGAAAAGGAGGTGCAAAGCTGGGTCAAGAGCCTCAGCCCCAAACTTTGTACCCCCACGTGTCGCCGCGTCGCAGTCGTCGACTTCAACGACCTACAAGGGAACGTCACCGAGCTGGGTCGTTTTCTGGCCGAAGAGCTTTCGGTTTCGCTCGGCTCCGTACCAGGTCTCACCGTCGTCGAGCGGGCTCGGCTCGGTCAAATTCTCCGCGAACAGAGGCTTGAGAGCTCGAGCCTGGTGTCTCCGGAGACGATCCAGCAGGTGGGAAGGATCTCCGGAGTCGAGGCGCTCATCCTGGGTACCATCACACCCTTCAGCGACACCATCCGCGTTTCCCTCAAGGTCCTCGATACTCGGACGGCAGGTCTGATTGTGGCGGCGGGCGGCGAGGTGCCGAAGACCGGTGGGATCGCGGACCTCTTGCAGAAAGGGATCAACGATGGTCAGGAAAGTGGTGGCACGATAACCACGGCACATGGAGGGAGCGGTGCACCGCCCGTAGCGGCAGTATTGCGGCCGACGAAACCCACGCCGATCGAAGCGAAGAAGTTCATTTTCGACTTGCAGTCGTGCGAGTTGAGCGGACAGACCATCAATTGCTTGTTGTTGGTCATGAACTTGGGGCCAGATCGAGCGATCGCCATTAGCAAAGAAACTCGTCTCGTAGACGACCAGGGAAATGAGTACCCGCCTGCAGAGGTGGCGATAGCCAACGAAAACATGAATCTCTATAACAATTGGCATATTAAAAAGCTGCTGATCAACCGTCTGCCGACCAAAGTCCGATTGACCTTCAATGGAGTTCTTCCGGAGGCGACCGGTATTGCTTCGTTGAAGCTGGCCTGCAGTACGGACGACGATCGGCTTCCCGTCGATTTTCGCAATGTGTCTCTCGAACACCAAGCGGTTCCCGAGATTAGTGTGATTGCCGGCGCATTGGCGGCCGGCGGGGCGCCTGCGGGAATTGCTGGCGAGCTCGGCAACGCTCAAGGTAACGCGGCTCCAACAACGAGTCAGCCTCAGGGCGTAGTTCAGGAGATTACGAATCAGATCAACTCGACGGGCCGTGAGCTTGTGCGGCGTGGAATGCGGAAGTTGCTCAACAAGGTGCTGCCCGTTCCTCTAGGGGACTTATTGCCCTCTGGCCAGCAGCCGCCTCCTCAGACACCTCCGCAATAGAGGTCTCGAGGAACGGCACTCCCAATGGCTTACCAGGACTTTCTCGTCGACTTCGTTGGTGCGCCCGAGGGAGGTGTGCTCGCGAGGGTAATCGGTTCACCCGCAGGCGACGGGGCTTCCGTGCTTTTTGAGATGCCACCAATCGAGAGCGAACTTGAGGCGTTTGCGGAAGCGGCGGAGGCTAGAGTCCGGGCGGAGCGGGTCGGAGAACGAAAAGAGGCGATCGAACGGCTCTCGGCACAATCGCTACGAGCGCTCGGGGTCGAGCTGTTTGATCGCCTCATTGCGGGGGACGTCAAGAGCCTTTACGACGAGAGCGTCGGGCGTCTAGCAGGATCAGGCGACGGGCTTCGGATCAAGCTCCGCCTGCAGCTCCAAGACCGCGACCTCGCGGTGCTCCATGGGCTGCCTTGGGAGCTCCTGACAAGGCTAGATCGCGATCAGCCACTCGGGCTCGACCGCCGGTTCTCGATCGTACGCTATGTGCCGCAAGCTCGAAACGCGAATCCTCCCCTGCCCGAACGGCTCCGAATCCTGGTCGCCTCCGCCGAGCCCCGAGGTTGCGACCTGCTCAACCTCGAGCAGGAGATCGACGGCATCCGAAAGGCGTTTTCAGCAGATCGAACCATCGAGATCGTGCCGCTTGGGCAGGTGAATCTGGGCAAGTTGAGGCGAGCGCTGGTCGAATCAGAGTTCCACGTGCTCCATTTCCTCGGACATGGCGAGTACGACCCAGAATCAGGGGAAGGCGTGCTTTTTTTCGAAGATGGACGGAGAGGTGCGGAGATTGTTCGGGGGCGCCATCTTGCCGAGCAGTTGCTCGACCGCTCCTCGCTTCGCCTTGCATTTCTAAACGCATGCCGCACCGCGCGCGCTTCCGCCCCTCAGGCCTTTGGAGGCGTGGCAACCGCGCTCGTACGGGCCGGGTTGCCTGCCGTGATCGCGATGCAGTTTCCGATTACCGACCGGGCGGCGATCACATTTTCTGAGACCGTCTACCGTCATTTGGCAGCGGGCGACGAGATTGATGCGGCGGTCACCGAGGGACGGCTTGCGATCGTCGGCCGCGAACCGAAGTCGGTCGAATGGGGAACCCCCGCGCTGTTTCTCCACGTAGCCGATGGGCGGCTCTTCGACAGTGAGGCCCGGCAGCATCTTGAAGAGCCTTCGAGTTTGCCTTTGCCCCTGCCGCCTGCGCAACGAAAATCTGCGCGCGCTTCGCTATGGGCGGCTGGATTGGTGGTCGCTGTAGGGTTAGGCATTGCGACTTGGCAGTTTCCATTTGGCTCAGAGCAGTTGCCGATCGATCGCCAGGACGACGGTTCGTCGTCCGCTGCGATCTCTGTGGCTCAGCGAGGAAGTTCGCCTCCGCCAGACGCGGAGCCGAAACCTGAAGCGTCAACCCACCAGGGCATTGAGACTACGGTTCGGACCTCGCCGGGTGGTACATCCACACCACGAAGGCCTGACGAGGCAAATCCCATCCAACCGAAATTGGAACCGATAGTGCTCGAACCCAAGACATACGCCTTGTCCTCCGGGAGTTCGGCTTACGTTGCAGAGGTCAATGCCAGCGTGACCGCCGACTTTCTGACCGAAGATGGTGTCGGATTCGTCCGCGTTGTGATTGACCCGGATGACGGTGAGCGGATCCAGCAGCCGATCTACGGTCCCTCTCGGATTGAATTCGAGTCTGGAGGTCGAAAGGCGAGAGTCTCCATTCTCTCGATGGATGCCGTGGCCCAGCGTCTAGAGATCCGGGGGCAGATACCTTCAGGTTGACGACTTACGCCCGGACCCGTCGCCTCGGAGTAGCCGACCTATGGCAAACTTGCCTCGTGCAGTTCGAGGGGAATCGTTCCCACCTCGGTACATAGGTAGGCCTCCCATGTGCAGAAACATCAAAACCCTCTTCAACTTCGACCCTCCCGTGACGGACGAAGAAATCCGCGCGGCTTCGCTTCAGTTCGTGCGAAAGGTGACCGGCTTCAACAAACCGTCGAAGGCGAACGAATTGGCGTTCGATACGGCGGTGGACGAGATCGCGGACGTCTCACGCCGTCTGCTCTCTTCGCTTGCGACGACCGCGCCGCCGCGGGATCGGACGGAAGAGGCGGCGAAGGCACGGGCGCGTTCGGCGCAGCGTTTCGCGAAGTGACGGCTTGACCGGAGCGAAACCGAATACACTGGGGCTCTTGGAAAGCTACCAGCTCCGCCACTTCCGGCAGGTTCTTGGGGATCGCTACGAGTTCCAGGCGTTCCTGGGACGCGGCGCGTTCGCCTCGGTGTATCTGGTCCTGAACCTGAGGCTCAAGCGGCGCGAAGCGCTCAAGATCCTTGCCGATACGTTCGAGGCCGAATCGACCGCGCGTTTCGTCGCCGAGGCGACGATGGTCGCCTCGCTCGATCACCCGAACATCGTTCAGGTCTACGACTACGGCGAGGTCGAAGGACTGATCTGGTACTCGATGCAATACATCGAAGGGCCGATGCTGCGCGACGAGATGTGGGCGCGCAAGCGTTTTGACTCGGTCTCCGCCGTGCGCGTCGCGATCCCGCTGCTCGGCGCCCTCGAAGTGAGCCACCGGCGGGGGATCGTCCACCGCGATATCAAGCCGAGCAACATCATCCTCAACCGGGAGGGGCGACCCTACCTGATGGACTTCGGCATCGCCAAGGCGCGCGACGCCCACCTGAAGACGATGACCGGCAGCGTCCTCGGAACGCCCGCGTTCATGGCACCCGAACAGGCGGAGGGCAAGGTGCTCGACGGCCGGGCCGATCTCTACTCCCTCGGCCTCGTGCTCTACCAGATGCTCGCCGGCCGCTCGCCGTTCGAGACGCAGGAGCCGGTTCAGTTGCTGCTGCTCCGCCTGCGCGAAGATCCGCCGCGTCTCGCGACCTTCGTGCCGGACATCGACCCCGATCTCGAATCGATCCTCATGAAGACCCTCGCGCGCGACCGCGAAGCGCGATTCGCGACCGCCCGGGAGCTGGAGCGCCACCTGGTCGCACTCTTGGGCGACGGTTCCGAGATGCCGCCGCTCGCCCTGATGGCCCCGGTGTTCGAGCTCCTGCCGCTCGAACCGGAGGGCGCGCCCGCGCGGGGAAAACCGCCGGCCGGACGGCTCCCTTCGAGCGGTTCACAGGTCGCGTTCGAAGCAGCGTTGGCGGAAGCGACGACGTCAGGCGGGCCCGCCCGGCGCCGACTCCTCAGGTTGGCGCGCGGCGAGTGGGCGGTCGCAGCCCTGGTGTTGGCGGTAGTGCTTGGAGCCACTTGGCTCATCCGGGCGCGAAACGAGAGAACGGCGGCGCTGCCGGTATCTACGAGAGAGGTGCCGGTCTCGGTACCCCGCGAGAGCCAAGATCGAGACGTTCCAGCTCGCACGAATCCGAAACCGGCGGAGGCCGTCGCCGCGAAGGCTCTGGTGGTTGAGCGCCCGCCTACCGAAACCTCGCGAACCGACGCGCCGACAGCTCCTCCGGCCGCCGCGGTTTCGCCTCCGGCCGCCGCGGAAGTCCCGCGCCGCGCGGTTCGACTGCCGCTCTTGCTCGAGCGCGCCGAGCCGTTGGTCTCGGGCGACGCGGTTGCGCTTTGCGCCGGGAATTCGGTCGTCGTATCGATCCGGGTCGGCGAAGACGGCCGCCCGCTGCAGGTTCGCTCGCTCGGCGCAAGCCCTGCCGAATGCCGCGCTTCGGCCGAAGCGGCGGCGCGGCAATTTCGCTTCGAGCCGACCCAGGACATCGCGGGGAAACCCGTGACCGCGACCACCACGATTTCGATCCAATTCGGAGACGTCCAATGACGACGC
>Ga0068860_100005827_pt1 | contig 12400 bp, 13 predicted proteins | sample KBSSwiS32_FD_66597 | JGI IMG/M metagenome (GOLD analysis project Ga0068860, IMG submission 66597) | Switchgrass rhizosphere microbial communities from Kellogg Biological Station, Michigan, USA - KBS Switchgrass S3-2 | ecosystem: Host-associated > Plants > Roots > Rhizosphere > Soil ... | reverse complement strand
TCCTTTCATGCCTGCAATTGAAAGGGCCGAATTGGTCGCCGCTCTTTGTTGTGTAGATTTTGTTACGGTTTTTGACCAACAGACTGTCGAGCAATTGATCAGAGCGATTCGGCCCGATTTTCACGCAAAAGGGACAGATTATACAACGGACAGTGTTCCGGAACGTGATATCGTCCGCGAATATGGCGGAACGGTTGTAATAGTCGGTGACCCCAAAGATCACTCGTCGTCTAAATTGATCGAGATCGTCTCCGGGCGAACCTGAGAAAGATGTGGCAAGCTCGGACAAAAAACGATCTAATTATTGAGGTCTGGGAAAAGCTGGATTGCGAAAACGTTGGTGCGGCGGAGATCGAGGCAATAGAAACTGTTGTAGCCGATCAGTATGGCCGATCCGCGGTTGATCCGCCAATGGTAATAGCCCGCCTGCTCGCTGACGAGGGGGCTCAGCTTCGACATTCAGAGATAATGGGTCTTCATGTCGATCGGGCCTCGGACAGGCCGTATGATGCGGCGCTAAGAAATGTCCTTAAGCTCGACGATCTCAAAACCGCGGCCGCCTCGATACGTAATTTGGAGAATCTTAGACGAAAATATAATGACGAGAACAATAAGGAAGGCTTGAGGCTGGTCCGCGAGACCGCGTTGCGGGCCAAGAGTATTGCGTTACAAATGACGGAGAGAAAAAGCCGCGATACTATTTCACACCAGATCAATGCCGAGATAGCTCAGTGGTTTACGATCTGGATCCAAACTCCTGAAGTTTTTGAAAGCTGGGTAGGATTAAGGCAAGCTGCTCCGGAATTTATCAAGAAATTTGGAACTATGGATAAGTGATCCCGACCGTCAAAACAATGCGCCGATTCTACGCCCCATCAGATAATTTTCAGGATGAACAAATCAGGCTTGACGTGGATGAGACACGACACCTACGCGATGTTCTACGGCTCGATATTGGTGAGGAAGTTTCTGTTTTTGACGGAACCGGACGAGAGTTTCGCTGTGTGATCGGCGAGATCGAAAAGAAGCACTCCTCTTTAACTGTTATCGAGGAGACGGCATCGGCATCGCCCGAATCCTCGTTTGAGATCACTATCGCGGCAACCATACTAAATGGTGACAAATACGACCTTATTATCCAAAAGGCTGTCGAACTCGGCGTTTCTCGGCTCGTTCCAATTCAAACTATTCGTTGTGACGTAAAGCTAAAGGATGCAGCAAAACGAGTGGAGCGTTGGCGGCGGATCGCACTCGAGGCAACTAAGCAATCGGGCCGCGCAAAGCTGATGGAGGTCGCGGAACCTGTGTCATTTGAGAAATTAGTCGGTGATGTGGACGGAAAAACCGCCGTGCTTTTCTCAGAACGCGACGGCCGGGACTTCTCCACCGTAGTCGCGGCTAAAAAAATAACCGCTATTTTCGGACCTAAAGGCGGTTGGGACGATTCTGAGTTGGAAGTAGCTCGGTCCTGCGGCCTAAATATAGTCACCCTCGGCGGTCGCATTCTTAGGGCCGAAACGGCTTCGATTGCGATTACGGCAATCCTTCAGCATCGGTTCGGTGACCTGAACTAAAAAACCGGAGCGTTTTTGGGCTTGTAATAGGCATCGCCGCGCTGCTTCATCTTAGCCTTTTGGCCAAGAGTGTTTATAAAGGCCAAGAGCTTGTCCTTGTCATCGAATTTGAAATTCGCGGTTCCTTTGGCGTCGATATCCGGATCGTCAAAATTTATGATCACGTATTTAGTGGTCGAGTTGATCAAACCGGCCAGCCCCGCACCGGGAAGCGGCACTTTGCTGACGACATTTCCCGTCTTGGACACACCCACCTTTGAATCCGGATAGATCACGAGCAAGGCCGAATAAGGGATCGAGAACATTTCCTTTTGGTCCTTCCTGTAAAAAGTGACACGCTCGTTAATGTCGTCAATTTTGAGTGTACCAGTCTCTTTTTCACTGGCACCAAATACACCGCCTTCATAACGGGCGTCGTAAGATGTCTGAGCATTGGCCGCTACGGGGACAGGTGCTTTTTCAATCGGATGCGGCTGCGCCCAAAACATTGTCGAAAAACAAAACACCGCCAGCAACGCAAATATTAGCTTGTTCATGATTTTAGTGATCTTTCCGCGTTATTTATTTTATAGACGCTCATTTGGCACCGATGGTTGTCATTTCACTGATGAAAGGTCTTTTGTGTCGACATACTGCAGGAGACGCGTTTCAGCAAGACGAACGTAATCCTCGGAAACCTCAGAGCCTATCCACTGTCTACCAAGAAGCTGAGCCGCCTTTGCCGTCGTGCCGCTGCCCATAAAACAGTCGTAAACGATATCACCTTCGTTGGTCCAGGTGGATATCTGATCTAGAGCAAGTTGCTCAGGAAAGATCGCCGGATGCTCAAACGCGATCTTGTCTTTCGAACTCGATGTACCCACGTTGTAATAGAATATCTCCGAGTCACCATAGTAAAAGATGTTATCGACCTTACGTTCCTTTGGAGCGATATGGTCGTGAGCGAGGTCGTTGCGGCCGACCTTTGTAATTCGAAACGATTTGAACGCCTTTTCCTGGCGTATTTCCTGCGTTATCGGGTTAAACTTCGCGGGCTGACCCTTACTAAAGCAAAACATATATTCAAAACATTGCCGATAGCGCTTACCGCAATCGCTCGGGATCGGGTTGTTTTTGGCATAGATCATCGTGTCGTGGACCTTGAATCCAGCTTCCTGGAAAGTGATGGCGTGACGAAAGCTCGTGAGTGTTTCGTCGCCATTCAGCGTGCGATCGCCAACGACCCAAATGACAACGCCGCCCGGTTTTGTCTTGTGATAAAGGGACGCTGCGATGTCCTCAACCGGAAAATGGTAGCCATTGTAGTCGCGCAGATCGTCGTACGGCGGGCTCGTGATCGTCATATCGATGAGATCATTAGGCATCCGGCCGAGAGTCTCTATACAGTTTTCGTGATATATCTTGCCAAATTGCATATTCAGACCGGCCACTTTGCTAAAAAATCGGCCAAGAAGGCTTTTTCAGGCTTTTGAGTCTCGTTTTCAAGAAACTCGCGAAATTGTTCCTGCTCAATATGGTAATCTTCTTCCCCCATCTGCCCTGCAAAGTACACGAGCCGCAGCCACACAAGATACGTGTTGAGCGTATCGATCTGGTTGTACTCGACGATCTTGGTTAGATTACGCTCCAGCCAAAGATCAGTTACCTGATCGCCCTTAACATCGATCTTGCCCGGGAAACCGCAGAGCTTAGCCAGCTCGTCGAGTCGGGGCGTCATTCCGGTTCCCCCATAGAATCGCTTAAGGATATCAAGATGAGCTTCGCTGTTGCGTGAGTCGAAATAGTCGGGGCCTTCCCAAGGTTTGTTTGGACGTTTACAAAAGGCCGGGGCGCTGACTTCGTTGATCATTCCGCGTTGAATCAGCACTTGCAGATCAGAATCCGCTGAATTAAATCCCACAAGCTGAGGGCATCGGTCGCCAACTATATATAAGAAACGCTCTATGATCGCGGCTTCGTTTACGTCATCGGATTCAAGCGGTAATTTTGGCAAAGAGTTCAAGGAAAACTCGGTTACCAGCTCGCGGTCACGGTTAAAATGGGATTTCCGCGACAGGAATGCGATCGATACAACTCGCGAAAACATATATTTAAGAAAGGGGCGCGGGTTGGTTTCGGGGTTATATTGCAATGAATGTTCCCACAAACTTTGCATTGCCTCAAGCTCCGTTGTTTCGTCAGGTAGATCAAAGAGCCTTTGGGCTCCGGCGGCATCGGGGACCCATTCCAGATCGAAAAATAGGGCAAGCTCGGGGATCGGAGATTTTAACATCAGTTGAGTTTGGCCAAAAGAAGCAGCGGCTTAAAACATTGTATTTTCCATAGCTTACGGCGGCAAACACCGAGAGTTTAACACACAAAAAAAGATCGGGAAAATTCCCGACCTTTTTTACATTTGCTCCAAAAGTTTCCTGCTTTAATTATTCTTAACAGAAGACGATCCGCTCACTGCGAGATTAAAGGTAGTGCCTTTTTCAAGTCTCAGACTACCGCCCGAGAGCGAAAGCGTCGAACCACCTTGAGCTGAAGCATCCGCCGACTGCGAGATGTTCAAGCCTTTCAGCGAGCCTGTTGTCGCTCCGACGGCCGATCCGGCATTATTTACAACCGAACCGGTTGTCTGTCCCACCGCGTTTACGACATTTCCGGTCGTTTGGGACGTCGTATTGGCCACGTTGCCGACCGAGTTCCCTATTCCACCGAGCAACCCACCGCCCCCGGAGGGCGATGACGAGGAGGATGTCGTCGCACGAGTCGAAGATGTTGCGTATGTATCTGACTGCATATCGTCACCAACTGACATCGTCGAACGGGCCTGCGTGATGGACATGATAGTTGCTGTGATCGGCATTAATGAGCCGCTGGAGTTTTGAAGATGATCAAAAAAGACCCCGATCCTGGAATCTGCGTTGCCCTTTGCCTTTTGCTGAACTTCGGTTACCCGACCGATCAGCTTGGAGCCCTTTTCAACGACGACCTGCCCGTTTTGCTTGATCGCTCTTGTCGTCCTCAAAACAACCTGGTCGCCAACCTTTGCACTCTTAACATCCAGGGTGCTCTGGAGGTCGGCCGCCATCTGCGTACCGGACTGGATATCCAAACCCTTTCCTGCTGTTGCGCTGGCCTGACTGTTTGCCCGTGTCTTTGAATCGGCTGATTTCTGCGCAAATGCCGAACCTGAAATCGCAATGACCAAACTTAAAGTCAATAACGTATATTTCATATACTTTCCCCCTAATCTGCAATTTACAAAATACGTGATGGCTAAGCGATATTTTGATGCATCACCGCGGTGGGTGGGTTCGCCGTTAATCGAACGGATGAGCGGACGCTATTGTCGTTATTATTCGGAACCGAAGTGATTTCTTATTTGGTTATCGCACCATACGGTTACTTCGTGGCCGATTTCGTATAAAAATGAACTCTCGAATTAAAATCAGACTCTGTAATCTGCTATACAACAATGGTTCCATGCACTTTGGCACAATGGTTGCGGTATTAAAACGCGACAACCGAAGTCAAAAAATTGAGGATCTTAAACTTGGAGGGAATAAGAACCTTAAAAACATTGGGGAGAGAATTATTATGTTTAAGAAATACACAACGACGTTTTTAATGGCCATCATGATGGCGGTCGCTATTCCGGTATTCGCGAGTACAGCTGCCGCACAGACCCGGTATTACGTAACACGCAGTGGCCGTGTATACATGACCAAGCGACCGAACTTTTACAGACGTCACCGTAAGGCGATAAACATCGGTGCGGGCACGGCAGCGGGTATGCTTGTCGGCGGTTTGGTCGGCGGACGAAAGGGCCTCTTGATCGGTGGATTGGCGGGCGCCGGTGGTGGAGCATTGTTCACTCATTATCAAAAGCCAAAGCACTACACGCGTCGATACTATCTAGGACGCGTTGGCTATCGACGTCATACCCGTACGCAGCGGACAGTCCGTAACTACTAACTCATGCATTCCGTGAGTTAGGTAAAACGCCCCGGATGCCAGGTTGGCCGCCGGGGCATTTTCAATTCTCCGGCAACTGTCGGCATACCATAAGAGTAAGTTTCCTCCAGATCTGGTATGTCTGATCGTCTCGAAATTCTGGTCTTATTCCTGTAATTCCATACAAACACATCGCTTTCACGTTATGGCATATTGTTTGCTTTATATCACAGTGCCCGACGATGTCGGAACTCAATCGACAGGAGAATGAACATGAAAACGATCCAAAAATACATAACGATATCTTTAATGGCAATTATGCTGGCAGTGGCTATTCCGGCTATGTCGAGCACAGCATCAGCCCAGGCCCGCGGTTATTACGGCAACGACGGCCGGTACTACAGCTACGATCAAAATTATGGCTACAATCAGCCGACCGTATACGACCGGCACCGCAAGGCGATCAACATAGGTGTCGCGACCGGAGCAGGTGCCTTAATTGGTGCACTTATCGGCGGCAGGAAAGGAGCCCTCATTGGCGCCGCGGCCGGAGTTGCCGGCGGTTACATAGTCACCAAGAAGCAACGGCCGAGGAACTATACATATTACCGGTGAAGGATCATCACGATCTGAGTAATTAAAGCCCCGGAAGCTGACCGACATCGGCTCCTGGGCTTTTTGATATAATCAGGCCCGCGAATCAGTCGGTCACAGCGCCGAGGGCGCTAGACGAAACCAGCTTTGCGTATTTTGCGGCAACGCCGATCACCTTGCTGGCATGTTTGGGAGGTTGCCAACGCTCGCGACGTGCGGCTAACACGTCATCCGGCAGATCGACCCGCAAAAAACATTTCTCCGCATCGATCGTTATACTGTCGCCCTCCTCAACAAGAGCGATATTTCCGCCGACAGCAGCCTCGGGTGCGACATGTCCGACTACAAGGCCATAAGTTCCTCCCGAAAACCGGCCGTCCGTTATCAAGGCAACGGAATCACCCAAGCCAAGCCCAATTATTGCGGACGTCGGAGATAACATTTCGCGCATTCCGGGACCACCCTTTGGGCCTTCGTAACGAATTACAATAACATCGCCAGGCCGAATTTCGCGGGCCATGATCGCTCGCATGCAATCTTCTTCCGAGTCAAAAACCCGGGCTGGGCCCTCGATCATCGAACTCTTAATACCCGTGATCTTTGCGACAGCTCCTTCCTCGGCCAGATTTCCGCGAAGTATTGCAAGATGCCCATGTGAGTAAATCGGATCACTGAATTGGCGTACAACACTTTGGTCCGGTGGAACCACGCCGGATACGCCAGCCAGATTCTCAGCAATTGTCCTGCCGGTGATCGTCATGCAATCACCGTGTAGGAGGCCATTTTCGAGGAGCATCTTCATTATCAACGGAATGCCGCCGGCGGCGTGCAGATCGGTCGCGACATATTGGCCTGATGGTTTCAAATCGCAAAGAACGGGCACTTTTCGGCGGATCGTTTCGAAATCGTCGATCTTTAGCTCAACTCCCATTGAATGAGCTATTGCGAGCAGGTGAAGAACGGCATTTGTCGAGCCACCTGTCGCCATCACTACGGCGATCGCGTTCTCAAATGCTTCTCGGCTCATGATCCGACTGGGCACCAGACGAGTCTCAACAGCGGCAGCCAACGCAGCAACAGAATCAACCGCACTCTGCCGTTTTTCATTATCCTCGGCGGCCATTGTCGATGAATAAGGCAAACTCATGCCCATCGCCTCTATCGCCGATGACATTGTGTTCGCCGTATACATTCCGCCACACGAGCCCGCTCCCGGACAGGCGTGTTTTTCAACCGCATCGAGAGTCTCATCGTCAAGCTTACCCGCAAGATACTCACCAACGGCCTCGAAAGCGCTTACAACTGTCAAATCTTTTCCATTTAGATGCCCGGCTTTTATGGTCCCTCCGTAAACAAAGATCGACGGAATATTTAGCCGGGCAATAGCGATCATCGCACCCGGCATATTTTTATCGCATCCACCGATTGCCACCAGGCCATCCATCTGCTGACCTTGACAGACAGTTTCAATTGAGTCGGCGATCACCTCACGCGAGATCAGTGAGTATTTCATCCCCGGTGTGCCCATCGAGATCCCGTCGCTCACGGTGATGGTTCCGAAAACCTGCGGCATCATTCCCGCACGTTTTGCCTCGCGGACAGCTGCGTCCGCCAGCTTGCCGAGACTTAAATTGCAAGGGGTGATCGTGCTGTAGCCGTTCGCGACGCCAATTATCGGCTTATCAAAATCGCCGTCTTCAAACCCGACGGCGCGCAGCATCGCTCTGTTCGGCGCTCGCTCGACACCGCCCGTAGTTATCCTGCTTCTAAAATTATTGCCCATCGAGATCGCGACAGCCCCGCCTAGTTTTTCGCCGTGTTGACCAAAGTTTCCTGCGATAGCCAGGGCATCATCGCGCGAAGCCGCGAACCGACCTCCTCGATTGGGTGCGTCTCGCCATCCGTTTCCATCCGCTTGAAATTCTCCTTGCCGTTGTCGCACTCGCTCATCCATTCATCGGCAAATTCGCCGCTCTGAATCTCGCCAAGAATCCTTTTCATTTCAGCCTTTGTCGCGTCCGTGACGATGCGCCCGCCGCGGGTCAGATCGCCGTATTCGGCAGTATTTGAGATCGAATACCTCATGTTACCAATGCCGCCTTCGTACATCAGATCGACTATCAACTTCATTTCGTGGAGGCATTCGAAATATGCGAGCTCCGGCGAATACCCAGCCTCAGTGAGCGTCTCAAAGCCAGCCTGGATCAAAGATGTCAGGCCGCCGCAGAGTACGGCTTGCTCGCCAAAAAGGTCCGTCTCAGTCTCGTCCTTAAAGGTAGTTTCGATAATCCCCGCCCGTCCGCCCCCGATCGCCGACGCATAAGCTAGAGCAACCGCCCCCGCATCTCCGCTGATATCCTGATGCACCGCCATCAGGCACGGAACGCCGCGGCCCCGCAGATATTCGCTTCGGACCAAATGGCCGGGGCCCTTCGGTGCGACCATAAAGACATTAACTCCGGCCGGGGGCTCGATCTTCTTAAAATGGATCCCAAAACCATGGGCAAAGGCCAAGTATTTGCCACTTGTTAATGCGGGCTGAATATCATTTCGATATATCGTCGGAGCAAGCTCATCGGGAACCGCGATCATGATCACATCGGATCTCTCGGCAGCCTCACGTGCAAATGTCACTTCAAGCCCCGCGTCCTCTGCCTTTTTCCACGATTTACTGTCGGCATGCAGGCCTACGATCACGTCGTAGCCCGATTCTTTCAGGTTATTCGCATGCGCGTGTCCCTGCGATCCGTAACCGATAACGGCGATGCGCTTATCAAGCAAAAGACTCGCGTCTGCGTCGTTGTCATAAAAAACTTTCATTCGGGATCCCTCTCTATAAATTAAATTACCTTCGAAAAAAAATCAGATCTAAGCCATTGCGGCCTCCGTCTTCGTGTCCGACATCAACCGCGAGAGGCGATTTATCGCAACGCATCCGCTCCTTGTCACCTCATTGACACTGAGCGGTTCCAACATTTCAATAAATGTATCTACCTTGTCCATCGTGCCCGATAATTCCAGGATCATCTTGTCGTGTGAAATATCAACGACCTTTGCTCTAAAAATGTTGACGAGGCTCATGACCTCTTGCCTCTCGTCGCCGGCCCTGACCGAGACATCGATCAGAGCCATTTCCCGCTCAATATGCGGCAGGTCTGTAACTGCCTTGACCTCACGAACTCGCGCAAGTCGCGAGCATTGCTTGATGATCTGATCGACGGTCCGTTCGTCGCCATTTGTAACGATCGTGGCTTTTGACCAGTTCGGTTCGAGCGTCCTCCCGACGGATATTGTTTCGATATTAAAACCGCGTGCGCTGAACAGGCCGACGATCCGCGAAAGCTCGCCCGGCTGATTAGCAACAATTATCGAGATCGTATGCCTCATCTCTTTATTTGAGGATCATGTTCCGCGAAGCTCCGCCAACAGGCACTATCGGAAAAACGTTTTCCTCTTTGGAAACAACAATATCCATAATGGTGACGCCGTCATGATCGAGGCCTTCCATTAGAGTTGCTCTCAGCTCAGACGGTTTTGTGGCCCGCAAACCCTGAGCCCCGTAGGCCTCAGCAAGTTTTACGAAATCCGGCGAGATCGACAGATCGACCTCGGAATACGCGCGGTCGTAAAACATTTCCTGCCACTGCCGCACCATTCCAAGGTAGCCGTTATTCATGATCAAAACCTTTAGCGGCACCTTATATTGGATCGCGGTGATGATCTCCTGATTGGTCATCTGAAAACCGCCGTCACCGACAATTGCTACCACCTTCGCACCCGGGAGGGCGATCTGAGCTCCTAACGCAGCCGGTAAGCCAAAACCCATCGTCCCAAGCCCGCCGCTATTGATCCATTGGCGGCTCCGTTTAAATGGGTAAAACTGCGCCGCCCACATCTGGTGCTGCCCAACGTCGGACACAATTACCGCGTCGCCATTCGTCACCTCGTGAAGCGTCTCGATAACTTGCTGTGGCTTGATCTCGTGTTCGGAATATTCGCAGTAGAGCGGTACCGCTCTTTGCCATTCACGAATGGATGTCCACCAGCCGATCAACCTGTCCGGTCCTCTATAATCGGCGCCGAGCGATCTAAGTTTTTTGTCGATACCTTCAAGTGCGGTGCGAGCGTCCGACACAACTGGGATCTGCGCCTTGCGTATCTTGCCGATGTTCGAGGCATCTATGTCTATGTGTATCACGTCGGCATCGGGCGCAAATTCAGCCAACTTGCCGGTCACTCGGTCGTCGAATCGCACGCCAATGGCAACAAGCAGATCACTCTCGGCGACGGCCATATTCGCCGTGAAAGTTCCGTGCATGCCGAGCATGCCGAGACATTGCGGGTGCGCAGTTGGAAATCCACCCAGGCCCATAAGCGTTGGCGTAACGGGCACGCCGAGCAATTCAACCACCCGTAAAAGAGCGTCGGACGCATTTCCCGTTACGATACCGCCGCCTACGTAAAATACCGGTTTTTTGGCGTTGAGAATCTTTTCGACGACCAGACCCAATCTTTCGTCGTCACGTGGCGTTTCTTCAACCATGTCGGTGAAAAAGGATATTTTTTCGTTGCGGTAGCCACAGAACTGTGCACCGACATCCTTTGGAATATCTATCACAACAGGCCCGGGCTTACCGGATCTAGCTATCTGGAAGGCCTCATTTACTACGTCCTCAAGGTCAGCGATATTTCGAACGAGATAGCTGTGCTTGACTATCGGCAGTGTCACACCAAATGTGTCGACTTCTTGAAAAGCATCGGTCCCTATCACCGGGGTGGGCACCTGTCCCGTGATCACGACAAGCGGGATCGAATCCATATATGCCGTCGCAATACCAGTAACAGCATTTGTCGCACCGGGCCCCGACGTAACGAGCGCGACACCAACCTTGCCGGTTGCGCGGGCGTAACCCTCTGCGGCATGCACTCCGCCTTGTTCATGACGGACGAGATAATGTGTGATCGAATCGCGAAAACGCCACAGCTCGTCGTAAATATGGAGGACCGCCCCGCCCGGCAATCCAAAGATAGTATCGACACCGTTATCGATCAGCGCACGAATAAGTATCTCGGCACCGCGCACCGGCATGGCTTCCAGACGCTCGGCGTGAGGATCTTCAACAATATGTAGGGCCGAAACAGCTTCCAGCATAATCAACACCATTCCCAAAAAGCCAAAAGGCCATCATCTTGTTCTGATGATGACCTGATCGATCGCAGCACGGATCAACATGTCATCATTTTCCAATCGGAAAATAAATGCCGTAAATAATCACGAGAACCCGAAAGTTCCCCGCAATCGCCTTGTAATTATTATGGTCAATGTGCATTACTAAAAGTTTTGATACTACGAGAATTATAATAACTATTTATTCTTTGTCAATATTTTATTTTTGCTTCTCATACCATAAAAGGCGAAAAGCCCGGAACATATAGGTTCCGGGCCACGTGCGATCAGCATTTTTGAGATCGACGTCTCAGAAAGCATAGGTATTCGCCGTGATAAGCGTGTCGGCGATCCGCTGCCTCGCTGCAATGGTGTTGACTGGCGAATTGTTCTTAGTAAACCGCTTTAGTGCAACAAGCAAAGTGCGGCCTTCGTCGCCCTCGGCGATCGCCGCGATCGTATTTTTCGCTTTTGCCTCGACCCGCTGAATGGCGTCATTGCAAAAAACGGACACCATATCGATCTGCCTTGCAGCGGCCTCCTCGCCGTTAGCGGCAACGGATTTCTTGACACGCAGAATAGCGGTTTCCATCTGATAAGCGTCCATAATGATATCCGCGCAGTTCATCAGGACCTCCTGTTGTTCGCTAAGACCCATCATGTATTTCTGAGCAGCTGTTCCGAGCACCATCAGAGCGGTCTTCTTGGCGTTTTGCGCAAGCTTCGTTTCGGCTGCTAGAAGGCTGGTATCCTCGTCAAAAGACATCTGCGGGTTGAGGATCTCATCCTGCAGTGCTTTCGCCGCTTGCAACAGGCCGAGTTTGCCTTTCATCGCCCGTTTCATCAACTGGCCCGGAATGAGCATGCGGTTGATCTCGTTCGTACCCTCGAAAATACGGTTGATCCGCGAATCGCGGTACGCCTTCTCGGCCGGGTAGTCCGCCGAATATCCATATCCGCCAAAGATCTGCACCATCTCGTCGACGACATAATCGAGAGCCTCACTGCAGGCGACCTTGTTGATCGACGATTCGACCGCGTATTCCTCGATCGATTGCAGTTTTGTCGCATTGTCGGCGCCATCGCCGATCAGGGCGTCGATCATGCCCACCGTGCGGTATGT
>Ga0068860_100005822_pt1 | contig 12409 bp, 5 predicted proteins | sample KBSSwiS32_FD_66597 | JGI IMG/M metagenome (GOLD analysis project Ga0068860, IMG submission 66597) | Switchgrass rhizosphere microbial communities from Kellogg Biological Station, Michigan, USA - KBS Switchgrass S3-2 | ecosystem: Host-associated > Plants > Roots > Rhizosphere > Soil ... | reverse complement strand
CCACAAACGGTGCTCAAACCGAGCGTTCGCTGGTCGTCCGGAGCTGCGTTTCGCGGTGTTTGTTGCTCGCTGGCTCTCTTTCTGGTGGTACTTAGCTGGCGCACGTATCTTTCGCGTTTCCCTTTTCTCTGGGAAGACCACCCCGTTTTTTCAGGCGTAACCTACACCGAAGCTCATTACACTTTGCCGGCGTTGTTGATTCTGTCCGTCGTCTTGATCATTGCCGCGATCCTGCTGGTGATTAACGCGTTCAGTGTGCGACGCTTCAGCCTGTTGCTGATCGCGCTCGCGCTGCCGGTCGCAACTTATATAATCGGCATCGTTCTCGTTCCCTCATACGTTCAGAGTTTTATCGTCAAGCCGAACGAACTCGACCGCGAAACTACTTTCATCGGCTACAACCTCGATTGGACACGAAAGGGTTTTGCACTCGATCAGATCGAGCTGCGCGAGTTCGAAGCAGAGAACTCCACCGCCGCACTCGATCTGCCAAACAATCGCCAGAGTCTGGACAACATTCGCCTGTGGGACTGGCGCGCACTCCAGGACACCCTGCGCCAGATTCAAGCTATTCGCACGTATTACGACTTCCCCGACGTAGACGTCGATCGCTATGCCATGGCAGGCCAGACGCGGCAGATGATGATTGCACCGCGCGAGATCAACGACGATAAGCTGCCTGCGTCATCACGTAACTGGATCAACGAGCGATTGATCTACACGCACGGATACGGCGTGACGATGAACAGCGCCAACGGATTTACACCCGAAGGACTGCCGCAGTTTGTTTTGTCGAACATGCCGGTTGAAGGCGAAATCAAGGTTACAAGACCCGAGATTTATTTTGGTGAGACTACAGATCGTTACGTCTACGTTAAGACTAGACAGCAGGAGTTTGACTATCCGCAGGGTGATACAAACGCCACCACCACGTATCAGGGCACAGGCGGCATACCGATTGGAAATCGTTTGCGACGCATGTTGCTCGCATGGGGAGTTGGGGATCTCTCGCGCTTGCCGTTCTCGGATGCGGTCACGAATGACAGTCGGGTTCTCATCAATCGAAACATTCGCGAGATCGTCAATGGCGTCGCTCCATTTCTGACTTACGACAAGGACGCTTATATCGTAGTTTCCAACGACGGCCGTCTTTTCTGGATGCTCGACGCATTTACCGAGTCGTCTTACTTTCCTTATTCAACGCATCACGACGTGGCCGGCAATACGGTCAACTACGTTCGCAACAGCGTCAAGGTTGTTATCGATGCTTACAACGGAACGGCGAGTTTCTACGTCTTCGATAATCAGGATCCGATCCTCGCGGCGTATCGACGCATCTTCCCCGCTCTGTTCCAGGATGCGAGCCATATGCCTGCCGATCTTCGCGCGCACGTGCGTTATCCCGAGACACTGATCCGCTCTCAGGGCGAAGTCTACAGTCTCTATCACACGCAGAATCCGAAAGTGTTCTTTCAGCGGGAAGACGCGTGGAGCATCGCGCAACACATCCGGATCAATGACAAGGGTGAAAAAGTAGGTGAACCGATTGCTCCGTACTACGTGTTAATGCAGTTGCCGGGCGAGCAGCAGGCCAATGAGTTTGTGATAATTTTGCCGTTCACGCCTTCAAATCGAAATAACATGATCGGCTGGATGGCCGGGCGCAGCGACGGTGACCATTACGGCAAGCTGCTGGTCTATAACTTCCCGAAATCACGGGTGATCGATGGACCAGTTCAGATTGAGGCACGCATCGATCAGAACGCACAACTGTCGGGGCAGTTTACGCTTTGGAATCAGCAGGGATCGCGTGTGATTCGTGGGCACTTGCTGGTGATACCGATTGGACGTTCGTTGATGTTCGTCGAACCGATCTATCTGCAGGCCGAGCGGAGTCCGATGCCGGAGCTCAGGCTCGTCGTTCTGGCAACACAGGAAAAACTCGGCTACGGCCAAAGCTTCAACGAGGCGATGAATAGTCTCTTCGGCGAAGCCGCGACTAAGCCTACAGCGCCACCCGAATCTACTCAGGCTCCTCAACAGCCCACACCACCGACAGAAGATCTACAACAGCTCGTGAACCGGGCCATCCAGGAATTTGAGGACTACCAGCGCCTAACCTCGCAGGGCAAACTCGGCGAAGCCGGTCAGAAACTCGAGCAGCACAAGCGGACGCTCGAAGAGATAAAACAGAAAACGAGCCACAGATAACACGGATCTAAGATCCGGATTTCTTCCGCGTTAATCCGCGTTACAACTAGCTCTCAGCTTCAATTTTCTCCAGGAGTTTCTTCGACTTCTCCACCGCGACTTTATGCTCCGCCACGTACTTCGGATCGGGAGTGGCCGACATTACGGTTTCGATCTGTTTCTTTGCCTCCGCGTTTCGCCTGTCCACTTCATATGCTTCAGCCAGATGAAATCGCATAACCGTGTTGTTGGGATTCAGTTTGACTCCTTTTTCGAGGTACTCAATCGCTTTCTTGACGTCGCCGCCCAGTACTCTCGGAGCCTGTAGATACAGTCGCCCAAGTCCAAGATAAGCACTGTAGCCTTGATACGATTCGTCGAGCTTCAGCACCGCCTCCATCTCGCCTTTTATGTCCCGGAAAGTCGAAAGATTGGAAAGCGTACTGTGTGCGGCTCGACCACCGTAGTTCGCGCCCAGCCAGAAATGGCCTTCGGGTTTGTTCGGTTGTAGTTGTGCCGCAGCTTTGCCGGCCTCGACTCCCTGAACAAACATGGCATCCTGTTCCGTAGTGTTGTCAGTCCGGTCACCTACGGAGAAAGCCGCTCGTGAGAGCTTCCAGGCAGCCTCATAGTTGCTGTAATCAGCGGCGTGCGCCTGCCGCAGGACGGTAACGGCTGTTCTAGCCTTAGTCAGATCCTCGCGACCTTCATAAAAAGGTTCAGCCTCTGCGATCTTGTCGGCTGCCATCTTTGCGTCAGCACCACCCGTGCTCGACGGGCTCTGCGATGCCCCGTTATTGCATGCGATCCCGCCTATGGCGAGCGAAATTAGTGCGGATGTGACCATTGCAGATCGCAAGATTTCGCGCTTTTTCCTAAGATTTATCATCAATTGACCTCGGATTGTCTAGAATCGGCATACAGTATGTAATACTTTTGCTTCCGGTTATATCAAAAAGGTTCGAATACGGTATAGTGACTTCCCATTCAGGCCGATCTCGGCCGCATGATCGCGAAAAGTTAGCTGGAGGAGAGCTTGGCAGGGGCAGCATTCTACGATCTCGAGGGAACTTTAGTAAGCACCAACCTCGTGCACACGCTCTCGTTTTATGCAAAACGCCAGCAGGGGTTAATGGCGAGTTTTACGAAGAGCGCGACGACGTTTCTGAGCCTTCCCGTCTTCGCAGTGACGGACCAGTATAGCCGAAAAGTCTTCAATGACCTCTACTTCAAGCGCTACAAGGGGCAATCCGAGGATCGGCTGCGCTACTTTGCGCAGGATCTGTTTGAAGACGTGATTAAGCCGGCGGTCTTTCCCGGCGCTTACGAGTTGATTGAGAAATCGAGGAAACTGGGACTACGGCAAATCGTGATCACCGGCGCCCTCGATTTGTCAGTCAAGCCGCTCATGCAGCACCTGGGGATTACGGAATTCGTTACTAACCGTCTGGAGTTTGTGAATGGAGTGGCGACGGGGCGTTTATTGCCGCCGGTGATGGCAGCGGCGACCAAGGCTTCGTGGATTCGAACTTATACCGAACGCGAAGGAATCAGCCTGAGCGATTCATATGCTTATACCGACAGCATGAGTGATCTACCGATGCTCTCGATCGTCGGTCACCCGGCAGTGGTGAATCCGGACATGCGTTTGCGACAAACGGCACTTCACCATGACTGGCCCATACTAAATCTGAAATGAGCCACAAAAAGGCAGAAAAAGCACAAAAGAAGAAATGGCACTTCAATTAAGAAGAAAGACACACGAATCGGTGGTCTACATCGATCGCGACAGCGCGCCGCGCATCATGCCGTCCGGCGAAGACTTCATCCTCGAAGACCTGCCGATTGGAACGCGTGTGCTCTACCCGAATCCATCGATCAAGGGTCTTCCCAATCGCGAAGCCGCCATTCGTTATGCTTTGAATCATCCGCTCGGTTGCGATCCGCTGTTTGCTCAACTCGAACCGGGGATGCGTGTCACGGTCGCCGTCGACGACATCAGTTTGCCTCTGCCGCCAATGGCCACGCCTGACATTCGCCAGACGATCCTGGAGATCGTTCTGGACATGCTCGCCGGACACGGCGTGGACGACGTCCACATCATCATCGCCAACTCACTTCATCGGAAGATGACTGAGTGGGAAATGAAACGGATGGTTGGGCCAAGAATTTTCTCCGACTACTACCCGGATCGTTATTACAACCACGACGCCGAATGGGCCGAGGGTCTCATCAAGATCGGCGAGACCAGGCACAAGGAGCCGCTCACGCTCAATCGCCGTTGCGCCGAAAGCGATCTGCTGATCTACGTCAACATCAATTTCGTGCCGATGGACGGTGGTCACAAGTCGGTTGCAGTCGGGCTCTGTGACTACGAGTCGCTGCGCGCGCATCACGATCCGCAGACGATTCGCGATTCAGACAGCTACATGGATCCGGCGCGCTCGGCGTTGAATCACAAGGTCATACGGCTCGGGAAGATCGTCGACGAGACATTGAACGTTTTTCACATCGAGACGGCCATCAACAATCGCATGTACGGCGCGGACATGGACTTCCTGCTGCGGAACGAAGACGATTTCAGCGCCTTCGATCGTATGAAGTTCGAAGCTATGCGCTACACGATGAGCAAGTTGCCGCGTGCTGCGCGTCGCAAGCTGCTTCATTCGCGACCCGCACAATACGAGATGACCGCGTGTTATGCAGGCAAGACGGATCTGGTTCACGAAAAAATCATTGCCAAGGGAATGGAGCAGTACCTGGTTCCGATTCGCGGACAGGCTGACATTCTGATCACCGGCATTCCCGATATCTCGCCGTACAACGTTTATTCGATTTTGAATCCGCTGCTGGTCCAGGTGATGGCGCTTGGCTATCACTTCAACTTCTATCGCAACAAGCCGCTGCTGAAGAAGGGCGGCACGCTGATCCTGCATCACCCTTGTTACGACGATTTCGATCACAACTTTCACCCGAGTTATATCGAGTTCTTCCATCGCCTGTTACCGGAAACGCGCGATGCGTTCACGTTGCGTGAGAAATACGAGCGCGAGTTTGCAAATAATCCGAGCTATATCGAGATGTACCGCCGCGGCAATGCGTATCACGGCGCGCACCCGTTCTTCATGTGGTACTGGGGCGAGAATGGTCGCCAGCACGTGGGGCATGTAATCGCGGCCGGGGCGGAAAATGCGCACGTGCCCGGAATTCTCGGTTGGGAGCGTGCAGACAACTTGACTGAAGCTATTGCGATGGCGCGCAGCTATCAGGGCAATTCCGCCGAGATCACGATGCTGCATCAGCCGATGATCGGCATCGCCGACATGGAATAACGATGAAGCTATCTCCTACTGAAATCTATAGAGACCGAAAGATTTTTCTGATCGGAAGCACGGGTTTTCTCGGGAAAGTGACGTTGAGCATGTTGCTCTATCGCTTTCCGAACATAGGCAAGATCTATCTCACCGTGCGCGCGCGTTCGCAGGAAGAGTCGGAGAATCGATTTTGGAACAACATCATCACTGCGCCTCCGTTCGATCCACTGCGCGAACGTTACGGCAGCGCGCTCGAAGGGTTCGTCAACGATAAGGTAATCGTTAGGGGCGGCGACATTGCCGAGACAAACTTTGGCTATTCCGAAGAAGAAGCACAGGCGATCGCCGGCGACGTCGACGTCATCATCAACTCCGCCGGCAACGTAACTTTCAATCCCACACTCGAGAGTGGACTCCGCACGAACGTAGTCGGAACACAGAACGTCATTGCCTTTGCGCGACGTATGAAACGTCCGGCACTGGTCCACGTCTCAACCTGCTTCGTTGCAGGCAATCGCTCGGGCGCTGTTTGGGAAAACGATCCGGTCATCGGCTATTTCCCTCGCCGTCGTGAACCGGAAATGGAAGGCGTGAAGTTCTCGGTCGATCAGGAGATCGCCGACTGCGCCAAACTCGCCGACCGTGTCAGAGATGAAGCGCGCGACGCAATGATGGCGGCACGCTTTCGTGAGCTCGCGCGCAAACGACTCGCCGAGGAAGATCGCGACGTCGACGATCCCGACGCTCTCGGACTCGCCGTCGCGCGCGAACGCAAAGTCTGGACGCGCACTCGCCTTACGGATCTCGGTGTCGAGCGCGCCGCGTACTGGGGCTGGCCCAACATCTACACGTATACAAAATCACTCGGCGAACAACTCGTCGCAGCGGAAACCAACATGGTCCGCAGCATTGTCAGACCGAGCATTGTCGAGTCAGCGATGTCCTATCCGTTTCCGGGTTGGAACGAGGGTTTCACCACCACGGCGCCGATCATTTTTCTGATTCGCAAGGGCCAGACTCAGATTCCAGCCGATCCGAAACTGATTCTCGACATCACCCCCGTGGACCAGGTCGCATCAGTGATGCTGGCAGTGTCAGCACAAGCGTGCGTCGAAACGCCGGAGCTTGTCTTTCAGGCAGCCACGGGCGATGCCAACGCCAACAATATGGAAAGGATCGTCGGGCTCTGTGGACTCGATAAGCGCAGGCACTTCGAAGAGAAGGATAGCGGCGTCAAGATTCTGAACCACATCGCGGCGCGCATGGAGCCACGAACGGTTACAGTCTCGAAATTCGAAAACACGTCTATGCCGATGTTCAACTCGGCTGCGAAGAAAGCGTCGTCGTTATTGGATCGTGTGCGACCGCGTTGGGGCGGCGGCCGTGTCGGCGAGGTGATCGACAAGGTCAAGTCGAGTGTCGAACGCGTCGAAGAGTTCACACGCGAAACCAGCGAAGCTTTCGACATGTTTCGCCCGTTCACTGTTGAGAATGCGTACGTGTTTCGGTCTGACAACGTCCGGGCACTCTTCAATCGCATCAGTGAAGACGAACGAAACCTGATCACGTGGAATCCGGAAATGTTTGACTGGTACGACTACTGGCTCAACATACACCTGCCCGGACTCACCAAGTGGGTATTTCCGACGCTCGAAGACGAGATGCGCGCACAGCCGAAGCGCGTCTACACGTACCGCGATCTACTCGAGTTGTTTGAAACTGCGACCAAGCGCCATGCGACCAGGGTAGCGATGCGTATCGAGCGAGACGGTCGCAAGGAACAGTATACCTATGCGGATCTTCGCGAGCTTGCGACTCGCGTCGCCGGATTTCTCGCGAGCCAGGGTATCAAGCACGGCGATCGCGTAATGCTGGTCAGCAGCAACGCACCCGAGTGGGGCATGAGCTACTTCGGCGTACTCAAAACCGGCGCAACGTGCATCCCATGTGATCCGGAGAGTTCGACCGCTGAGATTCTTAACTTCGCGCGCGCGGGAAATGCCGCAGGTGTGATTTGCAGCGAAGCGGTTCTCAACGAGCATCCCGACTTACAAGAGCTTTTGAGTCAGCAAGGCTTGGCGCGAGTCTGGACTTACGACAACGTGTTCGCGTTACCGGACGAGCAAACCGAAGACGAGCGCATCGCTCTATTGCCGCAAAAGGTTCATGCGCAGAGCGTCGCATCACTGATCTTTACCTCCGGCACGACGGGCCAGCCAAAAGGCGTGATGCTCTCGCATCGCAATCTGACGAGCATGGTCTCAATGCTGTCGTCTGTCTTCGATATGACCACGCATGACGGCGTGCTATCGGTATTGCCGCTTCATCACACATTCGAGTTCTCGACAGGCTTTCTGACACCACTCAGTCGCGGCGCGCAGATTACGTACTTGCCCGAGCTCACGAGTGACGCACTCGCGAAGGCAATCAAGAACGGTCACGTCACCGGCATGGTCGGCGTTCCCGCGCTTTGGGAACTCCTGCACCGCCGTATCAAGAATCGTCTCTACGAACGCAGCGACTGGATCGGCAAAACTGCCGACAACCTGATATATGCAAACGCCTGGCTGCGCGATAAGACACCGCTGAACCTTGGCCAAGTCCTGTTCTATCCGATTCACGAAGGACTCGGCGGGCGCATTCGCTATTTCATCAGCGGCGGCTCCGCACTGAGCGAAAAGATTCAGCGTGACTTTCACGGTCTCGGATTCACGATTCTCGAGGGCTATGGACTGACCGAAGCATCGCCGGTTCTGACTGTCACCAGACCTGAAAATCGCATGCTCACCGGAACGGTGGGTAAGCCTCTACCTGGTGTCGAAGTGCGCATAGCCGAACCCGACGCGAGTGGGGTGGGCGAAGTTATTGCTCGTGGTCCAAACGTGATGCTTGGTTACTACGAAGACGAAGCTTCGACGCGCAAGACGCTCGTGGATCGCTGGCTCTACACGGGCGATCTCGGTCGCGTCGACGACGACGGGAATCTCTATCTCGTTGGACGTTCGAAAGAGATCATCGTCGATACAAACGGTAAGAATGTTTATCCCGACGAACTCGAAGAGGCCTATGGCGACTCGCCTTACGTCAAAGAACTGAGCATCGTCGGCTTGCCTGACGGAATCGGCGAGAAGGTCGCGTGTCTCGTCGTCGCTGACGATGAATTCGACATTTCATTGTCACGAGCAGCGCTGCACAGACTGGTTGAAGAGCACTTCCGTGAAGTCTCTGCTTCCCTGCCATACTACAAACGAATAAAGGTTTTGCATTTCACGGATATCGAACTGCCTCGCACAGCCACGCGGAAGGTGAAACGACGCGAAGTAGTCCAGATCATGGAATCGCTCGAAGAGAGTCAGAGGTCAGGACGTCGCGGTAAAGCTCCGGAAAGTGCGAATGCCGATTCGACATGGCTGATGGGCGTGGTGGCGAGCGTTGCGAATCGTCCTCGCTCCGAAGTTTCTATTGATACCCGCCTAAGCGATTTGGGATTTGACAGTCTGATGTTTGTAGAGCTTGCGACCGCAATCGAAGGGGCCGGCGGTTCCATTTCAGCGCCGGAGCGATTCAATGAAGTTCAGGATGTGAAAGAGTTGTTGACCGTGGTTGCGCGTCAACCTGGGGGGTCGACGAAACAGGAAACGCGCATCGAGGACCGAAGCAAAGAAGACGAGATTCACATTCCTTCTTTCGTGCGCACGGCGGGCAACAGAACCGCTGATTTTCTGCAGCGCTTCCTCTATGAACAGTTCCTGAGCACACATTACGAAGGGCGCTCGAACATTCCGCCGCACACAAATTTCCTTGTCGCGGCAAATCACAGTTCGCACCTCGACATGGGTCTGACGAAGATGGCGCTCGGTGAATTCGGGAAAGATTTGGTCGCACTCGCAGCGGCTGATTATTTCTTCGACACGAAGTACAAGCGGGCGGTGATGGAGAACTTCACCAATCTGGTGCCGATGGAGCGCACTGGCTCCCTGCGACAGTCGCTGCGTCACGCGAAATCGTTTCTCGATCGTGGTTACAACGCGCTCATCTTTCCGGAAGGCACGCGCTCGATGACGGGCATCATGGCCGACTTCAAACCGGTCGTTGGCTATCTCGCGCTACACGCGCGTGTTGGAATCCTGCCGATGTATCTCGACGGCACTTACGCAGCGATGCCAAAAGGAACGACTTTCATTAAGAACCGCGAAGTCAGCGCGCGTATCGGACGCTTTCTCGAGATCGAGGAGTTGGAAGAGATGACGAAAGGCCTGCCGCGTACTGAGGCATACCGGCTAATCGCTGCGCGCGTGAGACACGAAGTTGTAAACCTGCGCGATCGCACGCGCCATGAATTTGACGCGAAGGGATTGCGGAAACTCTGGAAGAGTGAGCGGAAGAAAGAATTGGTATCGGAGGAGGTGACGGTATAGGTCCTATAGGACTTATATGACCTATATGCCTTCGAAGACCTCCGGCAAACGAACGGCTCGCATGACTCCCGTTACCGCGGGCAGCAAACGACGCGCGGCAATCGAAAAGCGACAGCGCGCCGTGACCCTCATCACCGGCGGCACGGGTTTCCTTGGCTCACATCTCGTTCGCCAACTGACTGAAGACGGCGCCAAAGACATTCGCGTGATGGCGACTTCGATTCCCGACTGGCTTGTGGATCTCGGAGTCGAAACCTTCGCCGGTTCGATCACAAATGCCGACGACAACAAACGCGCAGTCGAAGGCATCAGCGAGATCTATCACCTCGCCGGAAAAGTCTCACGCGAACGCGAAGACGCTCGTGCGATGTACGACATTCACGTCGAAGGCACACGTCTTTTGTGCGATGCCGCAAAGGCCGCGGGAGTTAAAACGATCGTGCTCGCGTCAACCAGCGGCACGATTGCGGTTACTAAAGACGGCGACGTTGTTCCCGACGAAACCTATCCGGTTCCACTCGACATCACTTCGCGCTGGCCGTATTACGCGAGCAAGGCGTACCAGGAGATGGCGGCGCTCGAACGTTTCCAGGGCAAAGGACTGCGCCTGGTGATCATGAACCCGAGCCTGCTTCTTGGGCCCGGTGACGATCGTCTCAGTTCAACCAAGGTCATTCTCGACTTCATGGCGCGGAAGATCGGCGCGGTGCCGACAGGTGGAGTGAGTTTTGTCGACGCACGCGATGCTGCTCACACGTTTCGAGTGGCGATGAAGAAAGGACGCCACGGCGAGCGCTATTTGCTGGGAGCCGCAAACTGGACGTTCTCAAAATTCTTTGGACGGCTCGAGCGTCTTACGAAGATTTCTGCGCCGTGGTTGGCGCTACCCTCGCGATTCGCGATTACGGGCGCGAGTCTGCTTGATTCACTCTTCAAGCAGTGGGACATGGCCTCGCCGGTCGAGCCGGGCGCGATCGAGATGGCCCAGTATTTCTGGTATCTGAACTGCTCCAAAGCCGCCCGCGAACTATCCTTCAAGCCACGTGACCCCGGCGAAACTCTCCAGGATACCGTCGCCTACGTCCGCGAGAACTTCCTCGGCAGCAACGCGTTTGGGAAGTAATCACAGATTACGCAGATTTAGATAAATCTGTGTAATCTGTGGATTGCTTGGGGAACTATCTGCGCGTTTCCGGCGTCTTAGGACAAGCTCTATCTTTCCGACAATCAGGAGATACTCCCATGGGCAGACTTCGGGTGCTGTTTCTTCTTCCCCTCCTCGTTTGTACCTCGCCGACGATACACGCGCAGGGTCCACCGGCGCCGCTGCAGATGGGCACGCCGATCGACCGGACGCTCGCTGCGGGTCAGACACACGAGTTCACTGTCACGCTTGAAGAAAACTCCTATATTCAGGTGGTGGTCGAGCAGAAGGGTATCGACGTGGTCGTCAAAGTCTTCTCCCCTGAGGGCAGGGCTATGGGAGAGTTTGACTCACCAAATGGCAATGATGGGCCGGAGCATGTTTCCTTTACCGGCACGGCTGCGGGTGTTTACCGCATCACGGTTGGTCCGCTCGATCCTGCTAATTCGCCGCCGGGTAATTACCAGATAAAGATCCTCGAACTGCGACCGGCAACCGAGCAGGAAATCAAAGCCAGCCGGAATCTGGAGGACGTTAAAGCAAAAGGAGTCGCTTTACTGCTGGATCTGGAAGAAACAATTTCACAGATTCAGTCGCCGCTGACGCGCATCAATGCCCAACTGCTCGCCGCCCAACTCCTTTGGGAACCAGAGCAAAAGCGTGCGTCGAAGTATTTCACTGATGCCGCTAACGGAGTGAAAGAACTCATCGCCTCGATCGACGGGAGCAATCCGAATTACTCGCAGCAGTTTGGACTCATCTCGCAGTTGCGTTTCGAGATAACGCGCCTACTCGCACAACGAGATCCCGAGGCGGCTCTTAGTTTCCTTTACTCGACCGTTCCGCCCCCCAATCCATACAGCAATCGACGCCAACAGGCATCGCAGGAAGGCATGATGGAACTCGCGCTCGCGAATCAGATCATGCAAAAGGATCCGTCCCGGGGCCTGGAGATTGCGCGCAAGAACCTCAAGACCAGACTCTCCGCCAATCTACTGAACACCGTTTCTGTTCTGAGACAACAGAATCCCGAGATGGCTGCCGAGCTCGCAAATGAAATCGCGGGCAAAGTTCTCCAGGAGAAACTTCTTAAGAACGCGGATGCGGCCAATCTCGCGATTGGCTTGCTCCGTTCAGGCATGAGGCCAGAACGACGGTCCTTCGGGTCCGATCAATACAACTGGACGCAAACGAGGGTACCGGCGTTAATACCTGAAGCACAGTATCGCGAGCTACTCCAGAAAGCGCTGAGCGAAGCGTTGTCTTTCTCGCCGGCGTCGCCTCAAGCCTACACTTCGGAACGCGAGGCTGCCTCGAACTTGTTAATGGGATTGCGGCAGCTC
>Ga0068860_100005821_pt1 | contig 12411 bp, 13 predicted proteins | sample KBSSwiS32_FD_66597 | JGI IMG/M metagenome (GOLD analysis project Ga0068860, IMG submission 66597) | Switchgrass rhizosphere microbial communities from Kellogg Biological Station, Michigan, USA - KBS Switchgrass S3-2 | ecosystem: Host-associated > Plants > Roots > Rhizosphere > Soil ... | reverse complement strand
AGCGGCAACGCCCTCTACGTATTCGCTCTGCCGGACAAAAAGTAGTATGAAGTTCGCCCTCGCCATCGCTCTTCTGTTGTGCCCCATCTGGGCACACGCAGACGTCGCGGACTCATCCGCTAACGGCTTCACTGTAAAGATCTCGATCCCCATCGCGGCTCAACCCGCCGAAGCCTACCGCAAACTGATCAACATAGGCGACTGGTGGGACTCCAACCACACCTTCTCCGGCGACGCCCACAACCTGAGCATCGAAGAAAAACCCATGGGCTGCTTCTGCGAAAAACTCCCTGGCGGAGGCGCCGTCCGCCATCTCGAACTCATCAACTTCACCCCTGGCCAGACGTTGGTCTTTACCGGAGCCTTAGGCCCGCTCCAATCTCTCGCCGCCACCGGCACTATGACCATCCACTTCGCCCCCGCGGAAGCCGGAACCAAACTAACCGTCTCCTACTCAGTACTCGGTTACCAACCCGCAGGCATGGCCGCCTGGGCCGCCCCTGTGAATGCGATGCTAACCGAACAGTTCACCCGCCTCAAGAACTACGCAGAGCACCCAATCACCCAAGGCAAAGTCTACAGGTTCGAAAAGGAAGCCGAAGGAGTCTACTACGCCACCGGCGGCCTCGGCAGCAACAATGTAGTCATCATCAACGATGACGATGTCTTGCTCGTCGACGACGGCACCACTCCCGCCACCGCCCGCGCGCTGGTAGAAGACATCAAACTCCTAACAGCGAAGCCCATCCGCACAGTCGTCAACACTCACTTCCACTACGATCACACTGACGGCAATTCCTTCTTCGGCCCAAATGTAGAAATCATCGCCCACGAATACGTCCGCACCGCCATCCAAACCCTCGACGTGCTCCATCGCGAGCCCTACCTGACATCCCAAACCAGATTGTCCGCGTCCGAACGCGAGCAGCTAAAGGAAGTCAAACCCACCCCGCCCACGCGCACCTACACCACGCAGCTGATCCTTCACAAAGGCCGCCGCGAAATACAACTCCTGTTCCTAGGCCGCGGCCACACCGCCGGCGACACCTTCGTCTACCTCCCGCAGGAACACATCATCTGCACCGGAGACATGGACGAGGGCACGCGCGTAGCCTACATGGGCGACGCCTTTCCCGACGAATGGATCGCCACCCTGGAAAAACTCAAGCAGCTGGACTTCGCGCGGGTGCTTCCCGGCCACGGCGTCCCCTTCAGCGACAAGTCCATCATCACCGCGTTCCAAAGCTACCTTACCGACATCACCGCGCAAGTGGCGACTCTGCGCAAACAAGGCGTGTCCGCGGACGACGCCGCCAAGCGCGTAGACCTAACCTCACATAAAAAAGATTTCCCCGAGATCGCCCAGGGAGCCGAGCCCCGCGGCGTCCGCCGCATCTATCAGTGGATGCAAGAAAACAAAAAGTAGAAAGGACCAGCCATGCGTCTGCAAATCATCTCCCTCGCAGTTCTATCGAGTCTCGGACTAGCCCAGTCCCCCGAAATCCACCTGCGCGGCGACCGCTTCAAGCCGCTCACCTGGGACACCATGACACCCCAACAGAAAAGCATGGTGCAAAACTTATTAGCCGGCGAACGCGGCGGCACCAACGGCCCCTTCAACGTGACCCTGCGAGATCCCGAAATGGGTGACTCCGCGCAAAAGCTCGGAGCCCAGCTCCGCTTCCACACCGCACTCCCCAACCGCCTGAACGAAATGGCGATTCTCATGACCGCCCGCTTCTGGAATTCGCAATACGAGTGGTACGCGCACCACCGCGGCGCCCTCACCGCCGGCCTCAGCCCCGCGGTGATCGACGCCATCGCCCAAGGCAAGCGCCCCACCGCCATGCAGCCCGACGAAGAAATCGTCTATAACTTCGCCAGTGAAATGCTGCGCACCAAGCAAGTCAGCGACGCCGCCTTCAAAGCCGTAGTGGAAAAATTCGGCGAGCGCGGAGCCGTCGATCTAACCGGCGTCATGGGCTACTATTGCTTCGTCTCCATGATGCTAAACGTGGACCGCTATCCGCTCCCCGACGGCGCGAAACCCGAACTCCAGCCTCTGCCGTAACGAATGCCCCGCACAGAACCGCGCGCGCCAGCAAGCGGACCCGTGGGCCTGTGCCAGGATTGCGCCAACGCAAAGATCATCCGCTCCGACCGCAATTCAATCTTCTACCAATGCCGCCTATCCGCCACCGATCCCGCGTTCCCCAAATACCCCCGCCTCCCGGTCCTGACGTGCAGCGGCTATCTTCAAATCACAAACCCGCCTGCGAAATAAACTTGCTATTGAGATAAGCCTCAATCGCCTCAGACCCGCCCTCTGAACCATACCCCGAATCCTTAACGCCCCCAAACGGAACCTCCGGCAATGCCAACCCGCTGTGGTTGATCGTGATCATTCCGCTTTCCACCGCCGACGCAATCAAATTCGCCGTCTTCGCCGACTTCGTGTAAGCGTATGCGGCCAATCCGTAAGGCAACCGGTTCGCCTCCGTTACCGCCTCCCCGAAATCCGCAAACCGGATCATCACCGCCACCGGCCCAAACGGTTCCTCATTCATCACGCGCGTTCCCCGATCTGCATGCGTCAACACCGTAGGCGCAAAAAAGTATCCCTTGTCGCCGATGCGCCCGCCGCCCGTCTGCACCTCGGCGCCTTTCTCGACCGCGTCCGCGACAAACCCCTCCATCGCATCCAACCTCCGCTCATGCGCCAGCGGACCCATGTTCGTATCCGCCTTCATCCCATCGCCCACCTTCAGCGCCTTGCTCGCCGAAATGAACTTGTCCACAAACGAATCGTAAACTTTGCTCTGCACCAGAAACCGCGTAGGCGAAGCACAAACCTGCCCCGCGTTGCGATATTTGGTAGCCGCCAGAATCTTCGAGGCCACATCCAAATCCGCGTCATCGAAAACAATCACCGGAGCGTGCCCGCCCAGTTCCATCGTGACGCGCTTCATGTGCAACCCCGCCAGCGCGGCCAGTTGCTTGCCCACTGCCGTCGATCCCGTGAAAGAGACTTTGCGAATCACCGGATGCGGAATCAGGTAATTCGAAATATCAGCCGGAACCCCGAAGACCAAATTAATCGTCCCCGCCGGCACGCCCGCATCCACAAACGCCCGCACTAATTCCGCGCAGGGCCCCGGAGTCTCCTCCGGACCCTTCAAGATGATGGAACACCCCGCCGCCAGCGCCGCCGAAATTTTCCGTACCGCCTGATTGATCGGAAAATTCCAGGGCGAAAACGCCGCCACCGGACCCACCGGCTCCTTCACGACGAGTTGGTAGACGCCCTCAGCCCGCGCCGGAATCACGCGCCCATAAGTCCGCCGGGCCTCTTCGGCGAACCAATCAATAATGTCCGCCCCCGCCAAGACTTCCATCTTGGCTTCCGCGATGGGTTTCCCCTGCTCCGCCGTAAGCTCGCGAGCAATCGCGTCCACCCGCTCCCTCACCAATCCCGCCGCGCTTCGCATGATCTTGCTGCGCTCAAACGCCGAAATCTTCTTCCAGGTAAGAAACCCGCGCTCCACCGCCGCTAGCGCCCAGTCCAAATCTTCTCTTTCGGCCCAAGCCACCGTTCCACCTTCTTCGCCGGTAGCCGGATTCATTACCGAAATCGTTTTTCCGTTGACGCCTTCCGTCCACGATCCATCAATAAATAACCGAGTATGAGAGCCCATCCCAAAAGTGTAACCGTACTACCCTAAACCTAATGAGCCGCCGCATTCTCCTAGCCGCTCTAGCAGCAGGCTCTCTAGCCTTCCTTGCCATGCTCGCGGCAACGATAGTCTGGATGACCATTCCTGAACGAATCGTGTACCAACAATCCTCGCCCGTTCCCACTGCAGCCTTCAGCATTGAAGTAAAACAGCACGGCGCCTCGTTCTTCGTCACCCCCGCCCAAAAAGAAACGCTAGACCGCATCGCTACCGCCACGCCCATCGTATGGTTCAGTTCCCTAGCCATCGCATTTGTAGCGATCCTCGTAGGAGCCGCCGCCCGCCTCCCCCTCCCCGCCGCAATCGAGTAACATGATTCTCAACGGAGGCATCATGCCGGAACCCAATCGCGAATTAGCCGCCCGCTGGTTTGAAGAAGTCTGGAATAAACGCCGCCGCGAAGCCATTGCGGAATTGCTCGTCGACGGCGCCCCCATCCACGACGGTGGCATCACAGTTCATGGCCCCGCCGGATTTTATGCGTTCTTCGACCGCATGGCCGATGCATTCTCCGACATCCACGTAACGGTCGAGGAAACCATCGCCGACGGCGACAAAGTCTGCGTACGTTGGCGCTGCGCGTTACAACACACCGGTGCGGGACTCGGCATGCCGCCCACCGGCAAGACGTTGCAAACTACAGGAATCACCATCGTTCGCATCGCTGGTGGAAAACTCGTCGAGGGGTGGCAGAACTGGGACATGCTGGGACTGATGCAGCAAATTCAAGACCAGCGTCACGCCGCTACCTACATCGGCGCCGCTTAATTCACCTTGCGCCAATCCTTCGGCTCGCTAACCCGCCCCGACAACTCTTTAATCCGCAATCCCACCTCATTGCCTCGCACCGCCGCGACGGCATAGCCGAAAAACCATCCGTCCTCATAACGCTCGCTCCCTCGCAAATGTCCGCCCGAACTCACCATGGAAAGGTACGTCACCCCTTCCAGCTCCACCTCCAGCATCTGATGCAGATGCCCCGCAATCACCCACCGCACTCCATACTTCTTCGCCAACTGATGCAGCGCGAAACGCGGATTCTGAAACATCGCATCGACCAGCCACGACGGCCGATGGAATACGATGAACTTGACCGGCTGATCCTTGTGCGCCTCTAAATCTTGTTCGAGAAACCGCAGTTCCGGGGCCTCCAATGGGTCCGATCTGCTATTGTCCAAAACCGTGACATGCACTTGCGCGTGGTCGAAACTATAGTGCGGCGCATGCCCCGCGTGTTTTTCGAACGCCGTCTGTGATCGCGCCGACCAGATGTCGTGATTTCCGGGAGCCAGAAACAGGGGGATCCGACGATACGGCGTCAGTATCTCTTGCAACCGACGCCACTCGGCTTCGGTTGTGGCATCGTTCAACCCCTCGATCGAGTCACCGACGCTGACCACGAACACCGGATTTTCAGCGGCAGCCTGCCGCCACACACGCTCGTAAACACCGGGCTGCGCCTCGCCCGTCCGGTCGCCCAGTATCACAAATGGAAAGGAATCTTTTTGCGCGGCGGCGCGGTCCGCCAGAAGCCACGCCCCCAGCGCAGCCGATAACACCGCGAAGCGCCAGCTTCGCGTGCTACGCATCCGCGGAACGCCCTAGAACAGCTTCGATCTGGATATCCAAATCTTGTGTACCCAACTGCCGACCAGTTCGTGCTGCCAAAGAATGCCCCAACCAATGGCGGCCACCACGAGTACCCAAAAAATCTCCCAGTCGTGCCTTTGATACTGCCGAGCCATATGCATACCATTTCATTACTCGGCAAAAAATGCAAGTGTTAGCTTTGAACCGGCGGTTCATTGGTTACAAGCAGCCGGACTGGTGCAAATCCACCACAGTATGGATTAATAACTTGTTTTAAATCAAATAGTTATAATTGGAGACTCGAGTGCTCTTAAAGGGTGAACCTGGAGGTTCCGTATGAAACCCACTGTGAAATCGTCCAAATTCGCGCTTTCGGCTCTATTGGCCGGCGCGCTGATGCTGCTTACCCCGGGCGTGACCTTGGCCCAGCATCGCGGCGGCGGCGGAGGAGGCGGTGGGAACCACTCAGGAGGAGGCGGCCGCAGTTTTTCCGGTGGCGGACAGAATTTCTCAGGGCCCCGCGGCGGCGGTGGACAATCGTTCTCCGGCGGCCAGCGTGGATTTTCAGGCGGCCAGCGTGGTGGGCAATCCTTCTCCGGCGGCACGCGTGGCTTCTCCGGCGGACAATCTTTCTCGGGTCAACGCGGCTTTTCGGGCGGCACCCGCAGCTACCGCGGAGGCGGCTATAACCGCGGCTATTACGGCTATCGTGGCGGTGGCGCATATTATCGCGGCGGCTATTACGGCTACGGCTACGGCTACGGCGGCTATTACCCCTATTACGGTGGTTATTACAGCGTCCCGTATTGCAACCCATACGGCTATTACGACACGTGGGGGAATTGGATCCCCGGCTGCGGCGCAGATCCCTATTATTACGGCTACGGCTATTAAGTCGAGCCAATGGACCCTGGAATGCTCCGCTCCAGGGCATGATTGCCATTCGTAAATTCCCTGCCGGCAGCGCGCTGATGGTATTAGGCGCTCTGCTGGCAGCGGCTTGTTCCAAGCCTTCCCTTCCCACCGAAACTACTGTCGAGGGCGCGACTTCGACGGCGCCTTCCACCGCCGCCGCCAAACAAGAGCATAAAACTCTGCTGCGCTTCATCAATGCGACCGCCGGCTCCAAAGATCTGTATTTCCAGGATGAACTGGCATTCCGCAAGGTGGAATCCGCGGCGGTGACTCCGTACTTGGCACTGCTCAGCCCGCGTGCGGATGCGCATCACGAACTCAAGCTCTACGATTCTACGAACCCTGGCGGAAAGCCGCTCATCAGCGATTCGGAGCCCGAAACCACGGGACACCGCTACACGGTTTTGGCCCTCGAGAAGAGTGGAAAATTTACTCTTACTGTAATTCCCGATCAGCTTAAACCACCGGCCCCGGGCAAGGCCAAAGTGCGTTCGATTCACACGGCTCCGGGAAGCGACTTTGGCCATTTCACGGAATATAAGGAAATCGCGCCCTCCAGCGAACTCGAAGCGGGCAAGCTTTACACCATCGTTGTGTTCGGCAGCGGACCGAAATTGATCGAGGACGAGTTGATCCAATAACGGACCTCGAAGTGCAAGGCGGAGGGCATGGAAACTATCAAAAAGTGCGCCCATCCCAGTTGCGCCTGCCCCGCCAAAGAAGACAGCGATTATTGCGGAACCTACTGCGAAGGCGAAGCGGAAACCTCCGATATCATGTGCAACTGCGGGCATCCCGAGTGCTTGGACCGGACCTAGGCAGCAGTCCGGTTGTTGCATTCTAGAGAAATGGACCTGCAACTGGATGGAAAGCTGGCGCTGGTCACGGGATCGACTGCCGGCATCGGATACGCGATCGCCGAGTCGCTCGCGCGCGAGCGGTGCCGCGTCATCATCAACGGCAGGACGCAAGAGCGCGTCGACGCGGCGCTGGCGAAACTTCCGGGTGCGGTTGGTTTGGCCGCGGATCTCGGAACTAGCGGCGGTGTCGCGGAGGCGATCCGGCGGTTTCCGGACGTCGATATTCTCATCAACAATATGGGCGTCTTCGAGCCCAAGGCTTTCGAAGTGATTCCCGACGACGACTGGTTTCGTTTTTTTGAAGTAAACGTGTTGAGCGGGGTGCGTCTCAGCCGGCATTATCTGCCGCGGATGAAAGCAGCCGGATGGGGACGCATCGTTTTCATATCCAGTGAATCCGCCGTACAGATTCCGGCGGAGATGATTCATTACGGCATGACGAAAACGGCGCAGTTGGCGATCTCGCGTGGCCTCGCGGAAACCACCGCGGGGACGCGCGTCACGGTGAATTCCGTTCTGCCGGGCCCGACGGCGTCGGAAGGCGTGGAGGAATTCGTCGGGCGGCTGGCGGCCGATCTGAAAACGGATCGCGCGGCGGTGGAGCAGGAATTTTTTAGAAACATCCGGCCCAGTTCGCTGCTACGGCGCTTTGCGACTCCCCAAGAAGTGGCGGCGCTGGTCACGTTTGTCGCGAGCCCGCTGGCGGCGGCAACCAACGGTGCGGCGCTGCGTGTCGACGGCGGCGTCGTGCGATCCATAATATAAGTCATGAAATGGCGCGTGGAGCGGGACTCGATGGGCGAAGTCCGCGTACCGGAGGGCGTCCTTTACGGAGCGCAGACGCAGAGGGCGGTGGAGAATTTCGCGGTCGGGACGCAGCGCTTTCAACCGGCGTTCATTCAGGCTTTGGGCCTGGTGAAATCCTGCGCGGCGCGGGTGAATGGGGAACTCGGGGCATTGAGCCCAGAACTGGCGGCGGCCATCGAGAAGGCCGCTGACGCCATTGTTGAAGGCGCGCATTACGAGCAATTCGTGGTGGACGTCTTTCAGACAGGCAGCGGCACTTCGACCAACATGAACGCGAACGAGGTGATCGGGCGGCTGGCGAACGCGCATCCGAACGATCACGTCAATCGCAGTCAATCCAGTAACGATGTCATTCCGTCGGCCATTCACATCGCAGCCGCGATGGAGGTTTCGGGTCAACTGGTGCCGGCGCTGGAGATGCTGGGCAAGGCGCTCGAAGAGCGGGCCGCGGCGTTTTGGGACGTCATGAAGATCGGACGCACGCATTTGCAGGATGCGACGCCGATGCGGCTGGGGCAGGAATTCAGCGGTTACGCGCACCAGGTGCTGGCTTCGCGGGAACGGCTCGCGGCGGCCCTCGACGGCCTGTATGAATTGCCGCTGGGCGGGACGGCGATTGGCACGGGCATAAATGCTCCGCAGGATTTTGCACCGCGAACCATTGCGCTGATTGCGCAGCGCACGGGACTGCCGTTTCGCGAGGCGCGCGATCACTTTGAGGCGCAGGCGGCGAAAGACGCGGTTTCGTTCTTGAGCGGGGCGCTCAAAACTTGCGCGGTTTCGTTGACGAAGATCGCGAATGACATTCGCTGGCTGGGCTCCGGCCCGCGTGGCGGGCTGGGGGAAATTCGGCTGCCGGAATTGCAGCCTGGATCGAGCATTATGCCGGGGAAAGTGAATCCGGTGATCGCGGAAAGTTTGCTGATGATTTGCGCCCAGGTGATGGGGCACGACGCAGCGATCACCTGGGGCTGCGCGGCGGGGAATTTTGAACTGAATGTCATGATGCCGGTGATCGCTTACGACCTTTTGGATTCGATCGAGCTTTTGAGCGCGGGCGTGCGCAATTTCTCGCTGCGCTGCGTGAAGGGAATCGAGGCCAATCGCCACAAGGCGGGGGCGTTGGTGGAGCAATCGCTGGCGCTGGCAACGCCGCTGGCGACCGAAATCGGTTACGACTTGGCGGCTCTGATCGCCAAGGAGGCCTTCGAAAGCGGCCGCACGGTTCGCGAGGTCGCGATCGAGAAAAGCGGGCTCTCCGAACAGAAGATCGCGGAGCTATTGCGCTTCGATTGACTGGTGTAAACTGGCAGCCATGAAACTCGTGGCGATCCTTCTGATGAGTGCGTTAGGCGCTTTCGCGCAGAATGCGCAGGACACTTTCAACAAGCCGTTTCCGCCTTACAAAGTGATGGGCAACGTTTACTTTGTGGGCACCGAGGAGTTGGGATCGTTCCTGATCACCACGCCCGAGGGAAACATCCTGATCAATAGCGATTTTGAATCGACCGTTCCGCAGATTCGGGCGTCGGTGGAAAAGCTGGGATTCAAGTTCTCCGACACCAAAATTCTGCTGGGCAGCCACGCGCATGGCGATCACATGGAAGGCGATGCAATGGTCAAAGAGTTGACGGGCGCGCAGGTGCTGGTGATGGAGCAGGACGTTCCGGCGCTCAGCCGCATGACGCCGCATGGGAAACCGCACCCGATGGATCGCGTGATTCACGACGGCGACGAAGTGAAGCTGGGCGGCGTGACGCTGGTGGCTCATCTGACTCCGGGGCACACAAAGGGCTGCACCACATGGACCATGAAAGTGCAGGACGGCGCGAAGACTTACAACGTCGTCATCCTCGGCAGCATCGGCGTCAACCCGGGATATATTTTGGTGAATAACAAAGACTATCCGCAGATCGCAGAGGATTACGTGCGCGGGTTCAAGACGCTGCGGGCGCTGCCTTGCGATGTGTTTCTGGCGTCGCACGGGCGTTTTTACGGCATGGCGGAGAAATACGCCAAGATGAAAGAGGGCGGGGCGAATCCGTTCATCGATCCGGCGGGTTATCAGGCGCACCTGGATTTGCAGGAGAAGAATTTCAAGGCGAAGTTAGCAGAGCAGCAGCAATCGGCGAGCCGGTAGCTACTCGCCGCTCAAGGCCCGGGCGGGGGCGGGTTGACTCAGTTGGAGGCCGACCGTGAAGTGAGCCACTCCGCGGACGATGTGCCGAACGGATGCGGAACTTCTGAAGCCGAGCGGCTCAATACTCAATCCCACGTACGAGCCTACGGGGATTGGCTCCTTGACCTTAATGCAAAGGCCGTTTTGGGAGATGTCGAGGCAGGTTCCCCGCGCCATGGCGTAGTCGGGTCCCTGCTCCCAGGAAAGGATGACTTTGCCGGAGAACGCGAAACGTTGGTTGCGGCGGGGGTTCATGGTATTGCTGTTTCAAGATAGCCCCCGGGGACACGGGCGAGAATAGAGCGCCAGTACTAGGCGGATGGAGAGTACTAGAGGCGGCGGGCACACTTCGGCTGAGCAACTGGGCTTACAACTTTGAAATCGTCTCGCGGCGGGCTGCCTTCGAAAGCAGCCCACCGGAGTGGAGAAGAAAACGGGCGGCTTACCAGCCTCTAAAAAAGTGTATGAATCAGCCGGTAATCAGCTCTCTCCCCTATCTTCATGCGGTAACCTTGCGCCGCTCTCACGACGCTTGTATATACCAGAGAATCGATTCTCTTCCTGTCCCGCCCTTTTTTACAATGTCTCCAGGACGGCTAGCCCCTCTCGCGACGGGCACGGATTCCACCTAACTGCAACGATCAGCCTGCGCAGGCTTGTACTGCACTTCGATTATGCACGGGGGTGGTCTGGCGGTGGGGGAGTTTGAAATAGGAACTGGTTGAATCGCGGGGCGATAGGGGCGCGGGGCAACTGGGGATGGCCACAAACGGCGCTGAGGTTCCCTTAGCCTACTCCTAAGGTATTTCCGAAACATTCATCCTCCCAAAACGATCTCAGAAGCATGGCTCCAGTTGTGTTGTCTCCCATTGGGCAACCAATTTGCGCCTGGACCCAAGGTTCGCGGAAATTCGCCATCCAAGTTCATCCGGACGTGCTCGCACGTCTGGGAATGGAAGTCCGGGTGGCATTCAAACGGGTGCCCCGCCGGGGACTTGAGATTGGGGGCATTCTACTTGGCCGCACCGATCACCGGGACGAGACTACTACGTTCTGGATTGAAGGGTTTGAGTCCATCGATTCCGAGCACCGGTCGGGCCCTTCCTACATACTGTCTGAACCGGATTTCGCCGTGCTTCGAGGGGCACTGCAAAAAAACGGAGCTGCCAGCATTGGGATCTACCGGAGCCAAACGCGTTCCCAGCAACTGGTGCTTCAGGAACCGGACATCAAGCTGTTTGAGAGATGCTTCGACAGCGGCGATGTCCTGTTTCTCATCGCTTGCCCGGTGGCCGCGAGAGCGGCTTTTTTCGTACGAGAAGACGGGGAGTTGAAGTGCGTGTATGAATTCGGTCTGGGATCGCCTTTGGCGCCTCACGCGGCACCGCAGATCCCTGACTCGCCTGAGCCTGACCCGCCTGCAACGGCTCAACTGGTCCAGCCGCCAGCGGAAATCCAGACGGCGCTGGTGGCTGTTTCCAGACCCATCAACGCTCCGGAGACGGAGGACACGGCGGATCGCCAACGCCCGCCTAAATTGTTTATTGAATGGAAGCGGTGGGGGCGCGCGATTGATCAGCGGCTTGTCAAGCCGTTGAGCGGGCGGTTAGAGCGCGGCGCAGGATTCAAATACGGAATGCGGCTGGTCGCGGCATTGATCTTCTCCGCGGTTGTGGGGGCGGGAATCGGCATGCTCTCTCATCCGCATCCACCTTCCGTGCATCCGCAACAGCTGCCCGCGGAAGATCTCCATCTGACGGTAGAGGGGAACGGCAGGTTTCTGCGACTCCATTGGGACCAAAATACTTCTGCTGTGCGCAATCCATCCCGAGCGGTTCTTCATATCCAGGATGGCGAATACCAGATGGTCAGGAATCTCACCCCGTCTGAATTCAACGCGGGAAGCTTCGTGTATGAAGCGAGGAGTCGTGACGTGAGCTTCCGCGTGGATGTATCTTCCCCGACGGCGAACGCCAGCGGATTGGTGCAGGTGGTGAATCTGCCGGTACAACCAGCGATGACACCCGTCCGGCCGGCGGAGCCGCTTCTCAAACCATCGTCCCCCAGCAAGGCTTTCACAGCGCGGAGCGAGGCGGTCGCGGCCGTTCCCGTTGCCAAGGAGAAAGAAGAAATTCGACCGAGCCCTGTCAGATCCTCCAATGGAACCGATACGGCTACTGTCATCAGCCGCGACGCTTCGCCCCCGGCAGACTTTCCCAAGGAGCCACAGCCGCCCATTGCCGAACGGCCCGCCAGTCCGAGTGCCGTTCAAGAACCTTCCGTCCGGATATGGACAGAAGCTGTTGCGGGTTCTCCCTGGGGACGC
>Ga0068860_100005818_pt1 | contig 12413 bp, 9 predicted proteins | sample KBSSwiS32_FD_66597 | JGI IMG/M metagenome (GOLD analysis project Ga0068860, IMG submission 66597) | Switchgrass rhizosphere microbial communities from Kellogg Biological Station, Michigan, USA - KBS Switchgrass S3-2 | ecosystem: Host-associated > Plants > Roots > Rhizosphere > Soil ... | reverse complement strand
GCGGCGGCTTGCTGTTTGCCAACATCAATACTGCAACTATTATTGGCGAAAACGAATTGGTCTATACAAATAACATGACAGTGATGGCATGGGGTATCAGTTCAGTCTTCGCCATGCTTATCGTATCTGAATTTATTATGCCGGTCTATTTGCGCACTGGCATCTCGACCACGCCCGATTACCTGGGGAGCCGCTATGACAGGAGTACCCAAAAGATTGTTTCATTGATATTCCTGTTTAGCTACATCATCAACCTGCTGCCTTCAGTGCTGTATAGCGGGGCCGTTGCTTTTAACGGGTTGTTCCGGTTTTCATCCAATTTAAGGATCGACGAGTGGACAATGATCTGGATATTGATCTGGGTAATGGGAAGCGTGGGTTGTTTATATGCTATACTGGGCGGGTTAAAAGCGATTGCCATCTCCGATACCCTGCTGGGTCTTGGCTTATTCGGAGGAGGTATCCTGTTGCCATTTTTGGGATTGAAATTTTTGGGCCATGGAAATATCCGGCAGGGCCTGGAAGTAGTACTGCATACACAAACAAGCCATTTGAACAGTATCGGTCATGCGGGCGACCCAATACCATTTGGTACTATTTTCACAGGCATGTTACTGGTGAACCTATATTACTGGGGCACCGAACAATATATCGTTCAGCAGGTACTGGCATCCAGGGACCTGGCCACCTGTCAAAAAGGTATTGCAGTAGCCTGCCTGGGGAAACTTATTTCGCCTTTGCTGCTGAATGTTCCCGGGCTTATTGCGGTCCATATGTTTACAAGTATGCCCAATACCGCAGAAGTATTTCCTGCAATGGCCAGCCTGGTATCTCCACCATTTATAGCGGGGTATATTGCTGCCATCATTTTTGGTGCAGGGTTGACCACCTTTAATGCAGGCCTGAACAGCTCAAGCACTTTGTTTGTATTGAATATTTATAAGCCATGGCTTCAAAAAAAAGGGGCCCATGTCACGGAAGCAAACCTTGTAAAAACGGCAAAACGTTTTGAAGTGCTGGTATGCCTTACCGCTATGTTCATTGCGCCATTTATTATGTTTGCCAAAAAAGGATTTTACACCTATGTTCAAACCGTGAACGGGTTTTTTAATGTGCCGGTTTTTACCATCATATTTATTGGATTAATTACCAAAAAAGTTCCTGCCATTGCTGCAAAGATCGGGTTGGCCTTTTTTATAATTTCTTATGGGGCCATACAATTATTGGTGGATACCCGGGTGCATTTCCTGCACATTCTTGCGATTCTTTTTGTGCTAACATCTGTTTTGATGTTGTTAATCGGGAGACTATTTCCTATGGCCATTCCCTACCAGCAAAAAACAAATAACCTGGTCGATATAAAACCCTGGAACAACAGGCACCTGTATGCGGTCCTTTTACTGGTATTGATGGTATTGGTATTCCTGATTTTTTCACCAGCCGGCCTGGCAAAAAACTAATTTTTTTTGAATCTTATAACATGGATTAAATATGAAAAGAACTATTTTTTTATTTTTTATACTCTTTGCACCGTTGCATTTTTTAACTGCGCAGCCGGCTGCTGTAATTTTCCGGTCGTCCGATACGGCCATGCAAAACGCGTTTGGGCTCGCAAAACAAATGGCACTGCACTACAAGGCCGGCCCCGGTGACCCGGTCGGGCCATGGTATGAATCTGCCCTGCCGCCGCGTTTTGCTTTTTGTATGCGTGATGTTTCGCATCAGTGCATTGGTGCAGAAATTCTGGAGATGCATGCCGAGAATAAAAATATGTTCTCAAAATTTATCCGCAATATCTCTGCTTCAAAGGACTGGTGTTCCTATTGGGAGATGGATAAATTCAACCGCCCTTCGCCGGCTGACTATAAAAACGACCGGGAATTTTGGTACAACCTCAACGCCAATTTTGATTTGCTGGACGCCTGCTGGCGCTCTTATCTGTGGACAGGTGATACCATGTTCTTAAACAACCCGGCCTTTCAGTATTTTTATGCAAAGAGTGTTGATGAGTTCATTGTAAAATGGATATTACAACCCGATTCATTGCTAACCAGGCCAGCCTATCCCAATGCGCCTGAACCCTTTGACAGTAATAATTCATTTCACCGCTGCAGGGGACTGCCTTCTTATTCTGAAAGCGTGCATGATTTAAAAATGGGCATAGATCTGGTAGCTGCCATCTACCGTGGTATGTTGTCTTATGCATCTTTTTTGAAAGCTGGTAATAAGGCAGACAAAGCGGATGCTATTATAAAAAAAGCCGGTCTTTACCGGCAACATATCGACAATTTTTGGTGGGACCCCCAAGCCTCCCTTTACAATACTCATTATACCAATAGCCATCAGTTTGGAAAAGGGGAAGGCGAAACCTTCCTGCTTTGGTTTGACGCATTGGTGGATACCGCGAGAGAAAAAAAGACTATAGAACATCTTCTTTCCATGGACCTGAATGTGGAAAATCAGTCCTACCTGCCTTTGCAATTATACAGGCATGGGTATTGGCAAAAAGCGCGGGAAATGGTGCTGCACCTCACTGACCCGGCTACCGAAAGAAGGGAATATCCCGAGGTGTCTTACGGAATGGTGGAAGCGTTTGTGCAGGGCCTGATGGGTATTGATGCGAATGCTTTGTCCCGGACGGTTAGCAGTATTTACCGGTCCGGCGCTGGCAGCGGCTCACTGGTAGATCTGCCGGTATTGAATACAACGATTGATATCAGTCATTTGAGCAGGACCAGTTCGGCTATTACTAATAAGGGAAAATATCCTTTTATATGGAAGGCGATGTTTTATGGGAACCATGGTATGGCCATAATAAATAAAAAAAAAGTGCAGTTAAAAAAAGAAAAGGATAGCAGGGGAGTATTGGTTTCATTTATTAATACCAGGATAGCCCCGGGCCAGCATACAACAATTACGGCATTATAGGATGATTAGAAAATGCAGTCCTGGTTTTCCATCAGCCTGGCGAACCGGCATGCTTAAATATATAATAATATGCTTGCTGGTTAGCTGAATTGAATGGTACCCGGTATAAAATGGCAGTAAAGAAAGCTTTTGGTTTAAAGCAAATATGAAAATACCTGCCATATCTATGGCGGGTTATTTTTTAAACAGGTAAAACGCGGCCGTGCACAGACAATAACTAGATCCAATTATCAGGCATAACGACAGCATCATCCAAACACGACGAATAAAATTATGCTTTGCCATGCCCCCCATCCGGCTTAATTACCGTCAATAATTATCTGCAGCACCCGCGTCCATTTGTAAGACCAAACTGCCGGGCCAGGCAATCTGCTCGCTAACCTTGTTTGCTGTTTGCAAATCGCGAACAAAGAACTAACTTTGACACTATGAAAGCACACAATGGGATGCGTCCCCAGGATATAGTAGTCCTGCTCAAAATATTGACCAGTGAAAAAGAGGCTTGGCAATACCGGGATCTGAGCAGCAAACTATTTATCAGTACAGGGGAGATCGCGGAATCACTGAATCGCAGCCAAATAGCTGGCCTGGTAGATGAAAGCCGCAGACGAGTGCACCGGGAATCGCTTATGGAATTCATTACTTACGGGCTTCAATATGTATTCCCTGTGGTGCCGGGAACGATGGTGACAGGTATGCCTACGGCTCACTCACATCCCTTTTATATTGCTCATTTCAAGTCAGAATTTAAATATGCATGGCCGGATGAAAATGGAATCATACGGGGCTTGGCGATCACACCGTTGCACATTGGGGTTCCGGGTGCTGCTACACTCGATCAATTATTATATAAAATGTTGGCTTCTGTTGATGTGTTGCGCGTCGGAAGGGTGCGCGAAAAACAACTTGCAATTAAAGAATTGGCAAAAATAATTTTATCATGAGCCACCAAGCGAATATTACCAGGATCAGAGCTGTTCATACGGCATTGGAGGAATTAGGGGACTACGTTGTGTATGTAGGCGGCGCGACCGTATCACTTTACCGCGACCGGCCGGCAGCAGAACTAAGGCCAACAGATGACGTGGATATTCTATTGGAAATTGCGAAGTACGGGGACTACGCGGCGATAGAAGAAAAGTTGCGTCCAAGGGATTTGTGAATGATATTGAATCAGGAGTTATCTGCAGGTACATTATACACGGTGTTATCGTCGATGTTATGCCGACAGATAAATCGGTGTTGGGCTTTTCCAATGACTGGTACCCCGACGGCTTTTTATCTGCCATAGAAACGGACTTGGGCAATGGCACAAGAGTAAAAATATTTTCGCCGGCTTACTTTATCGCATCGAAGCTGGAAGCTTTTCATCATCGCGGCAAAAAAGATGGGCGGATGAGCAGCGATTTTGAAGACATCGTTTATGTACTGAACAACCGCAACGCCATCTGGGATGAACTTAACAGTGCGCCATTAAAACTGAAAAAATGGCTGCAACATGAGTTCCGGCTTTTGCTAAAATCCGGACTGCTATATGAATGGGTAGGTGTTCACCTGGAATATGATGAGCGGTGCCGTGTTAATATAATTATTGGAGGGCTTGAGCAGTTTATCCGGTAAATAAAGTCTTGGAGTAGAAAGGTATGGGGATAAAAAAGGAAAGAATTTTCTTCTTTCCTTTTTGGTTACCCGGCCTGTTCATTTCTCGAACCATTTTTAACACGTTTCATAAAGTGGCAACTTAAAAAATGTAAAAACGTTATAAGCCCATGCACATCGGAGCACTTTTACGGGCGTACAAAAGCCGTTGCCCAAAGCCAAGCCGCAAAATACCTGCAATGCCAACGTACTGATAACAGGTTATTTTGTAATAAAAGCGGACAGGGTTGTATCGAAAACGCACAAAAGTAATAGTGACAGAACCATTATTCGATTGATTATCAAAAGAAGGAATAATGGCATTGGCTTGGTAGCTATCCAAACAAACATCCCCATCGTGTTTAAAAATTATTTCATTGTTGCATGGCGAAACCTCGTGCGTAACCCCAAGATTTCGTCCATCAATATTGGAGGTCTTGCTATTGGTATCGCATGCGCTATCATGCTGTACCTATACGCACAAAATGAGTTTGGGTATGACACTTTCTATACAAACGCCACCCGCATCTACAGGGTATATACACGCATTAATCTTAATGGCACGGCATCGAACAGCGCTAAAAGCAGCCCGCCTGCGGCACGGGTGCTCAGAACGCAATTTCCGGAAGTAGAAGCTAATACTTTCATAGGGTATGAGGCTGCATACAATATGCGGTATAAGGATAAGGTTTTTCGTGAACACAGCGTATATACGGCAGACTCCAACTACTTCAAAGTATTTGATCATCAACTTTTAAAAGGCGATGTCAACACGGCATTGTCAATGCCGTACCAGTTGGTGGTTACCGAATCTACTGCAAAGAAATATTTTGGCGACGAAGACCCGGTAGGCAAACAACTAATGATAAATGATACGGCATCATTTATTGTATCAGCCATCATGAAAGACTTTCCGGAAAATGCTCACTTCAATGCTGATATGTTTATTTCTATGAGTACTCTTCACGGTAAAGATGATGATAACTGGCTTGCATTAGGGTATTCCAATTTTATGTTGCTGAAAAAAGGCGCTGACGCAAATGTCGTTGAGCAAAAGCTGAAAGCGATTGTTGCAAAAGGCGCAGGTCCGCAGATAGAAAAACTGTTTAATGTTCATTACAGCAACGTTGAAGAAAGCGACAATGCTTTTGCAATGAAACTGCAACCGCTTACCAGCATTCATCTGCGTTCTAAAGAAAGTTATGGTATTGATCCTAATACTGAATGGGGTAATACCAGTCTGGGCAATATTTTGTACGTGCGCATTTTTATTGCCACTGCTTTATTTGTGCTGCTAATTGCTGTTTTTAACTTCATGAACATTGCAACAGCAAAAAGCGACAAAAGAGCAAAAGAAACGGGTATCCGCAAAACATTGGGTTCAAGCAGGTGGCAGCTGATGATACAGTACTATACAGAAGCAGTATTAACTACCACCATTGCTGTACTTGCAGCAGTCATTATGGTAAAACTAGCATTGCCATGGTTTAATCAACTCACCGGCAAAACAGTAAAACTTAAATTTTTTGATAGTGCCTTTACACTACCGCTGCTGGTGGCATTCACCATTTTTGTAGGCCTGTTAGCAGGCAGCTACCCGGCTATTTTTCTCTCTGCTTTTCAGCCTGTAGAAACATTAAAGGGGCTGCATCAAAAAAGCAAATCCTCTCTGCGAAGTGTACTGGTAGTATGCCAGTTTGCGATAAGTATCGCCCTTATCATAGGCATGATAGCAGTGAGAAGCCAGCTCAATTTCATGCAGCAAAAAGACCTTGGCATTAAATCACAGCAACTGATCACTATCACCAACGGATCATCGCTTGGCAACAAACTGCAAGTATTCAGGCAGGAGCTGCTTAAAAATCCGGCTGTTGCATCTGTTACCAATTCATCGGTCATGTTTTCACCAGGTGTGCCTGAATCTGTATATACATACGAGAATCAAACAGCCACTGATCCGTTGCATGCGGCTTTCCTCGACGTGGATGAATATTTCGCTCCAACCTTTGGTATAAAAATCAAACAAGGCCGCTTCTTTGATTCGTCGATGCCTACGGACAGCAGTGCCGTGGTGATAAATGAAACTGCAGCAAGAGATTTTGCGCCCAACGTAAAGTCTGTCATTGGCCATCGCATTATGATGCTTTCCAGAGATTCTGTCCCGAAAGTTTACCGGATTGTTGGTATAACAAAAGACTTCAACTTTGAATCGATGCACCAGCTTGTAAAGCCATTGGTATTGCATCTTTCCGGGATACAGCAGGCATCTACCTATATCACCCTTCAATACAATGGAGCCGATGGCGCCAATGCCCGCAATTATATTGAAAGCACCTGGAACCGCATGCGTTCATTTGAGAAATGCAACTTCAATTTTCTGAATGATACGATTGCTAATTTATACAGCAGCGAAAAAAAAGTGAGCGAACTCTCCATGTTATTATCGGCCCTGGGTGTACTGATAGCTTGTCTGGGACTTCTTGGCCTGGCCATGTTCGTTACAGAACAACGTAAAAAAGAAATAGGCATCCGAAAAGTTTTAGGTGCCGGTATTACTCAGGTAACCGCAACCATTACGCGGCAATTTGTGTTCTGGATACTGCTCGCAAACCTTGTTGCATGGCCGGTTGCTTACATAATATTACATCGCTGGCTTCAAAACTTTGCTTATCATATCAGCCCAGAATGGTGGATGTTTTGCGCTGCAGGTGGGCTTACGCTTTTAATTGCATTAATAACTATAGGCACACAATCTGTCAAAGCAGCACTCGCCAACCCGGTAAAGAGTTTGAGAATGGGATAATTTGGTGGCTATAAATAAAAAGGGAAAGATTTTCACCTTTCCCTTTTCAAGTTACCCGACCTGGATTCGAACCAAGACAAGCAGAACCAGAATCTGCGGTACTACCGTTATACTATCGGGCAATAAATGCAACAGCAAATTTAATAAAAAAGCCGCGTTAAAACCACGTTTTTTGGGCGCCCTGCACGGATATTTTTCAATCCATTTAGCCCTGTTTTACAAGAATTGCTGCATGTCGATCGGCGCGAAAATAGCAATTTTTCTTTATCACCCCACTATTAATGAATCTAATAATGAAAATTTTGGGCAGGTGAAATTGCGGAAAATTACAGGTGATTTATTCAGTCTAAAGTGAAGGCCTGTTCCGGTAGTTTGGGCCATCAATAAAATGTATCTTCAATACCATAATGAATGGCAGATTTCTTTTACGGGGTATACTGATGGGGGTTTTGGTAGTAACCGGCCCTCTTGTTTATGCACAAAACAGTGGAGGAAATAATAATGAGGACTATATCGTAACCAAAAGATTAATTTCTATTGAAGACGGGCTGGCTTCTCACGAAGTATTTTGCGGTTTGCAGGATAAAGCCGGCTTTATGTGGTTTGGCACCCGCAACGGACTGAACCGCTATGATGGTAAAAACTGTTTGCTCTTTACCCGCCAGCGGAATAACCTGCAGGATAACAAAGTGGTGCAGCTGGCAAAAGACGATGCCAACCACCTGTTTATTGAATACGGAAGTACAGGCTTTCAACTCAGCACTATCGGCAAGGTAGATGTAATGAATGCTATTACACAGGAAGTAAAAACCCTTACCACTGCTTTTCCAAACATGCCATTTAAAGAGCAGGATGTGTACTGGCTATCGAATGATGGAACGGATGAAATTAATTTTCTTACCGCCTATCCTTTCCGGCTTTGGAAATACTCATCCAAACACGGGTTTACGCTGCGGTATGAAATGAAAGACTGGAACAGGCAGGGCGCTGCACCCTTTAATGAATATCGAAGCACAGGACCACTTTGCATGTTTGCAAAGGGTAAAGCACTGTTGAAACTGTCCAACCAGGCAACCCAATATCTGGTATCAAATGATACGGTGATTGCATTTACGCAAAAGGATGCATTAAGATCGCTGCCCATTGGTTTCAACAGCCAAAACGATCTTTTAATTACTTATAATACAACAACCGAAAACGTTGCATTTAATGTTGGGATGATAACGCATACAGGCAGCACCGAGTTCCCCGCCAATGCAAAAACAATACATGCAGACAGCATAAAAGGAAAATACTGGTACCAGGTGGCAAGTTCAACGGATGGCATATCCAGCATATTTTATATTGGTACCGATGCGCTTTACCTGTGGAATGAAAAGGTCTTTTTGAAACTGGTTGTAAAATCGGACCTGAAAAATTTTGAAAACCTGTTTCTTTACCGGCTTTTTCCCGACAATCTCGGAAATCTTTGGCTTTGCACCTCGCTCGGCGTATTGCAGCTGAAGATAGAAAAGAACCGGTTTACACAATACTTTACAGGCAAACAACAGTCCATCGAAACCAATAGCCAGGCGCGGGGAATATATGCCGATGAATCGGGCAGGGTAATGGCCAATATATGGAGGCACAGCTTCCTGCAACAAAATGGTAAAATGCAAAGTGTTTCTCATGATGAGATTAACCATGCCGTCGATGATGAAATTAAGTATGCACTCATTAATCACCATTCAGCCATGTATTGCGGTGGTTACAACCTGTTTCAGTATGATGAGGTGAAAAATAAGATCATAAAATATCCCGGGGGACAGGGATCTGAAATATGGTCAATGTTTTCTCTCATGGACAGCCTGCTGTTGCTGGGAAGAACAAACGGATTTGGATTGTTCAATTCCAACACCCATCGGTTTGATTCGCTGTCTGTTGCGGATAAAAATGCGCCCGAAGCAAAATTTGTGTACCGTTTTTTTAAAACCAATGACGACAGTTTGTGGGCGGTGGCAGAAAATGGGTTGTATAAAATCGTTCGTCGACCATTGACCGCCGACCAAAGACCATTGACCGCCGACCATCGACCATCGACCACCGGCAATCGTCAATGGTCTTTGGTCAATCGTCAATCGTCAATCGTCAACGGTCAATGGTCAATTATCAGGGAGCAATCGGCCATCATTAACCAACTTAGCCTACTGGATGCCTATGCCGATGCCAATGGGATATTCTGGCTCACCACCAATGGCGAAGGATTGTACCGCTGGGATCGGAAAGCGAATTCCTTCCGTCAATTCAATATCAGTTCCGGTTTTCCTTCTGATGTTTTGTACCGGGTAGAACCAGACGACTATGATAACCTCTGGATTAGTTCAGATTACGGATTGGTCCGTTTCAACAGGAAAACATTTGCTGTAAATACCTACACTGCCAGTGATGGTATTTCTCACAATGAGTTCAACAGAACATCTTCCTTCAGGGCTGGCGACGGCAGACTGTTTTTTGGTGGATTGGATGGCGTGAATGCCTTTCGCCCCAAAGATTTTATAACGGATACCAATACATTGAATGTGCCGCTGCGGATCATTGCTTTTAACCAGTTTCTTGGTTCCAGCAATGAACTGGTTAATAAAACAAATGAGGTTTTGAGTACATCACAAATCAGGCTGGCTCCAAACGATCAATTCTTCACGCTTGAATTTCAATTACTGGATTTTGCAAAAGACGAAGTGTACCGTTACGCCTATCAGATTGAGGGCGTAGATAAAAACTGGAATTATATCAGCGAAAACTCCATCCGCATCAGCGGATTGCCCTATGGAAAATTCGCCCTGCGGGTTAAAGCACAAAACCGGGAGGGCGCATGGAGCAAAAGCGAATTAAGCATTCCGGTGCTGGCTTTAAAACCATTCTATCTTCAATGGTGGTTCATTACTTTATTGGCGCTGTTATTTGCCCTGGTGGTTTACTGGATAATAAAATCGAGAACAAAACAATTGGCCGCCGAAAAAAATAAGCTGGAGAAATTGGTGGGCGAAAGAACCGTACAGTTAAAACAGGCATTACTGGAACAGGCTGAATTGCTGGCCGAGAAAGATGTGCTGATGAGAGAAATTCATCACCGGGTAAAAAATAATTTACAGGTTATTTCGGGTTTACTGGAATTGCAAAGCAAATCTTTGAATGATGAAGCCGCAAAAGATGCATTAATGGAGGGCCGCAACCGCGTTAGAAGCATTGCACTGATACACCAGAACCTTTACCAGTTTGAAAACCTGAGCAGCATTGAATTAAAACGTTTTTCAAATGATTTATGCAGGCAGGTGGAGAGTGTGTTTAAGAAACAACATAAGGTGGTGTTGACAACCAGGGTGCCTGTTTTGTACCTGGATATTGATTCTGCAGTGCCCCTTGGCTTAATCATGAATGAGTTGTTGTCCAATTCTTTCAAGTATGCATTTAATGATGAAGTAACAGGAGAAATAAATCTTGACATTGCCGCGGTGGCAGAAGGAAAATATGAATTGGTATATTCCGATAACGGTCCGGGTCTGCCCGCCAATTTTGATGTAAGCAGGGCCAGCACCCTGGGCATACAATTGATCAATGACCTGAGCAGGCAAATTGGGGGCCATGTGAAGTATGAGTATAAAGACGGCGCAACATTCACCATTCATTTCACCAACCGCAACCTGCGTAAAAACGAAGATTAAAAATTATGTCAGTTTTGAAAATTGGTATCGTTGAAGATGAGCTGGTAATAGCCCGCACCATTGTAAGCACGCTTGATGAGCTGGGCTATACGCATTGCGGACCGGCCATCAACTATACCGAGGCAATTGAGATGCTGGAGCAGCATAAACCCGACCTGTTATTGTTAGACATCCAGTTGTCGGGTAAAAAAGACGGTATAGATGTAGCGCAAAAGGTGAACGAATTATACCAGGTGCCATTTATTTTTTTAACTGCCAACAGCGATGGAGAGACCATTGACCGTGCAAAGAAAGTGAAGCCCCATGCTTATATTGTAAAACCCTTTGCCAAAGAAGAATTATATGCCGCCATTGAAATTGCATTCAGCAATTTTACCGGCAACCGCCATACCGCAAAGCCAGCGCAGGCGGATGCCTACCACACCCGGGAATATATGTTTGTAAGAGATGGATATGTTTTCAGGAAAATATTTTTTAATGATCTGCTATACCTGGAAAGTGAGGCCAACTATGTTACACTGCACTGTAAGGGGCAAAAGAAAGTAATGGTGCGGTCTACGCTCAATGATTTTATGGCACAGCTTGACCTGACAACATTTATCCGCATTCATCGCAGTTATTCAGTAAATATCCACCAGGTAGACGATATTTTTCCAACCGAAGTTTCAGTTGATGGAATGAAGATCCCGGTTGGAAAATCCTACCGCAGCGGGCTTTTTAATGCACTGGGAATAAAAGAGGATTGACCATTGACCATTGACGGCTGACGATTGTCGATTGACGATTGACGATTGACGATTGTCGATTGTCGATGGTCAACGGTCAATTGTCGATGGTCAATGGTCAATGGTCAACTCGCGGCTGACAACCCACGGCCGGGGATTGGCGTCTGACGATGGTCAATGGTCAACGGTCAATCGTCGATAATAAAAACAAAACCCCATGCCCTTTAAATTTGAAAAACTGGAGATATGGAGACTGGCGATTGAATTTGCTGATGAAGTTCATTTGGTAACACGCAAATTTCCTAAAGAAGAAATGTTTTCGCTTACCTCGCAATTTAAGAGAGCTGCCGATTCTGTTTCATTAAATATTGCCGAAGGGTCTATTGGGCAGTCAAATCCTGAACAAAGGAGGTTTATGGGATATGCTATTCGCTCCCTTGCAGAATGCGTTAACTGTCTTTATCTGTCCCAAAGACGAAACTATATTGACGGTGAAGAATTCGTAGTTTTCTATAAACGGTCCGAAGAACTTTTTGCCAAGATGAATAAGTTCAGAAGCAGGTTGACGACAGACCATTGACCATTGACCGCCGACCATCGACTATCACCGCTGACCAT
>Ga0068860_100005816_pt1 | contig 12415 bp, 11 predicted proteins | sample KBSSwiS32_FD_66597 | JGI IMG/M metagenome (GOLD analysis project Ga0068860, IMG submission 66597) | Switchgrass rhizosphere microbial communities from Kellogg Biological Station, Michigan, USA - KBS Switchgrass S3-2 | ecosystem: Host-associated > Plants > Roots > Rhizosphere > Soil ... | reverse complement strand
TATTTAGAACGCTTCTATCCCGACCGCAAACGCTGGATCATCTTCGGCGCCATGCGCGACAAAGCCGTCGCCGAGATGGGCGCGATCCTGTTCCCGCTGGCCGATGAATTGATCCTGACCGCCGCCGATTCGCCGCGATCGATGCCGCCCGAGGAACTAGCGGCGCTAGCCGCGCACGGCCGCGCGGTCGCGAACATCGGCGCCGCTCTGAAACTGGTCGCCAGCAAAGCGGCAGCCGACGACATGATCGTCATCACCGGCTCCCTGTTTCTAGTGGGCGAAGCGCGAGCCGCCTCTTACAATAGAAACTCATGGCCTTTCTCTGGAGCTTGGTCGTAATCGACCCGCTCATCATTCTCTCCACCTTCCTGTGCGGCTGCATCAGCATCTTCCTGACGCTGTTCGACAAATCCGGCGACGCCGCGATTCGCGTGGGCCGCATGTGGGCGCGGTCACTGCTGTGGATCGCGGGAGTGCGCGTCACCGTCGAAGGCCTGGAGAAAATCGACGCCCACGGTAGCTATGTCCTCTGCTCGAACCACTTGAGCTATATGGATACGCCGGCGGTCCTCGGCAGCATCCCGGCGAATTTCCGCTTCCTGGCAAAAAAAGGTCTTTTCCAGATTCCCTTCTTAGGGACGCACCTCAAGCAGGCCGGCCACATTCCCGTGCCTCGCGAAGACCCGCGTGCGGCGATCAAAACCATGAACCTAGCCGCGCAAGTCATCCGCGAGCGCCGCATTTCCATGTTGATCTTTCCCGAAGGCGGCCGCTCCCACGACGGCATGCTGCAGCCCTTCAAAGAAGGCGGCGCGTACATCGCGATCAAAGCACAAGTGCCGCTGCTGCCCATCGCGTTAGTCGGCACACGGTCGATATTGGCCATGGGCTCCGCCGTGTTCCATCCCTTCCAGCGCGTGACCCTCCGCATCGGCGACCCGCTCCCCACCGCCAATCTGACACTCCGTGACCGCGACCAACTCACGGAAGCCGCCCGCGAACAAATCGTCGTGATGCTGGCTAAGCCGTCTGCGACTTCCCGTTAGTCGCGACTTCTGGGGCCGTGGGCTTCACCGGCGGCATTTCGATCAGCCCCAGCTTCTGCCGCACGGCCAGGTCCAGGCGGTCGCGAATATCGGTGTGCTCTTTCAAAAACAAACGCGCATTGTCGCGCCCCTGCCCCAGCCGCTCGCCCGCGTAGCTGAACCAAGACCCGGACTTCTCCACCACTTCATGGGTTGCCCCCAGATCCAGCAAGTCACCTTCGCGCGAGATGCCCTGCCCGTAGAGAATATCCACCTCCACCTCGCGAAATGGCGCCGCGACTTTATTCTTCACCACCTTGATCTTGGTGCGATTACCAATAACCTGGTCGCCATCCTTGATCGCGCCAATGCGCCGCACCTCAATCCGCACCGACGAATAGAACTTGAGCGCGCGGCCACCGGTGGTAGTCTCCGGATTGCCAAACACTACGCCAATCTTCTCGCGCACCTGATTAATGAAAATCAGACAAGCATTCGCCCGTGACACCGCCGCCGTAAGTTTGCGCATGGCCTGCGACATCAGCCGCGCGTGCAGCCCCATGAAGCTGTCGCCCATCTCGCCCTCGAGTTCCGCCTTAGGAACCAGCGCCGCCACCGAGTCCACCACCACGACGTCAATCACGTTCGACGCGATCAGTGAGCCAGTGATCTCCAGTGCCTGCTCCCCATAGTCCGGCTGCGAAACCAGCAGATTGTCGACGTCCACGCCCAACGCCCGCGCGTAGGTCGGGTCGAGCGCATGTTCGGCATCGATAAACGCTGCCGTTCCCCCTGCCGCTTGCGCCTGCGCAATCACCTGCAAAGCCAGCGTGGTCTTACCGGAAGACTCCGGCCCGAATACCTCCATCACGCGCCCCCTCGGGAACCCGCCCACCCCCAGCGCGGCATCTAATGAGATAGATCCGGTAGGGATTACGCTCACTTGCTGCACGCTTTTCGAACCCAGCTGCAGCACGGATCCCTTCCCGAACTGCTTCTCCATCTGGAGCAGCGTCTGCATGATCAAGCGGGCACGTTCGGTAACCGGAGCGGCGGAAGTTTGCATAGGAACCTCGCCTATTGGTGCCTGCAGGTAGAGAAAATTCTCACGTGGAGAGTAGAATCATGGGAGGAGATTTAATTCATGTCTTTACGCATCAACGACGAAGCGCCCAATTTCACTGCGGAAACCACGCAGGGCACCATTAACTTCCACGAGTGGATCGGCGATGGCTGGGCAGTCCTGTTTTCTCACCCCAAGGACTTTACGCCAGTATGCACCACCGAGCTCGGCTATATGGCCGGCCTGGAACCGGAATTCAAGAAGCGCAACACCAAGATCATCGGCTTAAGCGTCGACCCGGTCGCGAGCCACGGCAAATGGTCGGCCGATATCGAAGAGACCCAGGGCCACAAAGTGAACTATCCCATGATCGGCGACCCGGAACTGAAAGTCGCCAAGCTGTACGACATGCTTCCGGCCGACGCTGGAACCACATCCGAAGGCCGCACCGCAGCCACCAACGCCACCGTGCGCACCGTTTTCATCGTGGGTCCGGACAAGAAAATCAAACTGATGCTGTCTTATCCCATGAGCACCGGCCGCAATTTCGACGAAGTCCTGCGCGTGCTCGATTCCATCCAGCTCACCGCTAAGCACAAGGTTGCAACGCCCGTGAACTGGAAACAGGGCGAGGACGTCATCATAGTGCCGGCGGTCTCGGACGAGGAAGCCAAACAGAAATACCCCAACGGCTGGAAGACCGTCAAGCCGTACCTGCGAGTGGTTCCGCAACCGAAATAATCCGGCCCCGAAGCAGAAAGGCCCGGAGAGGTTCGGCCCCAACACTGCCAGCCGAACCTCCCCAGGCCCTCAAAATGATTTGGTGTATAAGTTAGCTGCCCTGCGTAGAAGCGACCGCCATCACCGATCCCACCTGCGAGAAGATGGTGCTAATGCTGCTGGCCACGCCCGGCATGACCGCACCGGCCGCGACGGCTACGAACCCGGCCATCAGCGCGTATTCAATGAGGTCCTGACCGCGAGTATCGCGGAAAGCCCGAATTTTAAGAATCAAGTTTTTCATCATCAATCTGTCTCCCTAAATGTGCTCGGCGCCTCCAACGGCCGGCCAAAATAGTCCTCAGTACACACTTCGGATGATTGCCCTCACTTTTTCAGTGGCATATTGCAAAATGTGTCCCTTAGAGGCCCTAGTCCTACGACTCTTTACTTAATAACCAGGCTTGATTTAGGGATGCAAATAGAACAGGCTGAGGCGCGGCAAGCTCTTGTTTTCCAATAATTTCCTCTCTAGGAATTGCTTTTCAAGCATGGCAAGCTGCTCCGTGCTCATTTTGCCGCGATACGGCTTCAACTCGCGATCGAGCGTGCGCCGGGCCTCAAAAAGCGCTTCATCGCTCGCGTCGGCACGCAGCCGGGCGATCATTTTTTCCTCGAGCGCGGTGAGCCGCTGCTCCAGTTGTTCGAGGTCGCTGCAGAGCGTGTCGACCGGCAATGCCTCCAGCGCGGCGGCGAGTTCCTCGAGACCGGCCTTCCGCAATGCCGCCGCGTTCCTTGCCACATAGGCACGCACGTCTACGAGCGAAAAAGGCGCCGCAGCGCTGGCCGGTTTCGCAGGCCCCCCGTCCACCGTCGCCTGGACTTCAGCGGCGATCGCCTGCGCGCAATACGCCAGCGAATTCACCATCTGGAGGCGCGCGCGCGGCGGACGCGAGCGCCACTTATCGAAGGCTTGATCGATCCCGCGCAGCACTGCTTCCAGCGGGATCCCAGCGCTCTTCCAAGCCTCAATGAGCGCCCAATCGAGCGGAGACAGCAGAAACAGCCCGGTCCCCCGCGCCCGCTGAAAATGGTCTTCGATTTCCGTGAAATAGTTGAAGTAGTTTTCCGTCAACGTGCTTGATTGCGCTCCCAGATAAGCCGCAGTCCTTCGAGCGTCAGGTCTTCGTCATAGACCTTCACCAGCCGCGAGCCGTCCGCGATCAACTGCCCCTGCCCGCCGGTGGCGACGGCCTTGGTCTCCGGTCCAAGCTGCTTTACGATGCGTTCCACAATGCCGTCGATCAGTCCGATGAAGCCGTAATACAGTCCAGACTGTATGCTGCCGACCGTGTTGCTGCCCACCAGCTTTTCCGGCGCCCGGAAATCGACCATCGGCAGGCGTGCCGTACGCGCGAACAGCCCATTGATCGACATGCCGATGCCCGGCGCGATCAGTCCGCCCATAAACTCCGCGTCCTTCGAAACCACGTCGAAATTGATCGTGGTCCCCAGATCGACGATCACGCAGGGTCCACCGTATTTGTGGAATCCGGCGACGGCGTTCACTACCCGGTCAGCCCCCACCTCGCGCGGATTGTCGTAAAGCACCTTGATCCCGGTATCGGTAGCCGGCGTCACGAACATGGGCTGGCGATTAAAATAGCGCTCCGCCATGGCCGTCAGCGGTTGGTCGACGGCCGGCACTACGCTCGAAATCACCACGCCATGCACCTGGCTCAAATCCAGCTCGGATAGGGAAAAAAGGTTACGCATCAGGATGCCCCACTCGTCCGGGGTCTGATCGCGAATGGTACGCAGCCGCCAGCGGCCCGTGAGTTTCCCGTTCAAAAACGCGCCGATGGTGATGTTGGTGTTCCCCGCGTCGAGTGCTAAGAGCATAGTCAGATGGGCCGGACACCGCCAGCCAGGATTTTCGTTACCGTCCCATTATCCTGCCGCAGCAGGAGGAAGCCGGAGGCGTCGAGCCCCGCAGTCACGCCTTCGAGGATCGCATCCTCCTGTTCCGCGCGCACGCGCCGCCCCTGCGCGTAAGTCGACGCGCGCGTAAAGGCATCGCAAATCGCCGCTGGTCCGCTACTGGTAAGCACGCCACAGGAATCTTCGACGGCCCGCACCAGCGCCGTGAGCAATGCTTCGCGCGAAGCCGACGCGCCCGCCAGCAGCAGCGAAGTGGCCAGCCCCGTGATATCCGCTGGAAAACTCTGGTGGCCCACATTGATCCCGATGCCAGCAATCACCGCATCGCCCTCAATTTGCGCCAGAATCCCCGCGCACTTCTTTTCGTTCAGCAAGATATCGTTGGGCCAGCGCAAGTCAGGCGCCAGGCCCGCGACTTCCGCAATGGCGTGTTGAGTAGCGAGCCCCAGCGCCAGCATTACCAGCGGCAGCGATTCCGAGCCCAGCGCGAGCCGCAGAACGATCGATACATACAAACCGGACCCAGGCTCGGAATACCAGGAGTGCCCCGCGCGCCCGATCCCCGCCGTCTGCTGATCGGCCCCGACGACGGTTCCCGACGCACAGCCCTCGCGAGCCAGCCGCGCCGCGACGATCATGGTGGAGTCGGCCGAAGAAAACCACTCGACGCGCCGTCCCGGCAATTCAAATCTCATAAATGCCGCAATTGATATCGACCGCGGTGGCGGAGTGCGTAATGAACCCCGAGGAAATAAAATCCGGCTCAGCGTCGGCATAAGCACGGACATTCACCAGCGTGACGCCCCCCGAAATTTCGACCTCGGCACGCCGCGCGATGAAGCGGATCTCCTCGGCGGCCTGCGCGGGAGTCATGTTATCCAGCAGCAAGCGCCCCGCGCCGCAATCCAAAGCTGTTTCAATTTCGGCATGGGTGCGGACTTCCACCTCGATCGGTTTGCCCAGAGGCCGCGCGCGCTCGACAGCCGCACGAACGCCTCCGGCAAGTTGGATGTGATTGTTCTTGATCAGCACGGCGTCCCACAAACCCATGCGATGATTCACGACACCGCCCGCCGCCGCGGCCATTTTCTCCAGCACGCGCAGCCCTGGTGTGGTCTTGCGCGTATCGAGTATCCGGACGCCGGTCCCCGCCACAGCCTCAACAAAGCGCCCCGCCAGCGTGGCGACCCCTGACAAGCGCTGCAGGAAGTTCAACGCCACGCGCTCGCGGGTGAGCAGCAAGCGGGCGGGTCCGCGGACAATGGCGATCTCTTGACCGGCGCGGGCGCCGCTCCCACTCGGCATTTTTAGAACCGTGTTGTCGTAGAGCAGCGTCAGCAGCTCCACACCCGCGAGAATCATATCCTGACGGGCAACGAAGTGCCCTTCCGCCTGGAGGCCGGCCGGAATGGTGGCTTCGGTCGTGATATCGCCCGTGCGGACGTCCTCTGCGAGAGCTTCCGTCACCGCACGCTTCACGTCAGGATGGGCGATGTCGAAGCTCATTCTCCTAGCGCCGTCCGATTTTTAGCAAGCTGCGCCTCATACTCGGCAAGTTTAGCGCGCATGCCGTCGATCACATGCGCCGGCGCCTTCGCCACAAAACTCTCATTCGAAAGCTGACGATGAGAATTGGCGATCACTTTTTCGAGCTGCTCGTTTTCCTTGATCAGGCGCTCTTTCGGAACCGGAATTCCCAGAGCCAAACTATAGCCGGACCCGTTGTAGGGCTCCACCTTCAGACTCACGTTGGCATTGCGCTCGATAAACTCCAGGTGGATCGATCCTGTCACCCGCAGGATGCCCGTCAGCTTTTCCTTGCGATCAATCTTGTTATCCGCGCGCACGCCGCGAATCTCCGTCACGACGTCCTGGAGCAGCTTCATCTCGCGCTCCGCTTCAGGATCATTCAGTGCCGGATCGTACAGCGGATAGGCCTCGAGCGCAATCGAAGTCTCATGCCCCCGCCGATGCCACAACTCCTCCGTAATGAACGGCATCAGCGGATGCAGCAGCAACAAAGCCTTCTCATGAACCTCGTAAGCGAACCCCCAATCGGTATCGGATTTCTTCAACTCCAGATACCAATCGCAAAACTCATCCCAGAAGAAAGTCCAAACCGCATCGGCCGCTTCGTGATAGCGGTGCGCCTCGAAGGAATCATTCGCGATCTTGACAGCCGCGTTGAGCCGCGAGCCGATCCACCGATCCGCCAACGAAGTACGGGACGACGCGCCCCGCTCCTTCGTGAACAACAGCCGCGAAGCGTTCCAGATCTTATTAGCGAAGTTGCGCCCGCGCGCGATCACTTCCTCGCTCAGCGCGATGTCATTCCCCGGAGCCGCCGCCACCAGTAGTCCAAAACGCACCGCATCGGTCCCGTACTTTTCGTTGACCACCAGAGGATCCACCACGTTCCCCTTGGTCTTCGACATCTTCTGCCGCTCGGCGTCGCGCACCAGCCCGTGAATGTGGATCTGCCGGAACGGCACATCGCCCATCATTTCCATGCCGAACATAATCATGCGCGCGGCCCAGAAAAAGATGATGTCGAAGCCGGTGACCAGGAGCGTCGTGGGATAAAACGCGCGCAGATCCGCGGTGTCGTCAGGCCATCCAAGCGTCGAAAACGGCCACAAACCCGAGCTGAACCAGGTATCTAAAACGTCAGTTTCCTGCGTCAGTTTCGCTGACCCGCACTTCGAACACTTCGTCGGCTCCTCGCGCGCTACCGTGACGCCTTTGCAATCCCCACAATGCCACGCCGGAATGCGATGCCCCCACCACAACTGCCGCGAAACGCACCAGTCGCGAATGTTGTACATCCACTCGAAATAGGTCTTCGACCAATTCGCCGGAACAAAGGTGATGCGCCCGTCCTCCACCGCCGCAATCGCCGGTGCAGCCAGCGGTTTCATCTTCATCCACCATTGCTTCGAAACCAACGGCTCCACCACAGTCTTGCAGCGATGGCATTTGCCGACACTCAACTTGTAAGGCTCGATCTTTACCAGGAACCCGAATTCCTTCAATTCCGCCACCACCTGCTTGCGAGCTTCATAGCGATCCAGCCCCGCAAACTTTCCGGCAGCCGCCGTCATCTTGGCGTCCTCGCCGATCACTTGGATGCTCGGCAGATCATGCCGCTTGCCCGCTTCAAAGTCGTTGGGATCATGTGCCGGCGTGATCTTCACCGCGCCCGAACCGAATTCCGGATCCGCCATTTCATCGAGCACCACCGGAATCTCGCGACCCGTCAGCGGCAGCTTCACGTTGCGCGGATGCAACCGCGCCGCCCGCGCATCCAGCGGATTGATGGCCACGCCAGTATCGCCCAACATCGTTTCCGGACGCGTGGTGGCGACCACGATATCTTCATCCAGCCCCACCACCGGATAACGAATGTGCCACAAGCTGCCGTCCGATTCCTCGTGTTCCACTTCCAGATCCGATAACGCCGTCTGGCAGCGCGGGCACCAGTTGACGATGTAATCGCCCTGATAAATCAGCCCCTTCTCGTACAGCCGCACGAAGGCCTCGCGCACCGCGCGCGACAGCCCCGGATCGAGCGTAAAGCGCTCCCGCGACCAGTCGCAGCTCACGCCCGCACGCTTCATCTGCTCGACAATGCGCCCGCCGTTTTCCTCTTTCCACTTCCACACCCGCGCCTCAAAAGCCTCGCGCCCCAGATCGAACTTGGTGAGCCCTTCCGCAGCCAACTGCCGCTCCACCATGATCTGCGTAGCGATCCCGGCGTGATCCGTCCCCGGCAGCCATAGCGTGTCAACGGCTTTTCCGTCCGGCGTCCGCTTCATCCGCCGCCAGCGCACCTGCGCATCGATGATCGAATGCTCGAACATGTGCCCCATGTGCAGGGACCCAGTTACATTCGGCGGCGGAATCGCCAGCGCAAAATAAGGCTGGCGGGGGTGCTCATTGGGATGTGGCTCGGCGCGGTAGGTGTGATGCTCCACCCACCACTCAGCCCAATGCGGCTCGAACCGCTGGGGCTCATAAACTTTATCGATTTCCATGGGGAAATCCAATTTTAGCAGGCCGCCTAGTGTATATTCAATGTAGAGCCATATGCCAAACGATACGCAAGTAGCGAAATGGGGCAATAGCCTGGCCGTGAGGATTCCGCGAGCCATCGTCAAAGACGCTGGCTTGTCCGAAGGCGACCGCCTATCGCTCGACCTGGCAGCCGACGGCGCCATCGTGCTGCGCTCCAGCCGCCGCAAGTACTCGCTCCACGAATTGGTGGCAGGGATCTCGAAGAAGAATCGCCACCGCGAGACCAATTGGGGACCGGCGCAAGGTAAGGAATCCTGGTAGATGCCCGCGTTCGTGCCGGATGCAGGAGATCTAGTCTGGCTCACCTTCGATCCGCAAGCTGGGCGCGAACAAGCAGGCCGGCGCCCCGCGCTGGTGCTGAGTCCGCGATCCTATAACCAAAAGTCCGGATTGGCCCTGCTTTGTCCCATCACCAATCAGATTAAAGGATACCCTTTCGAAGTCCCACTCCCACCCGGCTGCGGCGCCACCGGCGCTATTCTGGCCGATCACTTGAAGAGCGTCGACTGGAGCGTGCGCCGCGCCGCGAAAATCGGCCGCATCCCGCTACCCACCCTGGACGAAGTCCTCGCAAAACTCGCCCCGCTGCTAGGGTATTGAGTTTATCGTTTGTCAGCCTCACGCTAGAATAGACACCATGAACTATTACGGAGCCAAAGACCTTGCCGCCTCCTTCCGGACGGTGCGCAAGAACACATTGACCATCGCGGAAGAAATTCCGGAGGATAAGTACAGTTATCGCCCGGCCGAGGGCACCAGAACCGTTGGCGAACTGCTGACCCACATCGCGTTCGGCGGCAAGTTCCAGGAAGCCGTGGTCCTCAACGAAAAGCGCACCTCCATGGAAGGCTTCGACTTCATGAAGCTCATGGGCGGCGTCGCGGCCGAAGCTGCCAAGCCGCGCACCAAAGCGCAGATCATCGCGCTGTTGAAAGAAGAAGGCGAGAAGTACGCCAGCGCCGTCGAAGCGTTGTCCGACGATTTCATTGGCGTGGCCGTGTCCATGCCCCCCGGTGGCACGCCCCCCAGCCGCACCCGTTTCGACATGCTGGCCGCCGTGAAGGAGCATGAAATGCACCATCGCGGCCAGTTGATGCTGATCGAACGCATGCTCGGCATCACTCCCCACTTGACCCGCGAAAACCAAGCCCGCATGGCCGCCATGCAAGCCGCCATGGCGCAAAAAGGCTAACGTTTTAGAGAGGCAGCCGCGAGGGTTCCGAATCCCGCACCCGGTCCGCCCCCGCGGCAGCCTCCACCGTTTCCACAAACCGCGCCGCGTCGATCGGTTTGTTGATGAACTGATCCATCCCCGCCGCCAAACACCGTTCCCGATCGCCCTTCATGGTGTGCGCCGTCAACGCCAAAATGGGCGTGTACGTCCCGCGCGCGCGTTCGATCTCGCGAATCCGCGCCGACGCCTGCAGCCCGTCCATATCCGGCATCTGCACGTCCATCAAAATCACGTCGAACATTTCTCGCTCCACTCGTTCCAGCGCCTCGCGCCCGCTGGCAGCCAGCTTCACCGCGTGTCCCCGCTTTTCAAGCAGCCGCTTCACCAGATGCTGATTGATCAGATTGTCCTCCGCCAAAAGAACCCTTAACCTCAGCGGCAGAGTGCCGCGCGAAGTGCCGACAGCCTCCAGCATGTTTTGCAGACTGATGCTGTCGATCGGACGTTCCGCCGACGGCGCCGCCTGCGGCACTTCTTGAAAGCGCGCCGTGAAACGGAACGTGCTGCCGCGCCCCGGCTGGCTGTCGACGCTGATCGCCCCGCCCATCAGCCCCACCAGCCGCGAACAAATCGCCAACCCCAGCCCGGTCCCGCCATATTTACGCGTGGTCGAGCCATCGGCTTGCCGGAACGCTTCAAAAACAATCTGCTGCTGCTCCTCGGGAATCCCGATGCCGCTGTCGGAGACCGAGAAGCGCAGCGCGACTTCATCGCCAGTAGCGGGCTCCACCACGAGCGCAACCCGCCCCTGCGCCGTAAACTTAATCGCATTCCCCAGCAGATTCGTCAACACCTGCCGCAGACGGTAAGGATCGCCGATCAAGCGGTCGGGAATCGCCGCATCCACGCGGCTATCGAAGCCGAGCCCCTTCTGCTGCGCCATAAACCGGAAAATCCTGCAGGTTTCCGCAACACACTGGCGCAGCGAGAATTCGATCGGATTCACGTCCAGCCGCCCCGCCTCGATCTTGGAAAAATCCAGAATGTCGTTCAGTAATTCGAGAAGCGAGTGCGCCGAGAGCCGCGCCATCTCCAGATATTCACGCTGTTCGGCGGTCAGCTCCGTCGCCAGCGCCAGATCCGTCATGCCGATCACGCCGTTCATGGGAGTGCGGATCTCATGGCTCATGTTCGCCAGAAACTCGCTTTTCAGCAGATTGGCTTGTTCCGTGCGCGCCTTCTCCTCCAGCACTTTCTGTTTTTCCTCGGAGAGCTGCCGCGTGCGCTGCGCCACCGCGACCTCCAACCGGACCTTTTCATCTTCTAATCGATACGTTCGCCGCCGCCACAGCGCGCGTCCCAGCAACAACAGCAGCACCGCCGCCGCCATACGGAACCAGCGGCTAGACCACCACGGCGTCAACACCTCAAAGCTCAGCCGCGCCGGTTTCGCGCTCCACAGCCCCTGCGCGTTGCGGGCCTCCACTTCGAGCGCGTAATCGCCCGGCGGCAGATTCGGAAAATTCAACTCGCGCTCCGCAGTCTCCACCCACCCCTTGGCCGAATTCGCCATCCGGTAACGGAACAACACCGACGATTCCTGCGCAAACGTCAGCGCCGCAAAGCGCACGCGCACCGAACTCTCACCGTAGGGAATTTTCGCCGGTACACCCGATGTAAACACCACCGTCAGCGGCACATTCGGCGCCTCGATCGTCGACGGCTCGAAGCGCGACAACCCACGACTGGTCCCGATCCACACGCCGGTAGAGTCCGCGAAATATGCGTTGGTGTTGCAATCGTCCCAGATCAGTCCGTCCGAGCGCCCATAATGGCGCCAGTTCATATGATCGAAAACATCCAGCCCGTGGTCCGTGCCCACCCACAGCCGCGCGTCGGCATCGAAACCCAGGAACAGGGTTTTATCGGATCGCATTCCGTTAGCGCTTCCATAGTGCGTTACCTCCAGTCTCTCGGAAAAACCAAGACGTGAAATTCCGAAGGCGTCGCGGTACCCCACCCAAATCGAACCGTCCGCGTCTTCCGCCAGTTGCGCCACCCCCTCCGAACGCAGACCGTCTTTTTTCGTAAACCGCGTCCACATACCGTCCGCCCAACGCGCCAGACCGAAGTCGCCCGCAGTCCAAATCTGCCCCGCCGAGTCTTCGATGGTCTTCAAAAATCTCTCGCCGAATTGCGTCCCCGAAGGAAACTGCTGTTCAAACTCCGCCTTGCCGCCGTAGTTCACCGGAGCCAAACTGCGAAACAATCCAGTGTTCGCGGAGACCCACACCAATCCCCGCCGGTCCACCATCACGGAACGCACACCGCCCACCGGCAGCCCGTTCGCTTCGCCGAACATGCGGATTTGCTTGGTCCGCGGATTCAACTGCCGCAGTCCGCCGGGCTCGCCGCCGA
>Ga0068860_100005810_pt1 | contig 12422 bp, 14 predicted proteins | sample KBSSwiS32_FD_66597 | JGI IMG/M metagenome (GOLD analysis project Ga0068860, IMG submission 66597) | Switchgrass rhizosphere microbial communities from Kellogg Biological Station, Michigan, USA - KBS Switchgrass S3-2 | ecosystem: Host-associated > Plants > Roots > Rhizosphere > Soil ... | reverse complement strand
CGTCATGGCCGCCGACTCCAAAGACGCCGTTGCACATGTTCAACTGGTGGATGGATATCGCTTCACGGCAACGTTTCCGGACGTCGCCGGTGCGCAGCCGATCACGGTCGATGAAGCGCCGCCGCTCGGCGCCGGCGCAGGCCCGACGCCTGCCGGGTTGCTGGCGGCCGCGATTGGGGGATGTTTATCGGCGAGCCTGACGCTCTGCCTCAATAAGGCGCACCTCGAGCCGGATGCGGTGAACGCTCACGTCACCGCACACATGGCGCGCAATGCTGAAGGGCGTCTGCGCATCGAGGGAATCGACGTCAACCTGACGCCTTGCTTTGCCGGTACGGACGCAGGCCGCTTCGAGCGCTGCAGGGCGCTCTACGAGGACTTCTGCATCGTCACCGAAAGCGTTCGCCGCGGCATCCCCGTGCAGGTGCATCTCGCACGGTGCGGCGAAGACCTGAAGCGCTGCGCGTAGGTGACGCGGGGAAACTAGGCGACCTTCCGCTGACCATCGGCGGAGGCGCGGTTTGCGCGAGCCGCACGTCTGTCGCCGGGCTCTGGCAGTTGCAGAATCAGATAGAACACACCGACGAACAGCAACAGGTTGAAGAAGACGCTCATCGCTTCACCTCTGGTCGCTAAGTGGAAAAGGTCCGTTACACGTGCGACGTCCTGTCGTCGCGTGTCATGAGCAGCAGAATTGCTGTGGCCACGAGCGGCGCCAGCGTGAAGAAGAACCAGGCGGCCAGCGCGCTCGCATACAGGGCACCATTGCGGCCGCCAAGCGCGTCGGCGGGCGAGAACATGCCGAACATCCACAGCAGCTGAATCAGGGTCAGGATGGCGGCGACGGCGGCGACTGCTCCTGCAACCAAGCGATCGGACATGGCAACCTCTCTCGCTTCAGTGGAAAAGTTGAAGAGTGGAAAAGTGGAAAAGTCAGTTGAGAGTGCGTCAGCCCTTTGGGTCGGCTTTCAGCGAACCTTCCCACTTCTCTTCTTCGGCTGCGGTAAGAGGCACGTCTGATGCCATCTGCCGCTTACCAGCGATTTCGCGGATAAGCGAGTGGAATCGCACCGCGCGGTCATCATCGGCTGTGAGGGCGCGGGGAGAAATTCGCGGAAGCGATGTTTTTTTCGCGTCGACGCAACGTTTCGCCCGGGATTACAGCGCTGCACGCATTGATGAGGGACGGCACCGGATTCGCACGATGCCCGAGCGAGCCCGGAGGACTCGACCGATGCGACGCCTTGGACGGTTGGTCTTCGTTACCGCGGCATTCGCCGCATTACTCGCGCTGCCAGGATGCGCGACCATGAACGTCAGCTCCCACATCGAACGGGGCGTCGATTTCGCCCAGTTCCGGACCTGGGATTTCGGTCCGGCCGACGCGCTGCCGACGGGAGATCCACGACTCGACAACAACCCGTTCTTCAAGGACTATCTCGAAGGCGCGGTTGGCAAGGCGCTCGAGGTCCGGCACTACGCGCGTGTGATGTCGGGCGCACCCGATCTGCTCGTCCACTACCACGCGAACATCAGCAAGAGCTTCGACGTCAACGGCGTGGACAACAGAAACGGCTACTGTTACGACAACTGCGAACCGGTGATCATCGAGTACGAGCAAGGGACGATCGTGCTCGACGTCGTCGACACGCACACCAACCGCGTCGTCTGGCGCGGGTGGGCACAGCAGAACGTTAACGGGATGATTGACAACCAGGAACTGCTGAGAAAGGAAGTGAACAAAGCGGTGACACGGATGATGGAGCTGTTTCCGCGGCACCTGTAGAAAGCCATGAACTCACCGATCACCACGATGCCGTCGGCGGAGGCGCTTCCGCTTCACTCGCTCATCACGCCTACCACTGGCGGCATCGCCAGCCGTGTTCTCCTTCGTACCCCTGGCGGCAGCCTCACGCTGTTCGCATTCGACGCCGGACAGGAACTCGCGGAACACAGCGCGCCGTTCGATGCGCTCGTGATGGTCCTCGAAGGAGCGGTGGATCTGACGATCGGCGGTACGCGCGTGCATGCAACGCCCGGAACAATCGTCAGGATGCCCGGTAACGTTCCGCACGCCGTGGAAGCACCCGAGCCCGCCCGGATGCTCTTGCTCATGCTCCGCACCCCCTAAGGACGGGGTTGCACCCGCGATGCGATCCCAGTAGTGTGCGCCAAGCCATCATGTCCATCGTCCGACGTGAACATGCCACGGCCACCCTCTCGGGTTTCGTGGCCGCCGCCCTCCTAGCGGCTCTCATCGTCTTCGGTTCGCGCAATCTCGATCACTTCGATGCAGCGCTTGTCGGCTATACGTTCGCGACGCTGTTTGCGACGTTCGGGATTACGTACCGTTACGCGATGTGGCTGCAGCGGCCGCCGACGCGGATGTACTGGCGGCGGGGCTGGCAGGTGTTCTTCACGGGACGGTTCTTCGGCCGCAATCTGCTTGAGTTCGTTCGCCGTTTCGCGCTTCAGTTCGCAGCGAACCGGTTCATCTTCCGGCGAGGCAACCTGCGTGGCCTGGCGCACTGGCTGATCATGTGGGGCTGCCTCATTGCTGCAGCAATCACCTTCCCGCTCGTCTGGGGATGGATTCACTTCGCGACGGTGCCCGGCAACCTGGACGAGTACCGTGCCTACGTGTTTGGCTATGCGGTCTATGACTTCCCCATCGAATCATGGACGGCGGTCATCGTGTTCCACGGACTAGTCTGGGCGTCATTCCTCGTTATCGCCGGCGTCATGCTCGCCTTTCGGCGACGGATGATCGACCACGGCGCCGTGGCGGTGCAACTGTTCGAACAGGACATCCTTCCACTCGCGCTGCTGTTTGCCATCAGCATCACGGGCCTCATGCTTACGGCAAGCTACACATGGATGAAAGGGTACGCCTACGACTTCCTGGCCATCCTCCACGCTGCGGCTGTCATCTTTACGTTGTTGTACTTGCCGTTCGGCAAACTCTTCCACGTCTTTCAACGGCCGGCGCAACTGGGCGTGAGCTTCTACAAGGATGCCGGCAGCCGCGGCGAGCAGGCGCAATGCGGCCGATGTGGCCAGCCCTATGCGCCCGCGTCGATGGTGCGCGATCTCACGACGGTCGAACGCGAGCTTGGGTTCTCCTACGAAATGAGTGGCACCACGGCCGTCGAGCACTACCAACAGATCTGCCCGCGATGCCGTCGCGCGCTGCTCGGTCTGGCGCAAGGCTCGTTGTGGGATTCCGGTAGCTGACACGACGTGGCTGCGATTCCTGTCGATGACCTGAAAATCACGGAACGCTTCGGCCCGCACCGGTCGGCGATGACAGGCCTACGCCTGTCGACGAGTGTTGAGCCCGAGCGGCTAGTGAAGACGCATTGCTGCTTCTGCGGCCAGCAGTGTGGGATTCAACTGAAGGTCCGGGACAACGAGGTCATCGGCTTCGAGCCGTGGGAGGACTTTCCGTTCAACCGCGGCATGCTGTGTCCGAAGGGTGTCAAGCGGTACCTGCAGGGATCGCATCCGGATCGTCTGCTGACGGCGCTGCGGCGCGATCCGACATCGGCGCACGGATTCGCGTCGATGCCGTATGCGGAAGCCATCGCCAGAACCGCGGCGGAAATCAGCCGCATCCAGCAGAGGTATGGGCCCGAGTCCGTTGCGCTGCTCGGCGGCGCGAGCCTGACCACGGAGAAGACGTACCTGCTCGGCAAGTTCGCCCGCGTGTGCCTCAAGACGCCGTACATCGATTACAACGGACGGCTCTGCATGGTGAGCGCCGGCGCTGCGAACAAGAAGGCGTTCGGCATCGATCGCACGACGAACCCCTGGTCCGACATGGTCGGTACCGACGTGATCTGGGTAGCTGGTTCGAACGTTGCCGAATGCTCGCCGATCACGACGAACTATCTATGGCAGGCGCGCGAACAGGGCGCAAGAATCATCGTGCAGGATCCACGGATTACCCCGGTCGCCCGTACGTGCGACCTGTACCTGCCGGTGAAGCCGGGACGCGATGCGGCGCTCTTCGCAGGCGTGCTCAATCTGATGATCGAGCATGACTGGATCGATCGCGAGTTCATCGACACCCACACCGTGGGATTCGATGTCATGGCTCGTTACTGTGCGGAGTGGACGCCGTCGCGAACCGCGGAGGTGAGCGGCGTCCCCGAGCGATCGATCCGGCAGGCTGCTGAGTGGTGGGGCACCGCGAACACCAGCTTTCTCTTCCATGCGCGCGGCATCGAGCATCACTCCAACGGCGTTCAGAATGCGCTGGGCACGATCAATCTCGTGCTCGCCAGCGGCCGGATCGGCAAACCGAAGAGCGGCTACGGCACGATCGTCGGTCAGGCCAACGGCCAGGGCGGCCGCGAACATGGGCAGAAATGCGATCAGCTTCCTGGCTGGCGCGACATCAGCAATCCCGAACATCGCAGGTACATTGCTGGAGTCTGGGGGATCGACGAAGCCGACCTTCCGGGGCCGGGCGTCGACGCCTACGAACTGTTCCGAAAGATCGACCGTGGTGAAATCAAGGCGTTGCTGTCGATCTGCTTCAACCCGAAGGTGTCACTGCCAGATAACACCTTCATCACCCGCTGTCTCGAACGGTTGGAGTTCTTCGCGGCGATCGATTTCTTTCTCAACGACACCGCGCGTCACGCGGACATCGTCTTGCCCGGCAGTCTGCATGAAGAGGATGAAGGCACCGTCACACAAGTCGAATGCCGCGTGATCAAGATCAACAAGGCTGTGGAGTGCCCCGGCGAGGCGCGGCAGGACTGGCGCATCATTCAGGATCTCGCGGACGCGCTCGGTCGTCCGCGTGGCTTCACGTTCAAGAGCCCGCGCGAGATCTTCGACGAGCTGCGCATCGCCAGCAAGGGCGGTGTCGCTGACTACTCGGGCATTACCTACGAAAAGATCGAGCAGCAGATGGGCGTCTTCTGGCCCTGCTACAGCGAGGATCCGAAAACAGGCGCGCCCGTTGACCATCCAGGTACGCCGCGCCTCTTCGAGCGCGGAAGCTACAACCCGATCGCGAAAGGCAACGGGCCGTTTTACTTCCCGGACGGCAAAGCGCGATTCAACGTCGCTGAATACCGTCCGCCGATCGACGATGCCAGCGACGAGTACCCGCTGTTTCTGACAACGGGACGTGTCGTCAGTCAGTTTCTGTCGGGAACCCAGACGCGCCGCATCGGACCTCTCGTCAATCAGTATCCCGAGCCGCGCATCGAGATGCATCCTCGTCTCGCCACCAGGCTGGGAATTCAGGACGGGGAGTGGGCTGTCGCCGAGACACGCCGTGGCGCAATCACGCTCCGCGCGATGGTGGTGTCCACGATCCGGCCCGACACCATCTTCATCCCGTATCACTGGCCTGGCGAGAAGAGCCCGAACCGGTTGACGGTGGCCGCGCAAGATCCGATCAGCAAGATTCCTCAGTACAAGGTCTGCGGCTGCCGCGTACACAAAGCGGCCGGGCCGCCGCCGTACGCGGCGCTCCTCGAGCCACAGCAGTAGCGCCGATGCCGAAGCCGGAATATCTCCACTTCTTCATCGACCCGAATCGGTGCATCGGCTGCCAGGCCTGCGTGCAGGCCTGCACCGAGTGTGACACGCATCGCGGCGAGTCGATGATTCATCTGGAATTCGTCGAGCGCGCTCGCAGCACGCAGACGGTTCCCGTCGTGTGCATGCACTGCGAGCAGCCGACGTGCGCCGAGGTGTGTCCCGCAGATGCCATCAAGCGGACCGGTGACGGCATCGTCCAGTCGGCGCGCAAGTCACGGTGCATCGCGTGCGGCAACTGCGTCGTCGCGTGCCCGTTCGGCGTGCCAGAGCTCTATGACGACCGTCAGATCATGATGAAGTGCGATATGTGCTACGACCGCTCGAGCGTCGGCAAGAAGCCGATGTGCGCAACCGTCTGCCCGAGCCAGGCGTTGTTCTTCGGCACGCGCGAGCAGATCGAGCAGCTGCGTCCGTTGTCGATGCCGACCAATCGCTTTCAGTTCGGCGCGCAGGTCGTCTCAACTCGCGTGTTCATGATGGTGCCGGCGGCGCTCGCCTCACGCGAGCCCCTGGTGGACGTCACCGCCGCGATGGCTGAACAGCCGCACGAACGATCGCTGATGCTGAGAACGGTTCCGTCCGCCGCCACCGACGCCGATCCGTTTGACGGCATCCCCGTATAGGAGACGTATGTCTGAACCCGATCCGCCACCTGCTTCGGATGCTGCGGACCCGCGTGCGCCCCTCGATGTGCGAATCGACTCGCCGGGACGCGAGGGACTGACGGGTACAGCTCCCGTCAGCCTGTACCGCAGGCTTCGCGATGCCGAAGAGATCACGCTGGCACCGGATGGTCGGCCTATGGCCGATCAGCCGGCCTGGCGAACCGACTTCCCCATCGACTGGCCGCAGGACGAGTACGTCGAGCGTCGTGACTTCATGAAGTTCATGGTGCTCGTCAGTCTCTCGCTCACCGTCGGCCAGTTGTGGATTGCGGCGCAGAACTGGTGGCGCCGACAGCGCGGCGAGCCGCCTATTGCGAGGGTTGCGTCGATTGACGACGTGCCGGTCGGCGGCGCGTTGGTGTTCGCGTATCCCGGACCGGCAGACGATTGTCTACTCGTTCGTCCGACGGCAGAGACGTTGGTGGCGTACTCGCAGAAGTGCACGCACCTGTCGTGCGCGGTGCGGCCGCGCGCGAGTGAGGGGTTGATTGCCTGCCCCTGTCACGATGGATCTTTCGAATTGATGACCGGGCGGCCGGTGGCCGGTCCCCCTCGTCGTCCCCTCCCGCGCATTCGCCTCGACGTGCGCGGCAATCAGATTTATGCGACGGGCGTCGAGCTGAGGACTGCGTGAGCGCGGAGACTACTCGTCGGCCGTTCAGCCGGAGGCAGCGCATCACAATCCTCTCCGGCATGCTGGCGTTCGTCATCATGCTCGTGGTTCTGCAGCTCTGGCTGCTCTCCGCAACGATGAATGCCTATCTCGGAGATGATGGCCGCGTGATCTGGCCAGCGGCGGCGGCCAGCATCGTGTGCTTTCTGCTGAACGCGGGATTGCTGCGATACCTGTACTTCATCGATCGCGCCCGGCGATGACGTGGCTCGGCGACCGGCTGGCATCGATGCATCCCGCATCGTTCGCCATGGTGATGGCGACAGGGATCGTCTCGATCGCATGTCAGCTGCTCGGACTGCCTGCAGTCGCGTCCGCGCTGTTCGCAATAAACAGCGTGCTCTACATTACGTTGTGGATCCTGACGATCACGCGCGCGGTTCGGTATCGCGCCCGTCTGCTGGCGGATGTTTCGCATCACGGACGTGCGGTCGGGTTTTTCACGATCGTTGCGGCCACATCGGTCATTGGCAGCGAGGCGCTCCTGGTCGCGGGCGAGTGGCAGATCGCCGTCGTGCTCTGGATCGCCGGCATCACCTTATGGGCAGTTGTGACCTACACGGTGTTCACCGCGCTGACCATCGGCGCGAACAAACCGTCAATCGCGGAAGGGATTAACGGCGGCTGGCTCCTCCCAGTGGTCGCCGCCCAATCGGTCGCCGTGCTTGGAGCACAGCTTGCGAGCGGGTTCGGATCCCATTCCTCGATGGTGCTCGTCTTCTGTCTCGACATGTGGCTCGGCGGCGGGATGCTCTACATCTGGATCATCTCGTTGATCTTCTACCGGTACACGTTCTTCGCGATGAGTCCCTCCGACCTTGCACCGCCGTACTGGATCAACATGGGCGCTGTCGCGATCTCGACGCTCGCCGGCACGCTGCTCGTTTCCGCGGCGCCACTCTCGCCCCTCGTGAGCGAACTGCTGCCATTCATCAAAGGCCTCACCCTACTGTTCTGGGCGACGGCGACTTGGTGGATTCCGATGCTCGTCATCCTTGGCGCGTGGCGACATGTGTATCGACGTTTTCCGCTGCGCTACGACCCGCTGTACTGGGGCGCCGTGTTCCCGCTGGGGATGTACACCGTCTGCACACTCCGTGTTGCGAACATGATCGGCGAGCCGGCACTGCTCGTCGTCCCCCGCGTGTTCCTGTGGGTGGCGCTTGCCGCGTGGACGCTCACATTCGCCGGGCTGGTTGGGAGTCTGGTGAAAAAATCCTGAGCGCTGGGAATTCTTTCTCAGCTCGTCGGACATCCTCGTCGAGAAATCGGCGCCATTTAACCGGATCGAAACGTGCACTGCCGCGCACCATGCCGACACATCGACTGCTCCCCCTTGTCGCCGCCGCCGCGATCGCCAGCGGATGCACTGGCGTCCTCGGCGCAACCGAGGCTTTCATGGGAGGTCCGTTCAAGGCAGCCGGCCTGCCTCCGATGAAGGGTCAGGTGGCGACGTGCACCGGACCGCGAGAGAAGACATTCAGCCTCGAGGCGCGCGAGGAAACGGTGGATCTTGGAATGGGCATCAAGCTCGCCGCCTGGACCTACAACGGCGGGCTGCCCGGACCGGTCCTCGAAGCGTGCGAAGGCGACACCGTCACGATTGTCATGACGAACCACGCCGAGGCGTTTCACGGCCTCGACTCGCACGCATTTCGCTCCGACACGATGCACTTCGGGCCCGTCGAACCTGGGAAGGCGATGCGAATTCAGAAGACCGTCGATACGCCAGGGGTTTTCATGTATCACTGCGCCGTCGGCCCGTCGACCGACTATCACGTGAAGAGCGGCCTCGCCGGGCCGATGATTGTCTATCCGCGGAACCGGCTGCTCCGCCGCGCCCGGGAACTGGTGGTTGTCGAAACAGCGGTGTACGGCGAGCGCGATGCTTCAGGAGAGATTCCGGGCACCGATCCGGAGCTCGCGAGAAAAAACGAACCGTCGATCATGATGTTCAATGGTCGTCTGTCGCATGAGCCGCTGACCGTCGAACCGGGCGATCTCGTTCGCGCGTATGTCGTCAACGTCGGCCCCGGGACATCGGCCATTCACGTGATGGGAACTATCCTCGATACCGTCACCGACGGCGCCTCGGTGATGCGTAATGTGCAGACCTACGGAGTGCCGGCCGGAAGCGGTGCGATCGTCGAATTCAGGATCCCGGAGGCCGGAATGTACGGCCTGGTCGATCACGACCGTCTCGCCTATCTGCCGTACGGCATGGTGATTCCATTCGTGACGGCCGGGCACGATCAGAACGGGACAAAATAGCTCGGCGCAGCCGTTGCAAGAGGAAACAGCGATGTCCGCCAAAGCACGAACGCCAATCTCATCCGTCATCCTGCTGACGACAGCGGCGTTGATCGTCGCGCTTCTCTCGAGAGCAGAGGGCCAGACTCAGCAGACCAAACAGGTGATGCAGCAGAAACTCGCGCAGTCGCAGCAGTTGCTCGGCGCGGTCGTTACCAGCAACTGGACCGCGCTCACTCAGCGCACGCAGGCGCTTGAATCGTTGACCCGTCAGCCTGGATGGCAATTCCTCGAGACACCGGAGTACCGCACCTATACGACAGGATTCGAGAAAGCGACGCAGGCGTTAGCGGCCGCGGCGCAACAGCGGGATCAGCGCACGGCAGCGACCGCCTACACCCAGCTGGTCAACAGCTGTGTCGAATGCCATCGCTACGTGGCGCGGGCACGCATTGCGGCTCAGACGCTTCCCCGACCGCAATCAACGGTGTTCCGTTAGCGTCGTCTGCCTGCTGCCCGGTTCGGGCCGCGGCTACTTCGCGTGGGCGTGAATGTAGTTGAGCGCAAACGGCCGGAACCGGTCGTTGAGACCCAGCGCGTTCGCCTCGGTGAGCGCCCGCTGTTCATCCCATCCGTCCGCCAGTACCCGCTTCACCATCCACAGTGATGCCGCGCGGCCGCCGGCGGCGCAATGAACGTATGCGGGCTGATTGGCCGGCGCGGTGACTGCCGCGATGAAGTTGTCGATCAAATGCGCATCGGGGTTCTGCGCATCGAATGGCAGGTGGACGTAGTTCATTCCCGCGGCCTTCACCGCGGCGCCTTCTTCTTCAACCATCGCGCCCTGCTCGCTCGCCAGACGCAGGTTGATAACCGATTTGAACCCCATCTTGGCGACCTCACGGATCGCTTCCGGTTTGGTCGCGCCGCCACAGGCAATCGTTGTTTCAACCTGCGCGAACGTCGAGATTCCCGCAATCTCCTTCTTCGTCACCTGCTGCGCAAAGGCAGACGCAGTGGCGAGCAGCACCGCAACGACCAACGTCGTAAGCTTCATGGGACTCCTTAATGCGTTAACGCGTAGAGGAGAACATCAATACCAACGGAATAGGCATCGGGCGAGAAACGAAGGAAGTACTCGCGCTCCTCTCCTTCGCGCTCCCACCCGTCCGGGATGTCATCGTCATGAACCATCACGACCATGATTCGTCCCTTGTCGTCCACGACGGCGCGCGCGCTCTGGTTGCCCGGGGTCAGACCCCGCTCGGTCACGCCGCCGCCCGTTCGCCGCCACGACTGGATCGACGACATCTGTGGAAGATGCTTGAGCTCGAACTGCGTGTGCCAGATTGGATGGTCCATCGGCAGGTCGATGATCGGATATTTGTCGTGCGGCAGGACGCGGCCAATCTGCTCGTCGAACTGTTCCTTCGCGAGCGGTCCCCAATAGTCCGACACGAACGCGAAGCCTCCCTTCAGGAAGTACTCGCGCAGCTGCTTCACCTCTTGATCGTTGAAGAGCGCGGTTCCTGCGTCTTCAAACAGGACGAACGGACATTGGAACAGCGCCTGGTCGGTGATCCGGACGACGACATATTCCGGGTCCGTGTGGTTCGGTTGTCGAGTGACGCGCGTGCGCGTCAGCTCCGACACGCGGACGCTGAAGTTGATATCAGCACCCGGATAGTCCGTGTCCCAACCGCGTTTCTCCCGCCTGTTGCTGGTGAACATGACGCGGCACATGTTGAACGCGCCCTTGAACGTATTCGCAGTCGGCCATCGCGGCGGCGTATAGCCGTAGTAGCCGCTGAAGATCTGCTGCGCGTAGCCGATGCCGAGGCCGAGGATCAGCAGCGCAACGACGAGGACTGACGTCGAGAAACGCCGCATGGCGTTTCCTATGGTAATTCCGACGATACCTTGACTGCCACACTGGGCGGGAGCACACTCACACCCGCCCGCCTTCGCGCCAGGTTTCCCGAGCGCTACGGTGCGGCAAGCTGGAGGATCGCTATGAAGACGACACGCCTGATCGTCTTGCTCGGCTTGGTTCTGGGACTGTCCATCTCGTTGACGACGATCCGTGCCCAGCAGGGCGGCGGGGCGGTCGCCATCGACGGGGACGACATTGGTGGCGTCGTGACGGGCGGTCGCGGGCCCGAGGCCGGTGCCTGGGTGATTGCGGAAACGCGTGACCTGCCGACGCGGCTGATCAAAATCGTCGTTACCAACGATCAGGGACGGTATCTGCTGCCCGATCTGCCGAAGGCCAACTATGACGTCTGGGTCCGCGGTTACGGGCTGGTCGATTCACCGAAGGTGAAGGCGGCGCCCGGCAAAGTGCTGAACCTCACCGCAGTGACGGCGCCGAATCCGACTGCGGCCGCTCAGTACTACCCAGCGCAGTACTGGTGGGCAATGATGCAGCTGCCGCCCAAGAGCGACTTCCCCGGGACCGGCCCGAACGGCAACGGCATCGCGCCCAACATCAAGAGTCAGGGCGAATGGGTCCGCAACATCGTGACGACCGATGCCTGCACGGCCTGCCATCAGATCGGCGGCAAGGCGACGCGCGAAGTTCCGAAAGGGCTCGGCGCGTTCGAGGATTCGGCGTCCGCATGGGATCGCCGCATTCAGTCCGGCCAGGCTGGCGGAGCCATGAGCGCCCGCTTCACGCAAGTCGGCCGCGCGCGTGCGCTCGCGATGTATGCGGACTGGACCGATCGGGTCGCCCGCGGCGAACTGCCGCAGGTGGCGCCTCCGCGTCCGCAGGGCAAGGAACGCAACGTCGTCATCACGATGTGGGACTACGGCACGGAGAAGACCTATCTCCATGACGAAATCGCGAGCGACAAGCGGAACCCGACCGTCAATGCGAACGGTCCGATCTACGGCGCCACGGAGGAGAGCACGCAGTTCATTCCGGTGGTGAATCCGGCGCAGAACAGCGCCACGCAGGTCGCGCTCGTCGTCCGCGACCCGAAGACGCCAAGCGCGGCGGATCAGCCGCCGGCTGCGTCCTCGGTGTACTGGGGCGATGAAGCGATCTGGAACAGCCAGTCGCTCGCGCACAGCTTCGCGATGGACAAGCAGGCGCGCGTGTGGGTGGCCGCACGTATCAGACCCAGCGAGACCGCGGCGTTCTGTCGTGAAGGTTCGAACCACCCGTCAGCCAAGGTCGCACCGATCGCGCAGAGCAATCGACAGGTGCAGATGTGGGATCCGAAGACCAAGAAGATGACGACGATCGACACCTGCTTCGGAACGCATCA
>Ga0068860_100005809_pt1 | contig 12425 bp, 9 predicted proteins | sample KBSSwiS32_FD_66597 | JGI IMG/M metagenome (GOLD analysis project Ga0068860, IMG submission 66597) | Switchgrass rhizosphere microbial communities from Kellogg Biological Station, Michigan, USA - KBS Switchgrass S3-2 | ecosystem: Host-associated > Plants > Roots > Rhizosphere > Soil ... | reverse complement strand
AGCGCGGCGAAGTGCTTTCCCCGCTCCTCGAAGTTCGCGTACTGGTCGAAGGAGGCGCACGCCGGCGAGAGGAGCACCGTGTCGCCGGGCCGCGCGAGCTCCGCCGCGCGCGCGACCGCGGCCTCCATGGTTCCACAGCTCTCGATCGGAGCGGTCCCGGCGAGGGCGGCCTCGATCGAGCGCGCCGCCTCGCCGATCGTGAGAACCGTCCGCGCCGTCTTCGAGACGGGCGCCGCGAGCTTCCCGAATTCGCCGTGCTTGTCCCGTCCGCCGAGGATGAGGACCACGCTCGCGGCGGGATGTCCCTCGAGCGACTTCAACGTCGCGTCCACGTTCGTCCCCTTGGAGTCGTCGACCCACTTCACGCCGCCCGCCTCGGCGACGAGCTCCGTCCGGTGGGCCAGTCCCCGGAAGCCCGCGAGCGCGCTCTCGATGGCGGCGGGCGGAGCATCGAGACAGTCCGCCGCGGCGACCGCGGCGAGCGCATTCTCCAGGTTGTGCGCGCCGGGCAGAGACAGCTTCCCGGCGGCGATCACGTCGCGCTTCTTTCCCCGCGCCTCCGAGACGATCCTTCCGTTCTCGAACCACGTTCCACCGGGCGCCGCGGCGAGCCGCGAGAACGGAACGCGCCGCGCACGGGTCCGGACGCCGCTCGCGACCGGGTCGTCCGCGTTGACGACCGCGAAGTCCTCGTCGCGCTGGTTCTCGAAGACGCGCTCCTTCGCGGCCGCGTAGTCCTCGAAGTTGTCGTAACGGTCGAGGTGATCGGGAGTCACGTTCGTCAGGACCGCGACGTCCGGGCGGAAGCGCTCGATCCCCTCGAGCTGAAACGACGAGACCTCGCAGACGAAGTCGCGCGGGGTCGAGTCACCCAGAAATCCGGAAAGCGGCGCGCCGATGTTGCCGGCGAGGGCGACCGGGCGGTCGGCCGCGCGCAGCATCTCCGCGATCCAGGCGGTCGTGGTCGACTTGCCGTTGGTGCCGGTGATCGCGACCCAGCGGTTGCGGCCGCGGGCCTCGCCCTCCGCGATCCGCCAGGCGATCTCGATTTCGGACAGGACCGGAATCCCCCGCCGCCGGGCAGCCATGACCGCCGGGTGGGTCGGGGGCACTCCGGGAGAAAGGGCGAGCCACCCCGCGCCGTCCAGGAGCCGGGATCGGTCCGCGTCCGGACCGAAAGAGAACCCGACGCCGCGCCGGCGAAACTCCGCGACCTCCGGGAACGCGCTCTCCGGCCGGTCGTCGGCGACCGAGACCCCGACGCCCCGTTCGACCAGCGCTTCGGTGAGAGCCCGGCCGCTCCGCGCGAAGCCGAGCACGGCGACGCGCGCCGGAAGAGTCGCCGTCTGAGCCGTGGCCGCGCTCATCGCAGTTTCAGGGTCGAAAGCGCCAGCACCGCGAAGAGGATCGACAGGATCCAGAAGCGGACGATGACGCGGGACTCGGGCCAGCCGGCGAGCTCGAAGTGATGGTGCAGCGGCGCCATCCGGAAGATCCGCTTTCCCGTCGACTTGAACGAGGCCACCTGCAGGATGACCGACAGCGCCTCCAGGACGAAGACGCCTCCGACGATCGCCAGCAGGATCTCCTGTTTGACCATGACCGCGACGGCCGCGAGCCCGGCGCCGAGCGGGAGCGCCCCGACGTCGCCCATGAAGACGTCCGCCGGATGCGAGTTGTACCAGAGGAATCCGAGCGACGCGCCGACGAGGGCTCCGCAGAACACGGAGAGCTCTCCGGCCTGCGGCACGAACGCGATCTGGAGGTAACGCGCGGCGACCGCGTTGCCGCTGACGTAGGCGAGGAGCGCGTACGTCCCGGCCGCCACCCCGAACACGCCGATCGCGAGGCCGTCGAGACCGTCCGTCAGGTTGACCGCGTTCGATGCGCCGACGAGGACGAGCGCGACGAACGGGATGTAAACGGCGCCGAGGTCGATCACGAGCCGCTTGAAGAAGGGGAAGGTCACGATCGTCGAGAAAGTGCCGGCGGTCGCCCAGTGCTCGATCGCCCAGGCAGCGCCGAACGCCACCAGGAACTGCGGGATGAGCTTGCCCCGTCCGGTCAATCCCAGGCTCCGCCGCCGCGTGAACTTGACGAAGTCGTCGGCGAACCCCACGAGTCCGAATCCGGCGAGCGTCCCGAGAGCGATCCACACGAGCCGGTTGCGCAGGTCCATCCAGAGGAGCGTCGCCGAGATGACCGCGAGGAGGATGAGGATCCCTCCCATCGTCGGCGTGCCGGCCTTCGAGAGGTGGGACCGCGGACCGTCCTCGCGAACCGACTGCCCGATCTGGCGGCGCTTGAGTAACCGGATCGTCGGCCCGCCGAGTGCGAGCGCGAGCAGGAGGGCCGTGACCGCAGCCATCGCCGTGCGAAACGTGATGTACCGGAAGACGTTGAACGCCGGAAAGAACTTCGCGAGCGGATAGAGCCAGCGGTAGAGCATTAACGCGAACCTCCGGTTCGCGTCGCAACACGGGACTCGGGACTCGGGACTTGAATTGAATCTTTCACGTGTTCCGTGTCCCCTGTCCCATGTCCCGGCCCCGGGCCAACGCTTCCACCGCCCGGTCGAGTCCCACGGCGCGCGACCCCTTGAACAGCACGGCGTCGCCGGGCCGGAGCAATCGTTCGAGGAGCGAAACGGCCTCCTCCGGGGAGTCCACGAAGTCGACGGCCTCGCGGGAAAAGCCGGAGGTCACGGCTCCCTCGCCCAGGGAGCGCGCGAGAGATCCCACGCAGACGAGGCGATCCGCGTGCGCCGCCGCGTAGCGGCCGAGATTCCGATGCCAGCTCTCTTCGTCGGCGCCGAGCTCACGCATGTCGCCCAGCACCGCGATGCGCCGCGTCGCGGAGAGACCCGCGAGCGTGTCGAGCGCGGCGCGGAGCGAGACCGGGTTCGCGTTATAGGAGTCGTCGTAGAGGAGCGCGCCCGACGCGTGGCGGCGGAATTCCCCCCGGTGGGGAGACGGGCCCAGGCCCGGAGCCGCCGCCGCGCAGTCCTCGAGGGTCGCTCCCGCGGCCAGCGCGACCGCGGAGGCGGCGAGGAAGTTCACCGCCTGGTGCGTCCCGGGCAGCGGAAGCGTCACGGCGGTCTCGCCGGACGGCGCGCGCAGCCGGAATCGCGTTCCCGTCTCGAGCGTCTCGAAGCGGTCCGCGGTCACGTCCGCCGCGGCGGAGCGGGCGAACCGAATCACCCGGCCGCGCCATCGGTCAGCGATCGCCGCGACCCGCGAGTCGTCGGCGTTCGCGACGAAGGTTCCGTCCGGTCGGAGACCCTCCAGGATCTCGGCCTTCGCCTCGGCGACCTGGTCGATCGACTCGAAGTTGGCCAGGTGCGCGGGCGCCACGTTCGTGATCGCGGCGATCTCGGGGGTGAACGCACGCGACAGCCGGGACAGCTCCCCCTTCGCGCTCATCCCCATTTCCCCGACCATCCACTCCGGGACGCGCGGGAGGTTCGCGATCGACATCGGAAAGCCGAGCGCGCTGTTCTGGTTGCCCGGGGTCTTCTCGACGGTCGCGCGCCGGGAAAGGATCGCCGCCGTGAACTCCTTCGTCGTCGTCTTACCCGACGAGCCCGTGATCGCGGCCAGCCGGAAGCCGGCGCGGCGGCGCAGGGCCACGGCGAGCGCGGTCAGAGCCTCGGAAGGCTCCGGAGCGACCACCACCGGAAACCGCTCCGGAACCATCGGGGGAACCCGGCTCGCCAGGATCGCGCGCGCCCCGCGGGCGACGGCGTCGCCCGCGAAGTCGATCCCATCGACCCGCGCTCCCCGGATCGCGACGAAGAGAGATCCGGTCGAGACCGCGCGGGAATCGACGGCGACCCCGGACAGCTCGACGTCCGTTGAGCCGGCCGGCAGGGACGAGCCCGCCGCCGCGGCGACGTCGGAGAGGTGGAATCTCATGGGGTCAGCCGCGGTCGGTCGAGCGCCGCGACGCGAACTCCGCGGCGACCTCGCGATCATCGAAGGGAATCGATTCGTTGCCGATGACCTGAACGCGCTCGTGCCCCTTGCCGGCGATGACGACGATCGTGCCGGAGTTGGCGAGGTCGATCGCCGTCCGGATCGCCTCGCGGCGGTCCGCGATCTTCAGGTACTTCGTGGCGCCGGAAGCCGCCAGCCCGACCTCGACCTGCGCGAGGATCGCGTCGGGATCCTCGGATCGCGGATTGTCGGACGTCGCGATCGCGATGTCCGCGAGCCTGCCCGCGACCCGGCCCATCGGAGCGCGCTTCCCCGCGTCGCGATCTCCCCCGCAGCCGAACACGAGCACGATCTTCTTGTCCGTCAGATCGCGCACCGCGAGCAGGAGCCTCCGGAGAGCGTCCTCCGTGTGCGCATAGTCCACGACGATCGGATACGGCTGTCCCGCCTCCACGCGCTCGAGCCGTCCCGGAACCCGGGCGACGGCCGCGATTCCCGCGGTGACCTCTGCCTCGCTCAGGCCGAGGGACAGGCCGGCCGCCGCGGCGCCCGTCAGATTATCGACGTTGAACCGGCCCACGAGCGGGGAAGAGATCCGGAAGCGTCCGCCGGGGTGGACGACGTCGAGCTCGATGCCGGAGAGGTCGCATCGGACATTCTCCGCCCGCACGTCGGCGGGCGCGCCCGCCACGGACCACGAAACGACCGGCGCCGGCGTTTGCTGCAGGATCCGCCGGCCGAACGCGTCGTCCGCATTGACCACGGCCGGTGCCCCCGGCTTGCGCAGCTCGAAGAGCCTCTTCTTGGCGCCGAAGTACGTCTCGAGGTCGCCGTGGAAGTCGAGGTGGTCCTGGGTCAGGTTCGTGAAGACGGCGACGTCGAAGCGGCAGCCGGCCACGCGGTCGAGGGCGAGGGAGTGAGACGAGACCTCCATCGCCGCGGCGCGAACGCCGGCGTCCACCATCTCGGACAGGAGCTCCTGAAGGAGCGGAGCCTCCGGGGTCGTCTGCGACGCCGGGATCTCCCGCCGGCCGGTGCGATACGCGACGGTTCCGACGAAGCCGGCCCGGCCGTAACGGCGTGCGAGCTGCGACTCGAGGAGCATGGCCGTGGTGGTCTTCCCGTTCGTGCCGGTCACGCCGGCCAGGACCAGCTTTTCGGCGGGATCACCGGCGATGCGGGCGGCCAGCAGGCCGAGCGCCCGGCGCGCGGACGGGACACGCAGCCAGGGAGTGGGCGCCGGAAAACCGGGCGGCGCCGGCTGCTCCGAGATCACGGCCGCCGCTCCGCGGGCCGCGGCCTCGCCGGCGTGCGTCCACCCGTCCGCCTTCCCTCCGCGGATCGCGACGAAAACGTCGCCCCTCGCGACGGTCCGCGAGTCCTGGGAGACTCCGGTGACTTCGAGGTCGCGAAGGGCGGGAGAGACGCGAAAATCCGGCAGCGCCGACAGGAGCTCCACCAGCTTCACGGAGCCGGCGGCGGTGAGTTGATCTCCTCCGCCCGGCGCTCGAGTCCCGAAGCCGGCGCGGCGGGTTCGGAAAGACGAAGAAGGCAGGTGGTTCCGGCGCGCACGCGGGCGCCCGGCAACGGCTGCTGCGAGACCACGAATCCGGAGCCTTCGATCCGCGCGACGAGACCGCGGCGCGCGAAGAGCGCCAGCGCCTGACGTGCCGAGAGACCCAGCGCGGACGGCGCGCCGTCGGGTCCGGCGGCCGGGGACTCCGGCGCCGTCTCCGGGAAGACGGACGGGATCGACAGCGGGGTCGAGCGGACCGAGACCGGCACGACACCCGCGGGATAGTGGATGGGTTCGACCGAGCTCGACGCGAGGAGCGACTCCGGGAGCCTCTGCTCCTCCGGCGCGACACGGAGGATTCCGAGGGCCTGCGAAACGACGCGGGAGAACACGGGCGCGGCGATGTCGCCGCCGTAGTACCGGCCGTGCGGCTCTTCGATCAGCACGAGCCCGACGATTTTCGGGTTGTCGCTGGGAGCGAACCCCACGAACGACGACACGTATTTTCCGGGCTGGTAGCCGCCGACCCCGGCCTTCTGGGCCGTGCCGGTTTTGCCGGCGACGACGAAACCCGGGATCACCGCTTTCTTTCCGGTGCCGCGCTCGACGGCGCCGACCAGCAGGTCGCGGACCGTCCGCGCCGTGGCCTCCGAGAGGATGCGCTCGGGCGGCGGCGGAACGATGACGTCGACGCGGCCGTCGGGATGCACGATCCGCTTCACGAGCCTCGGCCGCACGAGACGGCCGCCGTTGGCGATCGCGGCCGCCGCGCGCACCAGCTGGAGCGGCGTCACGGAGACTTCCTGCCCCATCGAGATCGTCGCGTTCGACAGCATCGACCAGCGTTCCGGCCGGCGGAAGATGCCGGAGTTCTCGCCGGGCAGGTCGACACCGGTCGCGCGGCCGACGCCGAGCGCGGTGGCGCCCTTCCACAGGCGCTGCGGCCCGAGCCGCAGTCCGACGCGGATGATTCCGACGTTGGAGGAGTGCTCGAAGACGCCCGCGAGCGTCAGCGCGCCGTACGCTTTTCCATCGTGCTCGGAGATCGTCGTGTTGCCGACGCGGATCTTTCCGTCTCCCGTGTCGATCGTCTCGTCGAGCGTCACGACGGCGTTCTCGAGCGCCACCGCTCCCGTCACGATCTTGAACGTCGAGCCGGGCTCGTAGGCGTCGGCGATCGCCCGGTTGCGGCGCGTCTCCGACGGGTAGTGGCCGTAGTCGTTGGGATCGAAGCTCGGCGCGGTCGCCATCGCGAGGATCTCGCCGTTCGAGGGGTCGAGGAGAATGAGCGTTCCGGAGCGGGCCTGCGCCTCGGCGACGGCCGCCGCGAGCTCGCGCTCCGCCGCGAACTGGATCCCGGAGTCGAGCGAGATGAAGAGGGAATCGCCCTCCTCGGCCAGCTTTCCGTTGGGCGTTTCGGCCTCGCCGTAGGTCGAGCGGCGCGCGTCCGTCAGCGCCACGATCTCACCCGGCTTGCCGCGGATCGCCCCGTCGTAGAAGTGCTCGAGGCCGCCCAGGCCGCGATCGTCCGTGCCGACGTAGCCGAGCACGTTCGCCGCGAGGCTTCCTTTCGGATAGAAGCGCTTGGTCTCCGCGACGAGGTGGATTCCGGCGACCTTCGCGGCGCGGACTCCGGCGGCGGCGGCGCGGTCGACCTTTCTCGCGACCCACACGAATCCCTTCTTCTGCGTGAGACGCGCGAGGAGGGCCGCCGGCGGCATCCGGAGGTGGGGAGCGAGCGCCCGAGCGGCCTCCTCGGGGCGCTGGATCTCGTCCGGGATCGCGTAGATCGAGGACGCCTCGGCCGAGACGGCGAGCGGCCGGCCCTCGCGGTCGAAGATCGACCCGCGCTGCGGCGAGATCTCGATTCTTCGTTCCTGCTGGCGCTGGGCCCGGGCTCGATAGCGGCCGCCGTGCGCGAGCTGAAGTTCCGCGAGCCGTGCGACCACGACCGCGGACCAGAGGAGAAGAACGATCACGAGGAAGCGCACGCGGGCGAGACGCACGAAGTTCACCGGACTCCCCTTTCCTTCCGAGGTTCGACGTACTGGATCTGTCCGGGGCGGGGGGGCGCGAGGCCTTTCCGTCCCGCGACGGCCTGGACCCGTTCGGGCGCAGACGCGCGCGCGAGCTCCGCGCGGAGCCGGCGGTTCTCCTCGAAGAGCTCGTCGTGCTTTCGCGCGAGAGCGCCCCGAACGTAACCGACCCGCACGGTTTCGACGTGGAGGGCCACCCAGCCGAGAAGCGCGCACGCGACGGGAAGCCCCGCGAGCAGGAGCGTCGCGAGCTCCCGGCCGCGCCGGCGATCCCGCTCCCGCGTCAGGTGCAGGTTTTCGACGCGCTTCGACTGGACGTAGGCAGCGGTGCTCAAATCGTGGCCTGCTCCGGTGTGACTTTCTGCGCCCCGCGCAGTCGCGCGCTGCGCGACCGCGGGTTCGCGGCAACTTCGGCATCCGAGGGGCGGATCGGGCGGCGCGTCAGCACGACGAGTGCGCGACGGGCGCCGCAGACGCAGACCGGCAGCTTCTTCGGGCAGAGGCAGATCCCGGACTCGCGGCGGAACGTCTCCTTGACCATCCGATCTTCGAGCGAGTGGTACGAAATGATCGAGAGACGTCCGCCCGCGTTCAGCTTCTCCACCGCATAGGCGAGGAAGCGCGAGAGAGACTGCAGCTCTTCGTTGACCTCAATCCGCAGCGCCTGGAAGACGCGCGTGGCGGGATCGATCTTTTCCCGATCCCCCTTGACCCCCGCGACGATGCGGGAGAGCTGCCGGGTCGTCGTGATCGGCCCCCGGGACCGCTCTTCCAGGATCGCTCGCGCGATTTTGATCGCCATCCGTTCCTCCCCGTATTCGAAAAAAATTCGACTCAGTTCTTCGGAAGAAGCGTTCGCCACCACGTCGGCGGCGGTGCGGCCGGTTCGGGACATGCGCATGTCGAGCGGTCCGTCGCGGCGGAACGAGAAGCCCCGCTCGGCGCGCTCGAGCTGCATCGAGGAGAGCCCGAGGTCCGCGAGAATGCCGTCGGGGGCCGGGTAGCCTTCGAGCGAAGCCGCGAGGTCGCCGAAGTTTGCCTGGACGACTTCGACCCGATCTCCGAAATCCGCGAGGCGTTCTCGAGCGAGTGAGACGGCGTCGGGGTCGCGATCGAGACCGAGCAACCGGATTCCCGGACCGGCCTCCAGGAGAGCGCGGGCGTGCCCCCCGGCGCCGAGCGTCGCGTCCACGAAAAACCCTCCGCGTTGCGGCGCGAGAAGGTCGACGACCTCGCGAACGAGAACCGGCGTGTGTGGAGGCTTGTCAACGTCTTGCGTCTCTCTTCTCTCTTTTCGTGTCCCGTGTCCCTTGTCCCGTGTTCCGTCTCACGACAAAGCCTTCGACAGCTCGTCGTAGTCCTCGGGCGTGAAGTCCTCGGTCGCGAGGCGACCGGCGAGCGCGCCACGGTCGGAGACGACCAGGTGATCGATGTTCCCGGTCACGACCACGTCCGCCGGGAGCTTCGCGGCGTCCCGCAGGATCTGGGGAATGAGGATTCGGCCCTGACCGTCGAGCGACGCGTCCTGTCCGTAGTAATTGACGCGCTCCAGGAACTTGTTCTTCGCGCGGTGCATGGCGGGAAGCGCCGCGAGCTTTTCTTCGAGAGCGCGCCAGATCGCGAGCGGATAGAGAAGGACGTTCTTTCCCTGTATGGACGTGACGAAAATCTCGGGGCCGAAGGCCTCTTCGATCTGGGCGCGGAAGACGTTGGGGACCTTGAGCCGGCCCTTTTCGTCGACACGTGCCGGAGCGCTCCCGCGAAAGCGATCCATCGTTAAATTCGCGCACCGATCCGAAGATCGCTGCCACTTTCTCCCACTTTTACCCTAATTGGGCCACTTGCGGGCGATGTTAGGAGCGCCAACTTTGTTAGTCAAGGGAAAGGAAATCCCTAAAAAAATTAGGGGCGTAAAGCGAGCGCAACGAAAACACTCGGCCCGCTCGGCACGGAGTTTCGCCGTCTACTGCTTTGTATTCCCACAGGTTGCGGTCGTACGACCCGGGAAGCCCCAGCGGTGGCGATATCGACGCGACAAGCTTCTCCCGGCGTCGTTTCCGAAGAGTTCCAGGCTGTGGTTGATCCGCGATTCGTGCCCTGCGGAGCGCTACTCGTGCCACTCCCGCGTCATGTCGAGCCAGAGCGCGAGGCCCCGGTGCGCGCCGAAGCGACCGTAGCGCCGGTGGATCGACCGATCCGTCGCCTTCGCGGGACCCGGATAGTGCTTCCGGTACTGCTGGCGGGTCCACGAATCGAGCGCGAAGAAGTCGTGACGGCCCAGGATCCGCAGGAGTCCTTCCGCGGCGTACGGACCGAAGCCGCGCTCCGCGACGATCGCGTCGCGAAGATCTTCGGAGGAACGCTCCGGGTCCTCCCAGGAGGCGAGATCGAGCTTCCCCGTCGCGACGCGTTTCGCGAAGAGACGCAGCGCTCCGGCGCGATAACCGCAGCGAACCCGGCTGGCGATCGTTGCCGTCGGAATCTTCGCGACGGCGTCGGGCGTCGGAAACGCCTGCCCGCCGGCACCCGCGAGCGCGATCAGGCGAACGACCATCCCCCTCGTCGCGGCCCACGAGCAGTTCGTGGTGAAGAGCATCTTGACGGCGTCCTCGAAGAGCGAGGGCGCGCGAAGCATCCGGGCGCCGCGCCGGTCGAGAGCGCGCGCGAGCTCCGGCGCCGCGGCGAGCGACTCGTGCGCACGGGCGAAGTCGAGGTCGAGCGAAAACACCCGTCGTGTCACGGCGCGAAGGGCCCGCGAATCGAGACCGCTACTCCGCGCCTCGAGCTTTCCGTTGCGGATTTCGAAGCGGATTCCGGCGGCTTTTCCCCGGGAGTCGACCCGGGTCCGGAGAATGCCCGCTTCCCGCTCGTAGGCAAACGGCGGAAGGTCGTACCAGCCGTGCGACCGCACGACCGCGTCGAAGGAGAAAGAGGGAGGAAGAGCGGTGCGGGCGAGCACGCCGCCGCGGCCTAGGAGGGTTTCTTCTCTTCCGTGATCGCCGACGCGAGCGCCGGTTCGTAGATCTTGATGAATGCGTCGCGGCGGAGCTTCTGGATGTACTCGCCGTAGCGCTTGTCGTAGAGGTCGTCGCCGATCTTTCCGCGCAGATCGTCCTTGACCTCCGCAAACGGGCGATAGCCCGCGGCTTTGCGGTCGGTCACGTGGAAGAGGTGCATGGACGAAGGCAGGAGAACCGGGGGCGGGTATTCCTGCGGCGGATCGGCGAAGACGGCGGCATCGAGCGCGGCGACGAGCTCTCCCTTGCTGACGCTGCCGAGCGCGCCGCCCCGCTCCCGGGCGTTGCCTTCGGAGTATTCCTTCGCGATGTCGGCGAACGGCGTGCCGGAGGCGATCTTCGCGCGCGCCTCCTCGATCCGGGCCGCGGCGTGCGAGCGGCTCTCCGGATCCTTCGAGTCGAACCGGATCACGATCTCTCCAACCTGCGCCTGCTCCGGCACCTTGTACAGCTGGTCCTTGCGTCGCTCGTACTCCAGCCGGAGCGCGTCGTCGCTCAGATCGAGCTTCGAGCTGATGTCCCGACCGACCACCTTCTGGAGCGTGATCGTGTTGCGCATCTGGCGCTTCAGATCCTCGCGGGTCATGTTCGAGCTCTTGAGAGCGTTGTCGAACTCCGCGTCGGTGGCGAGGTTGTACTGTCGCTTGACCCTCTCGACGGCGGTCTCGACCTCCTCGTCGGTCGCGGCCACGGAGAGCTCCTTCGCGCGCTCCTCCAGGAGCTTCTCGTCGATCATCTCGGAGAGCATCTTCTTGCGCGCCTCGACCGGGTTGTTCCCCGCCTGGGGCGACGTGATGAACACTGCGAAGCGCTTCTCGAACTCGCTGGCCGTGATCAGGCGGTCGTTGACCCGAGCCACGATCTTTTCGACGAGCTCGGCCGAGGAGAGCGGCGCCGCCGCGGCCAGGCACAGACCCGCCAGGACGATCAGCTTGCGCATAGGCCTTTCATAACACGGAGCCGGACGCCGCATTTCCTCAGGCCGCTTCCCGCCGCTCCAGCTCGTTCATCCAGGCGAGCACCGTGGAAATGAGGCGATCCGGCGGCGGGGCGGGAAAGGACAGGAGGCCGCCCGGCGAGAGCGCCGCGCCCGTGGTCCCGCGGACGAGCGCCGCGAGCCGCTCGCCGTCGACGCGGGCGTCCTCGGCGAGCCGCAGGTGGACCCGGCCGGCCTGCCGGGTCACCGACGTCACGCCCAGCCTCTCGGCGCGGTTGCGCAGCCGCGAGTACTCGATCAGCCGGCCGAGCGCCGCGGGCGGCTCGCCGAACCGGTCCGCGATCTCGCGGCGCGTCTCCTCCAGCCCGGAGTCGTCCTTCGCGCGCGCAACCTTCTTGTAGATCATCATCCGCCAGTTCTCGTCGGCCACGTAGGCCGGCGGGATCGTCAGGTCGAGGCCGAGCGAGAGCGTCACGGTCCTCTCGGGCCGGACCTCCTCTCCCTTCATGTCGCGGATCGCCTCTTCCAGGAGCGACAGATACATCTCGAAGCCGACCGCCGAGATGTGCCCGGATTGCGCGCCGCCGAGGATGTTCCCGGAGCCGCGGATCTCCAGGTCCTTCGCGGCGATCCGGAATCCGGCGCCCAGGTCGCAGAACTCCTGGATCGAGGCGAGGCGGCGTCGTGCGATGTCCGTCAGCGCGACGTTCTCGGCGACGAGGAGGTACGCATAGGCGGGCTTGTCGCTGCGCCCGACCCGGCCGCGGAGCTGGTAGAGCTGCGCGAGGCCGTACGTCTCGGCGCGGTCGATCAGGATTGTGTTCGCGGTCGGGATGTCGAGGCCGTTCTCGATGATGGTGGTCGCGAGAAGGACGTCGGCCTCCCGCGAATAGAACTTCATCATCGCCTTCTCGAGCTCGGCCTCGCGCATCGCCCCGTGCGCGACCGTGATTCGCACGTCCGGAAGGAGCTCCTGCAGCTCCC
>Ga0068860_100005808_pt1 | contig 12426 bp, 7 predicted proteins | sample KBSSwiS32_FD_66597 | JGI IMG/M metagenome (GOLD analysis project Ga0068860, IMG submission 66597) | Switchgrass rhizosphere microbial communities from Kellogg Biological Station, Michigan, USA - KBS Switchgrass S3-2 | ecosystem: Host-associated > Plants > Roots > Rhizosphere > Soil ... | reverse complement strand
TCTCCGCGATGGAGGTGGTCCCGCTGGTCCTGCTGACCTTCGAGGCGTGGCGCTTCATGCGCCTGGGCGGGGGGAGGCCGGGCGAGACGGTGATGGACACCACCGACGAGCGCTTCCCGCACAAGTGGGCGGTGATGTACCTGGCCGCGGTGGGCTTCTGGAACTTCGTCGGCGCCGGAGTCTTCGGGTTCCTGATCAACCTCCCCGTCGTCAGTTACTGGGAGATCGGCACCCAGTTCACGGCCAACCACGGCCACGCGGCGATGATGGGCGTCTACGGGATGCTGGCCATCGGCTTCTTCGTCTTCGTCGCCGCGTACTTCGTCCCGCGGGACTCGGGCAGCGAGCGGGCCATGAAGTGGTCCTTCTGGTGCCTCAACGGCGGCCTGGGCTGGATGGTGTTCGCCAACCTGTTCCCCATCGGCGCGCTGCAGCTCCACGACGCGCTCGTCAACGGGTACTGGCACGCGCGGAGCCCGGAGTTCTTCTCCGGCGCGGTGGTGCGAGCCCTCGAGTGGGCGCGCTTGCCGGGGGACGCCGTCTTCATCGCCGGCGGGATCGGGCCGCTGGTGTACCTGGCGGTGCGCATGGTCGCGAACCGCAACCGGCCGGGGCTCGTCCCGGCGCAGGAGACCGTCGAGCAACTCACCCGGGCCGCCTCCTGAGCAGCATGAACAGCACGGCCAGGGCTTCAGGGATACGAGGGGGCATGTCCGCCCTCCCGCGCGTTCGCGACCCGAGGGGACGAGCGGGGCTCGAGGCCCGCTGCCCCCCGCGCGATGGGCAGGACGTAGTCGACCATCGCCGCGTTGAGCTTTTCGGGCTCGTCGACGAAGGGTTCGTGGCCTGAGTGTTCGAACCAGACGAGCTTCTTCGAAGGAGCAGCCAGGGCGTCGAAGTAGGCGGCGCTCGTCTCGGCGGGGACCCAGTGGTCATGGCGGCCGAGGAACAGGAACACCGGCACCTCCAGCGAAGGCGCTGCTTCGAAGAGGTTGAGCCGCGACACCTCGCCCCACATCGCTTCGATCGACCAGCGGAGCGCCCGGAACACGCGCGGCACGTCGAAGACGGAGGACTCGGGCACGCTGAGGATCATCCGGAGCATTCGAGCCATCGACCTGAGGCTCATGCCGCCTTCGAGCCTGGCGAGCCAGTTGCGCTGGATCCAGAGCTTCTCGGGCGTATGGGGAGGGGGACCGAGGGCGGCCAGCTCCCGTCGCGCCCTCTTGTTTCCTTGCCGCTCGGCCTCGGCGAGCGCAAAGGCGTACGACCCGGCCTCACCCGCGAGCCAATCACTCACCTGTCCGCTGCCGACGTACGCGCTCACCTTTTCGGGGTGGTGCGCCGCGTAGAGCACGCCCAGGACCGAGCCCCAGGAGTGCCCGAAGAGGACGACCTTGTCCTGGCCCAGCCGGCGGCACACCTCGTCGACGAGCTCGTCGAGATCGTCGATGAACCGCTGGATCGTCATCGACGACCGCGGGAGTGACGGATGGAAGGACTTTCCAGCCCCGCGCTGGTCCCAGTTCACGCAGCAGAAGTGCTTCTCGAGCGGCGCGTTGTAGTACCGGAAGAAGCCGGCCTCGGACATTCCCGGGCCGCCATGCAGGAAGATGAGCGGTGGGTTCGTGGCGCGCTCACCGCGAATGAGCACCCACTGCTCCACTCCCCCGAGCTTGATGTATCGCGCTTCCGCGATGCTGCCCGGCAGGACCTCCCCGTCCGGGCCGCGCAGCGGTGGCGTGTAGGGCGTGCGCTTCATGGCGACCTCTCCGGTTGTTGAGGGTTGAGCGCGCGACGCGGCGGCGCGCCGGCCGGCGCGAAAGCCTGATCGGGGGCTGAAGGCCGCAGCGTGCGCGCCAGCTCCGAGAGCTCGTGTTCGACGCCGGCGACGAAGACGTCGAGGTCCGGATACGCGTCCTCGTCCGCGACGATGCCGAGGTTGAAGGCGCCGGAGTACGAGACCGCCGCGATTCCGAGCGCCGCCTTGCCGATCAGCGGCACCACCGGGAACACCTCGAGGACCGGCGCGCCCGCGAAGGAGAGGGCCCGCGGGGGGCCTAGGATGTTGGCCGTCGTCACGTTGACCCGCTGCCGGTCGAGCAGCTTCATGAGGGCCCATCGCAGGACGTTCCAGCGGAGGAGGCCCGTCAGCGTCAGGTGGGCCCTTGCCTTGCGCCGCCGCGTCTCGATGGAGATGGCCTGGAGGAGCGCCGGTTCGCCGGAGATGGCCACGGGAAGCGGCACGGCCATCTCGGCGACGCGGTTCCCCTGGACGGCGCCACCTTCTCCCCTGGGCCGGAGCGAGACCGGCACGTAGGCGCGGACGGTGAAGCGCGGTGAGAGCTCCCCGCGGCTCTCGAGCAGGGCCCTGAGACCGCCTGCGATGACCGCGAGGAGGGCGTCGTTGACCGAGGCCGCGTGCGCGTGAGCGATGGCCTTGAGCCTCTCGAGGCTGCCGCGGACGAGCACGAGCCGGCGGCGCCGGCCGGCGAGTCGATCGAGGCTGGACGGGGGCGCCGGGGAGTCGGCGAAGAGCTCGCGGACCGCGGTCAGGGTGGCGGCGAGCCGGAGCGCGGTGTCCTTCGGATGCAAGAGCGCCCGGAGCGGTCGAATGAGGGCGCGCAGGGTGCGGCGCCATTGGTCCACGGCGAGGGCGGCGTTGCTCGGGGCGGGGGAGGGATGCCAGGCAGGCGCCGCCGCGTCTGGTGGGGCAGATGGGGGAGCGAGGAATGCAGAGACGGCTCCCATCATCGCCATCCCATCCGCGACGGCGTGGTTCACCTTGACGAAGACGGCGACGCGCCGTTCGGGGAGGCCGGTGAGGAACCACATGCTCCAGAGCGGGCGGTGAGGGGGAAGCGGCTCGCGCCGCAGCTCTTCAACCAGGCGGAGGAGCTCGGCCTCGCCCGCCGGGGCCAGAAGCGGGCGGAGATGGACGTGCTCCCTGAGCTCGAACGCCGGCGCATCCACCCAGGCCGGATCGCCGAGGCCGCGGCGCGTCTCCTGGATGATCTGCCGAAAGCGGGGGACGAGGTGGAGGCGCGCCTCGACGTGGTCGCGCACGGCCGCGTACCGGAAGCGGCCGCCGGCATCGAAGAGGCCCTCACCGTCGAGGATGAGGAGGGCCCCGTTTTCCTGCGGCCAGATCTCGTCCACCAGCCGCATCATCTGGTCCTCGGCGCTGAGCCTTTCGACGGGCATCGCAGGCTCCTCCCTCGCTGGCCAACCCCTTCACCTCCTGCATACGCCGGGCCCCAGATGGAGGTTGAGGACGAGGGGGCCCCGGTGCCAGGCCCCGTTCAATGCACGCAAACGCGTTCGCCTGGAACGGAGGTCAGGCGCAATTGCTGCAGATCAGCTTTTCCGCTCGGGGGTATCAATCCCGGTAGCCTCCTTGCTCATGTCCGGGTCTGCGCTGGTCGCCGCGCGTCGCGGCGTATTCGGATTCGCGCTCGATTCCCTGGGACCGGCGCCTCAGGGGTGGTCGGCCAGCCAGTCCGCCGCCTCGCGATGGATGCGGCCCAGCGGGGCGATGCGCGTGGCCAGCTCCGCGTCGGCGGCGAGCTTGCGCGCCCGGGCCTTGTCGCCGCCGGTGAGCCAGATGGCGCGGGCCAGGTTGAGCATCCCCTCCGAGGAGGAGACCCTCTCCATCCCGGCGGCGGTCCTCAGCCGGAGCGCCCGCTCGAGGTACGGGATGGCCTCCGCCGGCTTGCCCAGGCTGATGAGCGCCAGCCCGATGTTGTCGAGCGTGAAGCTGGTGACGGCGTTCTCCTTCCCGTAGGCCTTCTCGCGCATCGCCAGGGTGCGGCGGGCCTCGTCCAGCGCGTCCTGGTAGCGGCCCTCCACCTGGTATGACGAGGCGCGGATGTCGCTGGCGTCGATGAGGCTGAGGGGGTTGGCGGTGTCCGCCGCGGACCAGTAGCGGGTGGCGACGTCGAGGTGCGTGCGCGCCTCCGCCGCCTGGCCCGCCTCCACCAGCACCCGCGCCAGCAGGTAATGGATGCGAGCGGAGTTGGGGTGCTGTTCGCCGTAGAGGCGCACCGAGGAGGCGAGCGCCTGGCGCTCGAAGCGCAGCGCCTCGTCGATGCGGCCCAGCTCGAACAGCGCGTCCGAGCGGTCGACGGCGTACAGGAACCGCGCGCGGTCGTCGGCCCGGGTGCGCTTGTCGAACAGGACCTCCATCCGATCTTGCGCCGCCAGCGCCTCCTCGAGCCGGCCCTCCTCCACCCGAAGCTCCGACACCAGGTGGAGGACCCCCAGCTCCACGTCGTCCATCGGCGTGCGGTCGACGATCGCCCGGGACACGGCCAGCCACCGGTCCGCCTCTTCGTACTGGTTGAAGATGTGGCCCATGGCGTAGCCGAGCCGCGAGGTGGCGCGCGCGAGCACCGCCTCGGCGCGCCCGCGTTCGGCGGCGAGCACCGCTTTGAGGAAGCTGTCGCGGCAGCGCGGCCCGTTGCCGAGCCGATCGTAGATGTTGCCCAGGCTCCACCAGGCGGAGGCCTGGAGCGGCGCGAAGCCCAGCTGGTCCACCTCCACCACCAGCGCCTCCCCGTCCGCGAGGGCGCGAGGATCCGCCACCGCGTCCTCGGCGGCCACGCGCGCGAGGCGGGCGTTGAGCTGTTCGATCTGCTGGCGCATCGGCCCGTCGTCGGGCGGCGGAATGGGTGCGGTGAGCGCCGCCGTCTCGTTGCACCCGGAGACGCCGGGGAGCCCCAGCGCCGCGTCCAGGGACTTCTTCACGGTGGCGGCGCCCGCGTGGCGCAGCACCTCCACCACCGCCGCCGCCTCCTGCCGGCGGGCTTCGAGGCACGCCAGGCGGAGGGCGCCCAGCTGCGGCGCCTGGGCGCCGGTGCGCATCGCCCGGCACGCGTCGCGGTAGGCGGCCTCCCAGCGCTCGGCGTAGGCGTCGAGGGCGCGCGCGGTGCGCTCGGCGGCCTCGGGCTGTCCGGGAGCGGCGGCGGCGAAGGCGGGGGCCAGCCAGGAGCGGTCGGACGGGCTCCACGCGGAGGAGATGGCCGCGGCGCCGGCGCTGCACGCGTCCTGGTTGAGGCGGACCGCCGCGGTGGAGGTGACGGCGACGGCGAGCGCGCCGGCCAGCGCGAGGTGCCAGGGGCGCAGCGCGCGGGCGTCCTTCTCCAGCGCCTCCAGCAGCGGCGGGAGGGACGGCCAGCGCCGGTCGGGGTTGGCCTCGAGGCCGCGCGCGAGCCGCTTCAGGAGCCGGCGCGGGGGGCGGCGTCCGGAGGCGGGAGCGGGCAGGCGCGCGATCTGCGCCGAGGTGCTGCCGCGCGAGCGCGGGGCGAGCGGGGCGGTGTCGCTCTCGTCCGCGGACGGACGGAGGGAGAGGGCGGAGGGGCGGACGCCGCAGAGGGCTTCGTAGGCGGTGACGCAGAAGGAGAAGACGTCGGAGCGGGCGTCGAGCGGTTTGCCGGTGGCTTGCTCCGGCGACATGTACCCGCGGGTGCCGGTGACGTGCCCCTCCTGGGTGATCGCTTTGTCGAGCGCGGGCTCCGGGAGGGGAGAGCCCAAGGACGCGGTGGCGCGATCCTCCATGGGGCGGGCGAGGCCGAAGTCGGAGATGCGGGCGCGGCCGTCGGTGCCGACGAGGACGTTGGAGGGCTTGATGTCGCGGTGGATGATGCCGGCGCCGTGGGCGGCGGCGAGGCCGCGACCGGCCTCCAGGAGCGCGCGGAGGGTGCTGCGCCAGGAGTGGTGGGACCGGAGCCAGTCCTTCAGCGTCTCGCCGACGACCAGCTCCATGGCGACGAAGACGCGGCCGCGGTGGGTGTCGACGTCGTGGACGGCGACGACGTTGGGGTGGGAGAGGCGGGCCAGCGCCTGCGCCTCGCGGAGGAGGCGGGTCTGGGCGGTCCCGCCGTGCGCCTCGCCGGGGTCGATGCGCAGGAACTTGAGCGCCACCTTGCGGTCGAGCTTGGGGTCGAACGCCGACCAGACCATCCCCATCCCGCCCTCGCCCAGCGGCTCCAGCACGATGAAGCGGCCGACGCGCTCACCCGGCACCACCGGGTCCGCCATGCCGGTCAGGACGGAGGGAGATGGAGGGGGGCCCGCGCGCGTCTCCGCGCTGGAGTCGGCGCGCTCCTCCGTCGAGACGTCCGTCGGCACGGGCCGGAGTGTAGATCCGCGCCGCGGGGGACGGCCGGCCGGCAAGAAACCGGCCGTCCACGTTCGTCGCGGCAAGCGCGGCGGGGCCGCCGGCCGCGGAGATCAGGACTGTATGGATCTCGTGAATCTCAGGTCTAGCGCTACTTTCGTGTCATCCACGCACGCACGGCCGCGCCCCTCGTAGGCGGGGCGGATCGGAGGTCGTGAAGGGTCGGTGATGCGAGGCGGCGAAGATCGACGCCGCCGAATTTCGCGTGACCGGGGATTTCGGCCGGCCCGTGTGGTCGCTCCCGCGACATCGCCACTCAGGGCGCGAGCTCGTCGTCCTGGGCGTGCGGGTGCGCGGCCTCCCGCAGCAGCGCGTCCGCCTTCTCCGGGTCTCTCGGCAGGCCGAGGTCTCCTCCCAGGTACGCCATCCCCAGCGTCTGCTGCGCCGCCGGCCACTCGCGCTCCGCCGCGCGCTCGTACCAGTCGCGCGCCCGCTGGAGGTCGCGCGGGACGCCCTCCCCATTCGCGCACGCGTTCCCCAGGTGGAACATCGCCTCGGCGCTCCCATGCTCCGCCGCGCGCTCCAGCCACCGCGCGCCCGCCTCCGCGTCCCGCGGTCCGCCCTCTCCGTTCCTCGCCATCAGCCCCAGCGCCAGCTCCGCGCCGGCGTCCCCCTGCTCCGCGGCGGCCGCGTACCACCGCCGCGCGCCCTCGAGGTCCACCGCCAGCCCCAGCGCCCCTCTGCGCAGGGCCCGCCCGAGCTTCCGCTGCGCGCCCGCGTCGCCGGCCTCGGCCGCCAGCCGGTACCAGCGCGCGGCGCGCTCCTGCACCGAGCGGTCCGCGTCCGCCGCGGACACGTCGCCCAGGGCGCGCTGCGCGCCGCGGTCCCCCGCCTTCGCCCAGCGCTCCAGCGTCTCCATCGCCTCGGCCTGCTTCCCGTAGAGCGCCCGGCGACGCGCCTCCGCCAGCGCCGCGTCCGACGGAGGGCGCGACGGGGCGCAGGTGCATGCCGGTCCCGCGGCGAGGGCCAGCGCGGCCGCCCCCGCCCACGCCCGCCATCTCCAGGCCGGCCGCAACGCTACTGGCTCAGGTCGATCGCGTACGTCGAGGTGCCGTCCGGGTTCTGGGCGACCAGGGAGATCCCCGTGAGGCCGTGGGCCTGCGCGACCGGCAGCACGTTCGTGCCGGAGATGAAGGTGACCGGGCCCGCCGTCGTCACCCGCGTGAACCGCCACACCCGCGTCGAGCCGTGCTGGGCGAAGGTCAGGCTGGGGTTGCGCTTGATGTAGTCGATCAGCACGTCCCGGTTGGTGTCCGGCGACGCGATGATCGTCTTGCTGCTGTCGATGCCCGGGAACCCGCCGCCCCCCGACGCGCGGTAGTTGTTGGTGGCGACGATGAACTCCGCGGTCGGCGAGATCGGCGCGCCCTGGTACTGGAGGTTGGTCACCCGGCTGCCGGCGGCCTTGGTCACGTCGATCTCATACGTGACGTCCCCGTACAGCACGTCGAAGTTGTAGCCGGGGTACGTCGTGTCGATGAGCGCCTGGGGCGCGGCGTTGGCCGGGTCGATCTGCTTGAACTGCTGAGCGGACTTCTCCAGCCACCCCTTGAGGTCGCTCCCGGTCACCTTCACCGCGTAGACGGTGTTGGCGAACAGGTACAGGTCCGCGGCGTTGAAGATGGCCATCGGCCCGGCGGCGACGTCCGTGTAGTCGGTGGCGCCGCCGCGCCCGAACTTGAACGGCGCGGTGACCGAGAGGACGGGGAGGCTGGCGTACTGCGGCAGGCCCGCCTGCACCGCGTTCTTCACGTACTCCTGCTGCGCCATGTTGACCACCTGCAGCGCGCTCTCATCGCCCACCTGCGCGAACCAGGTGGCCATCCGGAAGTCGGTGCTCCCGACGGGCGTCTTCACGTAGTTGATGGTGGCCTGGTGCTCGGCGTCCACCATCGGCGCCACCGTGGGATCCGGGTCGACGAAGTTGCCGGCGGCGTCGCGCGTGGAGCGCGACTCCACCTTCGTCTCGTCCGGCAGCACGTGCCAGCCGCCGCTGGAGTACTCGAGCACGAGGCGGATGACGCCCAGCCGGCTGCCCCAGCTCGCCGCCATCACCGCCGGCACTCCGTTGATCAGGCCGCGGGTGTTGTCGACGTTTGACATGCCGTTGAACACCGAGGCCGCCACGCCCGGGTTGGGGAACACGTCGTGCGAGTGCCCCAGCACCATCGCGTCGATCCCGGGCACCTGGCTGAGGTACCAGCTGGCGTTCTCCATGGTCGGAGACGACGGGCCCGGGTCCACGCCGCTGTGCGCGAGCGCCACCACCAGGTTGGCGCCGGCCGACCGCATCTCCGGCACGAACTGGCCGGCCGCGTCGGCGATCCCCGTCGCGTACACCTTCCCGTCGAGGTTGCGCTTGTCCCAGGTCATGACCTGCGGCGGCGTGAAGCCGATGACGCCGATCTGGAGCGGCACCTGGCGCGTCGAGCCGTCCGGGAGGGTCGCCTGGAAGGTGCGGGAGAGGAGGTGGTACGGCTCGAAGATGGGCGCGTCCCCGGAGGCGGAGCGCACGTTGGAGAGCACCAGCGGGTACGAGGGGCCCGCGCAGTTGCCGGGCGCCGCCACCCCCGTCACCTGGAAGTCGCGGTTGCTCACCTGGCTGAGGAACGGGAGCCCGTAGTTGAACTCGTGGTTGCCCACGTTGCCCACGTCGAAGCCCATGGCGTTCATCACCTTGTGGATGGCCAGGGGCTGGCTGCAGGGCACCGGCTCCACCACCGCCTGGTAGTCCCCGAGCACCGTCCCCTGGATGGTGTCGCCGTCGTCCACCAGCACGCTGTTGGGGAACTCGGCGCGGGCCTGTGTCACCAGCGTCGCCGTTCGCTCCAGGCCGAAGGTCTTGTTCTCCGCCAGCTTGAAGTAGTCGTAGCTGAGGACGTTGGCGTGGAGGTCGGTGGTGGCGAGGATCGCCACCTCCATGGTGGTGCCCTCGGGCAGCGCCGGGTCACCGCAGGCGGCGAGCGCGGCGAGGGCGGCCGGCAGGAGGAGGAAGCGGGAAGGGGTCCTGGAACGCATGGGGGCTCCGTCGCGAAATCGGGGGCCGCGAGGATACCCGGTTTCTCCAGGGAGGCGGCGAGAGGGCGGGGAAGCACCGCGTGGCAAGGAGGGAGTCACGTCACTTCCCAGCCTGCCACGCGGTGGATCGCCGAGGCCTACGGGCTGGTGACCGTCACCAGCCCGGTGGTCGCGTCACGGACCCACGCCACGGCGGCGCCGCCGTGGGTGACGCTGCCCGGAGCGCTCGCGGCGTAGAACTTCACGCCGAGGACGCCCGCCGTGCCGGAGAGATCCGCGTTGCCGAGCGCGTCGAACGCGACCTCCAGCGCGCCCGTGTTCGTCCCCAGGTCGATCAGCGTGCGCGCGCCGTTCTGGTCCGAGAACCGGCCACCCGCGGGCGCCAGCAGCAGCAGCCGCGTGGTCCGGGTGCCGTCGTTCCGGACCACCGCCACGTCCGTGCTGGTCCTGCCGTCGATCTGCAGCCCGCCCGACGCGGTGGTGGCGCCGGACGCGTTGACCAGCAACTTCTCCCACCCCGCGCCCACCGGCACCGAGAAGCCCCGGTGCGGCCGTGTCGCGTCGAGCGCGGTGGCGTTGGGCCGGCTCGCCCAGCCGCTCGTCGTGGTGGGCCACAGGAGCTCGAGGAAGCGGACGCTGTTCACCTTCGTCGCTCCGCTCGACACCACCGCGTGCGCGAAGGCGCCGTTGGGCGACATCCACTCGGTGTACTGGTTGGACTGCTGGAGGCCCACGCTCATCGTCGCGGACGCGGGCGACAGCACCTGGATGCCGAGCACCGTGTTGCTCGCGTTCACCGTGCCCGACGGTGCATCGGCCGGGTTCACCGAGTTGTCCAGGTAGAGCCAGGGCGCGGCCACCGCGCTGGTGGACCCCTTGATCGCGTGGAAGTGTTGCTCGACCACGTGGGTGACGCCGGCGGCGAACCAGTGCTCCTCGTTGAGCGCGATCACCGACGTCTCGCGATCCATCACCACCATCCGCAGCGCCCGCGTCACCCCCACCGCCGACGGGTAGAGGCGGCTCCCGTCGGCCTGGCCGATCGCGAAGTGGGTGGTGGACGCGTGGACGGGCATGCTGGGCTGGCGCTGGGCGAACCACGACGGCACGGCGCCGCAGGCGATGCCGTCGCTGTTGGTGCTGATCTTGTTGTCGCCGAGCTGGCCGACGCCGTCGAAGCTGACCGAGTTGTGCCAGGCGCTGTCGTGGTACGCGTCCGGGTCGCTCGCCGTCCCGGTGCCGCAGCAGTTGTAGGCGGTGGCCTCCGGCAGCAGCCAGCCGCCCTTGCCGTACAGGAACAGCCCGAAGTCGTCCTCGTGGTCGTGGCTGATGTCCAGCATCCCGGCCGGCCCGATCGAGCAGCTCGACATGCGCAGGGCGTTGCCCTTCCCGGCCAGGTAGCCATTCTTCAAGGTCAGCACGAGGTCCTGCGCGGAGGTCCCGGTCGTCGCCGCGCCCCACCCGCTGCGCATCACGAACGAGCCCTGGTCGTCGTTCCAGGTGTCGGCCGGCAGCGGGACCGCGCTGCCCACCGCCGGCACCGACGGGTCGTACGCCACGTACTCCATCGCGTACGCCTCCGCCCAGTCGAAGCGGGCGAGCCAGGAGTACGTCCCGGTCGGGCGCCCCTCCAGGTCCCAGCGCGCGCCCGCCTCCTGCGAGAGGGGGTCCGCGAAGCGGCGGGCGATCCACTTGAAGATCGCCACGTCCATCGGCCGCGGCCACACCCAGTCGCCGGTGGTCATGGAGTAGGTGCGGGGGTGGTTGGGCTGCTGGAGCGCCAGCAGGTGCCGGGCGTAGTTGCGCACGAACGGGGTGTCGTCGGAGGGGACGTTCCCGGCGCGCTCGGCGCCCATCCAGTAGAGGAGCTGGCCGGAGAGGCCGAACTGGCCGTAGCCCGCGCCCTCGTGCCAGCTGCCGTCGGTGATGAGCGCCTGCGCCTTGGCCACGGTCGCGAAGTCGGCGTCCGCCGCGGCGCGCCAGGTGGCGGCTTCGGCGCCGTAGGTGGCGTCGCCCCGCAGCGCCAGCCCCGCCAGGCCGAGCGCCGCCGTGTCGTGCCAGTTGTGATTGTTCATGTAATCATTCCACCACCACTGCCCGCCCTGCACGCCGGCCAGGAAGTCGCGCGCGGCGACGACCATCTTCGACTTGCAGGTGGGTTCGATGGTGGAGAAGCCGGGCTCGTGAAACAGGACGTCGTATGCGAGCGAGGCGCTGATCAGCTGGCTCGCCTCCACCAGGTCCCGGTCCCGCGACCACGTCGAGTTGCAGAACGAGGTGAGGTAGCTGAGCGCGGTGTCGACGTGCCGCTGCTCGACCTCCGCCACCACCGCGTAGCCGCCGACGCTCGAGTACCAGCCGTCCGCCCCCTTGCCCTTGTCCGCGCGGGCGCCCTGCCAGTCGAGCCAGGCGATCGCGAAGCCGTGGATGAGGGAATACTCCGGGGTGGTCCGCGCCGCGCGCAGCGCGCCCAGACGCGCCGCGTCGAAGAGCACCTGTGGGTGGGCGGGCGCCTGGAGGCTGCTCCAGGGGACCGGGGCGTGAGGGGTGAGGGTGGTGGCGCCGGACGTCGTGCCGCTGGTCGACACGTCGTCGTTGTCGTCATGCGTCACGCACGCGGACAACGCGGTCATCACGACAAGCGCCTGTACGACAATCAACTTGAGACACCGCAACGGTTCGCTCCTTGGTTGTGCCCCACGGCATCCGGGCGTTTCGAAGGGGCGGGACCTTAGAGTGATTCATTTCAAACAGCTCACAGCCGCTCGTGCAAGCGCTCGGTTGTCTGGGCGCTTTCGTTTCACCGAGAGCGCCGCTGTTTTTGCTATCGGCGCACCTGCGTCGACATCGCCGTGAAAGCAGAAAAACCGGCGGCGGCGCGCGCCGGCCGCACGGAGCGTGGTGGTGGTCGCGGCCGGCGCTCGTGCCGGTGGTCCCGGGCCCTGTCGCCTCGAGGGCGAAGCAGGGCCCGGGCGGAGGCCGGCGCTGCGGTCGCTACTTCCTAGGCTGCGGTGGCGCCTTGACGGTCTGCGCGAGGGTGGCGCGGAGCCGGGCCAGGGCCTCGCGGGCCGCCTGGAACGACTGCGCCAGCTGCTCGTGCGTCAGCCGGGGCGATGGCGGTGGCGGGGGGAACATGGCGGTCGGGCCTCACACCGCCACTGACGCGCGACGGAGCGATTCCTGAAAGCCGCGGTTCAGGAGTTCTTAAGACCGCGGCCGTAGGGTCGCCG
>Ga0068860_100005798_pt1 | contig 12435 bp, 7 predicted proteins | sample KBSSwiS32_FD_66597 | JGI IMG/M metagenome (GOLD analysis project Ga0068860, IMG submission 66597) | Switchgrass rhizosphere microbial communities from Kellogg Biological Station, Michigan, USA - KBS Switchgrass S3-2 | ecosystem: Host-associated > Plants > Roots > Rhizosphere > Soil ... | reverse complement strand
TAGAGAGGCATCACGCACCGACCGAGGTCAGCAGGGTGATGATGCGGTCGGCGCTGGACCCATCTTCGGCAAGCTTGTGGGTGCGCAGCACGATCGCCTCGTCGCGGTAGAGAGGCACTGACCCAGTGTGCCCGGTCTATCCAGGGCTACGGCGGCCCCGCGCGCGTGTCGCGGTCGGGACCGACTTCCACACCTGGAGCGCAAACTCGGCGGCCTCGCGGTTGAGCCGGTCGGGCCAGAACCGCCACTCGAGGATGCTGCGCGCCCGGACGAACCGCGCGTTGGGCAGCTCCTCGGCGAGCATCGCCGCGTCGGCGGCCGGGTGGATCGGGTCTGCGGGGTGGCCGACGACCAGGGCCGGCGCCGTGATCAGGCGACGTCGCCGGGCCGGTGGCGCAATCCGGCCGAAGAACAGCCCGTGCACGATGGCGGCCACGGAGTCCGAGCGCTGGTCGAGGGTGTCGAGGCCGATGCCGACCCAGAACGGCACGACGCCCCGCGGGATCGGCCGGGTGATGGTCCGCAGGCCGTTGACCGTGAACGGCAGGAACCGGGCCGCGAACAACAGCGGCCCGAAGGCGAGGATCCCCGCCTCGAGCGCGTTGTCGAGAACGGGCATCTCGATGAGCAGGCCGCGGACCCGCTCGGGGGCCAGGTCGGCGACCTCGAGCGAGACGTTCGCGCCCAGCGAGGTGCCGCCGATGATGGCCTGCTCCACCCCGAGATGGTCGAGGAGCGCCACCACCTGGTGGGCGAAGGCAGTCATTGAGTAGACGAGCGGGTCGGCAGGCCGGTCCGAGCGGCCGTGGCCGAGCAGGTCGAGGGTGACCACGTGCAGCCCCTCGGCCGCGAGCGCGCGGGCCAGCGGCTGGTGCATCCGGCGCGGCATCAGCTGCCCGTGCAGCAGGACCACCCACTGCTCGCCGGCGCCGTACTCGGTGTACTCCAGGCGGTCTCGCCCCGTCGCCGCATCGACGAAGAACTGGCCGATGCGCTCGGAGACCAACATGCCTCCAGCCTAGTGGGGGCCTACCCCGGGGGCGCGTCGAGCGGGCTGCGGGAGACTGCGCGAGACGCCTCGAAATGCAGCGGAGGACGGCTGCGAGGGTCAAGACTGGTGCGGTGACCCCCCACGCCGATCGACCCCTCGGCTGGGCGACCTCTTTCGCCCTGCTCGGAGGGGTCGTCGCAGCCGGTGCGGTCGCGGTGCGCCTGGCGCCCGACGGCCGGGCGGTCGCAACGTTCTGGCCCGCCGCCGGGCTGGGGCTGATCCTGCTCGGGCTGAACCCCTGGCGGCGCTGGCTGGCACTGGCTCCGCTGCTGATGGTGGCCACCTGCGCCGGTGACCTGATCGCCGAGCGGACCCTGCGGCTGGCGGTCGCCCACGGGGTGCTGGAGGCGACCGCGCTGGTGATCGCGGCTCTGCTCGTCGGCCGGGGCGGCCGGAGCCGGCCGCGCCTGACCGAGCAGGAGGACTTCGTCCGCCTCCTCGGCGCGGCCATGGTCAGCGGGGGGATGCTCGTGATCGGCGGTGCCAGCGCCTCGAAGCTGGTGACGATCACACCGCTGGAGCTCTCGTTGGCGGCGATCTTCACCGCGCACCTGGCCGCCGTACTGCTGATCTTCCCGCTCGCCATCGTCTCGCAGAACCGGTGGACCGGCAGCCGGATCGAGCTGGTGCTGCAGGTGCTGATGCTCGCCGCGGCGAGCGTGCTGACGTTCGTGCCGGGCGCCAGCTCCATGCTGACCTTCGCACCGGTGCTGTTCCTGGCCTGGGCGGCGCTCCGTTTCGACCTGCGCGTGGCCTGCGCGGAGCTCAGCCTGCTCGGCATCTTCGTGACCGCGCAGACCGTGGCGGGGATCGGCCCGTTCGGAGACGCGGTCGACAGCGACCGGGTCAGCGCCCTGACCGGCGGCGCGGTGACCCAGGGCTACCTCGCCTGCGCCGCTCTGCTCGTCCTCCCCCTCGGCATCGCTGTCCAACGCAACACGATGCTGCTGGACCGGATCACCGCCGACGGCAAGCTGTTCCGCCGCAACTTCACCGAGTCCCTGGTCGGCATGGCCTTCCTCGAGCCCGACGAGACGGGGAACGACCTGGTGATCGTCGACCTCAACGAGACGGCGCTCGGCATCCTCGGCGGCCGCGAGGAGTCTCTGCTCGGACTGCGGCTGCGTGACGTGATGGACATCGGGCCGAGCTACGACGAGGCACTCCCCCAGCTGATCGACGGCACCATCGAGGGCTGGCGGGTCGACGGCCCTCTCAAGTTCGCGCGTACCGGCCAGGTCACCCTGCAGCTCTCCTCGCTCGGCGACGCCGACGACGAGCCGTTCTTCGCCGCGCAGCTCCTCGACGTCACCGCGGAGTACGACGCCCGGAACGGTCTCGAGGCGGCCCAGACGCTGACCAACGCCACGCTGGACACCACCAACTGCATCATCATGGTGACCAACACTCAGGGCGTCGTCGTGAGGGTCAACGCGGCGACGTCCGTGATCACCGGCTACCGCGAGGACGAGCTCCTGGGCCGCAAGGTGTGGGAGACCGGGATCACGCCGTCGGACGCGGACGACGTGGAAGCGCTGATCATGTGGCCCAACCGCTCCGGCGTACCGATCGTGCGCGAGTCCGACTCGCTGACCAGGTCGGGAGAGAAGCTCCGGATCGTCTGGAACACCAACATCGTCCGCGACGAGCAGGGCAACCCGATGTACGCCGTGATGACCGGCATCGACGTGACCGCCGAGCGAACCACGGCCGGGTTGGTCAACCACCTGATGGAGGCCTCCCTGACGACGGCGATCGTCGGCATCGACACCGCCGGACGGGTCTCGGTCGCCAACTCCGGCATCCAGCACCTGCTGGGCTACGAGCGCGACGAGCTGGTCGGCGAGCCGTTCCACCGGCTGCTCAAGACCTCAGAGCTGCTCGAGCGCACCGGCGCCGACACCCTCGACGAGGCCTTCGACATCCTGGTCCGCGGGCTGGGTCGCGACGGCGAGACCCGGGCCCGCGACTGGACGTGGGTCACCAGGTCCGGCGGCGAGCAGCTGGTCTCGATGACGCTGTCGGTCGCGCAGGACGCCTTCGCGGCCCAGACCGGCTATCTCTGCGTGGCGCGCGACGTGACCGAGCAGCGGCACAGCCAGGAGATGCTCATCGCCGCGCTCGACAAGGAGCGCACCGCCGTGGAGCGGTTGCGCTCGCTCGACCAGGCCAAGAACGAGTTCGTCTCGACGGTCTCCCACGAGCTGCGGACGCCGGTGACCAGCATCGTCGGCTACACCGAGATGATGCAGGACGGCTCGATCGTCGAGCCGCTGCCCGAACAGGTCCCGCTGCTCGAGACGATCAACCGCAACGGCCAACGGCTGATCTCGATGATCAACGACCTGCTGATGCTCTCCGGCCTGGACTCCGAGACCGTGCAGTGGCGACACGACCAGGTGGACCTCGCCGCCACCGTCGGCCCGATCGAGGATGCGATCCGACCGCTGCTCAACGCCCGGCACCTCACCTTCCAGGTCGACCGGCCCGACCACGCCGTCCCCGTGCTCGGCGACCGCGCCCAGCTCGAGCGGGTGATGATCAACCTGCTCTCCAACGCCGTGAAGTTCACCGAGGACGGCGGCACCATCGTCTTCGCCGTCGGGATCGAGGACGACCACGCGGTCATCACCGTGCGCGACACGGGCATCGGCATCCCGACCGACGAGCAGGGCGACCTGTTCCAGCGGTTCTTCCGCTCCTCGACCGCCCAGGTCCGACAGATCCAGGGCACCGGTCTCGGCCTCTCGATCGTCTCCGCGATCGTCTCCGGCCACGGCGGCACCATCGACGTGAAGTCCGGCCACCTGCAGGGCTCGACGTTCACCGTGCGGCTGCCCCTGGTGAGGTCCGAGCGGCTCACCCACGCCGGCTGAGCCGATCGCTCGTAGCCCATGCCGCGGCCAGCCTGCGCTGGGCGGGGCGCGCGGGCATGCTCGCGCTGGGCGGCTTCCGGCCCCGGGTCAGCGCGTCTCGCTTCGGTCGCTGCGCGACCTCCTCGACGACCGAGCGGACAGGCGTAGCCCTCCACCGCCATACCGCCCCGATGAGCGCCATACTCAGTCACATGTGCGAAGGCCGCTACCGCGACGGCGGCTCCGCGCTCTACGCGTGGGCCGAGCCGGAGGTCTTGGTGGTCTGCCCCCGGTGCTCGTCGCGGGCCGTCGTACGCCGCCTCGACGAGACCGCCTGCCGGCTGACGTGTCCCGGCTGCGGGCTGGCGCGGGAGGCGACCCCGACCACGAGCAGCTGGGGCGGACCGGTCGACCCTGGGTTCGGCGAGCAGCTGTGGCTGCAGACGGACGTCAGGGGCCACCGGCTCTGGGCCTACAACGACCGCCACCTCGCGGAGCTGCGCCGCTACGTCGCGGCCACCCATCGCGAGCGCACCCCGACCCGCGGCGCCGCGATGTCGATGGTCGAGAAGCTGCCGGCCTGGCTGACGTCTGCCAAGAACCGCGACGACGTGGTCGCGGCCCTCGACCAGCTCGCCGCCATCCCTACCGGTGGGCGAAGAAGCTGATCACCTGCTGGAACGTCGGCCGGTTCTGCCAGTCGATCGGACGCACGCCGACCACGCCGGCGGTGGTGGAGCTGATGTCGTCCTTGGTCTTGTCGTAGGTCAGCTGGTTGACCGACGACACGCCCCGCCGCGTGAGCATCCTCGCGACCGCCGCCGCCAGGGACGCCCGCAGCGTGGTCCGGCACGCCTTCAGGGAGCCCTTGCCGCAGTAGCCCATCGAGTAGGGGCCCGCGACCTTCTTGCCCAGGACCGACCTCAGGTCCTTCGACAGGTAGCCGTACCAGGCGATGCCGTTGAACGACGAGCCCTGTCCCGTGCGCGGATGGTCGTCGAGACCCTGCGGGAGCTGCTGCACCAACGTGCCAAGCCGGCCCGACATCGCGTCGTAGGCCACGGAGTTGGGCCCGTCCTCCCACCACGAGTCGAACAGGGCGATCGCCGCCTGGTAGGCGTAGGAGCCGTCGCGGTCGCGGTCGGCGCGCGGGGCGCCGGCCTTGAGCCACTGCTGGAGCAGCTTGCGGGCGGCCTTCGTCTTGGGGTCCTTCCCGACGACCTTGAGCAGCCACTTGAGCGTGTACGCCGCCCGGGAGTCAGCGGTGGCGGCCCCGGCCATCACCCCGACCATGCCGGGGAGGTCGATCCTCTTGTGGCCCTTGATCTTGGCGGTCAGCCGCTTCTCCAGGGCCAGTGACCGGTACACCGAGCCATAGCTCCAGTTGTCGTCGGCGGCGGAGAACTCGGGAGCCGGCTTGTTGTTCCAGCTGACCAGGTAGCCGCGCTTCGGGTTGATCTCCTTGGCGTGCCTGCGGAACGGCAGCCAGCCCCGCCAGTCGTACCGCTTCCCGGCCCAGTGCGGTAGGTCGGGCTCGACCTTCTTGGACCGCTTGGGCAGCAGCCCGGAGGAGAAGTAGGCGATGTCCTTGGAGTCGGCGTAGAACCAGTTGAAGGTGTAGTCGATGTCGCTCGCGGCCTTCTGGAAGGTCCTAGCGCTGTGCACGAAGCTCGGGTCGTTGAACTCGCCGAAGCCGAGCACCGAGTCGACCTCGTGGCCGTAGCTCGACCGCTGGAGCACCAGCGCGACCGGCTTGCCCCCGACCGTGGTGCGCTCCTGGACGATCCCGTGCCGGGTGCGCAGCACCTGGAACCTGTACGTCTTCGAGGGGGCCGGCGCGGTGAGGTTGGGCGTCGTCGTCTCCGAGTGCACGTCGGACTGCATCGGCACGCACTTGGCGCCGACCAGGTAGGCGGTCGACCGCAGGTCGGGCTTGGAGCCGTCGACGTTGCACAGCTTCTCGACCACGGTGTCGATGTTGTCGCTGCCCGCCGAGGTGGCCGACCAGGCGTAGTCGACTCCCCTGCCGAGCTGGACGAAGAGGTTGGTGCCCGCGAACGCCACCCCGCGGGCCTGGATCCCCGGTCCGTTGAGCACCTGCTCCACGAGCAGCTGCGGCGTGAAGTAGCCGGTCTGCGGCCCCATGACAGCCAGCGGTCTCCCGGTCGTCGACTCCTTGCCCGTGACCAGGAGGGCGTTGCTCATCGCGTGGGCGCCGAGTTGCGACAGGTCGACGTGCATGCCGCCGGGCAGGTCGAGCCGCGGCCTCGCGTCGCCGGGCACGGCCTCGGAGCCGCGCAGGGTCCCGCCCGTGCCGGGGGTCGTTGCGGCGCCCCGGTCGGGCAGCGCGACACCGGGAAGGTCCGGGTTGAACGCCGTGCCGTCGTAGGGCGCGCGCCTGCTCGACGTCGTCGGCGCCTCGGGGTCGTTCTTCTCGCGCAGGTCGCCGTAGATCTTCAGGGCCTGCTTGGTGCCGAACTTGGCCTGGAGCGCCTGCCACCACGCGGCGTTGTCGACCTCGTGGCCGCCGCCCCTGCCGAAGATGCCGCCGACCAACGAGGCGACGTAGACGATGTCGGCGCGGGTCCAGTCGGTGGGCGTCTTCTGCAGCAGCAGGTACTCCGCCGGACACGTCGGCGCCGCGAGGATGGGGCACAGGTCGTGCTGCGCCTGGTTGATCCCCGCGATGAACGCGTCGACGCCGGCGAGCAGCCTTGGCCCCTTGGCACCCGCCCGCGCGGCCGCGCGGGCGATCTGGTTGTTCGCTTCCGCCGGCGAGTAGTACGCCGAGCGCAGCTGGGCCTGGTCCATCGCCACGTTGCCGGGGGTGTTGCCGACGAACTCGGCCATCCGGCCCGCGCCGGTGTGCCGCAGCACGTCCATCAGGAACATCCGGTCCTGCACCGCGGCGTAGCCCGCACCGAACTCGGTGTCGTCGTAGGTCGCGCCGGTGATGAACGGGACGCCGTAGGCGTCGCGCTGGATGGTGACCCCGGGCCTCGGTGCCTGGGTGCTCACCACCGTCGCCGGGGTGAAGTCCTCACGCTTGTAGAGCTGGTCGATGTCGGCCTGGCTGAGGCTGCTCGGGTCGTGCGTGGTGAGCGCGTCGTACATCTCGAGCTGGTCGGCGAAGTGCGGCGGCGTGGTGGGGGTGGCCGTGGTGGCCTGCAGGGCGGCCAGGTCGAGCGCGGTGACGTTGCCGTTGGAGCCCGGCGGCAGGATGTTCCAGAGGTCGCCATAGCTGTCGCCCGCCTTGGCGGACCCGGCGGACGCCGCAAGCCCTCCGGACGTCCCAGCCCCATGTCGGTGCTGTGGCCCCGTGGCCGCAAGCGCCGTGGGGGCCAGAGCCGTGGGGGCCAGAGCCGCGACGAGCAGGCCCGTCACGAGGAGACCGACGACTCCGGTCGTCGTGCGCCGCAGGTCGCGGGGTCCGGGCATCGGCTCTCCTCGGGTGGGTGTCGCAATCTGCTCGAACCTAGGGCCCACCCGGGGGCGACGGCTAGGGCGTGTCTCCTTACTCAGCGCCGTAGCGAGCGGCGTTTCGAACCGATCTGGCGAGGCGGAGGTGCGAAGACGTGCTCGGCCGCCCATCGAGCGCCGACAACGAAGCCAGATCGGGAGCGAAACGTCGCGTAGTAGGCGGGGAGTAAGGAGACACGCCCTAGCGCGTGTGCCGCGCCCGGTGCCTCACCCTGACCTTGAACGTCGCCGGGGTCGCGTCGACCAGCCCCTGGGCCACCGCCCGCACGGCGAAGGTGTGCTTGCCGAGCTTGAGCCTGAACCGGTGGCCCGGCGTACAGGCCGCGAACGCCTTGCCGTCGATGCTGCACTGGAAGGTGGCCCCCACGGTCGAGGCCGAGAAGAGGAACGCGACCTTCGTCGAGCGCCGGTGGGTCCACACCTTCTTGTGCGGGGTCTTGGTGAGGAAGGTCTCGGGCGCGGACGCCGGGTCCTGCTGGGTGTACGGCGCAGCCGTGGTTGAGCACGCGGAGTCGTCCTGGCCGGTCTTGGTGGCCAGCGCATGGATCGCCGTGGTGGTGTTGGCGGGCACCGTCGCGACGATCCCGGGGCTCGCGAAGCTCGCCGCCGAGCCGGTCCCGAGCGGCGTGCCCGAGCACGCGGCGTTGCCGTAGAGGGTCACGGTGGCCCCCGCCTCGGCCGTCCCGGTGACGCGGGTGGTCGTGGAGGTCGACCCCGAGGCAGGGACGGTCGCGGGCGCGACAGTGGGGGTCGCCGTGGTCGCGACCGTGAGGGCGCTCAGGCTCAGGTCATCGACCAGCATGTTGTTGACCCCGGCTCCGCCGTTCGTGTAGCTGAAGGACAGCACGTGGACCCCGCCGTCGGCGAACGCCGAGATGTCGGCGAACTGCCGCGCGTAGGCGGTGTCGGCGACGGTCGCCTCCGTGTGCGACTTGACGGTCGTGCCGTCGACGCGTACGACCAGCTGGGCGTCGAACGGATCACTGACGGTCAGGTTCTCGTACCAGTAGGTCAGGGACTTGGTGCCGACCGGAATGGTCAACACCTGGGTGAGGCCGCCGGTATGGCCCGCATCCGCGAAGCCGCCGAACCAGGCCCACGCATGGCCACTGTGCGGGCTGGTGCCCGCGCAGCTCGTGCACAGCGGCGAGCCGGCCAGCGAGTCGGCCTCGGCCCAGTAGGGGCTGTCCGTGCCGACGGTCGCCTCGAACCCGCCGTCCAACATGTCGCTCGTGAAGGTGACCGCGCTGGTCGAGCAGGCGGAGGTGTTGCCCGCGGCATCGGTCGCCCTGGCCCGGAAGGTGGTGGTGGACCCGATGCTCACCGCTGGCGTGAGCCCGGGCGAGGCGAACGCCGCGGCGGACCCGGTCGCCACGGGAGAGCCAGCGCAGCCGACCGTGCTGTAGAGCCTCACCGTCGAGCCGGCCTCGGCGGTCCCGGTGACGCTGGGGGTCGTGGTGGGCCACGTCGGCCCGGGGGCGACCGCGGTCATCGTCACCAACGCGGGGGCGATCGAGTCACTGGTGTAGGAGACGGACGTCGACGAGCACGCGGAGTTGACCTGACCGCTCTTCGTCGCCTTCGCATAGATCGTGGTGGTGGCGTTGGCCGGCACGGTCACCGGGATGCCGCTCCCGACGAAGGCGGCCTCGGAGCCGAAGCCGAGGGCCGTCGTGCACGAGCTGTTGGAGTAGAGCGTCACCGTAGATCCGGGCTCGGTCGTGCCCTTGACCAGCGGGGTGGTCGAGCTCGACGGCGACGCGGGTGTCGTCGAGGTGACGGTCGGCGTGGTCGTGACGACCGGCGGCGTATAGGTGAGGCTGATGTCGTCGACGCCCATCCGGTTGTCGCCGCCGTCATTGTTGACGTAGCTGAACGAGAGGGTGTGGCTGACGCCGTTGGCGTACGCGGAGAGGTTGACGGTCTGCTGGGAGTAGGTCGAGTCGGCGGTGGACGCCTCGACATGGGTCTTGACGACCGTGCCGTCGACCTTGACCTGCAGCGTGGCGGTGAACGGCGAGGCGACCCGGCCGTTGCGGTACCAGTAGGTCAGCACCGCCGAGCCGCCGGCGGGGATGGTGACCGACTGCGACAGGCTCGCGATGTGGGGGAAGGTCGTCACCGGCCCTCCGAACCGGGCCCAGAAGCTTCCGGAGTGCGGCGGGGTGTAGACGCTGCTGATCGAGCAGTTCGACGAGGGGCACAGCGGCGATCCGGGGAACGCGCCCTGCCTGTTGTCGCTCTCGGTCCAGCCGGGGCTGGTGGGTGGGTCCGTGGCCGTCGAGGACTCGAACCCACCGTCCACGAGGAGCTCCGTGGCGGCCGCCGCCGGTCCGGACAGGAAGGGCGATGCGACGACGAGCAGCGCGGACACCAGCAGGGCGCAGCACAGCACCGCCAGCTGCCTCACGACCGACATGGACCTCGTTCTCCCAGCAGACCCGTGACCCACCAGGCGCCGAGCTCGCCGGTGACTCATCCTCCGGGCCCACGACGTGGTCCCTGCCCACTATTGAAGCCGACCCGGGCCGATTCTTCGGCCGAATCGTCAGCCCCGGCGCCCGGCTCAGCCGGCGGCGCGGTTGACCGCGCTGATCACCGCCTTGAGCGAGGCCGTGACGATGTTGGCGTCGATGCCGACGCCCCAGTAGACGCTGTCGCGCACCAGGCACTCGACGTACGCCGCGGCGAGCGCGTCGCCGCCCGAGGACAGGGCGTGTTCGGCGTAGTCGAGGACCCGGACGTCGTACCGCGCCGGGAGCTCGTTGACCGCCGCCACGAACGCGGAGAGCGGGCCGTTGCCCTCGCCCTCGAGCGACTGGAGCTCGCCGTCGACGTAGGCGTTGACGAAGAGGGTGTCCTTCTCCCCCGCCGCCGAGGAGGTGTGCACCGAGTTGAGCTTGAGCGGGGTCTCGCGGTCGAGGTACTCCGCCTTGAAGACGCTCCAGATCTCGTCGGGCGTCATCTCGCCGCCCTCGGTGTCGGTGCGCTCCTGGATCACCCGGCTGAACTCGATCTGCGCCCGGCGCGGCAGGTCGAGCTTGTGCTCGGCCTTGAGGATGTAGGCCACCCCGCCCTTGCCGGACTGGCTGTTGACCCGGATCACGGCCTCGTAGGTGCGGCCCACGTCGTGGGGGTCGATCGGCAGGTACGGCGCCTCCCACGGCAGCTGCTGGACGCTCACGCCCTGCTCGGCCGCCTGCCGCTCGAGGTCCTCCAGCCCCTTCTTGATGGCGTCCTGGTGGGAGCCGGAGAAGGCCGTGTAGACGAGGTCGCCGGCGTAGGGGTGGCGGGGGTGGACGGGCAGCTGGGTGCAGTACTCGACGGTGCGGCGGATCTCGTCGATGTCGGAGATGTCGACCTGCGGGTCGATGCCCTGGCTGAACAGGTTCATCGCCAGGGTGACCAGGTCGACGTTGCCGGTGCGCTCGCCGTGGCCGAACAGGCAGCCCTCGACCCGGTCGGCGCCGGCCATCATCGCGAGCTCGGTGGCCGCGACCGCCGTACCGCGGTCGTTGTGGGGGTGCAGGCTGATCACGGTGTTCTCGCGGCGGGTCAGCTGGCGCGAGAACCACTCGATCTGGTCGGCGTAGACGTTGGGCGTCGCCATCTCCACGGTCGCCGGCAGGTTGAGGATGATCTCTCGGTCGTCGTCGGGCTGCCAGACGTCGCTGACGGCCTCGCAGACCTCGACCGAGAACGGCAGCTCGGTGCCGGTGAAGATCTCCGGGCTGTACTCGTAGCCGATGATCGTGGTGTCGAGGTAGCTCTCGATCCCCTTCATCACCGCCTGGGTGCCGCGGACCGCGATGTCCTTGATCTCGTCCTTGCTGGCCCGGAAGACCACGCGGCGGAAGAGCGGGGCCAGCGCGTTGTAGAGGTGGATGTTGGCGCGGGGTACGCCGACGAGCGACTGCACGCTGCGCTCGATGAGGTCCTCGCGGGCCTGGGTCAGCACCGAGATCGTGACGTCGTCGGGAATGTGCTCACCCTCGATGAGCTGGCGGACGAAGGCGAAGTCGGTCTCGCTGGCGCTCGGGAACCCGACCTCGATCTCCTTGTAGCCCATCTTCACGAGCAGGTCGAACATCATCATCTTGCGCGAGGGGCTCATCGGGTCGATCAGCGCCTGGTTGCCATCGCGCAGGTCGGTCGAGAGCCAGCGCGGCGCCCGGGTGATGGTCGCGTTGGGCCAGGTGCGGTCGGGCAGGTCGATCGGCTCGAACGCGCGGTAGCGGCCGAACGGCATCGGGCTGGGCTTCTGCGTGCCCATCGGGTGCAACGGAGTGGTCATGGTTTCCTCGCTGGGGCTTGGCCCTACGTCACGGGCCTGGGTCTGGAGGCCGGTCGCGCACACTCACTCCGCAGCGAGGGGGTCCGGCTCTGGCTCAGACCTCGCTGCGGCGGCGAAGGAGGAGAAGACGACACGACATGACCCGCCCACCATACCGGGTCCGGCGCCTCGGTGTGGGCCGGGTTCGCCAGTGGGACGATACGGGGGTGAAGACCCGTATCCAGTGCCCGTGCGGCCAGACCATCGTCGGGAAGGACGAGGACGACCTCGTCGAGCTGACCAACGCGCACGTCAAGGAGCAGCACGACGGCCGGACCTACGACCGCGAGATGATCCTGATGATGGCTACCTGAAAACCCCCGCGAGCTTCGGCCCCAGCTCGATACCCCCGCGAGCTTCGACCCCCAGTCCGTGGCGACGCTCGCTGCGCTCGCCGGCGCCTGGCTCGCTGGCGCTCGCTTCGGCGCAGTCGCCACGGCCCGGAGGCCGATCGCGGGGCGCGCGGGCTTCGCCCGCAAAGACCGGGTCGCTTCGCTCCCACCGCTCCAAGTGCGGGTGAGGCAGGTGAGTGCCTTCCTGCCAGTCGCGCACAGAGCCGCACCTGCGTGCCGGACCTCACCCGACCACCTGCCAGTGGATGGGAGCGCAGCGACCCGGTTCTTCCGAGCGCAGCGAGGCGCCCCGCGATCGGCCTGGTGGCCCCGACGACTCCCGCCGCGCGAGCGCAGCGAGCAGCGGCGGGAATGTGAGCGCAG
>Ga0068860_100005797_pt1 | contig 12435 bp, 14 predicted proteins | sample KBSSwiS32_FD_66597 | JGI IMG/M metagenome (GOLD analysis project Ga0068860, IMG submission 66597) | Switchgrass rhizosphere microbial communities from Kellogg Biological Station, Michigan, USA - KBS Switchgrass S3-2 | ecosystem: Host-associated > Plants > Roots > Rhizosphere > Soil ... | reverse complement strand
AGGACGCGGAACCGGCCCAAGTTGCCGCCGGCGCCCTGAGCGCCTATTTGCGCGCTCTCATGATGAACCTCACCACCCTGGACAACGGCCTGAAGGTCGCCAGCCGGACGATGCCTGGCGTCGAGACGGTCGCGGTCGGCCTTTATGCCGAGGCGGGATCGCGGCACGAGCCGGCGCGGGTGAACGGCCTCGCCCATCTCTACGAGCATATGGTGTTCAAGGGCGCCGGCGGGCGCTCGGCGCGCGAGCTCAGCGAGACGATCGAGGATGTCGGCGGCGACCTCAACGCCAGCACCGACCGCGACCAGACCAGCTTCACCGCCTCTCTGCTCGCCGAGCATCTGCCGCTGGGGATCGAGCTCATCTCCGACATGATCCTGCGGCCCCATTTCGCGCCCGACGACCTGGCACGCGAGAAGGAAGTGGTGCTGCAGGAGCTGGCCGAGGCGCGCGATGCCCCGGGCGACATTATCTTCGACGATCTCTGGACCATGGCTTGGCCGGACCAGCCGCTCGGCCGCCCGGTCCTCGGCGACGAGACCAGCCTCGACGCGATTTCGCTGGCGGATCTGCATGGCTGGCGGACGGACCTGTACCGCGCCGGCGGGCTGATCCTGGTCGCGGCCGGCAAGGTCCAGCATGACGAATTGGTGCAGCTTGCGGAGGCGCGCTTCTCAAGTCTGCCCGAGGGCGGGATCGCGCCGGTCGCCCCGGCCCGGTTCGGCGGCGGCGTCCGTGCCACCCGCACCAGATCGGAGACCGCGCATCTCGCCGGCGCCTGGGCCGGGCCCGGCATCCACGACGCGGATTTCTATGCGGCGCGGATGTTCAGCGACATCGTCGGCTCGGGCGCCTCCTCGCGCCTGTTCCAGGCGGTGCGCGAGGAACGGGGGCTGGCCTATTCGGTCTGGTCCTCGCTGCAGACCTATGACGATACCGGCCTCTTTCATTATTATGCGGCGACGGCGCGGCGCGAGGCGGCGGCGGCCTCGGCCCTGATCGCCGAAGTGATCGCCGAGGCCGCCGGGAACGCCACCCGGCGCGAGCTGGAGCGGGCGCGGGCGCAGGCCAAGGCAGGCCTGCTGATGTCGCTTGAATCCTCCTGGGGCCAGGCCTCCTATGTCGCCCGCCAGCTCGCCATCAAGGGCCGCCTCGTCGAACCCGCCGAAGTAGTCGCGGAGCTGGAGGCGGTGACGCTCGACCAGGTCCGCGCCGCCGGCGCGAAATTGCTCGCCGGGCCGCAGGCGCGCGCGTCGATCGGCATGCCGGCGGTGCGCGCGGCGTGAGCCTCGACACGCTCGTCGCCGAGCCCTGGGCCGATTACGGCCTGGTCGACAGCGGCCATGGGCGCAAGCTCGAGCGTTACGGGCCCTATCGCTTCATCCGCCCCGAGCCGCAGGCGCTCTGGGCGCCCGCGTCGCCGGACTGGGACGCGGACGGCGAGTTCACCCCAGGCTCCGACGAGGAGGGCGGCGGCCGCTGGCAATTTGCCCGGCCCGTGCCGAAGGAGGGTTGGGATCTGAATTGGGAGGAGGTGCGCTTCCGCGCCCAGTGCACGCCCTTCCGCCATCTCGCTTTCTTCCCCGATATGGCGCCGCAATGGGCCTGGATGCGGGACCGGCTGGGGGAGGGGTCGGAAGCCCTGAATCTGTTCGGCTATACCGGCGTCGGCACGCTGGCGATGGCGGCCCGCGGCGCCCGGCTGACCCATGTCGATGCCTCGAAGAAGTCGGTCGAGGCGGGCAAGGTCAATGCCGCGCTGTCGGGCATGGCGGAAAAGCCGATCCGCTGGCTGGTCGACGATGCCGGCAAGTTCACCGCTCGCGAGGTCCGGCGCGCGCGGCGCTATGACGGCATCATCCTCGACCCCCCCAAATTCGGCCGCGGCCCGGGCGGGGAGGTGTGGCGGCTGGAGGAAGGCCTGCCCGGCCTGATCGCCGACTGCCGCAAGCTGCTCGACGCGGACAGCCGCTTCCTCGTGCTCACCGTCTATGCGGTCCGGATGTCGGCGCTGGCGATCGGGGAATTGCTGAACCAGGCGCTCGGCGATCTTGGCGGCAGGGTCGAGTGCGGCGACATGGCGGTGCGCGAGGAGGCCCGCGGGCTGTTGCTGCCGACCGCGATCTTCGCGCGGTGGTCGCGGGACTAGTCCCGCCCGGCCCTGATCGCCGCGCCCGCCGCGAAGGGCGCCCCCGCCACGAGCAGCAGCGAGACCGCGCCGAGCAATTGCAGCGCGCCGCTCTCATTGCCGCGCTCCAGATAGCCCGCGCCGAAGATCAGCAGGGGGACGGCCAGCGGCAGCAGCAGCAGGCCGGCGAGCGCGCCGGAGCGGCGAAGGCCGGCGGTCAGGGCGGCGACGCCGAGGCTCAATGCGGCGAGGCCCGGCGTGCCGATGGCCAGCCCGAGCTCGAGCCGCCCGAGTGTTTCCGCGGGCATCTTCAGCAAGGCCGCGGCCGGGATGGCGGCGAGCATCAGCGGCGGGCCGAAGCTCAGCCAGTGGCCGATCAATTTGGCGAGCGCGACCGTCTCCTCGCCAAAGCCCTTCAGATGCAGCTGGTCGAGCACCCCTGACGCGCGGTCCGGCTCGACCAGCCGGTCGACCGGCAGCAAGGCGGCGAGCAGGGCCGCAGTCCAGAGCGCGCCGCCGCCGGTGCGCGCCAGCAGGGCGCCGTCCGGTCCAACCGCGAACGGGAACAGGGTCGCGACCAAGAGGAAGAAGATCAGCGGCAGCGCCGCGGCGCCGCCGGCCAAAGCAAGGCGCAGCTCGCGCAGGATCAGGCCGGTCATGCCAGGCTCAGCTCGAGCGCGCCGGGAAGGGCGAGCGGCTGGTGGGTGGCGGCGAGGATCGCACCGCCTGCCAGCCGGTGCGCCGCCATCGCCGCCTCCAGCCGGGCGAGGCCGTCCGCGTCGAGGCCGTTGCCCGGCTCGTCGAGCAGCCAGAGCGGTGCGCCCGAGGCGATCACCCGGGCGAGAGCGGCGCGCTTGCGCTGGCCCGTGGAGAGCATCCGCACCGGCACCTCAACCAGTCCCTCCAGCCCCATCGCCGCGATCCCCGGCGTCGGGTCCGCCAGCCAGAAGGCGAGCGCCCGGCCGAGCGGCTGCCGCTCGTCGAGCGCGAGATGCTCGTCCGCCAGCGCCGCTTCGGCGCGTTCGACCGTGCCGGCGGCGGCGCGGAGCAGTCCCGCAGCGACGCGGATGAGCGAGGATTTGCCGACCCCGTTCGGGCCCTTGACCAAAGCTGTGCCCCCGTAGCCGAGCACGAGATCCAGCCCCTCGAACAGCAGCCGCCCGCCGCGCAGGCAGGCGACCCCCCGCAGCGCGAGCAGCTTCACGCCTGATCCTCGATCCGGTGCATGTCCGCGTCGGAGAAGCCGAAATGATGGCCGATCTCGTGGACGATGACGTGGGTGATCAGGTCCTCGAGCGCGACTCCGGTTTCCACCCATTCGTCGAGCAAAGGCCGGCGATAGAGATGAACCATGGGCGGCAGCTCGCCCGAGACCCAGGCGCTCTCCTCGCTGACCGGCCGGCCCCGATAGAGACCAGACAGCTCGAACGGATCGTCGATCCCCATTTCGTCGAGCACGCTATCGTCGGCGAAATCCTCGACCCTGAGCACGACCTTGGTCAGATGGCGGCGGAACTCAGCCGGCAGCCGCGCGATCGCAGCCTCGGCCAGCCGCTCGATCTCGGCGGCGTCCGGCGCATAGGTTTGACCCGTCCCCATGCAGAGGGACATAAAGGCGGCGGCGTGAAGGAGGAAGAGGCGTGGCAATATTGACCGAAAGCGAGCGGGGAGAGGCTTTGGCGCGCCTCGCCGGCTGGAGCTACGATGACGGCCGCAACGGCATCGCCAAAGGCTTCGTCTTCGCGGATTTCCCGGCGGCCTTCGCCTTCATGACCCGGGTCGCGCTGGCGGCGGAGAAAGCGGACCATCATCCCGAATGGGCCAATGTCTGGAACAAGGTGGACATCCTGCTGTCGACGCATGACGCAGGCGGCGTCACCGGCAAGGACATCGCGCTGGCGCGGCAGATCGAGGAGATGGCGGGGTAGCTTGCCCTCCCGGTTTCCGCCGATTAGAGGACGCGACTTCCAGTGCATGCGGAGCGGTGGCCGAGTGGTCGAAGGCGCTCGCCTGGAAAGTGAGTATACGCCAAAAGCGTATCGAGGGTTCGAATCCCTCCCGCTCCGCCACACACCCAGAGAGTTTGTCTCTCGGCGCCCAACCAGGCTCGAAGCGGCCGCGGAACTGTGACTTTTCGCCTACTGAAACAGTGTTTCGGCGCGTCTCTCCCACAAGGAAATTCGGTATTCGACGCGACATCCGTGAGACCGTCTCTGCGCGGTCGCGGCCACACACCCTTTCCCTGTTTTGCCCGTTTACAGGGAATTCCTCGCGAACGGGCCGCGAGCCAACGATGGGAGGAAATCCCTCAAAACCATAGGCTTCGATGCTACGGCGACCCGTCGTGTGGTCCAATTCGACCACGCAAAACAGGGAATTTGAAATCGATATCAGGGAATTCTCAAACGCCTATCAGGGAATTGAATCGACCTGATCAGGAGCAGGTCGGATTATTGCGTCAGAGCGAACCCGAGCATCTCGCGCTGCTTCTGCCAATCCAGCGGCAAGGACGTAGCGAGCAGATTGCCCAAGGTAAGACCCGTGGGCTGGCGACCTTCCAGGATGGCGCGCTGGATGTCGGGGGCGAGGAAGGAGATCGCGGAGAGCTTCCGGAGATATGGATCGCCCATCCCCTTGGCATCAGGAATAGGCGCGCGCGGATTCGCGAGATCGATGCCACGGGATTGAAGTTCCGCATGTGCTCGGCGCAGGCCGGCAATGAGTGTCCGATCCGGATGTGCTTTACGCGGCGCTGCTGCGTCGGACTGTATCAGCCAGGTGCGGCCGCCGCGAGTGCTGATCTTCAGCGAACACGCGACCCGGATGGTCACGTCGCTCACCGGCGAGGCTTGCTCCGCTGGATTAAGGTTCACGAGCCAGTCCTCGTGTTCGGGCGGCGCTACGTCGATAAGGATGCAGTCCCGGCGCACCTCGACACGCCGAAGGAAGGTAACAAGATCGCCCAACCCCGCGGAGGACCTTTCGGACCATCGGCGCAGCCGTTCGAAGATTGCCTCCTCAATCACGGCCGCCGGCACGCGGCACAAGATGTCGTCGCGCACCTTGCCCCCGGCCTGGAGCGGCGCCGAGACATAGTAGAGGTAGCGCTGTCCGGATTTGCCACGGGCATGAGCGGGGGACATCCGATTACCGGCGGCATCGAAGACCAAGCCGGTCAGCGGAGTGTTGCGAATTGTTCGCTCGCGACGAACCGTCTTGTTGGCGTAGAGCCTCGCCTGGACGGCTGCGAACAGCTCCTCATCCACGATCGCATCATGCTGGCCGGGATAGCTCATGTCCTTGTGAACGATCTCTCCGCGGTAAAGGCGATTGCGGAGCATGTGGAAGAGCGCGCCCCTGCTCAGCGGCACACCGCCGCGGGCCACTCCGGATGCGGATGTCCAGCGCTTGGACACGACGCCCTGATGCTCCAGTTCGATCGCGAGCTGGTTGACCGAGCCAAGCTCGACATAGCTGGCGAAGATGCGCCGCACGATCCCGGCTTCTTCCTGATTGACGACGAGCGTGCGTTCCTTGGGATCGTAGCCGAGTGGTGGATAGCCGCCCATCCACATGCCGCGAGCCTTGGACGCAGCGATCTTGTCGCGGATGCGCTCGCCGGTCACCTCGCGCTCGAATTGCGCAAACGAGAGCAGCACATTGAGGGTAAGCCGACCCATAGAAGATGTCGTGTTGAACGCCTGGGTCACCGATACGAACGAGACATGGTGCTTGTCGAAAAGGTCCACCATCCTGGCGAAGTCAGCGAGGCTGCGGGTCAGCCGATCGACCTTGTAGACGACTACGATGTCGACCCTACCGGCGGCGATGTCGACCAGCAGGCGCTTCAGCCCCGGTCGCTCCATGGAGCCGCCGGACCAACCGCCATCGTCATAGAGGCTTCGCAGGGCGGTCCAGCCTTCGCCCTTTTGGGATGCGATATAAGCCTCGCAGGCCTCCCGCTGGGCATCGAGGCTGTTGAACGACTGGTCCAGCCCCTCATCGGAGCTTTTGCGCGTGTAGATCGCGCAGCGCAGCTTGCTCATGTCGCTTCCCGCAGGCCGAAGAAGCGGGGGCCGTTCCAACGCGTCCCTGTGATGGCGCGCGCGATCTCGGAGAGGCTCTTCCAACGCCGGCCGGCATGGATGAATCCGTCATCGATCGCTTCCACCTCATGTCGAATGCCCTGCCACTCGCGTGCGATGATCGTACCTGGCGCAAGCTGAGCGCTGCCGGCGCGTACATCGCTGCAGAGCATGCGCTTCGATACCTTATCGAGCCCGCCTTCCTCCGCCGTCTGAATGCGCCAAGCCAAGACCTGTCGCAGCAAGTCTGGCGACCGGAGCCGGGGCGGCGCGCCGTAGCGCCGCCCCCATTCCGCGCGAAGCTCGTCGAGCGTCGCACTCTCCAAGGCTGCAAGCAGCCCGCTCATGCCACCACTGTCTCGGTGATGCGATACACGCGACCGGCATCTGTCTTCTCAGACACCACATTCTTGCTCAGCTTCTTCTTCAGCGTGCCCGCGAGGAACCCGCGGACCGAGTGAGACTGCCAGCCGGTCGCCTTCGTTATCGCTTCGATAGTCGCGCCTTCCGGCCGGGAGAGAAGGGCGATCACGGCGCTCGCCTTGGTGGGTTTGGGGCTGGCCACCTTGGGCGGGACTGGCTTAGCTTCTTGGTGCGCCTTCGTCGGTTAACCCCCAGGTCGTGCACATCGAATAATCGCTGGTCGGGGCAGCGGTCATTCCCGTGTCCCAGCTCTGGATTACCTTCAGGAACTCCTCGCGCAGAGGCGGCTCGTCATAGGTGCCGAACCACTCAAGCCGGAGCAGATTACCCTCCGGGCTCACCGGCTCCTGTTGATATTGCGCGGAGAACACGGAAGGGCCCAGCTCCCGCCGAAGCTGCTCAAGCAGCTCGGCACTTTCGCGCCCGGGGTTCAGAATGTCTCCCGGCATTCTATCATGCCATCGGTTCGGGCCAATCTGAATGCGCTCCGGCCGCTCGGCGATTGAAGGCAGGTTCAGGTGCTCATACCCCTTCGCCAGCAAATAGGCTGGCAGATCGTCCTCGTGCAGCCGCTGCTGGATTGAGCAGATGCACCCGGTTTCCTTGTCATTGAGGCGTGTCAGCAGCGTGTTCTCGAACCAGTTCTTGATCTCATCGCGTCTGGCCTGGCTGCGAACCTCGTCGGCCTTCATGCAATCGTCGATGATGATGAGATCTGCACCAAACCCGGTTATTGATCCGCCGACAGACACGGCCTTGCGAACGCCGCCGGCCGTTGTGCTGAGTTCCAGCGCCCGGCTGCTGATGCGTGTTCCGGGAAACAACTCCTGGTACCAGTCGCTCTCCATGATGGTGCGACATTGTCCGGTGTGAAGCCTGGCAAGGTCTTCGCTGTAGCTCGCCACCATGATCTTCAGAGTTGGGCTATGGCCTAGCAGCCAGGCGACAAACGCCACCGACGTCGTGATGGATTTGAGATGCCGCGGCGGAACGGTAATGACGCGCCGCTTCTGCCGGCCAACCGCGACTGCCTCAAGCGCATGACAGATGGCCTCGAGATACCATGAGGGAATGAGCGGTGGCTCGTTCGGATGCAGCGTTTCGAAGCACTTCATGAGAAAGAAGCGCATGTGCGTGCGGCGCGCCGCCGCGAGTTGGGTGACAGCGTTCATTGAGGTTACCTTTCGAAGCTGAGAAGGGGCTTACTGATCGAGGTCGGCTTTGATGTGCTCGCGCAGCGCCTCCAGAGTTGCGCGGTCTGTTTCGCTCAACTCTTCGTGGCTGGGCTGCGTGCGCGCTGGCTCTGCCGTTTCGGGGACGGCGATCTGGTACCAGCCAAGCAATGACTGGACGGCTTTGAAATTGCCCTTCGACGCAAGTTCGATCGATTTCATGACGAGAGCTTCGGCGCGCGAGATCATTCGCTCGCGGCCCCCGGCCTGGACCTTCAGCTTCTGCAGCATGGTCGCGCGGATGATGGTCTTGAACCCCATGGCGTGCTTGGGACGACCTTTGGGGTTGCCGGACCGGCCTGGCAGGAAGCGGCTATGCTGGGGTGGTTTGCCGTAGCCGACTTCGTAGCTCTCGGGCTGCTCGACGGGACGGTTGCGAGCGGGAGATTTGTTACGGTTCACTGGCACAATAGGCATATCGAAGATCCTCGAGGATTAGCCGCGGCGGCGCGTGCCGCCGCGGCAGGGGAAGTCAGGCAGGTTCGGAAACGTCGTCCGCAGGCTCACCTCCCGAGGTCTCTTTCGAGCGCTTCGCCGAGACCTCCGAGAAGCTCTGGCCCGAGCCGGCTAGGACAGCCTGCTGGCCCGTCATCGTTTCCCAGCGCCGCATGGCGACATCGACATAAGCGGGGTCGATCTCGATGCCATAGCCGAGCCGGCCGGTGCGCTCCGCCGCCAGGATCGTGGTGCCCGAGCCCATGAAAGCGTCGAGCACGATCTCGCCGCGTGCGGTCACGTCGAGAATGGCGTCCGCGACGAGGGCGACGGGCTTTACGGTCGGGTGGTCCGCGAGGTCCTGGTCCCGGGTTCGGCCGAAGCTGTTGGCGCCGGCATAGTCCCAGACGTTGGTCCTGTATCGGCCGTGCCGGCCGAGTTCGACATTGTTGCGGTGGGGCGCTTTGCCCTTCTTGAAGACCAGCACCAGTTCATGCTTCGACCGGTAGAGAGAGCCCATCCCCGCGTTCGACTTGTTCCATACGCACAGATTGAGCGAGGTGAGACCGACGGATCGAGCCGCACTTTGCAGCTCGAACGTGTGCTTCCAATCCATGAAGACGTCGAGGATCGCGCCTTCGCGCAGGTGCTGGCTGGTTAGCTGCAGAAACGTAGTGAGAAACCAGATGAACTCGGTCTCGCTCATCTCGCCAGAGGCCATCGCGAACTCGCGATGTCTTACTTTTCCCAAGCCGGATACATGCCCGCGCACCGGAACATTGAACGGCGGGTCGCATATGGACATGGAGCCTTGCGCACCGTCCATCAATCGATCCCATGCGTCGGGATCGAGGGACGAGCCGCATAGCAGACGGTGCTTGTCGAGCAGCCAGAGGTCGCCGATGCGGGTCGTTGGCGTGTCCGGCGGTGCGACTTCGTCGTCGGCGGGATCGACTTCCGTGTCTTGGGCTTCGTCCAGCAGGATATCGATCTCAGCGACGTCCCACCCCAGCAGGTCGAGCGCGACTTCGTCGCACGCGATGATCTCCTGGATTTCTAGGACGAGGGCATTGGGGTCCCACGTGGCTAGCTCCCCCAGGCGCTGCTCGGCGAGCCGGAAGGCCTTCACCTCGGCCTTGCTCAGATGCGCAATCCGGATGACCGGGACCTCCGTGAGCCCGACGCGCTTGGCCGCTTCGAGCCGCGCATGGCCGGCGATGATGGTGCCGTCATCATCGACCAGGATTGCGCTGTTGAACCCGAACTCGCGGATCGACGCCGCGAGTTTGACCAGTTGCTTCTCGGGATGTTTGCGGAGCACGGCTGTAGGGTTTGAGGTCACTGATCTGGCGGTATTCGAGCGCCGTCAGACGCTGGGCCAAAGGCGGCGTCGCATTTGGCAACCCGGTGCAGTGGCCCAAATTGGTAGAGTGCTTGTTCATGACGCTTCTCCTGCGGTCATCACCAGGGAGATGGGGCGGCAGGTCCGGCGCGAAGCGCGGCCTACAACCCGTCACTCCAAAGAGATGACTGATTGCTGGCCTTGCTAAACTGCTGCCGGCGAGAGCGCCTGAATCTGCGTCTTACAAGGGGCAGGCGATCGCCTGCCGGGATCAGCTTCTAATGCCAATTCAGGTAGCCCACAAGATGATGAGGGCCGTGAGTGAGAAAACATCGGATGGTGTAGTCGGGCTGCAACAGGCACTACTTTAATGGTCAACAATAGTGCATGATTAAGATCGCTCGCTTCAGTCCTTATTCCTTCGCCTGTTGACAACAGTTCTCGACCCCGCTCGATACCGATTTAAAATAAGGTTCGTTCTCAAACGCGCGGGATCAGCGGGCGCCCGAATGTCCGCTTTCGCGCGATCGGAAATGTGCCGTGAATGTCCGCAAAGGGTGGAAAGCGGACGTAAATAAGACCCCCTTTTGCTTGGGAGATGCGGCGCGGCATCGCGATCTTGCCCTGCAAAGGACCTCATGAGTGAGGCTGTAGTCGACAGAGATGAGGATCACGCCTCGAAGGCCGCTTCTCTTCGGGGATGCTGCAGCGCACAATTTGGTTGCAGCCCGCACTATCAATTGTCAATCTGCCGGAATGAACGCGAACCGGATCGTGCTCGAGGCTATTGCCCTCCGCACCTGTATCGAGGCGGTTTATAACAGGATGAAGGTGACGCTCGCGCCGCACATCCTCTACACCCGCCATAACGAGCTTTATGTCGACGCCGTCACAGTTGACCGCGACGGGCGGACGCCGCGCGAGGTGAAGCTCGGTACCTTCAAGCTGTCCGGCCTCACGGGCCTTACGCGCGTCGACCGCGGCTTCGCGCGGGAGCCGATCTTCGACCCCGGCGACAGCCGCTATGCGGGCGTGACCCTCTTCGCCATCAGTTGAGCGGCCGCTCGGGACTGCCGGGGACAAGGACTTGGTGGCGCGGCGTTCTCAGGTTAACCCGGCCGACCCGATATTCGCTGCCTATGCGCTACAAGCGGGGTTCCAACGCGCAAGCCGTCCGGCCCTGACGACGCCAAGGATGGGCCCATCTTTGGACGCGAGTGAGGTCAACCTGACAATCCTCGGTCGGCGGGCCCGTCAGGTCCTGATTACCACCTTGCCAAAGAGATCTGGTCTCGATTGGTATGAGAACGCGGTCTTGGCCTTCCCGAACGAGAAGGTGCGATCGATTACCGGCTTGATGCCATGTTCGTCGATGAAGGTGTTAAGGGCTTTCGCCATTGCAGCGGACCCGACAAAAATACCGCGCACGGATGACCCTTTCACGAGCAGAGTGCGGAGCGCCGTAAGTTCCCCACCGCGCAGCACGGAGATCTCGCCTCCGTAGCCGATTGCCTGGATCGATTGGTCCAATGTGTCAGCGCCGCCAATATCTATGACATGATCAACACCCCCTCTCCCCGAAATCTTGGCCGCTTCGACACCCCAATTTTGCACTGCGCGATAATTGATGAGGTGGTCGGCTCCAAGTCGCCCGGCGCGTGCCAGTTTCGTTTCGGAGGACGAGATGAGGATGACGGATGCTCCCGCCGCCTTCGCAATTTGGAGCGCAAGCAACGACACGCCGCCGGTTCCCTGAAGCAGGACCTGGTCGCCGGGCTTAACCGGATTCCGACCCTCCATGAGCGCGTTCCACGCGGTGACGCCCGCGCAGGGAAGGGTGGCCGCTTCATCATAGGACAGAGATGCTGCCATCGGGACCACGCCGGTTTCCGGCAACGCGACATATTCAGCCAGCATGCCGATGCCATGCGTTCCGCCGAGCGCTGGACCGATATTGGCGTTTATACGCCCGTCCGTCCAATTCTGGTGAAACGCGCCCGCAACTCTATCCCCGACTCTGTAGCGCTTGACGTCAGGTCCGATGGCTTCGATTTCGCCGACGCCATCTGACAGCGGCACGATGCTGTGGTCTATCCCTCCGTGGACGGATGACGCCCCCGCGGCGATCATCTGGTCGCGGTTGTTGATGGAACAAGCACGAACGCGAACAAGAACTTCGTTTCGCCGGGGCGTGGGTTTTTCAACCTCGACTTGCTGGAGGGAGTTCAGGGACGCAGCGCCGGCTCCAAGCTGCCACGCTTTCATCTGGCGCGAATTTCATGCTGAAACTCGTTTGCAACCGGCATGTTGCTCATGCGCGGAATCCCACCAATCGGATCAAGCTTCTCATCTGTTGAGACAAGCAGATTGACGTTCGAACGGGTTAAGTTCGCCATCCGGCTTCACGCGGTCTCGGCGACTCGCGCCTCCGTTTTGCTATCCTGAATGATCATATCGGCCGCCTTCTCCGCGATCATGATCGTGGCGGCATTGGTATTGCCGGAGACAACGCGCGGCATGACGGATGCATCTACGACCCTTAGCCCGCTAACGCCGATCAGCCGCAGCCGTTCGTCAACCACTGTGCCCATCGCACAGGTTCCGCACTGATGGTGCGATGTCGTGCCCGATCGTATGGCGCAAGCGAGCAAGGCATCGTCATCACTTACAGTCGGGCCCGGGTGTGTTTCGTGACTGAAATAGGCAGAAAGCGCCGGTTGAGCAGCGATGCGGCGAGCCCAATGATAGATATCGACGGTAAGCCGTCGATCATGTTCGTCAGACAGATAG